>MDSX01020444.1_pt1 | contig 54481 bp, 49 predicted proteins | sample 811141 | NCBI WGS metagenome assembly MDSX01 (sample SAMN05326642, study PRJNA326480) | marine metagenome | isolation source: seawater | place: Atlantic Ocean: South East | collected 2010 | reverse complement strand
TGAAGCCAAGTCTGCTTAATAGATTCATCTGAGCACAATAACCATCAAATTCATCGCGCCATTTATTAAATTTATATATTTCTTCGTATGTTTCGGTTTCTTTATTTTTTAACTCATTATTACTAATCTTATATTCTCTAATAAGCCTATCTGCACTTATTACTTTTTCAGTTATGTCATTAACTTGTCTCTTTTCGATTTTGTCTTTTTTAAGGTCATTTTGAATAATTTTTTCCCAGAGTAATTTCTCTTCAATACCATTTAAAATGCTATAACTTTCATTAATTGACCCTACCATGCAAAATTTAATGTATTCATTTTGTAGCCAACGGTTTATTGAGTAAATACTTGGTAATCGTATGATGTTTTTTTTAAGTTTTTCTTTGTACATTAGCCGAAAATCTTGAACTTGATTTTCGGTCATGCAGATAATTGTGCTTGATGTATTTTGTATCATAAGTAATTACATTGTAATCTTAGAAGGTAAAAATAAAGTATAATTTCTACGTTTTTTTAGTAAATTTCTAAGGTAATCTTAATGAAAACAGCTCAAGAAATTAGGGTAGGTAACGTCATAATGGTTGATGGCTCTCCAATGGTGATTCACAAAGCGGAATATAATGTATCCAAATCAGGGAGGAGACAAAATGCTGCAATAGTTAAAATGAAAATGAAAAACTTACTTACGAATAATTCAACTGAAACTATTTACCAAGCAACCGATAAATTTGATGTAGTAATTCTTGAAAAAAAAGAAGTATCTTTTTCTTATTTTTCTGATCCAAATTATATTTTTATGGATTCTGACTTTAATCAGTATGAAGTAGATAAAGACAACATGGAAGAAACGTTAAAATTTTTAGAAGATGGTATGTCATGTGAGGTAGTTTTTTATGATGAAAAAGCTATCTCAGTTGAATTACCTAATTCTATTGTAAGAGAAATTACTTATACAGAGCCAGCAGTTAAAGGAGATACAGCCTCAGGTAAAGTTATGAAGCCTGCTAAAATAAGTACTGGTTTTGAATTAATGGTCCCTTTGTTTTGTGAAAATGGAGATAAGATAGAGATTGATACTAGAACTTTAGAGTATAAAAATAGGATTAAATAATTTTTTAATAGCAATTATCTTTTTTATTCAGTGCCACCTACAATGATGTTATCAATCTTTAATGTTGGTTGACCAACCCCAACTGGAACACTTTGACCATCTTTACCACAAGTCCCAACACCTGAGTCTAAATTCATATCATTACCAACCATGCTAACTTCTTTAAGAATATCAGGCCCATTACCAATAATTGTTGCCCCCTTAACTGGATAATCTAATTTACCATTTTTTATTACCCATGCTTCAGATGCGGAAAAAACAAATTTACCACTTGTTATATCAACTTGACCACCACCAAAGTTTTCAGCATAAAGACCATTATTAACTGAATTGATAATTTCTTCTGGATCCTTATTTCCATTTAACATATAAGTATTTGTCATTCTTGGCATTGGTGCATAAGCATATGATTCTCGTCGGCCATTTCCCGTTAACGGCATATTCATTAATCTAGCATTAAGACTATCCTGAAGATATCCAACCAAAATCCCATTTTCAATTAATACTGTTTTATTTGTTGAATTTCCTTCATCATCAACATTAAGAGATCCCCGTCTATTTGTAATTGTGCCATCATCAACAACCGTAATATCTTTTGAAGCAACTTGTTGGCCTAACATGTTACTAAAAGCAGAAGTACCTTTTCTATTAAAATCTCCTTCTAGTCCATGACCGATTGCTTCATGAAGTAAAATACCAGGCCACCCAGATCCTAGAACAACTGTCATTGAACCAGCAGGAGCAGGGCGAGCATCTAGGTTAATTAATGATTGTTTAACAGCTTTTTTAGCATAGCTTTCAAGTACTTCATCAGTGAAAAAATCAAGAAGATATCTCCCTCCACCTCCAGATGAACCTTGTTCCCTTTTACCGTCTAGTTCTGATATAACGCTTACAGATAACCTTACTAATGGTCTTACATCTTCGATCAGATTTCCTTCAAAATTTTTAATCAACACTACTTCATATTGTGCTGCTAAAGAAGCAGATACTTTTATAACTCTTTTATCAATTGATTTTGCAATCGATTCAATTTTTTCAAGCAAATTGATTTTTCTTTGATTATCAAATTTAGTTATAGGATCACTATTTGTATAAATTGATTTAGCTGAATTTTTTTTTGGGATTGGTATCGAGTTTGACTGTCCTTGGTTTGTAATCGAGTTTATAATTTTTAATGAATCATTGAGTGTATTTAATGATATGTCATTTGAGAAAGTAAACGCTGTTTTTTCATCACTAACAGCTCTAACACCAACACCTTGGTCTATTGAGAAGCTTCCATTTTTAACTTGACCATCTTCTAAAGACCAAAATTCATTCTTTGAGTATTGAAAATATAGATCTGCATAATCTAAATTTTTATTTTTTATTTTATCCATTATCAAGGACAAATTATTATGGCTAATTTCAGCTGGATTAAGAAGAAATTTATTTGAAAAATTATAAGTAGACATTTTATTTAATATTTAAAAATTCAGATGATGGCTCTAAGATTTCTTGATCAATCATTTTACCAAATCTTTCTCCTCTTGGAGTACTAATTTCTTCTGGCTCATCCCAGGTTCCAATTATCTGATACTCATCAGACATAATTTTATTAAGAGGATCTTTTAGTATTTTTTGAGCCACAAATGCAGCTGCACCAGCAAGAGGACCTCCTGCTAAAGATAGTAGTGAAAGACTATCACTAATTCTTGGATTTACTACAACGTGAATATTTTGAGTCTCTTCAATAATGTTTGTCTCCCCTTTGATAGATACTTCTGCTGCTGGCCCTTCCATCGTGAACCTATTTGATTTTAAAATACCTTTGTTTACGATTACTCCAGCATTAATTCTGTCAAAAATAAATCCTTTACTGAAGATATCACTAAAGTCTAGTGATAATCTTCGTGGAAGGTTTTGAAGGGTTAATAGCCCAAAAAGTCTTGCTACACCCGGTTTAGCTTCTAAAACTATGCCATCATTTGCAGTTAATGAGAAATTACCTTGAAGCTGAGAACTATCAAAATCAAAAGGACTATTTGGCCAGCTAAGAAGACCAATAACGCTTGCTTTTCCATCTTTTATAAGCTCTGGATAAGAAAGCTGGTCAAATGTTTTTTGAATATTATCTATATTCCATGTGAAGTTAATTGAAGTATTTGGATTTAAGCCTTCATCATCCCAAAAGCCTGAACCACTTATTTTATGGCTAGGGTTATTGATTTTGAAGTTTTCAATATTCCATATTTTATTTTCTTTATAGGCATTTAGACTTAAACTGCCGTAATTATAATCATCTACCTTTAAAGATTTTGCTTTAATATTTACAATTGGAGGATCTGAAAAAATAAATTTTTCTTCATCATTATCGATTAAAGCATTATTTTTTTTAAGATGAAGTTTTTCAAAACCTGCTTTAACTAAATTTTCGTTTTGATTCCATAAAATGTTACCTAAGACATCATCTGATTTTATTTGAATATTTGTTTTATCACTACTTGGTAGATATCTTATGTTTGAATTTAATATTTTATATCCAAAAATATCTAATTCATTTATATCTATATCAGCAGAAGTAATTAATGATTTTGTTCCAAGATTATTAAAAAGAGAATTAAAATTCTCAAAGTTGACTTCCGATAATTCAGCGAATAATAATATTCCTTGCTCGGGTAATTTTTTTTGTGGTGAGTTAATACTAATAAGCCCATTTTTAAATTCCATTTTTCCATTTGCATCTATTTCTTTGATTAATTTTGCAAATACAATAGTGCTAATTTCAGCTTTTATTATTTCTTGATTAACTTTGGAGGCCTGCTTAGTAAATAAAAAAGTTTTTACTTCATCTTTATCTTTATTGAAAGGAAGGGGTAGATCTGATTGAAGACCTTTTAAATCGCTTGAAACCATTATATCAGTTGTCTTATCTTTTATTTTTATTTCTCCAAACCAAGAAGCTTCACCAATTAATTTATTTGCCCAATCGTCCCCAAAAGCCGATCGAAAAAAATCCTCATTAATTATGCCGTCAATATTAACTTGAGTTATGTCACCTAAATTATTTAATGATAACTTTATTGGACTATCTAATATGCTTGCTTTAGCTTCTTTTATTTCTATATTGTTTTGATCAAAGTCAACATAACCAAAAATATTTTCAATTTTGGGCATACCCAAAGAATCATTAATTAGATAGCTATTTTGAAATTCATAGTTTCCTTAAAATGTAATATTATCCTCATCCTTAAGAGGAATTTGAAGTTTTACAGCAAGTTTTCCAGGACCTTCACCTTTCATTTCATCAAAAAGACCTTTCATAACTTTTTTAATTGGACTTTTATTTATTGCATTAACAATTTTTGGGATTGGGCTATCTAAAATAAGATCAATTTCCATAATTGGATATTCGATATTCATAGGCGAGATAGTTGCGCTCATCTTTTGGATATTATTTTGTAAAAGATCCCCTTTATTACTTGTAAATTCAATAGTATTATTTTTGACATTAACTTGAAAATCGAAATTATTTAATTCGGGCCAACCTATACCATATTCAATAAAGCTATTTATGACATCGGATTCAACTGTAAAGATTCCTTTTTGAGTATCAGCTTCATTTTTATTATTTACAAAAGGAAATTCTTTGCTCTTACCTTTAATTCTTATAAATGTATTTTGAGCTTGTCCCTTAAGAAGTGATGTATCTAACCAATGTAAAGTTTTTTTACCAAGCTGTTTTGGATAGTATTTTTGCAAACTTGGTAAACTAAGTGATGGTAATTTTATTGATAAGTCAATAAAGTCATTTTGGTGATCTATATATTTATAGCTTCCATTGATAATTGAATTAATATCATCGTTTTGTATAACTATATTTTTTAGATTAAATAAATTATTTTTCCATTCTATTAATCCTGAAAATTGGGAAAATTTTAAAGGTTGCCTGAAAATATTATCTTTAATAATTGTAAGATCTTTTGATACAGATTTGATTGTTCCGCCAGTTTTTTTTATGTTTACTAGACCTGTTAAGTTTTTAATACCAGGAAAGTCTTTATAAGAATTAAAACTTACATTTAAAAGTTGTCCTTTCATCATCAAATTAGCTAAATTTGTATCTTCAAGAATAATACTAGTAATAGGCTGATTTTTTTCACTTACAGAAAAGCCTTTAAGAGTATTTTCGGAATATTTCCAATTTAAGATTAAATCCCTAAATTGACCTTTTGGAGATATTTCTTGAAATAATGATTGAATTGATTTTGTGTAAGGGATATGCCTTATTATTTCATGGGCTGATTCAAGGTTTATACGGTTTAACTTTATTCCTATTTCATCTAGTTTCTTTTCAGATGTATTTATTGATAAAAGTAATTCACCATCTTCAATATTAATTCCATTATCAGTTATTACATTCATTCTTGAAATATTTAATGAGGAAATATCTTTATTCAATAAATATGATATCTGCCCTTTAAATTTTTTAAGTGTAAGGGGTTCGTCTGCTTCATTGATTTTTGTTACAAAATTTTTAACATCTAATTGAGTATTAATACTAGTTATTTTTCCAGCATTAAAATCTCCCTTAAGATTTATATTACCATTTGCTGATAATATTTCTATTGGGTAATCTATCCAAGGTCTCAATTCATTTATATCGATTTTTGCAACAGATACACTCAATTGGCCATTACTATTTTTTATATCCTTTATTGAAGAACTATCAAAATAACCACTTAAACTCATAACTTGATTATTTAAATTAACTAATTGACCACTTATATTAAACTTGTGGCGACCTAATTTTGAAAGGCCAATTAGCGATTCATAATTAGCAGTAATATTTTCTATTAAAAGTGGAGGGGCATTTCTTGTATGGTCTCTCCATTTAATTTTTCCATTAATTATTATGATTTCATCTTGATTTAAAATCCAATTTGAGGCGGAAGAGTTTTGTTTTGTTTTGATTGAAATACCACCCACACTATATTGTTTGTCTTTATGTTTTTCTATATCTAAATTTGGTTCATATAAGACAATTTCATCAAGTATAGGCTCAAATTTTAAAAGAGATAGCCATGAAATATCAATGCGTATTTTTTTTAAATCAAATGATTTTTCTAGGCTTTCATTATAAATAGATAAATTATAAAGAGTTAGGCTTGGGTTAGTAATTCGCCATTGAGCTTCAATATTTTCAATCTTAACTTTTTTTTCGAATTGCTCGCTTATTTTAAGAGTTAAATTTTCTTTGAATTCATCTAGATTTGATTGAACAAAAAAATAAAAAGACAAGAATCCAATTACTAAGATTGTAACTGCTGTTAAAATAAGGAATACAAGAATTTTTTTTAGTGAAAATTGAATTTTTATGCTACCTAAAAAGTATTTTATTATTCATTTTATAGAGTTTCACTCAGTTGGTCTAATATTGCTGGATTCTCTAAAGTAGATATATCAGAAGTTATTTTTTCTCCTTTAGCCATAGATCTTAATAAACGACGCATTATTTTTCCTGATCTTGTTTTTGGTAAATTATCTCCAAATCTTATTTCATCTGGTTTTGCTATTGGTCCAATTTCTTTTGCTACCCAGTTTTTAAGATCCTCAATGATAATTTTGGCATTATTTTTTGTTGGTCGATCCCCTTTAAGAACTACAAAAGCCACTATTGATTCGCCTTTTATATCATGTGGTTTTCCAACAACAGCAGCCTCAGTAACAATTTTATTTGCTACTAGAGCGGATTCTACTTCCATTGTGCCTAATCTGTGTCCTGAAACATTTAGAACATCATCAATGCGTCCCATAATTGTAAAATAACCTGTTTTTTTATTTCGAACAGCCCCATCTCCAGCTAAGTATGTTTTGCCTCCAAGTTCTTCAGGAAAATAACTTTTCTTAAATCGTTCTGGATCACCCCAAATTGTTCTGATCATAGAAGGCCAAGGTTTTTTAATAACTAATAAGCCACCATTTCCCCATTCTTGGTCGTTACCTTCCTCATCAACAACATCAACTTCGATACCAGGGAAGGGTAAGGTACATGAGCCTGGGACTAATGGTGTAGCTCCCGGAAGGGGAGTTATTACGTGACCCCCAGTTTCAGTTTGCCAGAATGTATCAACTACTGGACAGCAGTTATTTCCAATATTTTTATAATACCAAATCCAAGCTTCTGGGTTTATTGGCTCACCAACAGTTCCAAGAATTCTAAGTGAATTTAGATCAAAGTTTTTTGGATGAGTTGATGGAGAAACTTCAGATGCTTTAATTAAAGCTCTAATAGCTGTTGGTGCAGTATAAAAAATACTGATTTTATGTTTTGTAATGAGTTGCCAAAAGCGACTTGCATCTGGATAAGTAGGTATTCCTTCAAAAATTAATTGTGTCGAACCAAGTGCTGTAGGCCCATAAGTAACATATGTATGCCCAGTAATCCATCCAACATCTGCTGTACACCAATAAATATCATTTTTTTGTAAATCAAAAGTCCATCTGCATGTATTGATTGCATGAAGTAAGTATCCAGCTGTTGAATGTTGAACACCTTTAGGCTTTCCTGTTGAACCAGACGTATAAAGAATAAATAATGGGTGTTCTGCAGAAACAAAAACAGGCTCACATACTGTTGGTTGGTTTAAGATTAAATCTTCCCATAAGATATCATTTTTATTTTTAATTATTTTTTTGTTAGCCCTATTAAAGACAATTATTTTTTCAACAGATTCACATTTTCCTAAGCTTATTGCTTCATCAACCTTAGTTTTGAGACTAATAAATTTACCCCCTCTAAATTGACCGTCAGCAGTGATAACTAATTTTGCTTTAGTATCCTCGATTCTCTCTTGAATACTTTTTGCAGAAAAACCTCCAAATATTACAGAATGAGTGAGTCCAATTCTTGCACAAGCTTGCATTGCAACTATTGCCTCAATACCCATAGGTAAATAGATTATTATCCTATCTCCTAATTCTAAATTAAGAGTTTTTAATCCATTGGCAAATTGACAGACTCTTTCATATAATTCCAAATATGAAATAGATGTGACTTTTCCATCATCAGCTTCAAAAATAATTGCCGTTTTATTAGGCTGTGTTTTTAAATGCCTGTCAAGACAATTAAAGGAGGCGTTTAACTTTCCATCTTCAAACCACTTATAGAATGGTGGATTTTTATCATTTAAAATTTTTGTGAATGGTTTATTCCAAATTAGTAACTCTTTAGCTAATTCTGACCATGTTCCTTGATAATCATTTTTAAATTTTTTTACTATAGACTTATAATTATCCATACCTGATACGTTTGCATTTTTTACCATTTCTTCGTTGGGATTAAAAATACGATCTTCTGTATTTATTGACTCTATTGACATTTAAAACTATCTCCTATTAAACCGATAAATTAATTATTAAATGTTACATGAATAAATTTAAAAAATTATATAATATAGATATTCGATCAGACCTTTGTTCGTAAAAATACTATATAAAAGGTTAACTAAATTTAATACAAAAGTTATTTTATGACACTCAGATTAAGATTTAATTTACTAATAACGCTTATCATGTTGTTTTTAATAATAGCATTAGCAATGGTAACAATGAGTTCGTCTAAATCAACAATTCAAGAGGGCGTTGAGTCTGCAAATAAAGTTACTCTTCAATTGCTTGAAACAATTATAGTAAGATCAGTTCAAAACCCGGAGTGGGGGAGTACGCATGATGTTGTTAGAAGATTTTTAAGACAACTCGGATATGTTAGAAGTAATGATATTTTTCTTTATAACAGTCAAGGAGATCTAACTTATAGGTCGCCGCCGTCATCTTATCTATTAGAAATAGAGCCTCCTAATTGGCATGTAAATTTCATTAGCCCAAAAAAAGAAATTAATTCTAGGTTTATTAATTCCGGAAGATTAATCGTTCAATCTAATGCGTCGGGAACTATCAGGGGCGCATGGGTAGAATTGAGAACATTATTTTCAACAACTTTAGTTTTCTTTTTATTATTTAATATATTTGTTTATTGGTTATTGGGCCAATGGTTAAAACCTATTAATAAAATGCTTGAGGCAATTGAAAAAATTGGTAGAGGTGGTTTTGATGCTCGACTCCCACATTTTAATGTCCCTGAATTTAGATCTATTGCCTTAAATTTTAATGCCATGGGAACTTCGCTGCAGAAAACAATGATAGAGAATAAAAGATTAGGCTTGATTGCAGAACAAACTGCAGATGCTGTTATTATTCATGATGAGAAAATGAACATTTCTTTTTGGAATAGTTCTGCCCAAAGGATTTTTGGCTATAAGAAAAAAGAAGTTTTAGGAAAGCCAGCAAATTTAATCGTCCCTAAATCTTTAAAAAAGGAATTTGATAAAAACCTCAGCTTAATGCAGAAAAATAAGTTTATTCATGATTTTGAAACTAAAAGAATAGCTAAGAATGGAAAATTAATTGATGTGTCTATTTCTGCTTCACCTTTAATAGATCCAAAAACAAAAAAATTAATTGGAGACATTGTAAGTATGAGGGATATTACAGAGAGAATTTTAGCAAAAAAATCACTTGACGAATTGGAAAAAAATAGAAAATTAACAACTATCATTCAAGAGCATATTGAAGATGAAAGAAGGAGTTTAGCAAGAGAATTACATGATGAATTAGGTCAGTATGTTTCAGCGATTAAAATTTTTGCGCAAAATATAAGTAATAAATCCAAAGGGAATAAAATTATTCAGACAAGCGCTTCTTCGGTTACATCAGCTGCGAATCAAATATATGACGGTATGCATAATATAATTCGTAAGCTTAGACCTGGTGCTCTAGATGATTTAGGTTTAAGCGAGACCATTAAAGATTCTGTTAGCAATTGGCAAAAGCAACATACAAATTTAAAATTATTCTTAAATATAAAAGGGGATATAGATAATTTAGGAGAAGTCATCAATATAAATATTTATAGAATTATCCAAGAAGGTATGAATAACGCTCTAAAGCATTCCAAAGCAAGTAAAATCAGTATAAATTTAAGCGTCATAAAAAAAGATTTAGTATTAGAGTTTTCTGATAATGGTGTAGGATTCAACACAAAGATACTTAAAAATTCTAAACAATTTGGATTGGTGGGAATTAAAGAGAGAGTTCAGTCTCTAAGGGGTACTTTTGAAATACAAAGTAGTAGATTAGATGGAACAAAATTGACTATTATAATTCCAGGAAGGTTGTAAAGAAAAGCATGGCTAAAATAAATATTTTATTGGTAGATGATCATTCAGTCGTAAGAATGGGCTTTAAAATGCTTATTGAAAATGAATCAGATATGGCTGTTATTTGTGAGGCAGAGTCTGGCGAACAGGGCATTACTTCATTTAAGGAGCATAAACCAAATGTTGTAATTATGGATATAACAATGCCTGGAATGGGAGGGTTAGATGCTATTGAAAGAATCATTGCGTTTGATAAAAAGGCTAAAATTTTAGTTTTATCAGCACATGAAGATTCAGTTCACCCAAAAAGATCCTTAAGCGCTGGTGCATTAGGATATTTAACAAAAAGAAGTGCAGCAGAAGAATTAATCAAAGCTATTAGATCAGTTAATAGCGGTAAAAAATATTTAGAACCCAATATTGCCCAACAAATGGCAATTACTCAATTGTCAGGTGAAAATAACCCTGTTGAGATCTTATCAGATAGAGAATTTGAAGTTTTTATAGCTTTAGCCAAAGGTAAAAGCACCAATGAAATCGCTGATACAATGTGTTTAAGTCCAAGAACTGTAGGAACTCATCTTTACAATATTAAACAAAAACTGAACGCAAATAATTCAGCTGAAATAGCTTTAATTGCAATTAGATCTGGTCTTTTGGAACCATAATTTATTTTTTAGATGCAAAAAAACCGCTGATGATAATAAGTATTATTCCAAAAGCAGTTTGTTTATCAAGTATCTCACCAAGCCATACAGCGCCAATTATTGTAGAAAAGATTATCGTTAAATAGGATAAGCCAGCGTTACCCAAAGTATTCCCGACCCTATAAGCTTTTGTGATTGCAATTTGAGCAATTGTTGCGCTTACACCTAAGCCAATAAGAATAAATATATACTTATATTGAATTTTATGTATTTCATCGAAAATCATCATTAAGGCAGAACAAATTGTAGATATTAATGTGAAATAAAATATTGTTCTTAAATCTGGCTCTTTTAATTGCCCTAATTGCGTAACAAACAAATATGCCATCGCTGCACCAAATCCAGATATAAGGCCAATTAAGCCTGCTAAATAATTCTGGTTTTCAAATGTCGGTTTAAGAATAAAGAAAACTCCTATAAAACCTATAATAACTGTAAGAAATAACCATTTTTTAACTTTTCTTTTTAAGATTAAAGGCATTAGAAGCCCTAAAAAAAGTGGTGATGTATAGTTTAATGATATTGCTGTACTTAATGGTAAATTATTAATTGCATAAAAAAAGAATAATAATGAAATAAAACCAATTGATGATCTTGCCATATGAAGTTTCATATAGCTGGATGCAAATGAGATTTTTTTTAATCTCATAATGCCTACAATAATTAAGAGGCTAATTAAAGAGCGGTAAAATACTAATTCTATTGAATTAAAACTCTCACCACCTAATTTAACAAAAGTACCCATTAATGCAAAGAAAAAGGTTGCTATTAGCATCCATACAGCCCCCTTATGAATTAAATACATGAAAGATTCTCAAAAAAATTTAAGTACGTCATTATATGATATTAATTTAGGTGAATACTTCTAATATTTCAGGTAAAATAACGCTTTAATAAAATATGTATTTTACATTAGGAGTGTAAGTTTATGAAAAACCCATTAGAATCAATTAAAGGAACAATTATTGCAGGCATAGCCCTTTTAATAATTTCGTTAGTATTTCTAGATTGGAATGAGCTCAGTACAACAGGGCTTCTAGGCGATGCAAGTGATATTTATAATGGCTTTTTGAGATTCTTTCATGTAATCGCAGGTATAGCTTGGATAGGGCTTTTATATTACTTTAATTTTGTCCAAGTGCCTGCATTAAAGGAAGCAACAGCTGATGGCACTGGTTCTGGTATAACAAAGCATGTCGCTCCTCTTGCATTATTATGGTTTAGATGGGCTGCATTAGTTACCTGGATTGCTGGAGCAGGATTGTTAGGATCTGGTTTTGTTGATGCTTTTTTACTTAGACCAGGATATGAGGCTATTGGCTTAGGATCTTGGATGGGAACAATAATGCTTTTTAACGTATGGGGTTTAATTTGGCCTAATCAACAGAAAATACTTGGTATGAAAAAAGCTAGTGATGATGAAAAAGTGAGAGCAAGAAGAGTGGCTCTTTTAGCTTCAAGAACTAATACTGCGCTTTCAATACCAATGTTGTTATTAATGACCAATGGTCTTTCTCACCGAGCTTTGCTTGGTTTATAATATATCTTAAAGGATGCAAAGGCGACTTTAAGTCGCCTTTTTTGTTTGTACTATGAAATTAACGAATAAGAAATTAATGCCTAGTTATAATAGGCTTCCTATTTCCTTTGAAAAAGGGAAAGGTGTGTGGGTGTTTGATAAAAATAAAAATAAATACCTAGATGCTTTATCAGGTATTGCTGTTAATACATTAGGACATAATCATCCTAGCTTAGTTAAAAGCATATCAAGACAAGCCTCAAAACTAATTCATGTTTCTAATTATTATTTCATTGAGGAACAAGCGCTTCTCGCAGAAAAACTAGTAAAACTTTCAAAATTATCCTCTGTTTTCTTTTGTAATTCTGGTTGTGAGGCTAATGAGGCAGCTATTAAATTAGCAAGACTTCATGGACATAAATTGAATATTGATACTCCAAACATTATAGTTATGGAGGGTGGTTTTCATGGCAGAACAATGGGGACTTTGTCAGCATCAGGTGGAAGAAATTACCAAGCAGGTTTTGAGCCATTGATGTCAGGATTTATAAGAGTTCCTTTTGATGACATAGATGCTATAAAAAAAATTGTAAGTAAAAAGAATAAGGTCTGTGCAATTTTTGTAGAACCAATTCAGGGTGAAGGTGGAATAAATATTCCAAAAAATTTAAAACAATATTTAAAGAAATTAAGAGAAATTTGTGATCAAAATAAATGGTTATTAATTTTTGATGAAGTGCAATGTGGAATAGGTAGGACCGGTAAATGGTTTGCTCATCAACATTCCTCTGTTAAGCCTGACATTATAACTTTGGCTAAAGGACTTGGATCTGGAATTCCAATTGGGGCATGTATTGCTAATCAAACTTCAACTGAACTCATGAAGCCTGGAAAGCATGGCTCAACATTTGGAGGAAATCCATTAGCTTGTTCTGCAGGAATTGTAACAATAGATACTATTGAAAAAAAATATTTAATTAAAAATGCTTTAAAACAAGGATTATTAATAACTAATCTTATTAAGAAAAAATTTAAAAATAATAAGAGTATCATTTCAATAAGATCATTGGGGCTTATGATTGGAATCCAATTGAGTGCGCCATGCAGTGAGGTTGTAAATATTGCACTTGAAAAAAAACTTTTAATCAATGTAACCTCAGAAAATGTTATTAGGCTTCTTCCACCATTAATTATTAATGATGAAGAATCTAAAGTTCTAGCTGATAGATTAATTGATGTAATTGAAACTTTTTTAGATAACTTATGAATAAAATAAAACATTTTTTACAATTTAACGATTTTCAAAAAGAAGAAATTGAGCTTTTATTTAATAGGGTGAAATGGATAAAAGATCAATATAAATCCTATGAAAAATATTGGCCATTAGAGGATAGAACGCTTGTAATGATTTTTGAAAAAGCTAGCACGAGAACTAGACTATCTTTTGAAGCAGGTATGCATCAAATGGGTGGAGCTAGTATTTATTTAAATACAAGAGATTCTCAATTAGGAAGAGGTGAGCCAGTTGAGGACGCGGCTCAGGTTATATCAAGAATGTGCGATGCAGTTGTTATAAGAACTTTTGAACAGGATATTATCAACAGGTTTGCAAAAAATTCAAGAGTTCCAGTTATAAATGGACTTACAAACGAATACCATCCATGTCAAATTCTTGCTGATATTTATACTTTCATTGAAAAAAGAGGTTCGATTGAAGGTAAAACCGTTGCTTGGATTGGGGATTCTAATAATGTATGTAATACATGGCTTCAGGCTGCAGAATTGTTAGATTTTAATGTTCATATATCAACACCAAAAGGATATGAGGTTGAGATTGAAAGAGTCGGTTTATATAATGATAAAAATTTTGAAGAATTTGAAGATCCAATGGATGCTGTGAAAAATGCAGACATTGTAACAACAGATGTATGGACTAGTATGGGTTTTGAATCAGAAAAAAATGAAAGAATAAAGGACTTTACTGATTGGCAAGTAGATACTGAGATGATGCAGCAAGCAAAAAAAGATGCTTTATTTATGCATTGTTTACCCGCACATAGAGGAGAAGAAGTTACTGCAGATGTAATTGATGGCTCACAAAGTGTTGTATGGGAAGAAGCAGAAAATAGATTACATGTTCAAAAAGCACTTTTGGAGTATTTAATATTAGGAAAAGTTAAATGACAAAAGCTATAAAAAAAATTGTACTTGCATATTCTGGTGGATTGGACACGTCGGTAATCTTAAAGTGGCTTCAACAAGAATATAAATGTGAGGTTGTTACTTTTACAGCTGATTTAGGCCAAGGCGAAGAAATTGAGTTAGCAAGAGAGAAAGCAAAATCTGCAGGAGTTAATGAAATCTTTATTGAAGATTTAAGAGAAGAATTTGTTAGGGATTTTGTCTTTCCGATGTTTAGAGCAAATACAGTTTATGAGGGTGAATATTTGCTAGGTACTTCAATAGCAAGACCTCTGATTTCAAAAAGATTAATTGAAATTGCTAAAGAAACTAATAGTAATGCTATTGCACATGGATCTACTGGAAAAGGAAATGATCAAGTTAGATTTGAATTAGGTGCTTATGCATTAAATCCAGATATAGAAATTATCTCACCTTGGAGAAATTGGGACTTACTTAGTAGAGAAAAATTAATTAAATTTGCAGAGAAAAATAATATACCGGTTGAAATGAAGCATAAAGATGGAAGTAGTCCATACAGTATGGATGCAAATCTTCTTCATATCTCATATGAAGGAAGGAGCTTAGAAGATCCATCTATTGCACCAGAAGAAAAAATGTGGAGATGGACATCTAGCCCAGAAGAAGCACCAAATAATTCAGAAGAAATAATTATTGAATTTCAAAAAGGGGACCCTATAGGCTTAAATGGAAAAAATTTAAAGTCACATGAGATATTAGATCAGCTTAATCAAATTGGGGGAAAACATGGCATAGGTAGATCAGATTTAGTTGAGAATAGATATGTAGGAATGAAGTCAAGAGGTTGTTATGAAACTCCTGGTGGAACTATTCTTCTTAAAGCCCATAGAGCAATTGAATCTCTAACTTTAGATAGAGAAGAGGCGCATCTGAAGGATGAGTTGATGCCTAAATATGCATCATTAATTTATAATGGCTATTGGTGGTCACCAGAAAGATTAGCGCTTCAAGCTTTAATTAATAATACTCAAAATAATGTTAATGGGTGGGTGAAAATAAAATTATACAAAGGAAACGTTACTATATTAGCTAGAGATAGTAATAATTCATTATTTGATTCAAATATAGCAACTTTTGAGGATGACAAAGGAGCTTTTGATCAAAAAGATGCAGAGGGATTCATTAAAATTAATGCATTAAGAATGAGGATAGCTGCAAAACAAATTAAGAAGTAGATAGGGAGAAATAAAATATGCCTTCATTTGATATTACATCAGAAGCTAATATTGTAAACATAAAAAATGCAATTGATGTGTCAATGAAAATGATTAATAATCGATATGATTTTAAGGGAACTTCTGCTGCAGTTGCGTTCGAAGAAAAAGAAATGAGTATCACTTTGTATGGTGATGCTGAGTTTCAAATAAATCAAATCAAAGATATTTTGTTCCCTGCGATGGAAAAAAAAGAACCTGATAGTTCAAAAAGGATAGTATCAAATAATATTGAGGTAATTTCTGGGAATAAATCTAAGCAAGTATTAAATATTAAGAGTGGGATTGATGGAGATTTAGCAAAGAAAATAGTTCAAACAATAAAAGATTCTAAAATTAAAACTCAAGTAAGTATTCAAGGAAGTGAAATTAGAGTTTCTGGCTCTAAAAGGGATTCACTTCAAGAATGTATTACTTTAGTAAAATCAAAGCATCAGGATTTTCCATTAAATTTTGGTAATTTTAGGGATTGACTATATGGGTATCTCTTTATATGAAAAAATTTTTAATCGACATGCTGTTAGAAAAGATAAAGGTACCTATTTACTTTATATAGATAGGCATTTAGTACATGAGGTAACGAGCCCTCAAGCTTTTGAAGGTATCCGTATTGCTAAAAGAGATATTTGGAAAAAAAAATCTATTATTGCAGTACCGGACCACAATGTTCCAACTACTGATCGATCTAGTGAAATCAAAGATCCTATTTCAAAGATCCAAGTTGAAACTCTTGATAAAAATTGTGAAGAATTTGATTTACTTCAATTTAAGATGAACGATAGTCGTCAAGGTATCGTTCATGTAATTGGTCCAGAGCAAGGTTCTACCTTACCAGGCATGACAATAGTTTGTGGAGACTCTCATACAAGCACGCATGGAGCATTTGGAGCAATAGCTATGGGTATCGGCACCTCAGAAGTAGAGCATGTTCTAGCTACTCAATGTTTAATTGTAAATAAATTTAAAACTATGAGGGTAAATGTGAATGGAAAGCTTCAGAGTGGTGTAACAGCTAAAGATATTGCTTTAGCTATAATAGGTAAAATTGGTACTGCAGGTGGAACAGGCCATGCTATTGAATTTGCTGGAACCTCAATAAAATCTCTTTCTATGGAAGGTAGAATGACATTGTGTAATATGGCTATAGAGGCAGGCTCTAGGGTGGGTTTAATAGGAGTTGATGATAAAACTATTCAGTATATTAAGGGTAAACCTTTTGCTCCAAAAGATGATTTATGGAAAGAAGCTAAAAAAGATTGGGTTACTTTAGTTAGCGATCAAGATGCAGAATTTGACTCTGAAGTTGAAATTAACGGAAGTCTAATTGAACCTCAAGTTACATGGGGAACTTCACCTGAAATGGTTGTAAGTGTAACTAGCAAAGTTCCAAACCCGATTAATTATAAAGATAAGACACAAAGTTCTAGTTACAAAGCAGCTTTAAAATATATGGATTTAGAACCTGAAACACCAATTAGTGCAATCAATATTGATAAAGTTTTTATCGGTTCTTGTACAAATTCAAGAATTGAAGATCTAAGAGCTGCAGCAAATATTATAGGAACAAAAAAGATTGCAAAAAATATTAAATTAGCATTGGTTGTTCCTGGTTCTGGATTAGTAAAGTTGCAAGCAGAATCTGAGGGTTTAGATAAAGTATTTAAAAACGCAGGTTTTGAATGGCGAGAGCCTGGTTGCTCTATGTGTTTAGCAATGAATGCTGATAAATTAGATCCTGGTGAAAGATGTGCTTCAACTTCAAATAGAAATTTTGAAGGAAGACAAGGCCAAGGTGGAAGAACACATTTAGTTAGCCCTCAAATGGCAGCTGCAGCAGCTATATATGGTAAATTTGTTGATATTAGAGATCTTGCTTAATGAAACCTTTTAATACACATAAGGGAATTGTGATTCCATTGGATAGAGCGAATGTAGATACTGATGCAATTATTCCTAAACAATTTTTAAAATCTATAAAAAAAACTGGTTTTGGCCCGAATTTGTTTGACGAATGGAGATATCTTGATCATGGTGAACCCAATCAAGATAATATAAAAAGAAAAATTAATCCTGATTTTGTCTTAAATTTACCAAGATATAAAAATGGTTCTATTTTAATTACTAGAGAAAATTTTGGTTGTGGATCAAGTAGAGAGCACGCTCCATGGGCATTATTAGATTTTGGAATTAAAGTTATTATATCTTCAAGTTTTGCTGATATATTTTATGGTAATTGTTTTAAAAATGGCATTCTTCCTATTATCTTAAGAAAAAGTGTCATAGATCAAATTTTTAAAAATGTAGATAATAATGTTGGTTATGAATTAATGGTTAATTTAGAGGAACAAAAGATCTATGATGATTCAGAAATATCATCATTTGAAATAGATAACTTTAAAAAATCCTGCTTAATGGAAGGTCTGGATGATATTGGATTAACATTAAAAAATATAAATGATATTAAAAAATTTGAAAAAGACTACGAGGAGAATTTTCCTTGGTTAAACGATAAGGAAATTTAAAATGAAAATAGCAGTTCTTCCAGGGGATGGAATAGGGCCTGAAATAATCAAACAAGCCGTAAAAGTTATTAAGGTATTAGGCCTAGAAAAAAATATAGAATATGGTCACATTGGAGGAGATGGTTATAATGAATTTAAAGACCCTCTTCCTAAATCTACTCTAGAATTAGCTAAAGATTCAGATGCCATTCTATTAGGTTCTGTTGGTGATCCTAAATATGATAAATTACCAAGAGATAAAAGACCGGAAAGAGGGTTGCTTAAAATACGCCAATCTTTAAACCTGTTTGCTAATTTAAGGCCCGCAATTATGTTTCCAGAGTTAATTCATAGTTCAAGTTTAAAGCCTGAAGTTATAAAAGACCTCGATATAATTATTATAAGAGAGTTAACAGGAGATATTTATTTTGGAGAGCCAAGAGGTATAGATATAAATAAACATAATGAACGTGAAGGCTTAAATACAATGCGATATTCTGAGTCCGAAATTAAAAGAATTGCTCATGTTGCATTTAGAACTGCTTTAAAAAGATCAAAAAAATTATGTTCTGTAGATAAGGCAAATGTTCTGGAGGCTACTGAATTATGGAGAGAGGTAATGATTCAGATTGGAAAAGAATATCCTGAAGTAGAGTTATCTCATATGTATGTTGATAATGCCTCGATGCAATTAGTTAAAAACCCTAAACAATTTGATGTCATTGCTACAGGAAATATTTTTGGAGATATATTATCTGATCAAGCTTCAATGCTTACAGGTTCTATTGGCATGCTACCTTCTGCTTCATTAGATGATAAAAATAAAGGTATGTATGAGCCTATTCACGGTTCTGCTCCTGATATTGCAGGAAAGGATAAAGCTAATCCATTAGCTACTATTTTATCTTTAGCTATGATGTTTAAATATACATTTAATGATTTAAATAAATTTAATTTGATTGAAAATGCTGTCAGAAAAGTCCTAAGGGAAGGATATAGGACTGAAGATATTTTTTCAGATGGTTCGCATTTATTGAGCTGCGAGGAGATGGGGGATAAAGTCATAGAAAGGCTAGAAATTTAAAATGAAAAAAGTTGGTTTTATTGGTTGGAGAGGAATGGTTGGCTCAGTTTTAATCAAAAGGATGATTGAAGAATCAGATTTTGATAATTTTGAAACATATTTTTTTTCTACATCACAAGTTGGCCAAAAAAATCCTGAATGGAATATAAATTATATGAATCAATTATTAATTGATGCATATGATATTAAAGAACTTTTCAAAATGGATATTATTATGACGTGTCAAGGAGGAGATTTTACAAAAAAAGTTTTTTATAAATTAAGAGAGTCTGGATGGAATGGACATTGGATTGATGCAGCATCAACATTAAGAATGGAAAATGAATCAGTAATCGTTCTTGACCCAATAAATCATGTGTCAATTGATCATGCTTATGATAAAGGTTTTAAGAATTGGATAGGTGGAAATTGTACTGTATCTTTGATGTTGCTTGCTGTTCATGGACTGCTAAAAGAAAATTTAGTTGAATGGATTTCTTCAATGACTTATCAAGCTGCAAGTGGAGCAGGGGCAAATAATATGAGAGAACTTCTTAATCAAATGGGACAAATATATTCTTCAGTCTCAGATAGTATTGAAAATAAAAATTTAAATATTCTTGATATAGATGATAAAGCTCTTAAATTGATGAATTCTGATAAATTTCAAAAAGATAATTTTAAGGTTCCTTTAGCAGGAAATTTGATTCCGTGGATAGATGAAGATTTAAATAATGGACAAAGTCGTGAAGAATTGAAAGGTCAATTTGAGACAAATAAAATTTTAGAAAATAGTTTAGATTTAATTAAGGTTGACGGATTATGTGTCAGAGTTGGTACAATGAGAAGTCATAGTCAGGCATTAACTGTTAAGCTGAAAAAAAATATTCCAATTGAAAAAATTAATGATTTAATTGCTAATGGAAATGAATGGGTAAAATTAATTCCAAATGAAAAAGAATCCTCTATAAACTTATTAAGTCCAGCAGAAGTTTCTGGGAAGCTTGATATAGCTGTAGGAAGAATAAGAAAGTTAAATATCGATGAATTATGCATATCTATTTTTACTGTTGGAGATCAGTTATTATGGGGCGCAGCAGAGCCAATTAGACGAATGTTAAATATACTTATTAATAAAGGAAAAGATCAGAAATGAAATTAAAATTATTTATATTGTTATTTTATTTCATTTTCAACTCACAGAATTTATTTGCCTTACAGTTAGGTAAGATTAATGTTAGTTCTAAGCAAGATGAACCCTTGTCAGCTGTAATTGATGTTATTTTTTCCAAAAATGATAAAGTTAAAAATCTAAAACCTGCTATTGCATCTAAAGAAAATTATGAAGCTAATGGTATTTCTCGTTTACCAATTCATTCAAATATTGATATAAATATTGAAGAAAGTGGAAATGGAGCCAAAATATTCTTAACAAGCAAAGAGATTGTTAAAGATCCTTTTTTAGATTTATTGATACAAATTGATTCTGAAAAAGGAAGAGTTTATAGAGAATATACAATTCTTTTAGATCCCCCATCACCAAAAGCAATTAAGAAAGAAGAAATTAGTCCAAAGGAAGAAGTAAACAATTCAAATAAAGTAGATGAGATTGATAAAACTAAAATTGAAGTTAGCGAAACTGAGATTTTGCCAGAAAAAGAAATTGAATCACCAAAAGAAATAGTAACTAAAAAAGATACACCTATTGAGAAAGTAAAGAATGAACTAGAAAAAATTAAGGCTAAAGAAGTTAAATCAAGCAGTGGCAAAACCCTATATCAAATTGCCAGGGAGAATAAACCTTCAGGAGTAACAGTAGAGCAAATGGTATTAGGAATTTTTAAAAATAACCCTAATGCATTTTCTGAAGAAAATGTTAATACTTTAATAAAAAATAAAATATTAAAATTACCCTCATTAGATTATTTTGACGATCATACACACATTGAAGCTAGAAAAATTCTAAGAGATCAAAATATTGAATGGAAGCAAAAAACAAAAAAAATAAATAAACCTAAAAATGAAAAAAAAGCTCCTAATTTAGATAAAGACAAAATTAAGGAACTTGAAAAAGAATTAATTGAAACTAAAAAGAAATTAGAAGATGCCACTAATTTAAATAAAAAGGTTGATGATCAAATCAAAGAAATTGATAAAGTATCAGATGCTGATAATAATATTTCCAAAAAAGATAGTCTTGCAAATAAAAAGATTGAAGAAAAAGATAAAACAAATAACCAAGAAAAATCAAATAAACAAGATGATGCTGTTTTCATATCCTCAATATCTGATGTTGATGAAAATAAAATTGTCGAGGAAGTAATTGATACACAAGTAAGTAATGGTTTGGAAACAATACATGTTTTATTGCTTATACTATTTTTTATACTACTTTTTGGTTTATTTGTTGTTATTTCAAGAAGAAAGTCATTTGAAAGAACTCAAAAGCTAAGTAATTTCAATCAAAACCAAACTAGATCAAACTCTTCAGAAGGATTTGATCAAGAACAATCTGATAATTACAAGCCAGACAATAAAGATTCAGTCAATATAAATCAGAATGAAGACAATAAAACTCCGCAAAAGAATGATGTTAATAATTTTGAAAACCAAGATAGTATCAAACCTGATGAGGATGATAAAAAATTCTAGATTTATTATGCTTCATTCATTAATATTTTTTTTAGGATTGGTTTTACTAGTAATATTATCAAGTATCGATATAAGAATTAATATTATTATTTTTAGTTTTTTTATATTTTTATCTTTGTTTATTAAAGTATCTTTTTTTAAGTTTATTAGTAAAATAAAATACTTTATTTTAGCTTTACTGGCAATCTATTCACTATCAACTCCGGGCGAAATTATATTTTATTATTCATTTATTTCTATTACAAAAGAAGGTTTAGATTTGGCAATTAATAATATATTTAGGATAATTAATACGTTTTTAACTGTTATATTTCTAATGAAAATTATTCCTCAAAAGTTTTTTATTGAATTTATTATCAAAATTTGTTATCCGCTAAAAATATTTGGTTTGAATATAGATAATTTAACTTCTCGAATCTTTTTAACTTTTGATTATCTCGATTTCTATAAAAACTATTCATTTAAATTTTCTAACATATCAAGTGTAATTAATAATCAAATAAATAGTAAAACTCCGATTCCTAAGTCAACGAAATTTGAGCAAGTAAAACCCTCCATTAATGATTTTTTCTGGGTAACAGGATTTTGTTCCATTTTTATTATTATTCAATTCTTATAAATAATGAGATATGTTGCATCTGTTGAGTATGAAGGAACAAATTTTTCTGGTTGGCAGCGACAATCTTCTGCAAGGAGTATTCAAGAAGAGATAGAAAAGTCAATATCTAAAATAACTCAAACATCCATTGAAATAAAGGGAGCTGGAAGAACAGACTCAGGTGTCCATGCTTTGGGCCAAATATTTCATTTTGATACTGATATAAAAAGATCAATAAAATCAATTATTAAAGGTACTAATTCGTTCCTTCCTGATGCAATAAGAATTAAATGGGTAAAAGAGGTTTCTGATGATTTTCATGCAAGGTTTTCAGCTATTTCAAGAGAGTATCAATATTTATTAAATAATAGCCCTATTAATTCTTCTATTTGGTCTAATAATTGTGGGTGGACTTTTTATGATTTAGATGCTGAACTTATAAAATTGGCATCTAAAAAATTCATAGGCAAACATGATTTTAGTGCTTTTCGTTCTGCTGAATGTCAGGCAAAATCACCAATAAGAACAATCGAGTATATCAAAGTAGAAAAATTTAAAAATTTCTATTTATTTACAATATGTGGGGATGGTTTTTTGCATCATCAAATCCGAAATATTATTGCAACAATAATCAATGTAGGAAGAAATGAAATGAGAGCAGATTTCATTGATACGTTAATTAAAAAAAGAGATCGTAGCCTTGTACCAGCTACTTTTTCTGCAAATGGTTTGTATTTAACAAATATTAAGTATGATAAAATTTGGTCTTTACCTGATATGGAAAATACACTAAATATTTTCAAGGCATAATTAGTTAATAAATTGAAAACAAAAGTCAAAATTTGTGGTATTACAAATCTAAAAAATGCACTTGAGGCTTCAGAGGTAGGAGTTGATGCACTAGGGTTTGTTTTTTTTAAAGATAGCCCAAGGTATATTAAACCAATTGAAGCAAGAAAAATTATTAGTAAACTACCTGCTTTTGTTGCAAGAGTTGGCTTATTTGTAAATGCATCAAAAGAAGAGGTTATATTGGCTATTAATGATTCTGGAGTTAATATACTTCAATTTCATGGCGATGAAGATGAAAAATTTTGTAATCAATTTAATTTACCTTACATCAAGGCAATTGCATTCAGAGAGAGTTTAGATTTGATAGAATATTGTAAATTGTATGATTCAAGTGCAGCAATTTTGATTGATACGTTCTCAAAAAATGTTAGAGGTGGTACAGGTAAAACTTTTAATTGGGACTTTCTTCCGAAAAAGCTACCTTTACCATTTATTATTGCTGGCGGATTAGATAGTAATAATATTTGTAAATTATTAGACACCATAAACCCTTATGGCGTTGACGTGAGTGGAGGGGTGGAGCAAAAAAAAGGAATAAAGGATTACAATATGATGAAAGAATTTGTTTTAGGAGTCAACAATGCAACCATATGATTTACCTGATGATTTTGGGCATTTTGGTCAATTTGGAGGTACTTTTGTAGCCGAAACTTTAATTGAAGCTCTTGATGAATTGAGAGATATGTACAATAAGTACAAAGATGATCCAGAATTTTTAAAAGAATTTCATAAAGATTTAAAACATTTTGTTGGAAGACCCAGCCCTATTTATTTTGCAGAAAGATTAACAAAAAAAATTGGTGGGGCAAAAATTTATTTAAAAAGAGAAGATTTAAATCATACTGGAGCACACAAGGTAAACAATACTGTTGGTCAAGCTTTACTTGCAAAAAAAATGGGAAAACCAAGAGTAATTGCAGAAACAGGAGCAGGACAACATGGTGTTGCTACTGCAACAATTGCTGCTAGATTAGGTTTGGAATGTGTTGTTTACATGGGTTCTGAAGATGTCAAAAGGCAATCACCAAATGTTTATAGAATGAAATTATTGGGTGCAACTGTAGTTCCAGTCGAGAGTGGTTCAAAAACTCTTAAAGATGCATTAAATGAAGCTCTTAGAGATTGGGTAACAAATGTATCAAATACATTTTATATAATTGGAACTGTTGCAGGACCTCACCCATATCCAATGATGGTCAGAGATTTTAATTCAGTAGTTGGTAAAGAATGCAAAATTCAAATGCCAGAACTCGAAGATAGACAACCCGATGCAATAATTGCTTGTGTTGGAGGTGGGTCAAACGCTATGGGAATTTTTTATCCATATATTGATGATCAAAATGTTAAATTGATTGGTGTTGAGGCTGCTGGAAATGGAATAGAAACAGGAAAGCATGCAGCTCCTTTAACATCAAATAGTGCTATTGGAGTTCTTCATGGAAATAGAACTTACTTAATGCAAAATAAAGAAGGCCAAATTATTGAAACACATTCAGTTTCTGCAGGACTAGATTATCCTGGTGTAGGTCCCGAACATGCATGGCTAAAAGATTCTGGAAGAGCAAAATATGTAGGTATAACAGATGATGAGGCTTTGGCTGCATTTCATAATTTGTGTGTTACAGAAGGTATTATTCCAGCACTTGAAACAAGCCATGCTCTTGCTTATGCAGAAAAAATGGCTAAAAAAATGTCATCCGAGAAAATTATCTTAGTTAACCTTTCTGGAAGGGGTGATAAAGATATTAATACAGTTGCAGACATTTCAGGAATTTCTTTATAAGTCATGTCTAGAATTCAAAATACTTTTCAATTACTTAAAAATAAAAATAAAAAAGCTTTAATACCTTTTTTTACAGCTGGTGATCCACACCCAAATGAAACAGTAAATTTAATGAATGCATTAGTTGATTCAGGTGCAGATATGATAGAACTTGGAATTCCTTTCTCAGATCCAATGGCAGACGGACCAATAATTCAAAGAGCAAGTGAAAGAGCTTTACAAAATAATGTTGGGATTACGGCAACTATAAAATTAGCTGCTGAATTTAGAAAAAGTAATAAAGATACCCCTTTAATTTTAATGGGCTATGCGAATCCAATTGAGGCTATAGGAGTAGATAATTTTATTTCATTAATCAAAAAAGCAGATATTGACGGCATCATTACTGTTGATTACCCACCAGAAGAGTCACAAATATTTGTCAATAAGTTAAAAGAAAATAATATTGATAGTATTTTTCTTTTGTCACCTACAACTGAAAATAAAAGAATTGAGTTGATAATTGATCAAGCTTCTGGTTTTTTATATTACGTTTCACTCAAAGGTGTAACTGGTTCAGCAAATATAGATATTAACCAAGTAGCTAAAAGAGTTGACAATATTAAATCATTCACAAATTTGCCAATCGGAGTTGGATTTGGAGTAAGAGATGCTAAAACAGCTAAAGAAGTAGCTTCAATTTCTGATGCAGTGGTTATTGGAAGTAGAATTGTTCAAGAAATAGAATCTTCAAATTCTAATGATTTAATTAAAAATATAAAAAAATTAATGACAGAAATAAAAGAAGCTATTGATGAAAATAAGGTAACTTCATAATGAGTTGGTTAAAAAATGTAATACCCCCTAAAATTAAAAGGATTGTAGGCAGAGTTAAGAAAAATATTCCAGAAGGTTTATGGCATAAGTGCCCAGCATGTCAAACAGTTCTATATAAAACTGATTTAGAAAAAAATATGCAAGTATGCTCTAATTGTGGCTTCCATAATAGAATTTCGGCAAGAGATAGAATAAAAATACTTTTAGATACTCCAGATCAAATAGAGCATGGCGACAAAATAAAACCAACTGACCCTTTAGGATTTAAAGATACAAAATCTTATAAAGATAGATTGAATTCTACACAAAAAGAATTAAGTGAAAATGATGCTTTAATTGTTTTAGAAGGAAAGATAGAATCCATACCAGTTGTTTTAGCAGTTTTTGAATTTAAATTTATGGGTGGCTCAATGGGCTCAGTAGTAGGTGAAAAGTTTGTTTTAGGAGTAGAAACCGCAATTAAAAATAACTGTGCATTTATATGTGTGTCAGCAAGTGGCGGGGCTCGAATGCAAGAAGGACTAATATCTTTGATGCAAATGGCTAAAACTAGTGCTTCACTTACTAAGCTCAGTAGTCATAAATTACCATTTATTTCAATTTTGTCAGATCCCACCATGGGAGGTGTTTCAGCAAGTTTTGCAATGTTAGGGGATGTAATTATTGCGGAACCAAAAGCATTAATTGGATTTGCTGGCCCAAGAGTAATTGAATCAACTGTAAGAGAAAAATTGCCGGATGGTTTTCAAAGAGCAGAATTTTTATTAGAGCATGGTGTTATTGATATGATTGTTGATAGAAGACAATTAAGAAAATCGATAGCAGAACTTATTACTCATCTTAATCCAAATTGAAAAAGCTTCATGATTTCATAAATGAATTTTATAGCGATGTGACAAGCAATGTTATAAAAATGGGTCTTGATCGAGTTGATAATGTGAGAGTTCAAGCAAATATTAATCCCAATTTTCCAATTATTACTGTTGGAGGAACAAATGGTAAAGGTTCAGTTTGTGCATTTCTTGAATCAATTTATATTAAGGCAGGATATTCTGTTGGTTGTTATACTTCACCTCATCTATTTAAATTTAATGAGAGAATAAAGATAAATGGAAAAGAGGTAGATGATAAAACTATTCTTGAGTCATTAGATTTTATTCAAACCAAAAAAAATTCTATTGAGCTTACTTACTTTGAAGTGACTACCTTAGCTGCAATAAATATTTTTATTGAAAACAAAATTGATATAGCTATATTAGAAGTAGGTTTGGGTGGAAGATTAGACGCAGTAAATATTTTTGAACCCGAATTATCTATTATCACTTCTTTAGGTATGGATCATCAAGATTATTTAGGTGAAAGTATAGATAAAATTGCGTATGAAAAAAGTGGAATTTGCAGACAAAATAAACATACAGTTTTAAACTTCCAGAATATTCCTGTATCAATGATTAATTCCTTAAACAAACTCAAAACTAAATTATCAATACTTAATGATGATTATTCGTTTACTTATGATTCTAAAAATTATAATTATATTAGTCACAATGTTTCTATGGAAAAATTACCTTTACCTCATTTGAGTGGTAATAATCAACTTGTTAATCTTACTGGCTGTCTTCGTGTTATTAACTTATTAGAAGAAAAATTTCCTGTTAGTTTGGGAGCTATTAAAAAAGGAATTAAAGATTCTTTTATAAAAGGAAGGCTTCAAATTATTTTAAAAAAGCCATATACAGTTTTTGATGTAGCTCATAATGAAGACGCAGCAATTAATTTATGTAATTTTATAAATTCCTCAAAGAAAAGCGGTAAAATTTTTGCTGTATTTTCGATTTTAGATAATAAGGATCTTGAAAAAGTAATATTACCATTTATTGATATTGTTGATGAGTGGTATATTAGTGAATTAAATGATTTAAGAACTCAGAAAATTGATTTTATAGAATCTTCACTTAAAAAACATAAGAATCAGATAATAGTCTATAAATTTAATAATATTCTTGAGGCCTATAAAAATACTCTTAAGAAATCAAGTCTTAATGATAATATTGTAGTTTTTGGGTCCTTTTTAACTGTTAGTGAAATTATGGAAAAAGTACATATTTATGACTGATACTAACGAATCTTTTCATGAAAGTGTAATAATTAAAAGAGCAAAGAGAAGATTAATTGGCGCGATTACAATTTTAATTATTTTATTTACCCTTTCTTTATTTTTTATTAAAAATACTAGTGAAATAGATAATAGTAAAATTAAAGTATCTTTTTTAGAAATGGGTAAAGCAAGTTTTATTAATTCAAAAGAAAAAGAAGATTTAAAGTCTTATGAATCTGATTCAAAAAAAATATCCAAAAAATCTAATTTAAAGAATCCTGAGAAGAGTAAAACTGAATTATTCACAATTCAAATTGGTATATACAGTGATGCGAAAAAAACAAAACAACTAAGTGGTAAGATAAATGATATTGGCTTTCAGACAAGAATGATAAAAATTAATCTTTCTGGAAAAGAGAAAATTAAGCTTATGACACAAGTTTTTTCAACAAAAAAAGAAGCACAATTAGCTTTAAGAAAATTAAAGAATGCAAATTTTCCTGGTTTAATTAAGCCTAATTAAGATTGATGAGCCTTCTCGATTATTTTTTCATCTTTATCATATTCTTATCTTTTATAATTGGATGTTATAGAGGTTTTACTCGTGAGTTATTTTCTTTAGTTGGATGGATTTTTGCGTTTTATTTTGCCAATTATTTTAGTGATAGGTTTTTAAAATTCATACCATTTGAATTTAGCGAGCAAGTAAATTTTATAATAGTCTACGTTATGATATTTATTATTACCTTATTAACAGCGTCATTTTTATCAAATTTATTGAATAGATTTGTTAATACAATAGGTTTAGGCTCTTTAAATCTAATTTTGGGAAGTATTTTTGGATGTCTAAGGGGTATTTTAATTGCTTTTATAATAATTTTTCTTGTTGAGAAAACTTCATTTGTAAGTGAAGATTCTTTAATTGAATCAAAAACAATACCAATTATAAAGCTGGTAATTAAAAAAACTTTATCTTATTTGCCCTATGACTGGACTAACAAGGTAAAATACGATCATATTCTATCCTAATTTTAAGAGAGCGTTATGTGTGGAATAATTGGTATAGTTGCTAATAACCCAGTAAATCAAATGCTCTATGATGGTTTATTGGTCCTTCAGCATAGAGGACAAGATGCAGCAGGTATTGCAACCTGTAACGCTGGTCGAATAAAAATGCATAAAAACAATGGTCTTGTAAAAGATGTTTTTCATACAAGACATATGAGAAATTTGACTGGTAATATAGGTATTGGACATGTTCGTTATCCTACAGCTGGATCATCCTCAGCAGCTGAAGCGCAACCATTTTACGTAAATTCTCCTTATGGTATTGTCCTAGGCCACAATGGCAATCTCACTAACTCTGATAGACTCAAAGAAGATATGTTTAAAGAAGATCTTAGACATATCAATACAAATTCGGATTCTGAAGTTTTACTCAATGTTTTAGCTGATTCAATTGGAAAGGCCACTCAAAAGAATGTTTTAACATCCGATATAATTTTTGAAGCTGTTACTTCAGTTTATGAAAGATGTGAAGGTGCATTTGCAGTTGTAACAATGATTAATAATTTTGGTTTGGTAGCTTTTAGAGATTCAAATGGCATTAGGCCACTTGTGATTGGAGTTAAAGAAACAACAGATGGGCCAGAGTATATAGTTGCATCTGAAAGTGTAGCTCTTGATGTATTAGGATTCAGGCTTTTAAGAGACGTAGAGCCAGGTGAAGCAATATTTATTGATATGGATGGTAATTTTTATTCTAAAAAATGTACAAAAAAATTAAGCAATCACCATGTATCTTTGAATATGTTTATTTAGCACGTCCAGATTCAATGATTGATGGAGTTTCTGTTTATCAAACTAGACTAAATATGGGGAAATCACTAGCAAAAAAAATAAAAAGAGAGTGGGCGGATATTTCTATTGATGTTGTAATTCCTATTCCTGATACAAGTCGACCAAGCGCTCTTGAAGTATCACTTTTATTGGATGCTGATTTTCGTGAGGGTTTTATCAAGAATAGATATATTGGTCGAACCTTTATAATGCCAGGACAAGCGTTAAGAAAAAAATCAGTACGTCAAAAATTAAACCCAATTAAAGTTGAATTTAAAGGAAAAAATGTTTTGTTAATAGATGATTCAATTGTAAGAGGTACCACCGCTAAAGAGATAGTTCAAATGGCAAGAGATGCTGGAGCTAAAAATGTATACTTAGCATCAGCAGCACCACCAGTAAAATATCCAAACGTTTATGGTATTGATATGCCATCAAGAAATGAGTTATTAGCTTTTAATAAAGAAGATAAAGATATCTGTAAAGAAATTGGAGCTGATGCTTTAATTTATCAAGATCTTGATGAGCTACAAAAGAATATTACCGAAGAAAATAATAATTTAAAAATTTTTGATTGTTCTTGTTTTGATGGTATATATGTAACAGGAAGAATTGACGAAAATTATTTAACTAGAATCGAATCCGAAAGATCAGATGATATTAAGAATAAGGATATGTCAAAAACAACATCACAATTAGATTTCAGTTTTACTTTAACAGAAAATGCAGAGGAAGAAGAGCGCGCATAATTTACTTTACTTGTATTTTTTAATTTAAAGAGGATAATATGGTTATACGCCGTTTTGATTCAGCTTGCAGGGCGTAAAAAAAATAACTGCTAAACCGATTAATACCCGTTTTAGCAAAATGATGCTTAACGGGTTTTTTTTTTGAGAATAAATGCTTGACACAAATAAAATTAAAGCAATTATTAATTTATATAATAAAAAAAGGTGTGATTTATACCAACTTGCTCCACCTAGTCATTTGTTAAAGTAGCTAAATAGGAAGAAGATTTAAATGAAAAAAATTAAAAAATTAGAAACTAATTCTGTAAGATCAGGTTCAATCAGATCAGATCAAGGCGAACATTCTGAGGCTTTATATTTAACCTCGAGTTTTGTTTTTAAAAATGCAGAACAGGCAGCAGCTCGTTTTTCTTATAAAGAAGATGGTAATGTCTATTCGCGTTTTACTAATCCATCAGTAAAAATGTTTGAAGATCGATTAGCTGAACTAGAACAAGCAGAGCAATGCGTTGCAACCTCTACTGGAATGTCAGCCATACTAGCATGTATTATGAGTCTTTGTAATACTGGAGATCATATTGTTGTATCAAAAAGTATTTTTGGAACTACAATCAAGTTATTCGAAAACATTCTTATAAAATGGGGATTACAAGTTACATATGTTTGTTTAACAGATATAAATCAATGGAAAAATGCAATCCAAAAAAATACTAAATTATTTTTTGTTGAAACACCCTCAAATCCATTAACAGAAATTTGTGATATTTCAGCTTTAGCTAATTTGGCACATAAATCTAAAAGTCTATTAGTTGTTGATAATTGTTTTTGTACTCCAGCCCATCAATTACCAATTCAATTTGGCGCAGATGTAATAATTCATTCAGCAACAAAATATTTAGATGGACAGGGTAGATGTTTAGGTGGTGCAGTGTTAGGAAAAAAGAAATATATGAAAGATGTTGCTAGTTTTTTAAGATCTGCAGGTACTTCCATGAGTCCTTTTAATGCTTGGATTTTCTTTAAAGGATTAGAAACTTTAAAAATTAGAATGGATGCACATGCTTCAAAAGCATTAGAGTTGGCGAAATGGTTAGAAAAAAAGCAAGATGTGATGAAAGTTTATTACCCTGGTTTACCTTCTCACCCACAATATGATTTGGCAATGAAGCAACAATCTTCTGGTGGAGGTATAGTATCATTTGAAGTAAAAGGGAATCAAGAAAATGCTTGGAACATAATTAATTCAACAAAATTAATTTCAATTACAGCAAATTTAGGTGACACGAGATCTACTATAACTCATCCAGCAACAACAACTCATTCTAGAGTCTCTCAAAAAGAAAGAGATGAATCCGGTATAAGTGATAATTTGATAAGGATTGCAGTTGGTTTGGAAGACATTAATGATATAAAAGACGACTTATCTGCACTGTAAATTAACCAATTTCCAAAGATATTTTAGCGTATATACATGCTAAAATAATCAATAATTACCTCCTTCAAATTATTTGTTAAATTTTAAAAAATATGGATGAATTTGCAAAAGAAACACTCCCTGTAAGTCTCGAAGATGAAATGAAAACCTCTTATTTAGATTATGCTATGAGTGTAATTGTAGGAAGAGCATTACCTGATGTAAGAGACGGATTAAAACCTGTTCATCGAAGAGTTCTGTATGCAATGCATGAATTAAGTAATAGTTTTAATAGGCCTTATAAAAAATCTGCACGTATTGTTGGTGATGTAATTGGTAAATATCATCCTCATGGAGATACTGCAGCTTATGACACAATTGTTCGCATGGCTCAAGATTTTAGTTTGAGATATATGTTGGTTGATGGACAAGGAAATTTTGGTTCAGTTGATGGCGATAATGCTGCAGCGATGCGGTACACAGAAATAAGAATGTCAAAAATATCACATGAATTATTAGCTGATATTGATAAAGAAACTGTTGATTTTGGTCCAAATTATGATGGATCAGAATTCGAACCTTTAATTATGCCTACACGAATTCCTAATCTTTTAATCAACGGAAGTTCCGGAATTGCTGTTGGTATGGCTACAAATATACCTCCTCATAATTTAGCTGAAACTATAGATGCTGCTTATGCCTTGTTGTTAAATTCTGAAATAACTATAGATGAATTAATTAAGCTTATGCCTGCTCCTGATTTTCCAACTGCAGGTATTATTCATGGAACCAGTGGTGTTAAAGAAGGTTATAAAACTGGAAGAGGACGTGTAGTTATAAGAGGAAGAGTTCACATTGAGCCACTTGAAAAAGGAAATCGTGAAGTAATAATAATTGATGAATTACCCTATCAAGTTAACAAAAAAAACTTTATTCAAAAAATTGCTGAATTAGTAACAGATAAAAAAATCGAAGGGATTTCAGACTTAAGAGACGAGTCTGATAAGTCTGGAATGAGAGTTGTTGTTGAGCTTAAAAGAGGTGAAATTCCTGATGTTGTTTTAAATAATTTATATAAACAAACACAATTACAAGATAGCTTTGGTATCAATATGGTTGCTTTGAGTGGAGGACAACCAAAATTATTAAATCTTAAAGAAGTTTTAGATGCATTTTTAAAGCATCGCAGAGAAGTTATTACTCGAAGAACAAATTTTGAATTAAAAAAAGCGAGGAGTCGTGGACATATTTTAGAAGGATTGGCAGTTGCTTTAGCAAATGTTGATGAGATGATAAAGATTATTAAAGCTGCACCAACTCCACCAGATGCGAAAGAGGAGTTAATGAAAAAAGAATGGAAATCTCCTGTTGTTGAGAAAATGTTAAAAAAAACATCTGAAGATTTATCAAAACCAGATGGTTTAGCAAATGAATTTGGATTGAAAAAAAATGGTTATAAATTATCAGATATTCAGGCTCAAGAAATACTTCAATTAAGGCTGCAAAGATTAACGGGACTTGAGCAAGAAAAAATAGTAAATGAATATCAAGAGGTAATGGATATGATTGTTGATTTGCTTGATATTTTGTCTAATTCAGAACGTGTAACAAAAATGATTGGAGATGACCTTCAAGAAATTAAATCTGAATATGGTGATAAAAGAAGAAGTGAGATCGTTGAGAATGCCGAAGACTTATCTATTGAAGACCTTATTACACCTCAAGAAATGGTGGTGACTTTATCTAATTCTGGATATATTAAAGCTCAAGTTTTAGACGATTATAGGGCTCAAAAAAGAGGTGGTAGAGGTAAGCAAGCAATGACAACTAAAGATGATGATTTTATTGAGCAAATGTTTGTCGCTAATTCGCATGATAATATTCTGTGTTTTTCAAGTAGAGGTCAGGTTTATTGGCTTAAGGTGTATGAGGTTCCTCAGGGAAGTAGAGTAAGTAAGGGTAAGCCGATTGTTAATTTATTCCCCATTATGCCTGGAGAGAAAATAAATGCTATTTTAGCAGTCAAAGATTTTGTTGAAGATCAATATATTTTTATGGCTACCTCAAAAGGTACAGTTAAAAAAACTCCTCTTTCTGATTTTTCTAATCCTAGAAAATCAGGAATTATTGCTATTAAATTAGATAACGGTGATTTTTTAATTGGGGCCTCAGTAACAAATGGTAAAAATGATATTGTTTTAGTATCTAATGGCGGTAAAGCTGTTTGGTTTGATGAGACAGCTGTTAGAAGTATGGGAAGAAATGCACGTGGGGTAAGAGGTATGAAATTACCAGAAAAACAACAAGTTTTATCACTCTTAGTTGCTTTTTCAGAATCCGAATCAGTTTTAGTAGCTACAGAAAATGGCTATGGAAAGAGGACACAACTTTCTGAATTTAGACGCTCAGGAAGGGGAACACAAGGTGTTAAAGCAATTCAAGTTAGTGATAGAAATGGAATTGTAGTTGCTGCAAGACTAGTAGGCGATCAAGATGAGATCATGCTTATTACAACAGGAGGAGTTTTAATTAGAACTCGTGTTAGTGAAATTCGTGAGCTTGGCAGAGCTACTCAGGGGGTTACTTTGATTAATTTAGGAGAAGAAGAAAAATTATCTGGATTAGAAAAAATTGTAGAAACAGATAGTATTGATGGTGATGGTCAAGATGAGTTGCAAATATAATTTTTCTGCTGGTCCAGCAATATTGCCAAAAAAAGTTCTTTTGAAGGCTCAGTCTGAATTATTAGATTGGCACAACTCTGGTATGTCTGTAATGGAAATGTCACATAGAGGAAAAGAATATGCTCCTATTATTGAAAATGCAGAATTAAATCTAAGAAACTTATTAAATTTGCCAAATAACTATAAAGTATTGTTTCTGCAGGGCGGCGCAGTTACACAAAATTTTATGGTACCTATGAATTTATTGAATAGTAAAACTGCAAGTTATGTAATATCAGGGTATTGGTCCAAAAGAACTTTTAATGATGCACAACCTTTTTCAGGAATTAATTTGGCCGCTTCTTCTGAAAGTATAAATTATATAAAAGCACCTGAAATTAAAACTTGGGATTACAATAAAAATGATTCTTATGTACATTTTTGTTTGAACGAAACTATCCATGGAGTTGAATATTTTGATGACCCAAATTTAAAAAACATTCCTATTGTTTGCGATATGTCATCAACAATATTATCCAGACCAATTGATGTCTCTAAATATGGAGTTATCTATGCTGGTGCTCAAAAAAATATTGGTCCTGCAGGATTAACTATATTGATTGTTCGTGATGACCTATTAGATTTTGCTGATAAAAAAACTCCATCAACATTTAACTGGAAGACACAATCAGAAAATAAATCTATGATTAATACCCCATCTTCGTTTAGTATTTATATGGCTGGATTAGTTTTTGATTGGCTGATTGATAGTGGTGGACTTGATACCATAGAAAAAAATAATATTAAAAAATCAAATTACTTATATGATTTTATTGATTCAACCGATTTTTACATTAATAATATAGATAATCAAAATAGATCACGAATGAATGTTTCATTTACAATTCATGATAATGAATTAATAGCTGATTTTTTAATTGGAGCTGAAAAAAATGGTCTATTTGGTTTAAAAGGACATAGATTAGTTGGAGGCTTACGTGCATCAATATACAATGCTATGCCATTTGAAGGTATTAGTGCCTTAGTAGATTATATGAAAGAATTTAAAGATAAGTATTAAATGAAAAAAAATCTTAATAAGTTAAGAACTGATATTGATAATATTGATAATAAATTATTAGATTTATTATCAAAGAGGGCTGCTGTAGCTCAAGAAGTTGGAAAACTTAAAAATGATGGCATTATATACCGACCAGAAAGAGAGGCACAGGTTCTTTCAAAGCTATTAAAAAATAATAATGGACCATTATCTAACGAGAGTATTACAAATATTTTTAATTCAATAATTTCTAATTGTCGTGCATTAGAAAAAAAATTAAGTGTTTCATTCCTTGGGCCACTTGGAACTTTTAGTGAAGAGGCAACAATTCGCCAATTTGGGGAAAATATTGAGACTGTTCCAACAAATAGCATCGATGAAGTTTTTAATGATGTCCAATCTGGTATCGCTCATTATGGAGTAGTCCCTGTAGAAAATTCAACTGAGGGAGCAATCAGTAGAACATTAGATTTGTTATTAACAAAAGATTTAAAAATTTGTGGAGAAATCATTCTTCCTGTTCATCATTTTTGCCTTTCAAAAAATACTAATTTAACAAAGATTAAAACTATTTATGCCCATGGACAATCATTAGCACAATGCCATGATTGGTTAATGAATAATTTACCAGATATTAAAAAAGTTGCGGTAATGAGTAATGCTGAAGGAGCAAGGCTTGCTTCTAAAGAAAAAAATACTGCAGCAATTGCAAGTAATAGAGCTGCAGATTTATTTAAGTTAAATGTCTTGCAACAAAATATTGAAGATGAACAAAATAACTCTACCCGTTTTTTGGTTTTATCTAAGCAGGATGTTAAACCATCTAATAATGATAAAACATCAATTGTTGTTGCAACAAAAAATAAACCAGGTGCCATTGCTGAGTTAGTGGCACCTTTTGCAAAAAATAAAGTGAGTATGACAAAATTAGAATCTAGACCAGCTAAGATTGGTATGTGGGAATATGTTTTCTTTATAGATGTTGAAGGACACCAAACTAAAAAGTCTGTTAAGGCAGCTTTAAATATTATTGAGTCAAAAGCATCTTTCATGAAAATCCTAGGTTCTTACCCTAAAAATTAATTTCAGATGGTTATTCAAGTTGCAAATTATATTTCTGATATTGAGCCTTATGAAGGAGGAAAGCCAATATCAGAAGTTGCCCGTGAGCTTGGGATTCCTGAAAAAAAAATCGTTAAATTAGCCTCAAATGAAAATCCAATTGGAATAGGTAAGATCACAAAAATAGCAATTAAAAATGCATTAAAAGATGTTGAAAGATATCCAGATGGAAATGGATTTCATCTCAAAAAAACTATATCAGAAAAATTTTCTATTACATCTGATCAAATTATTTTGGGTAATGGATCCAACGACATTTTGGAACTAGCTGCAAGAACTTTTGCAACTTTAAATGATGAAATAATATATTCTCAACATGCTTTCGCGGTTTATAAGCTTGTAACCAAAGCAATGGGGGCTAAGGGGGTTGAGGTTCCTGCTTTAAATTATTGTCATGATCTTGATAAATTTTTAACTTCTATTACAAAAAAGACTAAATTAATTTTTATAGCAAATCCAAATAATCCAACTGGAACATTAATAGGTAAAAAGATATTAAAATCTTTTTTAGATTCTATACCTAAGCATATTATCTTGGTTCTCGATGAAGCATATGATGAATATTTGCTAGATGATTTGAAATCTAATTCATTTGACTGGATAAAGACTTATAGAAACTTAATTGTATCTAGAAGTTTCTCAAAAGCATATGGCTTAGCTGGCTTAAGGATAGGTTATGGAGTAGGTTCTCCAAATTTGATTGAGTTAATGAATAGAGTAAGACAACCTTTTAATGTAAATCATATTGCTCAAGAAGCCGCAATAGCATCACTCAACGACGAAGATTTTATTGAACAAAGCAGAAGGCTTAATAATGAGGGAATGTCTCAAATAGTTAAGGCTTTTAAAGAATTGAATATAGACTTTATTCCTTCATATGGAAATTTTGTGAGCTTTAAATTACAAGACGAGAAGACAACAATGCTGTATTATCACCATTTATTAAAAAATGGTGTAATTGTAAGGCCAATTGCAAATTATGGTTTACCAGAATTTTTAAGAGTCAGTATTGGACTTAAAAAAGAAAATAAGATATTTATTAAGCATCTAAGTAACTGCAATATATAGGATTTTTTATGATTATAGTAATGAATAAAACAGCAACAGAAGAGCAAATTGAACTTGTTGTTTCTAGGATTAAGGACAAGGGTTTAGAGGCGAGTATATCTAAAGGTACTGAAAAAACTGTGATCGGTGCTGTTGGAGATGAGAGATTACTTGATCCTAAATTATTGGATAATTTGCCTGGCGTAGAGCAGGCAATGCATATTGTTAAGCCATACAAAATTGTTGCACGCGAGTGGCATCCTACTGATACGGTTTTAGATATAAAAGGTCATTTAATTGGTGGAAAACATATCCAGATTGTTTCAGGACCATGTTCTGTCGAGACGCCAGAGCAGATGCAAAAATCAGCTAAAGCAGTTAAGGCCGCGGGTGTAAAATTAATGCGTGGTGGAGCTTTTAAACCAAGAACAAGTCCCTATACTTTTCAGGGAGTAGGTTTTGATGGTTTGGAGATGTTCAGAAAGGCAGCTGATGATGAAGGTTTACCAATCGTCACTGAACTCCTGGATGTAAGACATCTTGATAAGTTTTTAGAACAGAAAGTCGATGTAATTCAAATAGGGACAAGAAGTATGCAAAACTTTGAATTACTAAGGGAGGTAGGCACTCTTAAAATTCCGGTTATTTTAAAAAGAGGTATGTCAGCAACAATTTCTGAATGGTTAATGGCTGCTGAGTATATTGCTTCTGGAGGAAATCATAATATTATCTTTTGTGAAAGAGGTATAAGAACATTTGAAACTTACTACAGAAACGTTTTAGACGTTACAGCGATTCCAGTTTTAAAAAAAGAAACACATTTACCTGTAATCATTGACCCTTCTCATGCGGGAGGAAAAGCGTGGATGGTGGCAGCTTTATCTCGAGCTGGTATCGCCGCTGGCGCAGATGGCTTACTTGTAGAAATGCATCCAAATCCATGTGAAGCATGGTGTGATGCAGATCAGGCTATAACACCAACTGAATTAAAAGATTTAATGAAAGATTTAACTGCTATCGCGAAGATATTAGGTCGTAATATATCAAATTAACTCATGGATTTCATGAGTTTGCTTTAGATATTTTCCCCTGTTCTGATTTAACGTCCTCAGTCAATATTCGGATTTAGTTGAATTAAGGGTTATTAATGCATATTCGTGTTTTAGGATCTGGTGCTGGAGGTGGATTTCCACAATGGAATGATAATGGTGAAAATTGTCGAGGTGTCAGGGCAGGAAATCCAAACTTTAAAGCGAGAAATCAATCTTCAATAACCGTGAGCTCAAATGGTATAGATTGGATTTTATTTAATGCATCCCCTGACATAAGAGCTCAAATTGAATCTTTTCCGCCGCTTCAGCCAGCCAGAAAAATCCGAGATACAGGTATTACATCTATTGTTATTACTGATAGCCAAATAGATCATACAACAGGGTTATTAAGTTTAAGAGAACACGATAAGCCTTGGGATATATATTGCACTAAATCTGTATATGAGGATATGACAACAGGATTTCCTATTTTTAATATTTTGGAGCATTTTAGAGGGGTAAACTGGCACGAAGTATCAACTGAACAAATTCCATATGAAATTCCAAAAGCTGATAATATAATTTTTACAGCTGTTCCACTTCAAAGCGAAGCTCCACCATATTCTCCGCATAGGCATAATACTGTTCCTGGGGACAATATGGGTTATAAAATAGAGGATACAAAAACAAAAAAAAATCTTTTTTATGCACCAGGATTAGGTGTTATTGAAGATCATGTATATGAGTATTTGAAAAATGCAGATGTAGTTTTAATTGATGGGACAGTATGGACTAACGATGAAATGTCAAGAGCTGGAGTTAATGATAAATTGGCCAGTGAGATGGGTCACTTAGATCAGTCAAGTAAAGGAGGTATAATTGATACCCTTAACTCACTCCAAAAACCACGTAAGATTCTTATTCATATTAATAATACCAATCCAATACTCAATGAGGAATCTGAAGAGAGAAAATTCTTGAATTCAAATAATATAGAAGTGTCTTACGATGGTATGGACATCATTATTTAAGGAAAAAAAATGACAAAGCCGTGGACAAGAGAAGAATTTGAGAACAGATTAAGAGAAAAAGGAAAGGGGTATCATATTTACCATCCTTTTCATGTCATGATGTATGAAGGCAAATTATCTAAAGAGCAACTTCAAAGTTGGGTTCTAAATAGATTTTATTACCAGATAAGTATTCCACTAAAAGATGCTGCAATTTTATCAAATTGTCCTAATCAAGAAATTAGAAAAGAATGGATTGTAAGAATTCTTGATCATGATGGAGAGGGAGAAGTTGAAGGTGGTATAGAAGCTTGGATAAATCTTGGTAAGGCTGTTGGTTTATCAAGAGAGGATGTAACATCTTTAAAACACGTTAGCCCCGGAGTTAAATTTGCTGTTGATGCTTACATTAATTTTGCTAAACAGCGTTCATGGCAGGAGTCAATTTGCTCTTCATTAACAGAGCTATTCGCTCCTCATATTCATCAACAGAGAATAAGTTCTTGGCCAAAAATGTATCCTTGGATTGATGAATCAGGACTTAGTTATTTTAAAAAGCGTTTAACAGAAGCTAGAAGGGATGTGGAGCACGGTTTAGGCGTTACTTTAGATTATTTTAGTCAAACAAGAGAGATGCAAGAGCAAGCTTTAGAGATTCTTCAATTTAAATTAAATGTGTTATGGGTGATTGCTGATTCAATTATGCTTGCATCATCAAATATAAAAGTAGAAGATAGAGATTATTTAAGGCAACCAATAAATTAATTATGACCATTAACACCAAAGATATATATAAAATTGCAGCGCACCATCGATTTCAGTGGGAAAAAGCACAGGATTGTTACGTAATTTTATTTCCAGAGGGTATGGTTAAATTAAATGGAAGCGCTGGTGAGGTTTTAAATTTAGTTAATGGTGAATCAACTGTTGAATTTATAACAGAGACATTAAGTAAGAAATTTATAGATGTCCCAAATATTGCTAAAGATATTGAAGGAATGATAGAGTTAGCATTAGATAAGGCATGGATTGAGAAGGTAAACTAGAAAATGGCATTAGATAAAAAAAATAATGGTGTTTCAGCTTCAACAACAGCAACGCAACCATTGTGGTTGCTTGCTGAAATCACTTACCAATGCCCACTTCAATGTGCGTTCTGTTACAACCCAACAGATTTTGATAAACACACTCAAAATGAACTAGATACTAATTCTTGGATAAAGGTTTTAAGACAAGCAAGAGATTTAGGAGCTGCTCAGCTTGGACTCTCCGGAGGGGAGCCATTACTTAGAAAAGATATTGAAGAGATTGTAACTGAGGCAAGCTCTTTAGGTTACTACAGTAATTTAATAACTTCCGGTGCAGGTATGAATGAAAAAAGAATTGATGCATTGAAAGATGGTGGCCTTGACCATATTCAATTATCAATGCATGACATAACTGAAGAAATAAATAATTTTATAACTAATACTAAAACTTTTAAATTAAAACAAAAAATAGCAGCTATGATTAAAGACAGAGGCTACCCGATGGTGCTTAATGTTGTATTACATAGATATAATATTGACCATATTCAAGAAATTCTTGAAATGGCTGAAGGTTTGGGAGCAGATTATATTGAGTTAGCAAATACACAATATTATGGATGGTCATTGGTAAATAGAGATCAGTTAATGCCAAAAAGAGAACAAGTTTTGCATGCTGAAAAAGTTACAAATGAATTTCGCGAGCGTATTGGTAATAAAATGAAGATATTTTTTGTAGTTCCAGATTATTTTGATGAAAGACCAAAAAAATGTATGAATGGCTGGGGCGAAGTATTTATGATAGTAACTGCTAATGGCGACGTGCTTCCTTGCCATTCTGCTAGAGTTATTCCTAATCTAGAATTTCCTAATGTTAAAGATACAGGTTTAAAAGGTGCCTGGTATGATTCCCCAGCTTTTAATAAATTCCGGGGTGATGACTGGATGAAAGAGCCATGTAGAAGCTGCTCTGAGAAAGAAAATGATTTAGGTGGATGTAGATGTCAAGCTCTTTTATTGTCGGGTGATGCAGAAAGTGCTGACCCTGTTTGCACGAAATCTCCAAATCGTCATTTAATTGATCAAGCAATAAAGGATACTGAAAATCCAGGGGTTGAAGCCAAACCTATTATGTTTAGATCAAATAAAAATTCGAAAAAAATATCTGATGGTGATGAAAAAGAAAGATTAGAAAAATTTCACGCTACCCCTTAGTTACATTTTATATTAGGCTAATATGAGTCTTTTTTTAAATCCAAAGGTAATAACCTTAGCAGCATTATCATCACTTGCCCCTTTCGCAATCGATACTTATCTTCCAGCATTTCATATTATTAGTAAGGATTTATTTACCTCACCTCAAGGTATTCAGCAAAGTTTAACTTTTTATCTTTTACCTTATACGGTAATGCTTTTATTTCATGGTCCAATATCTGATGGTATTGGCCGAATAAAAACTTTGCAATGGGGATTAATTTTATTTTTTATTGCTTCTTTGGGGTGTGTATTTGCATCAACTATTGAATCATTATGGTTTTTTAGAGCTTTACAAGGTATTGGGGGAGGGGCTGGAAGTGTAGTTGCTAGGGCGATGGTAAGAGATATGTATCATGGAGCTGAGGCTCAGAGAGTTATGGCTACTGTTCAAATATTATTTGGAATTGCACCAGCTATTGCTCCGATGATTGGAGGTCTTCTTTTAGGTTTTAATTGGCAAGCTATATTTATTTTTCTTGCTGCTTATTCAGCCATAGCAATATTGATGGGGTCTACTATCTTAACTGAAACTGTAAATCAATCAATGCGTGTTCCATTTTCAATTGTAGGAGCCATTAGTAGATATAAAACCTTAATGTTAAATAGAGAATTTATATTATTAATTCTTTCTGTTTCATCAAATTTTGCAGCTTTCTTTATATATGTTTTAGCTAGCCCTATATTTTTAATTGATCATCTTGGGTTTACACCACAACAGTTTGGGTATTTGTTTATACCAACTGTTTCTGGAATGATGCTTGGATCTTTAATTGCTAAAAAAGCTGCAGGTGTTATTGATTCTAAATTAGTCCTAAAATTCGGTTATTATTGGATGTTTACCATATCTCTAGCTAATTTAATATTTTGTTGTTTTATGCCAAATAATGCATCTATTAATATAGGTTTTATCGCATTATATAATATAGGTATGGCTTCCGTAATGCCAATTATCTCGATTGCGGCTCTAGATTGTTTTCCAAAAATTAGAGGCACAGCCGCATCAGGCCAAGCTTTTGTGCAAATGTTATTTTCGTCTGTGGTGGCTGGTATTATTGTACCGATACTTTGGTTTTCAACTTTTGGATTATCAATAGGGTTATTTATATTAATTAGCCTTGGTTTCTCTACAATAAGAAAAACTAGATTATGGAGTGTGTGATTTAATTTTACCAATATTTTTCTATTGTGATGTTCCCTGGTTTACTTCTTCGATTAATTTCTATACCTTTGTTATTTAAATTATTAATTGTTTCTTTAATCATATCTGGATTACCACATATCATAAATTGAGAAGTTTTAGATATTTTAATATTGGTAATAGATTCAAAAATTCCATTATCGATTGCGTTCGGTATTCTCGCGTTTAAACACCCATCAATTTTTTCTCTAGTAACGGATTTAATATAATTAAATTGTTGTGGATATCTTTTATTGAATTCAGCTATTTGATCTGAATAGGTCAATTCTCCTTTTTTTCTTACCCCATGGATTAAAATTACTTTTTTAAATCTTTTCCAAGGATCATTTGTTTTTAATAGTGAAATAAAAACACCTAAACCTGTTCCTGTACCAAGCATCCATAGGTTATCACCTTCAGGAACTTCACTCATAATAAAGTAACCATAAGCGTTATTATTAACTAATATTTTGTCACCAAATTTAAGTTTACTTAGCTCTGGGGTGAGTATTCCATTAGGTATTTTTACGTAAACAATTTCTAAGAAATTATCTGAAGGGGCACTGACATAAGAGTAAGGCCTACTAATAATTTCATTATTTATTTCTAAAGCAATTCTTGTAAATTGACCTGAAATATAGGGATTTACTTTTGCATCAATCTTAATTGATGCTAATGAGTCAGTCCAGTTTTTTTGTTCTAGAATCGTACCTTCAATCCAATTACTTTTTGAAATAGGCTGCATTGATCAAATATAAAAATACATAGATATTATAAAATTATTAATAATATAAATTTAATCTTCAATTAGTAACTTACGCTTATTTGTTTCATTACTAAATTTGTCTGCGTCTGGGAGGGGATCTTTTCTTGCAGTAATTATTGGCCAAACCTTAGCTAATTTTGCGTTGATTTCTATGAATTCTTGTTGATCTTCTGGAACATCATCTTCAGCAAAAATCGCCTCAACTGGACACTCTGCAACACATAAAGTACAGTCAATACATTCTTCTGGATCAATTGCAAGAAAATTACTTCCTTCTACAAAACAGTCAACTGGACATACATCTACACAATCAGTGTATTTGCATTGAATACAAGATTCGGTTACAACATAAGCCATTTTTACTTTCCTTTTTATTTAATCGTATTTTAAGTTATTTTTCTCACTTATCCAATAATTGAATCATACCTGCACCAACTGTATGAAACGTGGTTTCATCAACTATTATGAAGGAACCAGTACCTCTATTTTCAAAATAGTTATCGACTATTAATGGTTGAGCTAATTTGAAAGAAACATTTGCTATATCGTTTGTTTTAAGTTCATTTTGTACTTTTTCATGTTCAAGCGTTTCAATATTGACTTTGTAATTTATATTAGTGATTTTAGCTTTAGAAGTTCTCGTTGTATGCATCAATAAATATGTTCTATTAGTAGAAAGTGGACTCTCAGAAAACCAACAGATTGTTGCTGTAAAATTTTTAATAGCATCGATTGAATCATTAAAATGAACTAACATATCACCTCTAGATATATCAATTTCATCTTTTAGTAAAACGGTAATTGATTGTTCAGGTATAGCCTCATTAATATTCTTCTCTCCAATTCTAATTTCTTTTATTGAAGATTCATTACCAGAAGGTAAAGCTTTCACTTTATCATTTACTTTAAGAAAGCCAGATTCAATTCGACCCATAAATGCTCGAAAGTCATGGAGTTTGTGATTTGCTGATTCTCTAGGCCTACATACGTATTGAATAGGAAGTCTAAAAGATGACTCTTTAAAATCATTAGTTGTATCAAGAGTGTCTAGTAATTCTAAAAGCGTTGATCCTTTGTACCAGTCCATAGAATTACCCCTATCAACGATCATATCTCCTTTTAGAGCAGAGATTGGAAGAAATTTAATGTCTATTTTATTATTCTTCGAAAAAATATTTTTTTCAAATTGTCTATAACTTTCACAAATAGAATTATATTTTGATTCATCAAAATTAATTAAATCCATTTTATTTATTGCTACAATGATATGTTTAATGCCCAGTAATTTTGCTAAATAAGTGTGTCGTTTAGTTTGAGTTAAAATACCTTTTCTTGCGTCAATTAAGATTATTGCCAGCTGAGCAGTTGAAGCACCCGTAACCATATTTCTAGTATATTGTTCATGACCAGGGGCATCAGCAATAATGTATTTACGATTCCCAGTGCTAAAGTATCGATAAGCAACGTCAATAGTGATCCCTTGTTCTCTTTCTGCTTGAAGTCCATCAGTTATTAATGATAAGTCAATTTCAGTCATTCCTTTTTTTCTTGAAGTATTTTTAATTTGAGCTAATGTATCAGATAATATCGTTTTAGTATCAAATAAAAGTCTTCCTATAACAGTACTTTTTCCATCATCAACACTTCCGCAGGTCATAAATCTAAGAACAGTATCATTTATTTTATTTTTCATATTAAAAATATCCTTCTTTTTTTCTTTGTTCCATTGATGCTTCAGATACTTGATCATCAAGCCTTGTTTCACCTCTCTCTGAAATAGAAGTAGTTGCTGTTTCTAATATTATTTTTTCTACTGTATCAGCATTACTTTCAACAGGAGCAGTACAGGTTATGTCACCAACAGTTCGAAATCTAACTGAAATATTTTCGATAATTTCATTTGATTTTGCAGGAGTTATATTTGTTATTGGTACGATGGCATTATCTCTTCTCACTATTTCTCTTTCATGTGCAAAATAAATATTAGGTAATGAAAGCTTCTCTCTATCAATGTATTGCCATACATCCATTTCGGTCCAATTAGAAATTGGAAATGCCCTTATATTTTCTTCGTTATGTACTTTTGCATTGTATAGGTCCCAAAGTTCAGGCCTCTGATTTTTAGGATCCCATTGGCCAAACTCATCACGAAAACTCATGATTCTTTCTTTTGCTCTAGCTTTTTCTTCATCTCTTCTAGCTCCCCCAATGCAACAATCAAATTTATTTTCCGAAATAGCCTCAAGTAAAGTTATTGATTGATATTTATTTCTAGGTTCATTTTCAGATTTTAAAACTATAGAACCTTTTTTCATTGATTCTTCAAGCGAAGCAACAATAAGTCTCTCACCAAGTTCATTTACTTTTTCATCTCTAAAATTAATTACTTCAGGATAATTATGCCCAGTATCAATATGCATTAATGGAAATGGAAATCTACCAGGCCTGAAAGCTTTTTCAGCAATTCTTAATAAACAAAGTGAATCTTTACCTCCAGAGAAAAGTAAAACTGGATGACTGCATTGTCCAGCAACTTCTCTCATAATATGAATTGCTTCAGATTCTAACCAATCTAGATGAGTTAATATTTTTTCCATTATTTTTCACCTTGATTATGAAGACCACATTCTCTTTTTTCATCTACTTTTGTTGGATCAAAATAGTCAAATTCATTCTCAAGATTATTTTCATTCATATACTTTTCTAGCTCTAAATCTGACCAGTAGTAAAAAGGACTTACTTTTAATAGCCCTTCATTTGATTCACTTACAATATCTATGTTATCTCTAAATTGTGTTTGTCCTTTTCTTAGGTTAGTTATCCATAAATCTGGTTTTAATTCTTTCATAGCTCTATTGAAAGGCTCGAGTTTAACTTGTTCTGTAAACTCTTTATGTTTTGGGTCGCTAATTTCTGGAATTTGTCCCATAAAAACCTCTCTATGAGCAGAGGTATGATGAGGCGTATAGAGTTTTAGGTTTAAATTTAAAGATGAAATAATTTTTTCAGCATAAATATAAGTAGCTTTAGTGTTATATCCAGAGTCACACCATAAAACTTTAATATCTGATTTTTCTTTTACACATAAATTGATTATTGCAGCTTCATATGGGCGAAAATTTGTTGTTAGAATAGGGTTTGCACTGTTTTCTAATGCCCACCTAATAATTTCTAAAGGACTTTTATTTTTTAGTTTTTTATTAATAACTGTTAAATTTTTCATAATAAATTTTATCTTTTAATACGATTCCAAACTGGATCCAAAATATCAAACGCTCCTTGATAAGGTTCAGTAAAATCATCTAAACTTTTTATTGCATCAAGTGGATCACGATCTTTTCTAATTAAATAACTTGTGAATCCAGATCGTTTGAGAAAATATATTTGATCTTTTAAAACATCTCCAAATGCTCTTAATTCATTTTTAAAATTATATTTATTTCTTAATTGATTACCAATGGAGAAAATTCTGCCGTCTGCGAATCTTTCAACATATATTGCAATTAAAGGAAAATTATTTAAATTACCTAAGGTATCTATATATTTGTGAATTTCTTCATGTGTTGAAAACCATATTCCAATTTCTTTATTTACAAATCTTTTGTCTAATTTTTCTTTATGGTAAAGAAAAACTTTTAATGGAAGTAAAATTTTACCAATTTCTGGAAACTCAGTTTGAATGACTTGATTATCTGTGGGATAGTCTTCCCCTGACAATTTAAATGCTACTACTTTTCCAGCTTGCATTTTAATTTTTTGTTCTATTTTTGGTAATTCGACAGTTATCCACTGATCATCAATAATATCTTTATTTTTTATTAACTGTGATTTCATTTAGCTGCCTCTGAGTTTTGGTAAACATGTTTTTTAAACGGATCAAGACCTATTCGGGAAACGCAATCTATAAATATCTCTGCCTCATATCTATTATTTAAATAAACTTCAATAATTTTTTTAATAACAAAAGGCATTTCTTTGGCAGAAAAGGAAGGACCAATTACCTTTCCTATACTGGCAAAATTTCCTTGATTACCTCCAATAGTTACTTGATACCATTCGCTTCCATCTTTATCTACGCCTAGTATTCCAATATGACCAACATGATGATGACCACATGCATTCATGCAGCCTGATATATTGAGATTTATATCTCCAATATCATGCAAATAGTCTATATCTTCAAAAAGATCCTGAATAGATTGGGCTATTGGAATACTTTTAGCATTTGCTAAAGAACAGAAGTCACCTCCTGGACAGCATATAATGTCTGTTAAAAGTCCAATATTTGGGGTAACCAGATGGTGCTTTTTAGCTTTAACCCACAATTCATAAAGCTTATCTTCTTGAACATCCGCTAAAATTAAATTCTGTTCATGAGATACTCTGATTTCACTAAAGCTATATTCCTCAGATAGGTTTGCAACTGCTCTCATTTGTGAAGAAGTTGCGTCACCTGGGGGATTTCCAGTCTCTTTTAAAGAAAAAATAACAGAGCGGTAACCTTTCTTTTTATGAGGATTTGTACATTTAGAAATCCATTGTTTGAAAGATTTATCATTATCATGACTCTTTAAACTATCTTTTGTAATTTCTTTGTAATTAGGCTCTGAAAAATATTTTTTTATTCGATTTAACTCTTCTGAATTTATGGTATTTGGACCATCTTTTATAAATTTCCATTCCTCCTCAACAAGTTTTTTAAATTCATCAATTCCAAGAGATTTCACTAAAATTTTTATACGTGCTTTATAGATATTATCTCTCCGACCATAAAGATTATAAACCCTTAAAATTGCCTCACAGTAAGTTAGGATATGTTTCCATTCAAGTTCTTTTTTTATAACAGATCCAATTAATGGTGTTCGCCCCAAACCACCACCAACCCAAATTTTAGTAACCATTTCATCATTTTTATTTTTAAAGAATTCTAGGCCAATATCGTGACATTGTACTAGAGCTCTATCTTTTTTTGAGCCATTTATTGCAATCTTAAATTTTCTTGGAAGGAGTGCAAATTCAGGATGAAAAGTACTCCATTGCCTTAAAATTTCTGCAATATGTCTAGGATCTATAATTTCGTCATAAGTAACCCCTGCAAATTGATCTGTTGTTATATTTCTAATACAATTTCCTGAAGTTTGAATAGCATGCATTTCTACTTCGGCTAATTCTTTTAAAATATTTGGAGTTTCTTCTAGCTTTGGCCAATTAAATTGAATATTTTGTCTTGTACTGAAATGTCCATAACCTCTATCATATTGGTCAGCTATATCAGCTAATTTAAATAATTGATTAGAAGAGAGAAGTCCATAAGGTATCGCCACTCTTAACATAGGAGCATGACGTTGAATATAAAGACCATTCTGAAGTCTAAGTGGCCTAAATTCCTCATCAGACAACTCTTTCTTTAAGTACCGATCTAGTTGGTTTTGATATTGGTTTACTCTTTCGTTAACAATTTTCTTATCAATGTGATCATATTTGTACATATAGAACCTTTTTTATCACTTAATTAGTTGAATACCAACAATTAATAAAACAATAGCTAAAATAAAACGTAACCACTTCTCATCAATTTTTGCACTTAAATTACTTCCTAATGATATTCCTGGTATTGATCCTATTAATAATGAAAGCAGTAAATAGTTGTTTACTGTCCCTAAATTTAAATGCCCTAAGCCAGCAAAAAATGTTAGGGGAACTGCATGAGCAATATCAGTTCCAATAACTTTTTTTATACTCAAAGATGGGTAAAGTAAAATTAAAGCTGTAACACCCAATGCACCTGCTCCAACAGAGGTTAATGTAACTAATATACCTAATAATAAACCTAATGATATAGTTAGAATAGTCGTGTTTTTATTATCTCTAATAATTTTTTTTCTAGATTTTTTTAAAATGAATGGTTGTAAAATAACGGCAAAGGACGTTAGCACTAGTGCAATTCCTAAGAAAAAATTAATTATTTCTACGTTTTCGTAAGCATATAAATCGATACCTTTCAGGTAGTAAGTTGTAAAAAATGAAGCAGGGATACTTCCAAGCATTAAATTTTTTACAATCTTCCATTCAATATTGTTTAGGCGTGAGTGAGATATAACTCCAGCAGATTTTGTAATTGCAGCGTAAAGTAAATCTGTCCCAATTGCTACAGCAGTTGGGAATTTAAACAATAAAACAAGTAGAGGAGTCATTAGTGATCCACCTCCAACACCTGTTAAACCAACTAAGAGTCCAACAGCAAAACCAGAAAATATGAATTCAATAGCCATAGATTTAATTTAATTTAATTGCAATGAAATATAGCAGATTTTGATATACTATTTTAATAATAAATATTTCTATTAATATAACTTTTGAATATATGAAACTTCAACAATTAAGATGTGTTTATCAAATAGTAGAGAATGATTTTAATATCTCTAAAGCTGCTGAATTTCTGCATACTTCTCAACCTGGAGTAAGTAAACAAATACAACTTTTGGAAGATGAAATTGGGATTAAAATTTTTCAAAGAAATGGGAAAAGATTGACTGGTTTAACAGACGCTGGAAATGACTTGTTCAAATCAATTTCGGAGATTATTAGAGAAGTATCAAATATAAAAAATATTTCTAATGAGTACGAAAAAGAAGATACCGGAACATTTACAATTGCAACTACACATACGCAAGCAAGATATAAATTACCTAAAATAGTTGAGGCTTTTGTAAAAAAATATCCCAAAATTAATCTTAATATTCATCAAGGCAACCCCTCACAAGTGACTGAGCAAATTTTAAAAGGCGAGGCTGATGTAGGAATTGCAACAGAATCAATTGGTCAAAATGAAAAAATCTTGTGTATTCCATGCTATTCATGGAATCGTGTTTTGGTATTCCCGAAAAATCACCCATTAATGCAAATCAAAGAAATCACACTAGAAAATATTGCTTCTTACCCAATGATTACCTATGATTATGCTTTTACTGGAAGCACAATCGTCTCAAAAGTATTTAAAGAAGCTAATATTAATCCTAATATTATGCTAACTGCAATTGATGCTGACGTAATTAAAACTTATGTTGAATTAGGTTTAGGTATTGGATTAATTGCTGAAATGGCTTATGACCAAAATAAAGATTCACATTTAGATTCCAGAGATGTTAGTCATTTATTTCCAACAAGCACTACATTTATTGGAATTAGGAGAGAAACTTTTGTGAGGGGGTTCACTTACGATTTTATAAAAATGTTTACTCCGGAAATTAAGGAATCTGAACTAAGAAATTTTCTAAAAATTTAAATTTTGAGTTAATATTCATTAACAAATAAATGAAAGGTTAAGTATGAAATCTGATTTAGAAATTGCACAAAGTTCACATCTACAAAAAATTGAAGACGTTGCAAAGAAAATAAATATTACTCAAGATGCATTGGTTAATTTTGGTTCTTATATGGCAAAAATTAATCTTAAAGAGTTAAAACAAGCAGAGAAAAAAGATGGAAAACTGATCTTGGTTACTGCAATGAGTCCAACTCCAGCAGGTGAGGGTAAAACAACAACAACAATTGGATTAACTGACGCTATTGCAAGCCAAGGTAAGAGTGTCGTAGCATGCTTGCGTGAGCCTTCATTAGGGCCTGTATTTGGAATGAAGGGGGGTGCAACAGGAGGTGGGTATGCACAGGCAATTCCGATGGAGAATATTAACTTACATTTTACTGGAGACTTTCATGCCATTACTTCAGCAAACAATCTTCTTTCAGCGTTGATTGATAATCATATTTATCATGGAAATAAATTAGGGATTGATCCAGATGCAATTACCTTCAAAAGAGGATTGGATATGAATGATAGATCCTTAAGAAAGATCAATATTGATAATGCTCGTTATCAATATCAAGGTGGATTTGATATTTCAGTTGCAAGTGAGGTGATGGCAATTTTTTGCTTAGCATCATCATTAGATGATTTAACATATAGATTGGGAGAAATACAAGTTGCACAAAATCTTGATAAGAATAAATCACCTATATTTGCAAAAGATTTAAAAGCTCAAGGTTCAATGGCTGCTTTGTTAAAAGATGCTTTTATGCCTAATTTGGTTCAAACATTAGAGCATAACCCAGTCTTAATTCATGGAGGCCCTTTTGCTAATATTGCACATGGATGTAACTCATTTATCGCTTCTCAATTAGGTTTAGATATGGCTGATTATGTTGTGACTGAAGCTGGTTTTGGTGCTGATTTAGGAGCGGAAAAATTTATTGATATCAAATGTCGTCAAACAGGATTAAATCCTAGTTTAATTGTTATTGTAGCCACTATAAGGGCTATGAAATACCATGGTGGGAAAAAAGTTGAAGATCTCAACGATCAGGATCTGGATGCTCTTGGGAAAGGATTTTCTAATCTTGAGCGCCATATTGAAAACTGTAGCCAACATTTTGGTTTAAATATAGTAGTTGCTATTAATCATTTTCAGACAGATACCGATGAAGAGGTCAAATTTGTTCAAGATAAAGTTGAAAGCTTAGGTTTCAAGGCTATTTTATGTTCACATTGGGGACATGGATCTAAAGGTGCAAAATTATTAGCCCAAGAGGTAATGAATCTTGTTGAAAAGCCAAACCAATTTAAATTTCTTTACGATACAAAAGATTCTATCGTATCCAAAATATCAACAATTGCTCAAAAAATTTACCGAGCCAAAGATGTTGTATTTGAGGATGACGCTTTAATACAACTTAAAAAAATTGAAGATGAATATGCACATTTTCCAGTATGTATTGCAAAAACACCATATTCTTTTTCCGGCGACCCAAAGGGTATTGGAGCTGTTTCGGATCACTCACTTATTATTAGAGAGATTAGGTTGGTTAGGGGTGCGGGCTTTATTGTTGCCATTTGTGGAAGTGTTATGACTATGCCTGGATTACCCTTAAAACCAGCAAGTGAAGGAATTTCTATTAATAATAATGGAGAAATTGAGGGTCTTAGTTAACAGTGCTTATAGTAACTTCAGAGGGAAAATCTGAGTTAGTAGTAAATAAATCAAAATTCATAGGTTATAGCATCATATCAAGATCAAAAGAGCAATTTTTAGATAAAGTTGGTGAGATAAAGAAAAATAACCCATCTTCAAGCCATACGGTTTTTGGTTTACGGATTAAAAAGAATACTATTGAACCTCATTTTAGTGACGATGGTGAACCATCAGGGACAGCAGGAAGGCCATTAATCAATATATTAGAATCCAAAAAAATTATCAATTGCGGTCTTGTAGTTGTTCGATATTATGGGGGTATTAATTTAGGTATGGGTGGGCTTGCAAGAGCTTATAGTCAAGCAGGAATAGGTGCATTGATTAATTCTAAAACAGCTATTTTTATTAACTATAATAATTATAAAATATTAATAGAATACAATAAGTTAGAAAAATTAATTAATGTAATTTGTAAAAATAAAGGTAAAATATTTGAAAAAAAATTTAAAGAAAAAGTTGAAGTTTTTACTTCATTGCCAATTGGAGCTGAGAAACTAATAAAAGAAGAATTTAAAATGATTCATATAACATTAATCGATAAGAGAAATATTGTTAAATAGGTATTTCTTTATCTGTTAATATTTAATTAATAACTAATAGGGAGCGAACTGAGATGAAATTAGAAACTATTGCTTTGCATCATGGATACGAATCAGAGAAAACAACAAAAGCTGCTACAACACCAATTTACCAAACCTCATCGTTTACTTTTGATAATACTCAGCATGGTGCTGATTTATTTGATCTTAAAGTTGAGGGTAATATCTATACCAGAATAATGAATCCTACAAATGCAGTTCTTGAACAAAGAGTTGCTGAGATGGAAGGTGGAATTGCTTCTCTTGCATTAGCATCTGGAATGGCAGCTATTACTGCTTCAATTCAGTGTATAACGCGAGCGGGGGATAATATTGTTAGTACAAATCAATTATATGGGGGTACTTATAATTTGTTT
>MDSX01026482.1_pt1 | contig 54678 bp, 43 predicted proteins | sample 811141 | NCBI WGS metagenome assembly MDSX01 (sample SAMN05326642, study PRJNA326480) | marine metagenome | isolation source: seawater | place: Atlantic Ocean: South East | collected 2010 | reverse complement strand
ATCTTCATAATCAGAAACTGAGTCTGGACCCCATACATCAGCTAAAACCTTTTCGATATCTTTTCTTTTACCAGTTAATTTAACTTCAGGATATCCGTGTGATCCTTCTTCTTTTTCAACTTCCATTTTAACCTTGTTCTTCTTTAAAGATTGAACTAATGGTTTAAATTTAGTTGGGTGTATGTCATCATCGTTTCCAAATTCTATACCTGAAAGCGAGTCTTCATTAACTACTGATTCAAAGTAATCTTCATAATCAGAAACTGAGTCTGGACCCCATATATCAGCTAAAACCTTTTCGATATCTTTTCTTTTACCTGTTAATTTAACTTCAGGGTAGCCATGCATTCCTTCTTCTTTTTCAACTTCCATTTTAACTTTGTTCTTCTTTAAAGATTGAACTAATGGTTTAAATTTAGTTGGGTGTATATCATCATCGTTTCCAAATTCTATACCTGAAAGTGACTCTTCATTAACTACAGATTCTTCGATATATTCTCCTAATTCTGGATCATCCCATCCATCAGGATCTGCTAATATTGATTGTAAGTCTTCTCTTGAACCCGTCATTTCAACTTCTGGCCATCCACCTGCGGGACCATTCATTGTTAAAACTTTCAGTTTAACGTTATATTTCTTTAAAAGCTTTTTAAGTGTTTTTGATTTAGGGTCCATTGCATCCATTACTACAGTAGCTTCATTTAACAATATGTTTTTATTTCTAGCTTCATTAAGTAAATTTCCAGTATTACTTTTAGACTCAAACATGTTAAATGCATTTAATAATGCTTGTCCCATCGCTTCTTCTCTGATGCTTTCTAAATAAAGAGCTGTACCTTCAACTATGCCTATTCCAGACCAACCTGCTGCATTTGCAAGATCACTATAATATTTGTCTAAAATTCTTTTTGTAGTAGTAGCACCTACTTTTAAAAAGTGATTACCTAAACCTGCTACTTTTAATTCAAATGAACCTATTCTACCTTTAATGTTCTTAGATATAACTTTTTCTCTGTGAAAGTTAGCATCTGTCATTGCTTCTTCAAAAAGATACTTAATACACCCTAACATATCTTCTTTGCCCATTGCGCCAAAGTCTGTTAGTTTTTTACCGAATAAATTTTTGTATACCGTTAGAACTTTTTTAGCATCTCTTTTATATTGTACTGAAATAGCTTCTATTACTAATAAAGATTCAAATGCAGGATAAACGTCATCATAACCTTTACCATAGATGTCTGCCATTAACCATTCTTTATTGGCTTCATCCCATAAATATACGAATTCAGCACCTCCGCCATCAGCAACATCTCTTAAATATTTAGATACGTTAGAAATTTTACCCTTAGATGCTGTAAAATCTCCATAATAGTTCATTCCGCTTGGGTCAGATTCTAAGCCTGAATTATCTCCATTTTTAAGAATCGTGTCTAGTGGTGAACCACCCTTTGAATACGTTTTCTTAATTAGAGGTAGTACGTTTTCAGGATATGAATCGTAGTGCATATATACAGAAGTGATATTTCCTCTTTTATCGATTTTACCAATTTGTCCTCTAGTTCCCTCTTCAATCAAGGTTACCGATTCGTTTATTCCAGCTTCTTTTAATTTAGTAAAGAACTCGATTCTTTGATCTTCGTCTAGTTCTTTAATAGAAGTAACCTGAAAATCAGACAGCATTGATTTAAATGCTTCAGCTGAAACATTGCGTTTAGTGTCGTTATCTTCTTCTAATTTTATTTTAGCTTGTGTGTTTCTAAATGTAGAAAAATCGCTAAATGATTGTAATTTTGCCATTTTGGTTAAATTTATTTTTTATTACTATATTATTATATATCTCCTTCAAATTGAACATTTTTAATATCAAATTTAAACTTCTGTTCTTTGTATATTTTTATCCTTGCTTTGGAATGCCTTATTAGATAATTATCCCAATCTGGTGAGCTTAAGTCATCAACAAAATCTATAATATTGACAGAATCTTTGGAGCTGTGTTGTCGTAAACCTCTACCAATAGATTGTCTAATAATTACTTCTGACTTAAAAGATTCAGTAAAGAATATATTATGTATTTTTTTAATTGATATTCCTGTCGAGAATGTACCATACGATGCCACTATAACGACCTGATCTCCTAATTCCATTTTCTTTTTATATTCCTCTCTAATATCTTTATCTGTTCCTCCATCTACATAATATACTATTTTATCTCCGTCTTGCCTAAGTTTATCGTATATTTTTTTACCATGTTCTATACGATGAAAAAGAACAAGACTATTACCATTAACCCTAGATATTATGTTTGTAATAAAGTTAAGTCGCCCTACTGAATTAATTATGTAGTTTTGTTCAAATTTAAAAACGTCTTTAGATTCATATCTATTTTGTGACATTTCTCTAAACGCATCTTTAGTTGATTGAGGTGCATAATCCATTTTAATTATTTTTACCCTACAATTTGCAATATGCCCTTCGTTTTGAAGGAAATTAGCAGATATTTCTGTAATTACCGGGCCCGTATATGCCATTAATGTTAGTCTATCAAGTGAGCCCTCTTTTGGGATAGTTCCTGATAAGCCATAGCGATAACTGGCATTAACGCACTTTTGTAAAATGGTTTTGATTGAATGTGATTTAGCTTTATGTGTTTCGTCAATAATGACAGCGTCGAATTGTTCAAAATATGCTTTTTCTTTTTTAACAAGAGATTGATATGTTCCTATCACTACGTTTCTACCTTGCCTTATTTTTTGACCAGAATAGATTTGTTGTACTTTGATATCTATTGCATTCCTATAGTTGTAGTCTAGAAAATCTTCACTTGCCTGTACAACTAAAGAAACATTAGGTACAATAAATAATATCTTTTTAGCTTTTTCTTTTTCTAGAAGGTATGCTACTGTTAAAAATGATATTAAGGTTTTCCCAGCAGATGTTGCAAGTTCGCTTAAACATCTTTTAAATTTTAATATGTTAAACGCAGCTTCTACTTGATAATCTCTTGGTGTTATTTCTGATTTTTCAAAAAAGTCCAAAGACCACTTTGTAAATTTTTCTTGATTAATATCTTTGTCAAATATTTCGGTTATATTATTGAGGTTTAATTCATATCCATATTGTTTACATATGTTCATCACCTCTCTCCATAAACCAGCAGGAATCCACTTGTCATCCTTTATATATGATATGTAACCGTCCCATAAACCTTTCTTTACTAGTGGATTAAATCTCCAAGATTCTATCCTTCTATTTAAAGAAATGTTTAATTGTTCTAGTTCCATTTCAGTTGCAGAATCTATTCTCAACAACTGTTTATTTTCTGTTAAACTAAGCTCCATTTTTTAGAGCATTTTTATTTACCTTACAGATCTTTTAATGCTAATCTGTTTCGGATGGCAAATCCCATATTATCTAGGGTTTTTACCGATTCTTTTAGAAATTCTATTTGATTTTCTAAATGAGAAAGAATCATATTGTCATCTGCTAAATCAGTTTCAATAAATCTTTCTTTTTGTTTTTCTCCTAATTTATAGTCGTACTCATAGTATTTAATATAAGCAGTTCTATATCTACTTGCTACTTTAGATTTTTGCTCTTTGACTTTCATGTTTAAATAAGCCATCTGATCCACTAGCGTTTGTCTAGATGAAAGCACATCTGCAATAACCACTTCTAGTCCATTTAACTTTCTAAGATTTTGTGCTAAATTCTTTATATTATTAGACCATTCGTTTCTTTGTGCACTTAGTTTTTGATCTAATGCTAGTATGTTTTCTTTTGCGCTCATTTTAAAATAATGATTTCTTGTTATTATTGTTTTTAATAAATTTAGATATTTTTTGTGCTTTCTTAAATTTAGGTTTATTAAATTTAATATCTGGTGATTCTACAGAAGAATTAATAGGCTTGAAATCAATTAATAATTTCATTCCTTTAAAACGCGAGCCGTCTTTATAGAAATCATCTAAGTTATCTTCTACCATAATGTTAATGTCGTTTATACGTACCATAAATCTAATTGGCTTGAAGTGAAATAATCATTAATTTTTTTATGAGCATCTATTTTTAACTCATAGCATTTCAATATCAAATCATTAAGATCTTTGATATTATATTTATCTAATTTATTTTCCTTAAGAAATTTTGACCACATAAAAACAGATCTACCTTTCTTTAATTTTTCTGCCATTTTCTTCTTACCCGTTAAATCATTATCAAACATATATCTTACTGTGGGTATTTCATCAAAATCTTCAGTAGATCTACCTGCGGTTGCAAGTGCTAATGAATTTTGCATAAATTTAGCATCTAAAGGACCCTCAAATATAGTAAGATCCCTTTGAAAATTAACTTGCATTATTCCAAATAAAGTAGATACCTTTGTAAGAGCTGCTAATTCTTCGTTTGTCATATCAAGGGGTTTGCCCATTTCTTCATATAGCTTAGGTAAATCATATGTTAAATACCTTTGGCCATACCCTTTCATTCTACGCGTCTGTGCTCCAATTATTTTATTTTCTGCACCAAAATTAAGAATCCATAATCTATGTTCCTTTTCTGAATATAAAAATTCGTCTAATCTATTATGTAATAGTCTATCTTTAAGTTGAAACCAAATCCAATCTCCTGGCTCTATTATCTTTGCTTTGAATTTTGCTTTGAATGTTTCTAGATCAATTGCCAATTCTTGTACCTTACTTAATGCTTCATGTTTAAGTACTGATTCAGGATTAACTTGAATTTTATTTTGTTTTATGTAATCTATAACAGTGAACGTGTCTTCAGTGTTATTCATTTTTACATCATGGTCTTTTAGAAATGTATGTAAGTTAGTATGATGAGAGCAATTGTAACAGTGGTATTGTAAAGTGTCCCAGAAAATATTACCTCTTTTTTTGGTATCGTCTTTGGTGGAATCACCACAATAAGGACATGCTAGGGTTATTCGCCCGTGCATGTCCTTTAGTGATTGCTTATTAGGAGTAGAATGATGCTGTAAAACTACTTGTTTTAACGAGTATCTAATCTTATCTTTTAGCTCTTCTGTTAAATTTATATTAGATGTCGAGGTCATTCAAAAAAGAATCAAGATCATCTTCAGACTTAACTGCTGTTGATTCGCTATTTGAAGAAATAGTTTCCGCGACTGGCTCTGCTTTTGGTGCAGCTTTTGGTGCAGCTTTTGGAACCGATGTTATTTGAGCAATGGAATCACCCGGGTTTAAATACATTCTCAGTACGTCATTAACAAACGTTCTCGTATCTTCATCCCATGCCTGATAATCATAACCTTTTAATGAAGGAGCTGCTTCAAGCTCAGCTTTGATTGTTTCCATTGTTTCTTTATCTCTTTCTGCTGGAGTACCGCTCATATCTATTGGCGATGTACTAGCTGAGAACTTAGACTTGTCGTAGTTATTGTACTCACCTTGACGAGTAATGATCAATTCGAAGTTCTTACCTTCAAACAAGTCAAATACTTGTGTTGGTTCACCAAAATCTGGCTTCAATTCCGCATCGATCTTTTCTTTGATCTTGTAACCGAATTTAAATACTTTATATGTGCCTTCCATTTCTGGATTTTGTGGATCTTTTACGATCTTAATAAGTGCGTAATATTGTTGACGCCTTTTCAGTTTTTCAGAAGACTTGCGATCTACTGCTGAATCTGATTTGCGTAGTTTCCAAAATACATCTGCTATTGGACACTTCTCGCCAATTGTTGATGGACTATCTACTAGTTTACCATCGCCACTTGAGTTAGTTAACCAGTGTACGTATTTTTGAATTAGAGAATTTCTTGGATTCTCTGGATTTGGAACAAAGCGAATTAATGCTTTATACGTTCCGTCTTTACCGTCATCTGCGGTTGGTTTGTAAATCTCGTTTACTGTTGTTTGTTTGGCCGCATGCGTTTCTACGTCTTCTACGCCCAAGTTAAAAATGTCAAAATCTGCCATAATACCTTTAAATTGTTTAATTGTTTAATACTTGAAATACTTTAATTGTCTTTCATTTCCTTATAGTGTATAATAATAAATAGTTTCAATTAATTGTTAAAATTGCTCCAGATGGTTCCTTCCATTCATTCTCCTTTAACTTAATCAGTCCTGACTTGTGAAGTAACTCTGACGCTTGCTTTTCAGTAAGCTGGTTCGCTATCACCATTTTTTTAAGGATGTTTATTAAATGAAAGTAATCTGTTGTAACTAACATGTAATTTATACTTTTGTTATTATACTTATTATATATCTTAGTTGTTTTTTGTTTCAATTGGGAACTAATTTAAAATTAATTTAAAAAAAATTATCAAAAAATGAAACAGTTTTTCGCAACTAGCATATAATTAATGTTAGTTAAGTCAGAGGAAAGATTAGGTTGGGGGGTTGGCAACGTATGAAACCAAGAAATATGCATCAACTAGGTCGTCTAAAGGCTTCGGGATCTTTTTCCCAATTTCAAGATTTTTAACCATTGAGTGCAAAGGGCTTTGAGCTAAGATTGGGTCATCGTTCACATTTTGCTGATATGCCTCAAACAATTGAAGCTTATTCATGTTACCCTTGCCAGCAAACTTCTTAATTGTAGTAGGAGCAACAGTCAATATGTCTTTAACGTGAAGTTGAGAAATCATTTGTTCTTTAAGAATAGCGGCACCCGCAGCCATGTCAATTATATTATTAGTTCCCATTTTAGAACCATAAGAAGTTCCTTCGAATGCGATAATATAATCATTCTTAGTTTTAGTAATTCCTAAAATAATATTAATAATTTGGTCAGCAGTAGCCATATATCTTCTAACCTTAGCTAACTCATTTTTAGAGTAATCACCGAATGTGGTTTTCCAGTCTTGCTGATATACTAAAGTAACATCACTTAGTAGACTAATGTCTTCTTGAAGCTTTTGTTCTTTCTTAGTACCTAAACCTGGTTTAACGTAACTTATATAATGATGTGTGTTGGATTCTGTATTAAAAATACAAATACCTGGAGAATTTAAAGAAAAATCTACTGAAACGTAATTCATTTAGAATCTTTTACCAAGACTAGCACCTAATGCAGCACCTACAAGTCTTGAGGTTAATAAATCATACATAATACCCTTTTGAATACCTAATACTTTAGCAACTAATTTACCAACTGATTTTCCTAGAGCAAATCCAGTTAAACCACCGATAATAGAACCTAAAAGACCTTCATTGGTTATTTCCTCATTTAATCTTTCAATATCATAGGTACCATCTTCGTTTTGATATTCTACAACAAATGCTTCTAACGCTGCATCTACTTTGGCTTCCAACTCTGGAGTCCATTCTTCTTGAAGTTGCTCAGTAATAATCTGAATATCTTTATCAGTTATCTCGTTTTCTACTAGGTATGTTTTAAATGTTTTCATATTGTATATATCTTTAATTAATCTTTATTAATAAATGACTCAAATGTTTGTACATATTTAAAAGACTCTTTAATCTCGTTATCTTCATTAGAGTAAAACTTATATCCTTCACCTTCAACAAATCCATCTTTATCAAATTTAGCATAGCTTCCACCTTTTATAGGTTTTTTAAAATATACAGAGCATCTGGTGTTTAAATTCAATAACTCTTTTTTAGCCTTGTTTTCTGACATACTCTCGCAAAAAATTCTAGCACTATGTTCGCCACTAGCAAAACGTATACCTGATGTAATGTCAAGAATACCATTTTGTATATATTTGTAATTTTTACCCTCAGCTTTTTCAAATGTGATTGCTTCTTCTTCAGATTCAAATACTGCTGCTACCCATTCTTCTGCTTTATCGAAACGATTTCCTTTTTCTGGATTAGATCCCCAAACCGTGTATGCTTTTTGTTTTGCCATGTTTTATCTACTTATTTCTAAATGATTCAAATGATTTTAAATACTTCATTGTACCATTAACTTTTATTGATTCATTAATATAGTCTTTTCCGTCAAATTTCCAGGTGTAACCTTTACCTTCTGCACCTTTTTTACTTAAAATCCCATACATACCTTTTTTAAAACTATCAAAGAAAAGGGCAGAATCAGCTTCTTTTTTTGCATATTTTCTTGCCTCTTTATCGCTATTATGTCCCTGGATATATGCTCCGTCTTCCCATGTTAGTACAATACCAGTGATAGCGAAATCTCCTTCCCATCGTATATCTTTGACTTTCATCCATTTCATTTCAAAGTCTGAAAATTGAGATTTGCCATATTTTAATGCTTCTTCTTTTGTTTTGAAGAAATTAAACTGTTCACTATCTTCAGTTCTTTTGCTTACGTAATATATCTTTGCCATATTAATTATATATCTTAGATTATTAATCTAATGATCCGTGTTTACCAGATGACATTGCTTTTCCAAAATCATCACTTCGTTTAGTTCTATATGAAATATATGCAGGATCAGATTTGTGATTTTTACCGCCAGCACCATAATATGATGATAGCAAATAAGTGTGTATTACTTCACTGCCCTTGTCGAATGCTTTATCTGCGTCTTTAACTAATTTAATTACCTTATTGATTTTTGAAGAATTAAAGGGGCCTTTGATCTCAGTTGATGTCGGGTTAAATGAACTAGTGCCTGTTTGAACTTTAATAGATTCTAAAGTTTCAGGTATTTTTTTTATTAGTTTAATAAAATCTTTTAGACTATCTGCAGAACCAGCCCATGAAGATTCTATCTTTTTACCATTAATCGTAGAATAGTCATATTCTATTTTTTCATTAATATATTGTTCGAATGATTTTATTTTCTTCATGTTATTCTATTTCTAATTTTAGATTCAGTTTATTGTAAAAAAAAGTAACATCGAATGTACTGAAATCTGCAACGTTTTCTGCAAAATTTAAACTTAGTTCATTAATAGAATTCATAATAGGTTTATCAAATTCCATAAAAGCAACAGATGCTCCTTCTGCATCTAATATTCTTAAAGTTAATGGATCAGTATATGGTCTCTTTGTACTTCTTGCATAATAATACAAAAGAGTGTCCATCATTATCCAATAGTTAATAAATCCGTCTAACAATTGCATAGTAACAGTAAATTCTCTTTGAATTGTGTTTTGAATTGGAATTGCTCCTCTGTGATATCTTGTAGTTCCGTCATTATCTTCTTGTGTAACAGGATCAAACGATATTCCTGGTATATTTATACCCTGAATAGACATGTTTACAAAATCAATAGGTTCTGCTAAAAGTCCACCGGGAACTTTATTTAAATATTTTCTATATTTATTAGCAACTTCTTCAGGCACGAATTTTCTAGGAAATCTAAAATCAAATGAATTATTTCTACTATTTAATATCATATTATGTTATTTTAAATTTACCAGATATGACCATAGTTTCTTCTTGCCCATTATACAAATTTATATAAAACTTATCAGTATTCATGCCAGATATTTTAATAGCATTAGATTTAGTTATTTTAAATAAAATCTCACCTGACCCCATATCAATATCTTTATTATATATGTTGTTAAACTTTAAATCTGTTTTTCCATCATTGAAAACTAATACCATTCTTTCTGCATTATCAAACGAGATGTATTCAAAATCATCAGATTTCTTTTTAGCTATCACGAATTTATAGTACGAATTTGTTCTAGGAATTAAAATTTCTGTTTCATTTTCACCTTTAAATTCTCCAGTCTCAGTTTCCTCAACATCTTTTATTCCATCGTTTTCTCCAGTTCCTATCAAAGAAACTATAGATTTAGAAGCTATTATATTGTGTCTTTCAATAAAAGCTGGTACATACTTAACAGATCTAGGTAAACTATCAGTTATGAATCCTGATATTAGTTTATTAGCTGCAAGTTGAGGTAAAACATTGTAAACCTCTGTTAACTGATTTGGAGAATCAATTTTAAGTTTGTTTAGTTTTTTACCATATCTACCTGTTTGCTCTAGTGTTAAACTTGCTCTTTTTACTATCTGTGTATTATCGGTTTGATTGTATATTCTCATAGTAACCTCTATTGAAAAATTAGCAGCTATGTTACTATTCATAATAACTGGTCTAAATACAATAGGATCATTAAAACTTTCATATTGAGTATATGTAGTAGAGAACGTTTTAACTTCACTAGTTCTAATAAACTCATAAATATCTACATCGTACATTACCATAATGTCATCACTACTTGTAGAAATTCTATTTAAAATATGTGCTTCAAATGCACCTATAGAATTATCTTTTTCTCCATATATTTTAAAATAATCACCATCTTCAGCATCTTCAATTACTACAGTAAAATCTTGAAATTCATCTTCTCTAGAAACTGTAAATGAATTTTCTTCTCCAGTATAAAAATAGTCATAACCTCCAACAGCTTCTAATCTATCAATTAGTTTAAAACTAATACCATAATTAGAACTAGGATTTAAATCGCTTGAACCATTACTGCCATCTCCATAAAATCTATCTAAAAATTCAGTGTTTTGTTCTATTAAGGTAGGTACTTTTATATCTATAAATTTAGTATATAGTTTTTCACCTAACATAAATGGCTTAGGATTCGAATACTCATAGTTACTAGTGTTTAAATATACTAATTGCGTCAAATAGTTTTTTATACCTGAATTTCTCTCTGTAGTTACTTCGAATAAGAAACCTTCGTAATTTCTTGCAGCAAAACTAAAACCGCTTCTCAAGTGTAATCTAACTGTATCGTATTTTATATAATTTATATTGGCAGTTGCATCAGATTGAGATTGAATTAGATCATTTTCATTTCCACCTTTCCACGCTAAATTGTTATTAATATAGTTAAACGTTTCATAATAACCTGTTGAATCGTAACCTAACAAGGCGTGTTTTGTATTATCTTCTGTGTCAACTGAAATACCATGATATCTTCCTATTATTTGATTTATATCATTTCCAGTAGTTTCATCAGGATCTGCAAATAATGGATTAGCTCTTGTGTCTATTATTATTTTACCGCCTATTAAACCTTCGTATGTATATTCTATAATGCCATTTTGGTTTGGTGTAAAAGAAGCAATATCTGTAGTTGAAGAATAATTAAATATACCATTAGCTCCACTTATTGTAAACAAATTAGGAGAATCTAGATCACTTAAATCAAATTTATACGTTTTACCATTTTGCAATAACAAAGTTCTAGCCGCAAAGTTTTCAACAGCTAAAAATCCACCAACAGAAGTGACTTCAAAATTAACAACAGCACTTCCTAGTTCGTTAATTAAATGTCTTGTTTCGAAAGGATCATTATCGACTGTGTTTAAAAATTTAACTTCACTACCATTATCATCAACCTCAATTTTGTATTTATCGGCTTCACTTTGGTCGTGGTAAATGAATTCTAACATTACGTCAGAATCTATGTAATAATATCTTGATGATTGTGCCATATTGTTTTAGAATCTCAAGAACTTAGGTGACCAATAAACTCCTAAACCAATAGAAGGGCCAGTACTAATTACTTGATTATTATTTAAGTTTATTCCATATTGAACACCGATACCAATAGACCATCCAGCTTTTTTCTTGAATTTTCTATTTAATCTAGTGTTAACAAGATTTATGTTTTCTATATTATTTATCTCAATACCTGGGTATTTTGTACCCAATTTAAGCCTATCTGCTCCGTCCTCCCCTGTTTCTATTGCTGCGAATAAACTTAATGTTTGTTTTAATTCAAATTTACTATCTAATACTTTAAATTGACCAAAATCATATTTTACAGTAGACGTTCCAAATAAAGATCTACTATTACCATTTCCATAATCTTTATATGATTCATATGTAACTTCGGCTGAAGTTGAATCTATTTGAACCACACTTGCTTCTGCTAGTAAACTATCTTTTATTTCTAAATCAGCTGAAATTAGAGAATTAACTTCCTTAAGATCATCATTAAGATCTAGGGCTTTTTTGTATTTGTTAGTTAATTCTTTTTGTTTATCCTGTAATTTACTCAAGTCAAATTCATAAGACCTTATTTGTACTACTTTTTCTCCATTGGAATTGACTAAAACTTGTACAGAGTCTTGTGCTGCTAAATAATTATTTAAATTTCTATTAGCATCATTGTTTGCAAAATTCACATCTTGTTTTAGTGATTCTATTTGATTACATTGTTTTAGAAACAATAAGACAAAGAGTACACCTGCAATAAAAGTTAACGTAGATTTATTAGTTAATATTTTTTTCATATCTTTCATATTTTAGGCGCTAAACCCATCATCTGTATCTCCATCATCTTCGTCCATTACACCAGAACCGTTTTGTGAAATTTCAAAAGAATCAGTAATACTGCTATTTTCAGGATGTGTTACTGTAACTTCAGTTTGTCTGGGAGTTGTACCGCCATGTGCATTTAATACAAAATCCCACACTGTATTATCGTTCGCATTTTGTGTAACCGTTAACCAATTACCTAGCGCGTTATTAGTAGAAGTCCAATTATTAACACTAATACTATTTTGTGCCGAAGTAGGACTAACTATTAGTGTTCTACTAAATTCTCCGGGCGTTGAAGTATCTGACATATCTGTTTATTTTATTTTTATGATGCTTGTTGATCTACATTAAGAGTATCTATTACACTAGAATCAGTAGGGTGCGTTGCAGTTAATATAGTCGAACGCGACTGGCCTGTTTCGTTGGGTAAAACTCGTATGTTCCAAGCACTAGGGTTACTTACACTTGGTGATATGGTAATCCAATTACCTATTGCATTAGAATTATCTGACCAGTTTTCAACTCCAAATGAAGCTATTGCAGCATTTGGTGTAATATTCACTGTTCTTTCATATGCGTGTCCTGATTCAGTAGGTGTTTCTGGCATAATTTATTTTTTTTTTATTTATGGTGTACATATTATTGGGCTGCCATTCTGCGTATTCATCGATAAACTAAAGTTACCAGCTCCACTAAAGGTTGGCGTCCCTATTGCACAAACTGTTATAGGAAAATCTCCTCCCGTGTATATGTCCGTCGTCATGGTACCACCACAGTTCATGTATGATATATTTTTTGGAGAGAAAGCTTGCAGCCATGATCCAGTCCAGTCGATAGTATATTCATTACAATCTCCTAAAATTGTCTCTACTGTCATAGTATCACTAGATGATGAAAAATTTGGATGCGTAATAGTAATTGTTGCCGTTCCAATTGCTGCATTACTAACAACTATATCAAAGTAACCAGCTGTTTGTCCATTGGTTCCGGTTGAACCTGTACTGTTAATACTGGTTATGGTTGCCCAAGACTTATCACTGGTTATAGTAGGCGTTATATTATATTGATCAGTAACACTTATTCCATAATAGATAGTTTTAGTGACAGGCTGATTGCTTTGAACTTGCCAGTTTTCAGTAAATCCAGTAGGACCTGTAATTTCAAGCACTGGTAACAATGCCGCAGTTGTAGGTATATTGATTTGTGTCGCTTCAGTAGATGCAGTACTTGGCGTATTATCATCCATTAACGTAAATGTAAGTAAATCACCATTAATACTAGGTGTGCCTGTGAGTTTTAATCTAGATGTACTGTTTACTAAAATTTCTTGAGCAACTGTTGCTGACCATTCTAAAGTAGAAAGCTTTTCTACCACTATCACAAAGTTTTGTGTGCTTCCAGGCTGATTATCAACATTTAATGATATATTATCGTCATCTGAAACATCTATACCATTAATAGTTTTAATAGACCACCCACTTAGAGGCGCGAAGCTAAGTCCGCCACCTAGATCTTTTATCTCGTCAGCCGGATCTTCTAGAAAGTAACTTGTCGTTGGTGTTGGTGTTGGCGTTGGTGTTGGGCCTCCTCCGCCTCCTCCTGAATCTCCAGCATCTATAAATTCATCTGCGGGATCGTTGTCAGCATTATTATAGTTGTCTCCAGTTATTACCATACTAAATCCTGTATATGAAAATCCTTCTCCATCTGAATAATCACCTTCAAAAGTATATGTTGTAGTAATAGAATCTTCTACTTCTGACCCATCTGGATTAGCGTCATAATTACCACCAATAAGCGATAATGATTGCTGTACTGGAGTTCCATCTGCGTTTGCATTTATATCACCGCCAGATATTCCAATTGTTGCAGGTTGAACTTCTCCACATGTTGTACATAATTCTCTCCATTCACCTACACCTTCGTTAGCATAATACACTTCTGTAATGTCTAATTCAGAGTTAAAAAATATCATTCCAATTGATGGATTAGCCGGCCTATTTGCAGTAACACCGGTTGGTAAATTTAAATAACCTTTAAATTCTGTATTAATATCAACATCAAAAATACCTGAACCTAATGTATTAAATTTTATATTAGAATTAACAAGAGATGTTAGATTGATATCAATACCTCTCATGTTTATACTGGACGTAGAAGCCTCTAAAGATATTTTATCTACATTTAATTTAACTGAAACGTCTGGGCTTCCAAAATCATTTTGTATAGCAAACTCAGAATATATGCCATCATCACTTGATGTTATTACAAGTTTAGATGTATTTGTTCCAGTGTGCACTAGTTTTAAATAATTATCAAAGATGCCACTTTTAGCTATAGTTAATTTAGCATTAGTAGAAATATCACCGTTTTGTAAATCTTCTATAAATAAATCATCGCCTAACCAAACAATTGGATTATATCCAAATCCATTTACTTTAGGTTTTAAAATTGCATATGTATCTGTAGTTGTAGATGAATCTGCATCTAAATCAACATTAATTGAATACCATGGACTATCAGATGTTCCTTCTTCTCCTTTTAATCCTTCTGGTCCTAGATCTCCTTTTTCTCCCTTTTGACCAGTTTCTCCTGGTAAACCCTGTGTACCCTTAAACCCCCTCGGGCCTTGTGGTCCACCACCGTGAGCCAATATTTGATCGAAATTATAGTTTATTTTTTCAAACTTAATAGAACTAGAATCGCTCGGATGTAGTATTTCTTGAATATTGATTGCCATGTTATGACTTTATTTTTAACATTGTTTTGATATCGTAAGAATATCCTCTTCTTTTACTATATATCAACCTAAAATTCATAGGCTTTTGTTTATGCTGTTTATATCTAAAATTATTATCATTAGAATATCCTCCTATTGATAATTCATCTACACTATCAACACTTATTAGGTTTGATTGTTCTCCTTTTTTCTTCTTAGAATATACAAATATAGAGTCTATGATATATTGCTTAAGTAAGTTATTTTTAACGTATAATAGTGCATCGTCTTCTATTGTTGTTTTATCACCAGCAGAATTAGAAGGTGTCACATATTTAGAAATTGAAGATAATACACCATCTTCGCTTATGATTCTTTTTAAAACGTCTGCGACATAAAAATCAATAATTATAGATTTTTCGTTTTCATATATTACTGTTTCTGTTTTATTGTTATCATTTTTTAAAATCTCATCCATGTGTTGTTGAGTTTTAACTCTATATGTAGAATATGATAAAAGAGTATAACCGTCTTTGGGTTTCATAATAGTAGAAGCCATATATGATCTTTCTTCTGAAGTATCTATAGTTCCAGGTAATCTTTCAAAACTACCACCCTTTAATGATCTAATAAAATAATTAGAATCCCAAGAAGATCTAAATACATTGACATTTTTTTTATCTATTGCTATTTCTCCAATTAACGGATATAAAGGTAATTTTTCAGTTGAAACAGAAAGCTTAGTAACACCAAGTGGGTTTAATTCATTTACTTTATGATAAAAATGATTTTTAATAACACCCCAATTAGCGTCATGTTGTTTATTATCTTGTATGAAATTTAAATTAAATGAAGTACCACATCTGTTATATTTTCTATAATAGAATTTAGCCAAGTTTAATTCTTCTACATCTACTAAACTATGTTTATATAAAAATTCTTCTAAATTCAGTTCTCTGTTATCTATTGTTGTGTGTAATCTATTAGATTTAAAATGAGTGTAAGTGTCTGTAAATGTAATTACAGGTTTTAAATTTACAGTATATTTTCCACTATGTCTAATTAAAAACGGATAATATGATGCTTCTTTGGACTCAAACAAATTAAAACCAATATTACCTTTAGATAATTTAAATGATTTAGGTTTATCATCGTCTTCTTCAACTGTAAGTGTTGCTTTTTTAGCAAATTCTTTACCGTCGAAAAATCTTAACACAAACTGATTTTCTAAAATCTGACCATCTTCTTCAACCGTGATATATTTAATTTCTTCATTATCAGTATTTAATATTTCTGTAAAATTACCAATTGATAATTTTTCTAATAATACTTGATGCATGTTAGTACCACCATTTACATATTCATATGTAGCTGTAAGCTGTATGTTGTTTGGCAAATACTCTACATCTAAAAAATCTGTAGGATCATCAACATTGACTGGTTTACTAGCCACTTGTATTTGTGTTTCACTATCAATTTCTACTATAGACATTTTGTATTTAGTAGAAGATGGATCTAATGGATTTAAATCTATTAAAATATCTCCATATAAACCTTCTTCGTTTACTGCTATTTGTGTTTCATAATTAGGTAAACTACCATTAGAATGTTGAATTCCATTAATAACATAAGGTCCATTTGTATTACTCCAATCAGCTGAGTTAAAGTTAAAACTACCACCGAACGTTGTATTGGCATATACATAATCTGATTTATCAGAGTCATATACTAACTTATGCTTTATTTCATATAGCATTTTTCTATTAAAATTATCATCTATCCAAAAATCACTAATATTTAGATTTATATAAATTAAAACAAATTCATATTTTTTATTTTGGATTATTTCATACTCTATACTATTTTGCTGAACATCTGTGTCATGTTTAAGTAAAATACTAAATTTATATCCATTAAATTCTGTGTCTTTAACAAAATCTAATGTGTTTTCTAATGATTTTCTTTTTCTAAATTCTACATTAATACCCTTAAATATAGTGTTCGCAAACGATATCTCACTTCCATCATTAATTAAAGAATATTTCTTTTTTAATTCAGTTTTAAAGAATGTATTAATTTCACCCTTTAATCTGGTTAAATCATCTATTCCTATATTTGGATCTATTTCTCTAAAGTCTTCCGTATTTAGTGTTTTTTCAAAACCATCAGAAATCATAAACCTATCAAAATAATTAAAATTAGTAGATTTAAACAACTCCGGTGTTAATTCAAAACCTTCTATAAAATTAATATAACTAAAAGTATCGTTAAGTTCGTTATACTTAATGTACTTTGGCACTTTATCCATGTAGAACCATTCATGTGTCATGTTATCTCTACTTCTTTCTTCAACTTGTAGATCTGGAGAAAAATTAGTTACACCAAAAGCTTCGTTGGCATTTAAAAAATAAGGTTTTTCCCTAACAGTGACACTATCTTTGAGTACCCACTTATTAATATTAGGTACTATTCTAGAATTAATTGCATATTCTTTTGTATAATTTTCTTGTAGTCTATCATATTCTGAAGTTATGTTAGTAGGTGATTCTTCTTCCGAAGATTCTTCTTTTAAAACCGGAGACAAGTTAGTAAAATAATTTAAAGGTTCTAATCCAAAATCATCATTTACTATAGTACTTGCATCTAACTCAGTAGTAGCCTGGCCTGTAATTGGATCTATAGAATTAATTGCATTTTCATATGGTTCATATAACATTCTCTCTCTAGTTTCTAAATTGAGTTCTTTTAATTCAGAGTTAGAAGTATCATAAAAATCAAAATCCATATCATAAATATCATATGATGAAAATAAACCAATATTAACCGATTGTTCATTGAACACAGTTGCATCTCCATTAGATATTGTATTCTTATCTTTCAATATTATCTTAGAATATTCAGAAGATGGTGTTTCTATATCTTCTACAATGTCGATTACTTGGTTATATGTATTTCTATATCCAGTTTCTATATAATCACCTATATTAATTTGACTCACTGTTTCGTTACTAACAAAAACTGATTTTTCAGCAGAGTTACCGCCGCTTAAATAATGTGCCTTCCAAGAATCTAAAATTACTAAATTATCAATTTCTGTCCATGATTCTCTTTTTCTTAAAGCTAATTTTTCACCGTCAATGTCTACATTTTCAGTGTATATAAAATTAGAAACGTTTGATCTTTTTATTAAAAAAGATTGTTGCAATAATCTGTAACCAGGAATATCATTCTTTATATAAACTGAAGACCCTACACTCCATGCACTGAACTTATTTTCTCTATAGTTATTAATCACATTGGCAATAGCGGCTGCAATTTGACTTAATGTTCCTTGGTTTGAAAATTCTTTACCTTCTATTTTACCAGCTTCAAGATCATATGTTGCTCTAAATGTATTATTAGATAATTGTACATTAGATTGTATTTTATCGATTCTAACTATATTAGAAAGTGCTCCAGTTAAATTCATATCTAACTCGCCTAAATTGGCTTTTTTCTCAGTTAAATAAAATATCTCTCTATCGTCTTCTATATCTAATATTAAAAAATTACTTATATAATCTGGTTCTACGCCAGGAATAGGGTCTCCATTTTCATCTATTGCATAAAACACTTCGTTTAATGCATTTTTAGTTAATTCCCAAGTTGCTCCCACATTAAACGACATACTATATTCTTTAGTACCATCTGTCATGTTTATGGTTAGTTCTTCACCCGCAGTTCTTTTAATAAAAAGAAAAGAGTAAGCCTCTTCCCTAGAATCAACAATTGCAAATGAATCATTAGTTTCCGGAGATTCAATGATTTCTAACTTAATAAAATCATATCCTGAGTTTTCATTATTTAATATGTCTATCGTTTTATTAACACTTCTAATACCTATTTTATCAGCAATATCATCCTTATCTGTAGATATCAATACTTCTTTATTGGTGTTATCGTAATACCCTTTATTGGATATTTTGTAATATGAATCCGCCACATTAACATAACCCAAAGTAGGTGTAGATAATAATAATTTATTAGGTGGAATTGCCGAAGAACTGTTATTTACATCAATATATGAGTTTAAATTTTGAAATGTAATAATGTTTCTGTCTATTTTAGCTATTTCACCAGATCCTGAATCTATGTCATCTACATATAATCCAAAATATCTATTGATAGAATAATCACTAGCGCTATCATCTTCAAATAAAAACTCTAAATTAATTAAATTAGCACAAGCTATATTATTTCTTTTAAAACCATCTGTTATTAAATCATTAGATTCTATTAGAGTTTTATCTTTTAATATAAAATCTCTGTATAAGAACTCGCCTTTACTTGTAAATCCTCCCTTTTTTAAATCTATGCCATTAAAGAAAGACTGTTCCTCTTTTTCAAACGAAAACGTTAAAGGAGATTTAGGGAATTTCTCTTGTTGAACATGTGTTCTTAAGTATTTACCTATGTTTGAGTTTTCAGATAAATCAAATGTTTTCACTATTTGTGAATTTTTGACAATCTCATTGATCATTGCAATTTTGTCGTTGCCACTATCTTTGAAATTTGTAGATCCGTTTGGATCTGAAGTTCTAAATATAACAAACTTTTTAGGTAGATTTTCATCTAACCATATAGGTGCAAATATTCTTAAGCTTTCAGAATGTAGTTTAGAATAATTATATGTTGTACCGTAATGATAATCTTCTTCTATTTGTTTGTTATATGAATCTAAAACCGCAGTATCAGAATTCTTTCTTTTAGTAGCAAATATAACTTCATTTGTAGTAGGATTATTCTTAAAAAATTTAGAAACATCATACGAATATTCACCATCTGCTGACACTGGAAACTTTTTGTATTTAACATCACTTAATGTTTTATCAGCGTCTATACTTTCCAAATATAAAATATCTCTAGAATTAACCACTAGCTTTACGTTTGTTGATAACTTAGGATTTGTTCTTAATAAAGGTTTAGAGACATTATCTAAATTATAGTTAGTTTCTATATCAAAGTTTGGACCATTATTAGTAGACATAAAATCTAATAAAATTGGAAATTGATATGTAGATATGCCTTCGTTGTCTGAATCTGAAAAATCGTTAGCACATAATTCACACTTAGTCTGTGACGTGCTACTAGATTGGGTACTAGAGTCGTATATTTTAATAACACTTTCGCTAGTTAAACCCAATTCTCTTGAATCAATCTCAATGAGTCTATATTTACCAAATGTGTCATATGGTAAATTAGCATTTGATTTTAGTTTATTTACAGCATCTGTTGAATTTTCAGCAACGATTTTGTGTTTATACTGTAAACAATTAATAGCTGGACTACTAAAACACCAATTAGGTAAACCAGATGTAGATTCTATAAAATCTTTTATATGTGAAGTACTATCTTCGCTATCTTCATGTAATCCATCAATAACATATACTGGCCAATACCAATCTGTGTCATCTAATAAAGGCTCACATGCTAAAAATGCGTAATATGTGTTTTTATCTAGTAAGTTTCCAGGATTAGCAGGTATTAAAAATTCGCTATCCGTAATAATTGTAGTGTCATCAAATTCACATTGACCATACGTCGCTAATGTGTTTTCTGCCAACATGTAGCTTCCAGAACTAGGGTTAAACCCATACCATCTATAATTAGAGCCATCTCCGTCGTTTTCCCAAACTAAATATGATGTTTCATTTCCAATAGTATTGCTTTCAAATAAAAGAGAAATGTCTTCATATGTTGCCCCTCCTTCTGTAGTATAAATAGCTCTACCGTTTTGTGCTATTTGTTCCAAGTTCCATGCGGGTTGAATACCACCTCCAGGTAAATTTACCTCGTCTTCACTAGCTCTATACCAAACATCAACCGGTGTTTTTGTTCCTGTACAGTATTCCCATTCGCTTGCGCTACCGTTTGCCGAAACAAGAGTCACTCCGGAAACTTTTCTTGTAATATAAACGACAGGTATGGGACATGCAAATAAGTAAGATTGATTTTCTATGTTATATTGCCAGTTGTTAGTAGCACCAGTCTTCGCGTATGTGCTTTCTATTGTGTTGGCATATATACCAGCAGGAATTAAACCTATTAATTCATCATTTAAACCAGCTGCATAATCATTTAAAGCCGCTTGAGATGAAAATATTTTAAAGGTAGGATCAATTGAAGCCAGTGTTGTTAATTGTTCTATAGTTGCATTCGCAGGCAATCCATTGTTTGGATCAGGTATTGTTAACCCGTTTCCATTTTCATCTAAATTTATATCTTGTCCAGTTCCATTCCATATATAATATACAGTAATATTCTCCGTTAAATTATTACAGTATTGTGTATCTCCGCTACCATATATTAAATCTGTACTTGTCGCAACTAATGGTGCACTACAAGGAACAACACTGTTAATTATACCAGCTGGAGATATACCTAATATTTTAGGCGCATCGTTCTCATTAATTTCTACAGAAATAAGAGGTACACTTGTATTTGTAGTAACAGGAGTGGTTAAATCTATATCTACGTATACTGTTTGTCCTTGTGCAATATCGTCTATTGTTGACACAACCAAAGAGCTCATATAATATGTAAACTCTCTTTCCAGTTCACATACGGTGCTCGTTGAGCCGTCAAACGCAGTTCCATATATTTCTACATATGCTAATTCTAAAACCAGTACATTAACAATCTGTTCTGCGGTATCTTGTCCATCTGAAACAACAACAGTAAATGTATCTTGTCCATCGAATGTAGAATCTGGCGTATACGTATATGAATTACCAGTAATAGTAATGGTTCCATCGTTTGTAGTGGTGTTACCGCCACTTACTGAATATGTCAATGTACTAGGACTAGAACTATTTGCCTGATTATCTGGATCATTAGCAATTACATCAAAAGAATATGAGTTTAATTGATTACATGTTCCGTTTGCAAAACTAGCGCCATTTGTAATGACTGGCGGAACATTAGGTATTGCACTTATGTTAAATGTAATTTGACCAGTATCTGTTTGTCCATTGGCCGATACTGTATATGTTACTACATCAGATTGATTAAATACACCTGCATTTGGTGTATATGTTGCATCTAGACCACTGGCCGATTGAACTGCAGTAATAGTACCATATGTTGGTGCTGTATCTATTGTTACTTGATATGTTGTTGCGCCCGTAACATCGTATGAAAATGGAGTTAGTGTTTCATATGGTACAGGTACTGTTTGATTATCGTTGGCAGATGGAGCTAAAAGTGCACTAGTATCATTTATTACGATTGATGCACTAGCCTCTGAAGTAGGCCACTGTGTGCCACCTTCATCAAAAAACGATATTGTTAATGTTTCATCACCTTCCAATATAGAATTATCTGCAGTGACATTTATCACCAACACATATTCACCATTACTATCTAAAGAAAATGTATTAGTAATAGGCACATTAATGTCAGCACTATCGACACCCGTTATTTCATATGAAAATGGTCCAGTGCTTGCTGTTGTTGCGCTAAATGTAGCAGTAAAAGAACTGCCTTCATCCACGCTACTTGACGGGTCTAAAACGACACTATATGTTGCCGCCGAAACTATTACTGTTTTTTGATCGTTGTCTGCTTCATTTCCTTCTTCGTCTGTTGCTGTATATGTAATAGTATGAGTTCCCGGTACACTAGTATCAATAGTTGAAGGATTTACAGTAGTTGTAATATCTGCTACATCACTAACAATATCTTCTACTACAATACCATCATCAATGTACGTTTCACCTACAAGAAGGTTTACAGTTAATGGACCGACTATTGTTATCTCCGGAGGTGTAGTATCTATTACTATAACATCCATTGACGCAACAAGATTATTATAGCCATCGTTAATACTGTATTCGATCGGATAAGTACCAAGAACATTCATAATAACACCTGAAGTATCTATATCGGTTGCTGGATTTTGATCTTCGTTTGCTACTTGACCTGCAACAATGTCATCTGTTCCCCATGCATCATCTGTATATTCTTCTGAAGGAGCGGCATTAAAAACAGTTCCTGCAACCTCAGCTTCAACCTCTATAAAACTTTGTGATAGTGTTATTGAGGGCATTTGATTGGCGTATACATCTGATACAACACCCACTCCAGAAACTTTAAAAGATTGTGCTAGATTGTTTTCGGGGTAGAAGTTACTACCTCCATCAAACACAGTAGTAAGATCCTCATCTACAAATAATACAGTAGTATTACCAAATGTGGTTGCACTATCATACCAAAGCTCTAGAGCCTGAACACTACTTTCATCAATAGGTTCGTTTTTTAAAGCAAGGATAGCAGTACTAAATCCTGTGTTTATTATGTGAATATTTGTTGCCATTTAATCAATAAATCTTATTATACAGAGAAATTCTCTAGTTATATATCTAAGATTTTTTATCTGATTAATCTAGCTGCTCTGATAGAGTTTAAACTTTTACCTTTAGATCTGTACTTAGCAAAAACTTCTAAGTCAAAAGAGAATTGTTCATCATATTTATCAAAAATATCTAATCCGATTTTCTTAGTATATGTTAGGTTAGGGAAAGTTAATTTAGCCTGTCCTCCAATTCTACCCCTATCACTAAGAGCTGAATTACCATAATAATCTGTCATTCTGTATTGAAACACAACATCTATAGATAATCCATTAGAATTATCTTGTGATGCGATTTTACCCTTTATTCTTTTTCTACTTTGCTTGGTATCACCATCAACTGAAAGCGTATTTAAGTTAATTGGAGAAAGATATAAGAAAGAACCTACAGATTTACCTCCCAGTAAAAATTGATCATTTGCATCAAACGACATTTTAAAAGATCTTTGGTTTTCTGTGGCAAGATTAACTCCATTTTGATCGAAATTTCTATAACCTAATTGTTTCTTAGCTTGGATTGAATTTGTAGCTGTTGTAAAGAAGCTACCTCCAATTGGATTTGTTGCCCATGGCGTAGTAAACCAAAATGAAGTTCCAGTAGCATATGTTGCAGAAATAGGCATGGTGTATAATGCATTATTAACGACAGCTTGTAAAGTTGCTTTTTGTTCAGCATCGGTTACACTTCCTGCGTTGTTCGCATTTTCAGCCGCATCGCTATATATGTTTTCTAAATCTGGATGATCTTTGTGTAAATAAATACCATTGTTGTAAGCAATTGCTCCAATCGCACCTATATTACAGACATCGATTACATCATTGTCGAAATCACCTGAAAGATCACTTGTTGCTGTTGAAGATGCATCTCTTCCAAATGTTCCAGCCCATATAAAATTAGTTGAACCTGCATTACCGCTTACATTTAATAAATTGCCTGAGAAAGATGTGCTTCCAAATTGTGCGTAATCTAAAACATGTTCATAACTTTCTAGTTTTAAAGTGTCATTTGCACCACCTATTAATGGCTCAGTACAGTACAAAGGATATCTGTTTGCGATATCCATATATCTAGAATATAGAAATTGTCCTCTTCTTTGAACACATTGATAAGGAGCTTCGTCTAAATTTGATAGACTTGAAATTTGATTTCCAGAAAGATTTTGATATTGAATAGGTGCGATATCGTATCTTCCTTCAGATGTGTAATATAAATCAGAACTTATTTTACTATCAGTATTACCTATACCTTGATCATTGTTTAGTATACCGAAGAAGTTTGTAGGAACTGCATCACCAGAAGCTGATGATCTATATGCTGGCTCGTTTCTATTACCAGTCAATCTAGATATTAATTCAAGTTTAGTTGCTTTAGTGTTTTCTAATATTAACTTGTATGTTTTTGTTACAATATGTCCTTTTTTGATTGAAAGTTCTGCAACTTCATCTACATAATAACCAGCGAATATTTGATTAGTAGTATCTTTTTTGATTATTGTTACAGTTCCGTCCTCATCTTGAAGCTTAACTATAAGTTCACCAACTTCAACTTCAACTGTACCTTTAAGTGCAGTTATTTGTGCCTCTAACTCTGCTAATTTATCATATATAGATATTGGTTTTTGTTCAGGAGATAAAAATCCTGAAGCAAGTCCAGTTGCAGTGTGCGCCCAATATTTTTCATTGGCACTAAATGCATCGTCGATATGACTATACACACCTTTAGAAGCTAATTCTTCTGCAATTTTTACTTTAGCTAATTCTGCCGTATTTTGTTGAACTAAATTATCTAAATCAGTTGTGTCTATTTCAGCTTCAGGAAAATCTATAGTAATAGGCTCTGACCAATCTGATTCTATAGCATTGGAAGGATAACCAGCTTCAGAAATAGATTTTACTCTAATTTCTACTAATTCACCCTCTCTAATAGGAATATCTAATTGGTTGAAGTTGATAGCTTGTCCGTCTTCTACTTTACTTTCTTGCCACCTAAACTTACCCGTAATTTTATCCCTTTTTCTATCTCTTACTTTAGTTGTTTTTTCATTCCAGTTAGAAAACACAGCCGTTTTTTCACGAGTACCTTCTGTAAACGGGAGCTGAGCAACATCTGCTGCTTCTCCACTAGTAGAAAGGTATCTATATTGAATGATAAATTTAACAATTTTCTGATCCGCAGTGTCAGCTACTTTTTTAGCAGTTGGAACATTCCAAAAACCACGAACTCTGTATTTAGGTTTTATTTTTACAGCAGAAGAGCCAGAAGCCAATGATTGGATCTGATTTACGACACTGTTGTATAAATTAGTTTCATTAGTTCTTTCTTGTATTAAAGATCCTAATTCATTTTTATCTTTATCACGCTGAACACTAGATTCATATTTCTTAGTTGAAGTTTCTGTTCTCTTTTTAGAAATCGTTTCATCTAATTTTTTAATATTTGCTTCAACCGCTGTTTTATCAGAAGAAAACTTTTTAATTTTTGTTTTAACATTATTACCACTTAAATGTCTGTTAATTTGAACAACTTTAAAATTAGAAGAAGATAATTCCGGGGCATCTGGTGTAACACCAACTGTAGCTGGTGGAATAGAATCTTCTTTTAATGCTTTTACAAATTGTCCAAAATCAGCGACTTCGTCCTTGTAATAATCATCTAATCTAATTAAACTGCCATCTTCTTGTAGGATTGTTAATTCATTGGTGTATAAGCCATATCCTGGTGACCAATTTTCAGCCAATATCTTAGAGTCGGGATCAATTGCTTTAAAGAATACTAATATTCTCTCGTTAAAGCCAACGTTGACTTCTATGTTTAAATTTTTATCAGCAGGTTTGTAAATTGAAAATTGATTTACACCTATACTTACAGATTCATATCCTTCTATTAATTCAAGCTCTACTTGATTGGCAGAACCGTCTACTTTTGTTATTTTATATCTTGTGTTTTTTGACCCTCCGTTAATAGTAAGCTCATCGCCAGTTTTTATTAATTCAGTATCATTTAGTTCTTTCTTAGAATCACTATATGTTAGTTTATCTAAAGTATATCTTTTAATAGATTTTTTAATTGTCTGCTCATCTTTGAGCACGTCTCTTTTAGCTGTGGTTATTTTAAGTACATCAAATTTACCAATATATTGTGGACTTCTATAAGGCATGTCTCTAACTTCCTCATCTAAAATATATGTTAAATTATTATTTGTAATATCTCTAACAGCTTGGAGATAATTTACATTTTCTTTGTTTTTAAAATTATTATTAAAATAATTAACAGTAAGCTCGTTTGTAGAATCAAATATAATTCTCTTAACTAAAACTCTTTCAGTGTCATTTGGTATTTGACCACCCACTGATATTGATGTTTTTAATAAAGGATTTAAGAAATCTTCGAAGAAATAATTAGATTTTGTTGTAAACGTGGTAGGTCTTATTACACTTTTTATATCACTCGCAGGTGCTTTTAAACTCGTAGTAACTATCTTTTGGTAAGATCCATCTGGTAATTTTATCTTAGTGCTTCCTTGTCCCAAACCTGTCATCGCCTTGAGATTATTACCTAACCTAGCTAACTCAGCATTCATATATCCAAACGAAGGTACAGTAACTGTTTTAGTACCGTCCTCTGTTAAGATCTCTAAAGGAATGTTTTTTTCAGTAGTAGTTACAGCTTCATTAATTCTTTCAAATGTCCTAAGAGCATTTGTGTTAATTTCTAGAAGTCTAGTTAGCGTGTTTGAAATCGAGTTGTTTGTATTCATCTTATCTTAAAATGTCATATTCAAACGCATATGAGACAGGGTCTATACAGACAATCTCGATATACGGTTTATTTGTAATTAATTGTGTTGTGTCAATATCTGCTATGCTTTGTGTAAACCCAGAAGTTGATCCAGTCCAAATTTTAATATTATGTCCCGACATATCAATTACATCAAAAGAAATTTTTAAAACTTGACCAGCTTCCCAAGAATTTACTTTGTCATCTATGTATATATTCAGATCACTATTAGGGCTTCCATCTAAAATTGATTTTAAACTTAATCTATTGGAGTATGATAACAAACTACTCCATAATGCATATTTGTCAGCTCCTTCTCCATCGATAGCAACATCAAATTGCAAAGTAGATGAAAGTTTAGTTGCTATTGCCTCTCCAGCAATATTCCATAAATAAATTTCATTCATAGAATAACCCTCAACTTCGTTATTGATTTTTATTTTATTAGGAATAGACTTGTCAACACTAGTTCCTTTTCCATTAAAAATAACATCTGTATTGTATTGTAGTTCTACTGGAATTGTACCGTCTATTAGTTGATTTATCTTAGCATGTGCTTTAGTAATTAATGCTAAAAGCGCATCAGAATCTGCTAATTGTATAGAAGCTGCCTCGAATTGAGACTCTAATAAATCTAATTTAGAAGATAATGTTGATGCGTCTTTGGAGGAAAATACTATATTTTCAATACCATCTAATCTTTCTACTATTTTACTATATCTTTTATTAGCTTGTAACATTACTTCAGCCGCATTCTCTAGGGCCGTAGTTGTGTCCATGAATAAATCCATAGAAAATGTAGTAAAATCATTTACACTAGTTTCAACACCCACATTATCGAGTGATGAATTAAACTTAAGATTTAATTTTAGTGAAAACGCATTACCATTTAAACCTGTTACTTCATTGGGTTTAAATTTAATTTGCTCGTGAATTTTAGTACCAGGTCCATATGTGTCTAATATATCATCTAAAATTAAAATTCCATATAAATTAGTTGCTCTATTTGCTGGCACAGATTTACTATATATGTCATAATAAACTAAAACAGCATTAAAATTAAATCTTTGTCCTTTTTTAGCAAAATCTAAAAGAGTTTTAACTTTACTATCATTGTTTATTTCTTCATATGAAGCTGGATCCCAATCAATTTGAACACTATTTGTAGCATTAGTTTGCACATCATAATATGCTCCACTATCTAATGTGTAATTATCAACAACTGCATTTAAATTAATATTTGGATCTGGGTGATTTTGACCTGTTCTTCCTTCTACGTAATCTTCAGCATATATTTTAGTAGCAGAACTATTATACTCTGTTGGTCTAAATAAAACAGTAGGTGTATAACCAACTGATGTTGGCACATTGACATATACTTCGTGATATGTATTTCCTTGATAATTAACGTCGTTTTCAGCATCAATACTACCTAGGTACTTTACAACTCTATCGTAATTTGTCCCACTTAATATTCCATTGCTTTTTTCAGCATAATTACCTAATGTACTTTGATTTGAATCAGTTGCTCTAAAATCAATTGCACCTAACGAAGACAACCACTTAAAGAAAATCTTTTCAGCGTCTGATTGTAGAATAATTGGATCATAATCATCGTCATTCAATAAAAGCTCTTCCATATTAAGAGCATAATTTTGAAAGGTTTGTGCAAAATCAACATTAGGCATACCAGCTACATAATCTTGACCTGAAGTTTGTTTTAAATTAAGTTCAAAGTCAATAGTATTAGAGCCATTTACAGATTGTGTAAAGTCTGGTAGATCCAATAATGCGAATTTACTAAACTCAAAGTTTAAATCAGAACTGTTAAAGGCTCTAGTCATATCTTTCGCTGAAGACGCGAATGCATACATAGTGCCACCTTGTGGCTGTGGTATTCTAACTAGAGGTGTTGCCATTTGTTAATTTTTATTTGTTTAAGCGATTGTACACGCGTGTGATGCAATAATGTACCATACGTCGTTAAAACATCTTAAGGTTATAGTAGAGTTTGCTGCGTCTAATTTAATAGAAGAAGCACCTATTGAGGCGCCTGCTTGTGGCACTACATCTAAAATAGATGCACTTGTGCTAATTAGCGTTAATTCTTGACCATCTTCTGCAGTTGGTAAATTGAATGAACTTTCTATAAAATAAGTAATTGCAGTAATTGCTGAAGGAGCCGAAACTGTAGTTGGAATAGCCAAAGAACCTGCAACTCCACTTTTAACTAAAGTACCACCTAATGTGATCTTATTAGAAAATGAAGCATTAGTTAATGCTTGTATTCCACCTGTTGATTCTACCTTAAACAAATTTGTCGTCCCACTAGAAACCGTCAATGATGTTGTTTCAACGCTAGAAACTCCTGTTAACGCCAACGTAGTTGGATTTAATAGAGCCATAACTGAAGCTAATTCATCATTTAGTAACTCAAAGTTAGTATTGATAGTTGGTCTAGATGCTGAAACTGAATCAGTTCCTAAAATTTCAATAATGTTTGCCATTTTTTATTTATTTATTTTACTTTTAACATATTACGTTTTACAACGTTTTTATTACCATATGTATCTTCCGTTTCCAGCTCAATAGAATAAGATCCTGGTTGCTGGAATATGTAAGTAAGCCACATATTATTATAGTATATATCCGTTATTTCTGGATTACTTATATTTTTTATTTTCCAAATCGGTTTACTTGATCCTGGAAATTTAGAAATGTCAGTAGAAATAGTTAAGTGCGTAGACCTTTCTACTTCTGCGTAGTCTTTAAATACTCTGGTGTCATCCCATGTTGGATTATAGTGTTGACAATGTATTTCACCAGATATAGAGTTGTCTGTATTAGTCACAGTTTCAAAATCATATGTTTTTGAATATTCTTTCCCAACTGCTAATAAAAATCTAAATACGTCTCCAGAAACCGGTACATTATCAATATCTTCAAATACTGGATTGTAATTAAATTTACTTATTATAGGATCTGTACTTGTATTTAATTCCTCTGCTATTGTATTCCATCCATTTAAATCTAATACATTAGTCGGAGTAGGACTTGTTATTACATGTTCACCTGTTTCTATTTCAAGTGTTTTAGGATTTTTATGAGAAATAAAAAGAGTATGACCTTGTTCTATATTATTTATTTTAAAACTAGAAGTCAAATCAGGACCAACTCTCATTGCATCCCACCAATTGTGCTCCGTGTCTTTCCATCTAAACGAACATTCTCCCCACTGATATGGTCCAGTTGTTTCAGAAAAACCACTTTCAGAATATATGTCAACGTATCGTCTTACTGTTGAGAATCTAAGTCCTTGATCTTCTTCAAAATGCACATAGTTAGCTCTGTCTAAGGTCAAATAGTAAGTAGATATATTGTCTTCTATTTTAGTTTGATTATCTTGAGGTACATCCCAATAACCTCCTGATTTATTCCACGTGTTGTTCTTTTGATTCCACTCGTTTTTCTCTAACCACTTATAGATTCCATATATCTCTAGTTCTTTTAATTGAACCTCAATAAGATTTTTAGTTCTATAATAAGACCTATGTCCAAACAAATCATATGTTCTCATTTCTACATCATATGAATCTGCATATGGAAGAGTTATTGGAAAAGAAATAAAATCATCAATCGGACCTCTAAATGTTTGATTATACCCTCTTTTTTTAGAAGTAATTACCCATTCTATTTCATAAACCCAAGATTTCCACCAGTTTTCCCAAGTAATACCTGAATGAATTTGTTCTAAGCCGTTTGGTATTGGATCTAAGCCTTGACCAAATCCAGTTGTATCTTCCCATGTAAACTTAGCATCTTCCCATAAACTATCAAAACTATCTCTACCGTCCAATGTTATAGGACACCCAATAGGAATACCTTCGTTGTATGAGTGTAATTCTCTATTGTAATAAGTATTGTAAAATTCTTTATAGATTTCTTTTAGTTCAACAAGTTGTTCTGAACTTAAATTGTCCTCTTCTCCAAATTTCATATTTAAAAAAGTGTCATAATTGCTAGTTAAATCATCTTGATCTAACATAGTTTTTAACACGAGAGACGTATCTTCAATAAATAAATTTCTATTTTCTGGTAAAACTTTAAATTTTATATCGTGGCCTTCACTAAAATAACTAATAGGATTTTGATTATTCCATACATTTAAATTTCGTTGTGTAAAATAATCACCTTCTGCAGTAATATCTATTATTTTAGCCTTTAGAGGCATGTATTCTTTTTGAAGTTTATTCTTTAAACCATATAGTTTAATTAAAATTTCTTCAGGTGTATAGTCAAATGTTTCGGTTACATTAGGAATATCCCACTGGTCAAATGTTCCATTAGGTTCGTTTAATGTATAAACTAAACTAAACTTACTGGTTTTTTTCATAGTATTAGAAGGTAGCTTAAACTTAAGCCTTTTTCTAATAGATTCTCCTCTTTTTGATGAATTAGCAACCGGAACTGCGAACAGTTTACCGAAATTTTTATTTTTATTGTCTATATTTAACCAATACTCTTTAAGAGTTAACTTACTATATCCATAAAAATCTATTGCATTTAATACAGCTTTATATGTACCAACAAATGGTTTTATATTGTGTAATTCTAAAAGTAATTCTTTTCTTTTGGCATTTAATAATATAAAATCAGGTGACATTTCACTAATATCATGCGATTTAAATAACATAAAATCACTATCTTCTAAAGCTGCACCAAAATTTCTTAATAAAATTTTAAGTCTTTCATCTTCGCCTACTGTTTCTCCATAAAAAACAATATTGGCTATTAGTCTTTTACTAGCATCTGGTCCAATTTCAGTTATTAATAAAGTTCTTCTATGGTGAGTATCATCGTTTGAATTAATAGCAATGTTTATTTGAATTGCAACATTGTTTTTGTCATTGATAACTTTTACACCATCGTCATTTGTAGAATCTACGACAGAGTTATCTATTAGCTCATGATATTGTTCTTTATATTCTTTAATAACGGGTTGATTTCCTTCGTCATCAATACCAAACATTATTATATCTGTTGAATGAGAATTATCACCGTTTACCTTTTTTTGTATAGTGTCCTCCCATTCAAATTGAAAACCATATGACCAAGATGCGTCTCCAACCGGTGCGTTAATCAAAGGATCACCGTTAAAAATACACTCTTCAACAATAAACATGTTGATAGTTTCATATAATCCAACCGAAACTTCAGGTAAAAATACAACACCATTCCATATTCCATTTGAATCTTGTTCTAAATTCAAATCATAATCTAGCCCTTTAAAAAATCTTAAATTTTTATACATTATCTAGTTGAATTGTCGTCTTTTTTAACTGTAAAGTTTTTAAATCTTTTTAAATGTCTAACACTTCCCAATAATACTTTAATGGTGTCGTCTATAAACATCATAAAATTATACAATATGTCATTTCTTTGAATATGTTTAGATGTGGATTTAGCCATGAAGCTAGTCTCTTTGTAATTATATCCATTATTTTTAAGACTGGTTTTTCTTACCTTAGTCTTATTGTATAACTTTTCTCTTTTATACAGTAATATGTTTTTAAAAATATTCATTATTATCTAATGGCTTTTCTATTTCCAGCTTGTACTCTAGTGTACATTGTTCTAGGTACAGGAGCAGCATCAAAATTTATACTTACTGCAGCTTCTGCATTAATTAATACATCGTCAACAATTTCATCACCATCTCTATCTTGCCAGCCACCTCTAAATACTGCAACTTCTTCCTTATCCATGATAATATCACCCCACCTGTCTAATCCTACAATATCTTCAGGTATTTCCGTGGTTTCGTCAACATCTATTATTTTAACATCTTCTAAACGTTTAAAGAATACGTATTTTTGTTTTCCGTTCTGAACATTTTCTAATGTAACAGGTTCTTGTGGAACCACTGAAACATTAATTGATTCATAGTAACCTAATCTTCTTGCAGTTTCTTCAGTTTCAGATATGAATCTAACATTTACTGCATCTATACCTTCTATTTCTTCTAGAATATAAACAATATCAGATTTAGGTAATTTATCTCTACGTGTTACGTTTAATAAATATTCACTAACTTTTTCTCTAACACTAGTGTAAATTTCTTGTCTAGTAAAACCTTCAAAATATCTAATATTAATATCGATGCTATATTTTCTAATTTTTGGTTTAACAAATACAACTTCAGTCGTTACCATTTGTTGACCGCTATCTTGCAATACCTTTTGAATTGCGTCATATTCTGTTTGATCTAAAAACATTTCTTCTTGTGCCATAGAAAAATAATCTTTATTTTTAGATAGTTTTTTCTTAACGTCTGGTACCGCGAAAATATAGATAACATTATCGTCGTCTAAATATTGATCATCTGTTGTGTTATATGCATCTATATAAGAGAACATATTATATCTTGATAAAAAGTATTCATAATTATCTGGAGTTGCTAATACAAATGATTTACTAGCAAGTGGAGTCATTACTTTAGTAAAATCAGTACTTTCAGCGTCTGATCCCATTTTTGGCGCAGATGTAATTGTTACGTCTAAAAATTCATTTAGATCATGTTCAGTTCCATTGGAATCTACACCAGATGCTTCCCATTTAATTGTAATATCTGGAGAATCGTCTACGTTTCCAGTAAGACCTTCGTGTTTAATATATTCTACTTCAATTGTAGTTCCAAGTGCGGGTATTGCACCAAATGAAGAATTACCAAAATAAACATCTATTCCTCCTCCGATTCCAGTTTTAAGTAAATATCCCTTTTCGTCTGATAATAAATCATAAAGAGATTCATGTTTGGTCCATTTTTCACCGTTAACAGAAATACTGACGTTAGAATGATCAGTTATTCCACCTGTTTTAACGTTAAATGATTGTAATTTTTCACCAGTACCTGTTACAGTTTGCTTTTCAAATTTACCTTGAATGAATGCAGTTTTAATTGGAAATTTATTATCCTTTTCTAATCTAAATCTATCTTTAGAATTTAAACAACTATATTTAAGTCCATTTAAATCTACCTTAAATTCTGCACGAGGATCTATATTAACTCCAGTACCAGCTATCTTACTAAGATCTGCTCCAGGTTTCCATCTAAATTCAAGTTCACCAACTGCTGCAAACCCTCTAGTTGCATCATGACCTGTCAATCTAGATAAACCATAAATAGATTCAGGCTGTTGCGCAGTGTATATGTTTTGTTCTACAGTGGCATCTTCTATATAGAACATAATAAGTTCAGTGATTTCAGTTAACACTTTAATCATCTGTGAAAAAGGAGAAGCCTCCGTAAACAAAGTCTTAGATCTACTATAAACCCTAGTAATATACGTCCTAGCATCTTCTCTTATTTGAGTTGCATTTACTCTGAGTGCTTTTAAAAATTTTAATTCTGCCATTATTATGGTTTACTTTATTTCTTATCTTATATTAAGTTGAACAAGCCATTTACTATCTATTGTAATATCTATATATGCAATATCTCTTACAGTTCCCTTTAAAAAGCGTACTTCAGTAGATACGTGATATTTAGTTGCAAGTGGACAATATTGATTTATTTGTTCATTTATTCTTGTTTGTAATTCAAATTCATTAACGTTAAATGAATATATCAAATCTTCTAAGCTACATCCAAAATTAGATTCACCTAACACTTCTCTCTTATTTGTAAATAAAATAGTTTCAATTTGTTGAATCAATTCTTCTATTTCACCATTAGTTTGAACTTGAGATGCCTCGTAATTTGGGTCGCCTATGTACTTGATATAAAAATCCATCTTATTATTTATCTAAATTTTTTATGAGTGCATCATCCAATCAACACCTTCGTCATTATTTATTTCTTCTATTATCTCTGAAAGCTCATCGTCTCCCATAGATTTAATAGCATCGTAATCAAAATCTACGTTACCTGGTAAAGCAAATTTAAAGATAGCTAACTTAGACCCTAATGATTGTTTTACTTTAGCACTAACATATCTAAAAAAAATTTCATCGCTGTAAAGGGCACAATCGGGTATAGTCTCATAGACTTCCAATATAACATCGCCCTTAGGTGTATCACCCATGATTTTTAAATCACCAGTCAATTGAGAATAACTAAAAGATATTGGATTATCTAGAATTTGTCTAGACATATCTGCCATGGAAGCATTTAAAACATAGTATTGTAATTCTTCTGCAGCTTCAGCCATTCCACTACCTTCGTACATGCCTCTAAATAACATTTTCTCTACTGCGAAATCACCCCCACTTTGAAATCTAACATCTAATCCATTACCAGTTCCGTTCCAACCAGATTGAAGATCATATAATCCATACACTGAATATACTTTTCCACTACCATCCGCAGCTGCATCTGGTAAAGTCAACGTTCTAGTAGATTTAAAATATGAAGTGTCAAAAATACTTCTAGGTATATGATAATAATTCTCTTTTACAGAATATTCATACTTTTTGTAAAACCATTTTTTAGCTCTTTTTATTATATTGCGAATTTCTTTCTTAGGTAAATTAATAGGAACCATACAAGCACCTGTCATTTCATCTCCTAATTCATCTAGAAACAAGTTTTCGCAGTTTTCATCGAATTCTCTGGACTTATTTAAATTACCAGAATTTCCACTTCTAATTTCACTCATTTTAAATTTTTATTTTTTTACTTACTACTATTTCAGTGTCTTCAAATCTAGCGTCATTGCTTTTAAAACCTTCTCTAAAAATACCACCGATCATTTTACCTTTAAACATTGTATCTCTTCCTGCAACATAACAATTAGTTAATGTTACGCTACCGTGCGTAAAACATGATTCTACCTTAGAATCTTTTGCCTGTGTACCTTGATACAATGAACACTGATATAATTGTGCTCCTTCTAGTTCGCAGTTGTATATTATACAATTTTCTAAATTTCCATTTATTTTACAAGAAATTAATTCTAAATCTTCTAATAAATATGCAGTTTTAAATACACCATCTTTAACCTGCAGTGAAGAAGTATCGCTGTCATAATTAATAATTCCAGCCTCCATTGTGCCATCAGATATTAATTTCAATATTTTAGATTTAATTCTAGGCCATTGTAATCTAATTATTTGAGAAGATTCTTGTAAATCTACTAAAATATTTATTTTTGGCCAATTCTTATTTAAATTCTTATAGTCCTTTAACATATCTATTAAAGGTTTATTTTTATTAAGAATTTTTTTAAGTTCTAATTTATTTTGAGTTGAAAACCTAGGATCGTTACATGATTTCCAAATTTGAGATATAAATCTTTCTGCTAGGTATAAGATATCATCTTGTCTTTTTTCATAATCTTTACCACCGATATATCTAAATTCTAAATAATTCTTTTCTTTTTTAGAAAAATTGATACCATAGTATTTAGTATCTGCAAATTTAAAATTATTAGCACTGGTATGTGATTCATCATAAAAATATGATTCTTCTCTTGGCATGATCCATTTTATAGATTTAGCATATGTTGAATCTTTTCTTCCCGGAAAAAATCTATATACTTGATCTTCGTCAAACTCTAAAATAAATTTAAGTACATTCATTTTAGAAACCATAAGTTTATCTTGTAAAAACTTAGGATCAAACGATAGATTTACGTGAATTGATGCTCTGTCTGTAGTGTAGCCGTTTTCTCTAATCCACTTTAAGACTTTAATAATAATAATTCTAGCATTTCTATATGGCGTAGCGCCAGTAACTAATTCTACTAGACCTTTTCCACCTGACATGTCAGGTTCTAATTTAAATTCATCAACAGTTGGTTGAAAATCAGAGTGAGCTTTATCTTCCACTCTGATTTTCTTTCCAAGTAATTGACTTAATGATTTTTGTGTTTCTTCGATAGAAAGATCAGAATAAAATTCAAACTCTAGGCCTATTAAGGAAGCGTTTAATATTTGTGTTCTATCGGATTTTACATTTAGTTTTTGCATCTTAGAGTATGATATTACTTTGAATATATATCACACTCAATTTGCAATAGTTATTCAGGCATTTTAAGAAACACCTTCATGCTCTCTACATCGATTCTATTAATTTGAACAGTGATCTTATCTCCGTTATTAAATAATGACATTGTTTCTCCTCCAATTTCACTAATGTGTAGTAAACCTGTAACACCATCTTCAATATTAATGAACAAACCATAATCTTTTTTAGATTTTACGACAGCCTCAACGACTGATGGTATTTGATATCTTGTAGTAATATCAGCCCATGGGTTTACTTCAGTATTTGTTTTTTGTGTTAATGTTATTTTTGTATCACTAACAATATCTTTAACTTTAAAAGAAATTTCATAACCTGGTTTAATTTCACGAGCTTTAAATAAAGCAGATGTATTAGAATCTAAATCATTAGTGTGAATCATACCAGTTAAACATTGATCAAATTCGACAAATATTCCGTACTTAGCAGTACCTGTTACTTTCCCTGTTTTTTCTACTGACATGTCTTCTTTAAGATCGCGAATTGCGTTAGGTATTAAAGCTTGTAGATATTTCCTATGAGAAACTACTAACGTACCTCTGTCTGGTGAAAAACTTACAGGAACAACATACATCTCTGTGCCTATAATTGAACTAAAATCAGATAGTTTATTAATGCCCGCTAGAGAACCTGGCATAAAACAATCTATTCCTTGAACGTTAACTATATAACCTCCATTTTCTATCATATTCTTAACAACTCCTACCCATGCAGTATTCCCTGATTCCACACCATCTCTAAGGTCCATAAACACCTTGTGTTTAACACCGCCGTTAATGGTTCCAGTAATAAGATTTCCACTATCGTCTTGTGTAATTAACACCGCTGTTTCTTCTCCTGGTTTTAATGCTTGTACTTCAACAGGTTCTTTATCGTATTTGACATAAACTAATTGTCTATATCCAACATCTACTGTAATGTAGTCTGAAGAAACTCCATATATTACACCATCTAAAATTTGTCCGTTATTAACATCAGGTATGAATTTATTAGTAGATTCAATTTCATACATTTTATCATAAAGCTCTTGAGCATAAGGCTCTCGAGAATAAACTTTATCTCCTTTTTTAGTCTTAACGTGTGGGTTTGGTTTTCTATTTCTGGTTATACATGTGCTTTCATATGCCTCCCACATAAAATCACCATTCTCATCTAACCAATTGTCTTGAGTAGACTCTTCCTTTACTTCTTGAATTGTTTCCTTCTCTGTTGTTTTTTCTTTTAAATCGACCACAGTATCACCGATTCTTTTGCGCTTGTTTTTATCAATCATTTTTTTTATATTAAAAGTGTAACATATTATATATCCTTCTACTTTTTAGAACACGACAGGTACGAAACCGACCATTGGTACTGGACCTGCTGGTGTTGGAATTCCACCTAAATACAATAATTTAAATTCTAATAGATGTAATGCATAACACGCAGCGACTGCCGTTGATACTGCAACTGCTGGTGGTTGAGTAGCTGGCAATACACTAAATGTTTTACCTGTATTCCACGCCTTTCTTAAATTGTTACCCAATCTTTTAGCACTTCCATAATATATTGGAATATAAATTCCAGTTAACGGTGGCGGTATCAGTGCTGGCGGAGCAGAAGTAGTAGGAGCAAATGGTTTAACTATACATGCATACCAATACGCAATTGTTATTGCTCCCATTTCTAAATAAGGATCTCCTTCTGCGAACGAAAACGGTAAATCTGCATCTGGTTCATTCTCATCACATAAATCTGCAGCTTCTTTTTCTTTTAATGCTTGCCACATTTGAAATTTAAAAATAGTACCTCCTGACTTTGGATCAATTTTTAAAAGTGCTGCTTGTGGGTTTTGAGAATTTCCAGCTTGTCGTAATTTGTTTTCAGGTACTTTTCTCCATTTTTGTTCCCACTCATTTTGCTCAAATTTATTTTTAACCCAGTTTGTACTTTTAATAAACTTAGGTGCATTGTATACTATTCCATCTGCGTTTGCACTAAATGATCCAGTTCTTATTCCTGGGTACCATGTAAACGTAGCAATCACGTTAGACGTTAATATTTTAGGTTTATCGCTTGGATATTCAGGTGGATCATGTTCAAAATCATACGCCACTTGAATTTTCCATTCGTTTAACGGACATTCTAATTCTGAAGGTAATACTATTTCATTGGTTGCTTCTTTTTTAATTCGCTGTCTTAATGCATTTGAATTAAAAAAAGACCAATTATCTTCTTCATCTGCTGGATGAGCTAAATTAATAGCGTCTACACATAGTTTACTTACATTATCTGCTAAATTTTGCCAATTGTAACCAGCAGATTCGACATCTGATCTTACCCTGTTATTGATGTTAGGATACGGCAAACCTGACCAACCTCCGCCAAATCCACTACTGTTTCTATAATTTTCAGCACCTAAACAAGATATCCAAATATAGAATTCCCATCTAACATTTCCACTTGTAATTTTTTGAAATTGTTGTAATAGCCTAGACGCAAAAAGCTTTTCTAATTCTTCTTGTGTTTCTTCTCCACTTATACATGGAAATTGAAAGAATTTAAATTTATATAAATCCCAATAAGAATCTGTTTTCTTTTCATGAATAAATGCCTCAAACTTTTTATTTTGTTTATTTTGTTCTTCTATTGGATCTGGTTCTTCTATTGGATCAGGACAAAAATCAGCATATGCTGGGTGTGATTCTTTACCCATCTTAATGATGTTTCCATCTTTATCTTTAGTATCTTGAAAATCTATATCGTGATGTCTGTAAAGCCTTTCGAAAGCTTCGCCGTAACCTTTGATTAATATTTGTTCTGCTGCTGGATTGTTAGTATGTATTGCTCCTACATGTGTCATTGCAGCAGACTTAACAGCAGCTATGTATTCTTTGGCAACCATTTCTCCAAAGTCTCTTCTTCCACTTGGTGTCACAAGCGGCACATATACTGGTATTTGAAAGTTTGGATTTTTTGAGTCGATGTCTTCTCGCGGAGGCATACTACCAGGGTTTGTAAAACCTTGGCTTGTGATTTCGCTACTTACATTAGCAATAAATTGTGGCCATAATGCAGGCATAATTATTTATTTCTTTGTTGATAATTAATATGAGTACTTTTTAGTTTGCCCACTACGACTGGTGTAGGTGGCATTGGAGCTCCGGAAGGACCAACTCCCGTTGGGTGAATATGCCCATTGTAATCGTCCAGCCACATTTGTAACCAATCTTGTAAAGATTGACCTCTCACTGCAGGTTGACTTTCATCTTGTCCAGGTTCACCACTATTTGATATAAAAATATCACCACAGTCTAAGAACATCTTTGCATCTGTACTTATCTTGATAAATCCTTCTTCATCTATTTGCATCATTGGTCTTTCTTTCATACCTGAACCCCTTGTGATAACTAAGCCATCTTCAGGAGAATGATAAATTCTTAAATTTCTTTCAGCATCATAAACTAAACTAATAACATCATGAGGTGCATCAGATGCTTCCAATATGTCTGTTTTTAAATCATCATTTTGATCAACTTGAAACCAATATTCTGGGTGATAAATATTTCCATTGTCAAATCTAACTGCAACTATATCACCAACTCTCGGGACTGAATGTGCGCCAACTTGATCTCTATTCATAGGAGTCGCCCATGGAATAGCATCATCCGGTAATTTATCAAATTTACCAAACACTTTAACTCTAACTCTACCCTGTAAAAGAGGATCTTCATTAACTACGACTTCTCCTAACCAATGTGTTTCTCTAATATTATCATTTATTAATTCATTATTCATGGACGTTACTGTTTAAATTACCGTCAGGTGTTGAATCTACGCCAGGTTCATATACACGTTCTGTGATTCCAGTTGGCGCTTGTTCCGGAACTTCTTCATATACAGTAGGGGGTGTTATTTTTTGATTACTTTCACCTAGAACACCAGTGTTTGTAATATCGTATACTGTTTCTGGTTTAATACTATCGTTATTTGCACTGTTTATTCCACCTTGAGCTTGTGTGAATAATTGTCCAGCTAAATTCGCTATAGCGTTTACACTTCCAGCCGTAATTGCATCTTGAATACTACTCAGTGCATTGACACCGTGTACATTACCTAAAAGCAATGAACCTAAAACATTATCAACTGCACCGTCGACTAGATTACCTATTGGACCACCTAAAGTTTGTCCATATACGTTTCCTATTTCACTATTATTTTGAAAACTACCTATAATATTATTAACTCTATTTGAAACTGCATCTATTGCTCCTTCTGCAAATCCTACAGCGGCATCAGCAATATCTCCAAGTGGATCGAACGCTTTGTCTGGATAAAGACCGTCTTTGGGTATTGCATTACCCAAAGGAGTATCATCTATTTCTTGGCGTATACTTTGACCGTAATGCGCATGTAATTCTTCTGCGTGTTTCCAAAAAAAGCTAATTTTAGGTTTAATTAATTCTGGATTTTTACTTAAATCTGCAAAAACTTCATTAGTAGAATCTATATCAAATTCACAGTGACTCAGTTTAGTAGATATTATAGGTTTAGCAGTCAATGAGAATTGTTTAGCCAAATCTCCATCAAATTCACTGGCATGTGGGCCTTTTGGTTTTTTATCAGCAGATGATTTTTTAAAAGTAAAACTACTGGATTCCTTTGCACCTCTCATAGCCTTATCGTTCCAATTAAGATCCCTTGCTTTTGTATCTTGTTGAAATGTTCTAACTTCTGTTACAAAAACAATAACTTCAAACATTCTTAAGTTATGAGGTAAAACCTCTATCCATCTATTAAAATCATAGGCTGCTTTTTTATATAGTCCCATTAAAGCAGTAGCGGTTAATTCTACATTTTCTTCTAAACAGTTAATTGTTATTTTAGGTTTTTCAGCGCCCCTCCATGGATCCTCCATTTTATTATACTGCTTAGTTAATTCCAACCCTGAAATAGAATTCCAAAACCAAGGAAGTTCAGTGTTAACTTTTTTCAATATCTTTTGAAAATTAGCTAAATGTTCATGATGTCTTGTACCTGCTTCTTTATCTACAAAGTTTTTTAAATAATAACCTGCCGAGCCTGGTTTATCAATAGGCGCCAACAATGGAGAATGATGTGCATCATTAAAATTAAATAAGAAAAAGAAACTCAGGCGCGTGGGATCCTCGCTAATCTTTCTTAAAGTAGCGCCTTTTCTAAATTCTCTAGTAGTTTTAAAATCTGCCATAAATTATATATTCATATTTTATTGTTGCGTGTTAGTAAGTTATATTAAATCTAGATTAATTTCAGCCTTAGTAGCATTGAACCATTTACCTTCTGCTTTAAATCTAACATTAACTATATACAAATCTTCGTCATACACTGTTGGCGGCGACTCAAATTTCCATGTACCGTCTTTTTTAGGTGTTATGTTTGGATATGAATACTCTCCATAATCTCCTTCCATTACACCTTCAAATTCTATTTCAGCCGCTTCAAATCCTTCGAAATCTCTATTCTGTGTCCATGTTCCTGTACACTCAAAATATTTATTTTCTGAAATAGCTAAAATATTAGTATCATCCTGCATGAAAGTAGATCCATCTCCATTTATGTTTATAGTTATTTCTAATTCTTCTGGCTCTGGAGTTGGCGTTGGAGTTGGTGTTGGTTCTGGCTCTGGAGTTGGTGTTGGTTCTGGCGGTGGTTCAGGAGCCGGATCATTTTCTACTACAGTTTCACCAGATTCTGGCTCAAATTCACCACCTTCGGGTGGATTTACGAGTGCATCCATTCTAGTTGGCCATTCCCTCCTTAAAAGTGTCATGACCTGTTTTGTGTTATTAGATTCAGCATCAAACTCATAAATTATATTCTCTATAATATAATAACCTGATAAAAAAGAGTCAACTGCCTGTTGAGGTAAACCTTCGCTATCTAGATCTCCACTAGTTAAATCAAAAGGAGTATCAGTTAAACCAGCTTCTTCTGCTTTTACTTTTTGTTGTAAAGCTTGCATTATCTTTTTCTTATCATAGTGATATAATAAAACTGGAATCTTTTGAAACTTATAGAAAGAAGGGTTAAATGAATTTAAAGTCACCTTTAATTTCATTTTTTCTATCTCTAGTTTGTTTTGTATATTGTGTAATTTAGAGAACGAAGCATTTGAATGCGTGTTTCCTAAACCGTCTTCTCCTGCATTCTGCCTACCTAAATATTTAAATTTTACTTCATCTTCATACCTAGTCTCATTTCTATTACCTTTCATAGGCTCTTCAGAATCTCTTAAGTTTTCCGAAGATAGTGCTTCTATTGTAAATTCTTGTTTTCTTTCGGCTCCGTCGGAATTATTATCATATATCATGACAGTTCTTTTATATCCAGAAGACAAACTCACAGACATAGAATTATTAATAATTTCTTGTTTTTCTACAAACAAATTCATTCCCTGTAAATTAACATGATTAGTTAATAGTAACGGAACTTTTGCGTTATCGCCTTCTGGGTGTTCTGTATTAGTATCTGTAGATATTGAAGATGCAAAAGAAGCTAAAGAATCTGCCCATTCAGAAATCGGAGGGCTGGGGGAATTAAATATTTTATTAATATCAATATAATTAAAATAGTAGTATTGGTCTACAAAGTATTTTTGAAAGGAATCTTCACTTATATAGCTATCGCTTACTATTGTTTTAATGAAGTCAGAATATGTCGTATATGGCATAATTCTAGGCTGAGCATCGTCAGTCGCATCTATGTTTGTTGCCAAACCCAATTCTAATTCTCTAGCCAATAGTTCTATATGATTCAACGAAGTATCTGAATCTAAATTTTTACAATCTTCAGACATCCACTTTGGAATTTTAGACATTCCTACCAAATTTAATACACTTTTTCCACCAGAGTCAGAAGATGTTACAGAAATAATATCAAAATCCATGTGAACAGATTTAAATGTCTCTTGATTTTTTGAATTAATTAAAATAGTAAAGTAATCTCCATCCCTGGGGTATTCAGTAACTGCGAATTTAGCGTTTGTGTCATATACTGAAATTGTACAACTTGGTAAAATACCACTTAAATCTAATTTAAAAGAAACAACATCTGCTGGCCTAAATTGATAATTATTTACCAAGATAAAAGGTACCATAGTTCCAAAAGATTTGGATTGTTTTGGTGCATCTCCGCCCTCTTCTTTAACAGAATCAATTTCTATTTTAGTAGGCATAATTGCCGGTTCTACTACCGCTAATATGTTATTTTCTAATTCAGCCATTGTTTATTATTTAGAACAAGGTCCTTCGGTTGTTAAATCGTCTAAATTATCTGTGCCTTTAGGTGCAGTTCCATCTCCTTGTTTACCTCCAACACCGTCGGCTTTATCTGATTTTGTCTTATCAGCTTCAGTTTTACCACGTTTGTCATTATTGTTGTTCAATGCATCCTCTAATTCTTTATCTGAAAGATCATCACTTGTATTTACCTCTGCAAAACTATCGTCTACTGGAACGTTTTCTGTTCTATTTCCATATTTATTAGGATCATCACTGATTTCTTTTAAAATAGAATCTACAACTGCATCAGTTTGAACTTGTGCACCGAATCTAATCATACCACCATCATATTCAAAGTTTTTCTTCCCTACTGGAATAACGTTTGGAGGTAATAAATTTTCTTTATTGTATTTCTTTTTTAATGCGTCTAATCTTCTAGAATCTTTTTTAGATAATCTTTTAGTGTCTATAAATTGATTTTTAATAGGATTGTCTTCATAGTTAACTGGGCGATCTAGTGTATAATATTTTATACTTTGTATTGGAATCAATATAGTTTCGCCTGGCATAATAGAAAAAGGATCAGAAATTCCATTAAATTTTAAAATTATGTCAAGATAAGATTCATCATTATAGCATTCTAACGCTATAAGATCTGGTCTTACTATTTCGTCCTCTTTAACTACGTGTGATTTATAGTAGATTTTTCTTGCACCTTCTAAATCAAAAAACATCATAGTCGGTTGCGTCATTATTAATTTTGACGTATCGTTGTTTTTATTTGATAAACTTTTAAAATCCATTAGCCTGCGTTCATATCTGATAATTTTTGTGCGAAACCTGCTGTGAAGTTTCTTCTATCTTTATTACCATAAGCTGATACGTCGTAAATAGCATCGATATCTACTGCGTTCTCAACATCTGGTTGTAAATACATTCTGCCTCTACCTGCGTTAAACATAGATTCAATTTCACCTTTATCTCTAGGTCTACCGGGTTTTAGCGTAATTTCAACTTTCATTTTACTAGGAAATCCTTCATAGCCTAAAGGTCCTTCGAAAGTTACGTTACTATCTTCTAAGCATAAATTACCGCATACCATTATTGGATTCATTGGATTACCTATAGTCACGTGCCATTGACCCGTTGGATCACCTGATAAAAATGCAGCTATAATAGATCCACCTTGTGGCCCGCCTAATTTTTTCATTAATCCTCCACCGACTATGTTTTCTAAAATTGAAGAATCACCCATTATTTTGTTAATTCCCTCACCTTTAGCTACATTACCTGCGGTTGCTTTTAATTGATCTAAGAAATTTCCACCCATACTCATTAGTGTATCTGCAATAGATCCAAAATATCCAGCGTAATCTCCACTCTTTAATTTATTAATATCACCAAACGGCTTACCTGTCTTTCCATTACCACTATATCTAGCAGCTCCTCCCCAAAACGGTGCAGTATTATATGTAAGTGCAAGAATATTTGATAGCGTGTCCATGAACGCCACTTTAGGAGATGTGTTATTGTATGAAGTTAAGTCATAATGAAATGTTAATTTAAAATCCTGACTGAACTCTAAACCAGCTTCTCTGGCGAAAACTCGTTTTATTATATTTAAAGGCCCAAATACAGCATTTGGATATGTTGCCGACATTGGATCATATGCACCTCTTTTTCTTTTATCAGCAGCTGCATATGAACTATATCCATTTAAACCTGACTCTACTGCAGATGCCAAAGGATTACTATCAATAGCATCTCCTAATTCACCTCTATTTCCATCTCCACTACTAGCTTCTTGAATTTTCGATTCGTTATCTTTCCATGGTAATTTAGTGCTAAATTTCAATATCTCTTTTACATCATTACCTAGTGCAGGTGACATCCAAGTAATAGCTCTTGCCAAGTCAGGTTGACTGACATCTACCATTTCACCTTTTGTACCTTGTTGTTTAGGGTACATGATATCATCTCCGATTGGATATGCAAATCTTCTAAGAGTAATTAAATAGTCATTAGATATTTGACCATAATGTTCACATTGTAAAAAATCACTTTCGCTATATGAGAAACATGGTCCTCCAGTTTCCTGAGAATATGTAATGATATTTCTAGCAGTTGGATTTAATATTTTTTGTTCTAGTCCAGCGAAAACAGCTCTATTATATTTAGGTGTTAAATCTCTTGTATCTGGATTAGAAACACCTGCAATGTTAGAATATTTAAATAAAGCCCATTTATTAACTTTACTTCTAGGAGCAGGTCCTGCATTTATTTCTTCACCTGGATCTTCGGTCGTTTGCTTGCCTTCTGTTCCACTAACTGACTTAAATGCTGTATACGTTCTAGTTTCTACACCAGCATTTCCGTACATACTGTCTGAAGAACCGCTTGATTCTCCTTGTGTGTTTGTATGGCCATGTGATTGTGCGTTTATATCTGCATTTTCTGGAGGTTTAGGAGGAAATCCTAAAATAGGTAAACCCCTAAACGTACCTGAGTTCGCATTAAATTCTGTTGTAGTAAGTTCACCGAGCTCATCTTTAACAGTAATCTCTTTAGTAGCTTCTACTGGAGGAGTTGCATTTGGATTCGCATGTGTGAAATCTGAAACTAATTGAAATGCCATGTAATGTTAATTTGTTTTTTATATATATCATCGTAAATATATTACGTTAATATATTAGACCCATTCAACATCATCCATTTCGTCGGTTTCAGGTCTATATAGAAGATTTTCAGCCCATTTATCGCTATCATCGTATCTATTTCCTAAGAATTTTTCTAGAGATTTTATATATTCACCTTTTGTGTGCCAATAATACCTACCACCCTTATAGTTACTCCGATTAGCCAGTTCAAATAGTTCTTTTAACTTAAGTTCTATATGAAATGTCTGTATTTTGCTAAACAGATCTAACTGTTCAGCTCGGGTGCGTACACAGAAAACAGAATCTACCAATATTAAATATTGTTTCCATTTATCTCCATTAAATATTAAATTTTCTACATCTTCTATAGTAGAATAGTTGCCTCTTTTTAAATTTATCTTGGTATCTTTACCTTCAAAATTCTTAATAAATCTTCCTCCAAACATATTCTTTTTTAAGAAATATATGTCATCATAGAATTTTTTAATTCTAATTTGGTATTGTGGATTTATATCATGAAATTTAACATCATAGATAGTAGCCCGAACAGGAAATAAAATATCGGGCTTATGTGTTGTAGAAATAAGGGCATGTATTTGATCACCCTTAGAAAAAAGAGGGTGTTTAATCATTGTCTATAAATCTAACATTATCAAACTTGCTTAATACACCTTTTTTTGGGTAATCACAGCGATTAATAATAATTAGATCTAAATCACATTTTGTGTTTGCAAGTTCATTTACAAAATCTCTAAAATTAACAATAGTTTCAGAGTTTAAATTCTTAAACATATAAAGAATTTTAATTTCGGCAGTTTCTATGTCTTCTTCTTCAATAGAAGAAAGAACCTTTTGAATCATCTTACGAATATAAAGTGTCACGATAGTTCCTGACGGCTCAGAGTTAAATGGGTCGCTTTTAACCAGTCGATTAAAAACGTCAAAATAAGAAATGGTCAAATCATAATTATCTTTCTTTGATAATTTATCAAACTCAGTTCTTGTCTTACACCACACTCCTTCTACTTTTAAATTCATCTTTCTAATTGGGAAGATAATCTTTTTATTTCAGCTTCGTAGAAAGATATCTTATTTTTTATTTCTTGTTTGGTTGGTTCATAGCTAGCACCCCACTGTGAGTTGATCACTAACTGATCTTTATCAAGGGCTGTACCAGAATCTATTCCAAGATCTAGTATTAAATCTTTTACAAATTTAACTTGATTTTTTCTTTTATTGGCGCCTTCAAATTCATAAACAGTTCTAGATGTAAATTCTTCTCCACCCCCGTTTACATTATCATCAAGTAAAAACTTAATTAGGCCATTATCTGCTGGTTCTAGTGTTATGCTTATCACTATTTTATATTTATTTGGTTCTAGAAGCTCGCAATGCGTTTGCTTCCTTTCTTAAAGACTTAGCCTTCTTTTTGTCTTCTCTGTATGTTTCTTTATCTTTAACAGTTGTTAAAGCCCATGCTTCTTCAAGCAATTCTATTTCTTTAGCATCCCATCCTTGGCTTGCCCATTCTAATTTTGCTTTTTCTAAAATAGCTTCTAGTCTACTTGCGTTTTCTTTTTCTATTCTATCAACATTATTTTGGTGCATTTGTTTACCAGTTGCTAAATTATTTGCACGAAAATTAATTCTAGTTTCATGCATATATGGTAATTTACTTAGGTATTTTAAAACACCTTGTTGCTTTAACATCGCTCTTCTTTGCCTGCGATTAGGAATTGGTTGTGTCGTCTGTTCTGCCATTGTTGTAATAATTAATAATGAATGATTCTATTTGTTCTTTTAATTGCTCTCTTAAGTTATCTATCTGACTTTCTACGAGCTCTCCGATTTGAGAATTTAATTCTTTTTTGGTAGTGTCCATTTGATCTTTTAACAAGTCATAAACTTCTTTCGATGGAATATTTACACTTACCGGCATATCTGCTTTGTTTTTAGTGCTCATTTTTCTAAGCATTTCTAACATCACATTAATAGGCTCTTGCTCTGACTCGTTTTTTCTAGGTCGTATAGGTTTAGGTCGTGGACGAGCTGGACTAGCGTCTACTATTTCGCTATCATCTTGTTCTAAATTTTCACTAACTAAAAAATTAATACCTCCAAAATCTTTAGCTATGCTATTTGCTTGATTTTCATCTTTAGCATTCATTAACATTTCAGAAACCAAAGATGTATTACATCTAGTTCCGTCCGTGAACTCCAACCATTTACTGTCTTTTTGTTCCTTAGATACTTCTACGATTTGTCCTATCCTTTCGGTTTTAGTCCAAACATAAAATATTTTTTTATCTGAATTTTCTTTACTCATTTTTTCTTGTTTTTTACTAAACAGTTTTCTAGTCGCTAGAAGAATCTGTTCTACTAACATTATACTCATGTTTTACAAATTGTTTAAGAAACTCATGGGATTCTGAAGGACCCATTACAGCATCAGATTTCATAAATCTGTTATACCAATATTTTCCAAATTCTAGATTGCCTTTTTCTTTAAGACTTTCTTTTAAATATTCTACATCTGGTAGCATTAATTTGTTAAATCCCATGTTTTTTTATTTTAATTAATAGTTTTTACTCTTTCCATGAAAGAAGGTGGAAAGAATCCCTTCTTATTTATCAGACTTCTAAAGCACGCATCCAATACATATGTTACTGCCCAATCATCTTCAGATCTTACTGATCTTCCAACACCTTGCATAATACTAATTCCAGTTTTCCAATCATACCATTCATTAGAAGTTTGCATTTTAGCTTTAATTAATGGATTACCTAAATGTGGATATGGTACTTTAAAGAAAATTTGAAATCTACTCACGTCGTCTTTTAAATCTAATCCCTCTAATAAAGAAGGGCCCATTAAAATAGCGTCGTCTTTCTTTTTAAATAATTCTAACATATCTCCTTTTTCTTTAGAACCCTCATAGTCCATTAATCTAAATGTATGTTTAGAATTTCTTTTTATATAATTCATAAAATCATAAGATCCACAGTGTATAATTCCACGTTGGCCTTTATGTTTATTGATGATCTGATCTAATATTTTTATCACTTTAGGTAAACTAGTCTCTCTTTCTCTAAAAGAAAGTTTATGTCTGTTTACAAAAACTACAGGTGATTTATCATAGTTGAAATTATTATCAAGTCTAATAAATTTAGCATTAGTTATGCCCATTATTTTTACAAATGCCCTAGGATCTCCAATGGTTGCACTCATAAAAACTTTAAAATCTGCACGATCATGTAAGTATCTCTTAATCATTGAGCTTTCTTCTACACACATGAATTTACTTTCAGTTTCTCCCTGATCTAATACCATTTTATCAATGCCTACTTTAGTTATTAATTCTAAATAATCATCAAACTTACAATGCATGTCTTTTATTAAATCAAAGGTAGCAAATGATTTTTGCCAATCTTTTGGAACAGTAGATTTACCATATCTGGTTTTAACATATTTGTTAGCACCCTTGCGCAATCTATTTAATCCCTTAAGAATACGATCAAACTCCTCTATCGCACTATATACTTCTGATTTGTTTCCTGTCATTAGTTCATTTACCAATGAGTTTACTCGGCCTTTAGTAAAACTAGTACTTAATAAACCATGTTTAGATAGAAATCTAGAAAGAGTCATTAGTTTGTCTGTAATATTAACATCTATTCTAGGGCTAAAATGATTCTGTACTATTTCGTCCATTTTATGTGCCTCGTCGAAGAAAACAAAATTTCTTTGTTTAAATGGAACCTCGCGTTCTTCTATTTTCATTTTCTCTTCTACATAATTTCTTTGAATTAACCAGAAAGAGTAATTTAGTAATGAAATGGGTTGACCAATAGCTCTTGATCTATTTTGTAAATATTCACAAGAATTATAGCAAGGTAATTCTTTAGCAGCTTCATAGCCCATTCCTTTTAATTTACAATCTCCTAATGAAAACGGTAAGCCGTTAACAGAACACTCATAATTATCAACACCTTTGATTGAAGGCCATCGTAGGCCATATTTGAAAAAGTCAGATTCATATTGATCCTGGAGACTCAGGTCACTAGTTACCATATACCCTTTGTTTCCTAATTCTTTTAAAACATGTGCTGACCACATAGCAATTAAAGACTTACCTGCTCCAGTGGGAGCATCGACCACGATAGTAGAAGTTGGATCCTCTATGTATGTGTTACATATAGTTTCAATTATATTTCTTTGATTTTTTCTAAATTTAAAATCTTTTCCAAAAACATTAGCGCCTAGCGCATGATCAATAATTTCACTTACTCTGCGTTCCAACATATTACTTCTTTTACTTCGATACCTGCCTTTTCTAATAATTCTACTCCAGCCATGTCTCTATAACTTTCTGAATAAAATACTCTTGCAATACCTGATTGGATAATTAATTTTGCGCAGTCAAAGCAAGGTGACATTGTTACGTACATATCTGCGCTTTCAGATGAAAGAGTAGAACGACTAATTTTTGCCAATGCGTTTGATTCTGCATGTAAGACTTCTCGTTTAGTTACTTCTTTAGAACAGCAACCATCTTCACACTCATATCCTTTTTCTATTAAAATTTCTAGATGATCAGGGTTATCGACGTATCTGATTTGATCTTCTTCACAATCGTTATCAAATTTGTAAGGTGTTCCATTATATCCGGTGGATATAATTTGTGTATCTTTTACAATAATGCAACCCACTCGCTTACGTTTAGCATAAGAAAGTTTAGCTATTTGATAAGCCATCTGCATGTATATTAAGTCTACGGGTATTCTAGGCATACTGTCTTTAAATAAAAAAGGTCCATGTATTATACATGAACCTTTTAAAAAGTTTAATCCGATGATACCTGAATTATTTTCCTGCTCCCCACGCCTCTTTCATTTCTTCTAGTTTCTTAGTATATGATTCTTTCATTTCATTAAGCATCGCTTCGTACATTTCTTGAGTTAAATCTTCATCTTTAACTTCACTGTAACTTTCTTCCATTGCAGTTGCAGCAAGTGTAGCGACTAATGCAGCGTTTTCTTTCATATAAGATTCTAATGTATGATCTGGATAATCATCACCTTCATAATCAACCGCTTCCTTGATTGCCATTTCATATGATTTAGATAAATGATCTGAACATGTTTCTAGAATTTCTTCTAATTTGTCATCGTCATCGTCATCGTCAGACTCTTCGTCTTCATCGTCTTCATCGTCTTCTTCAGACTCTTCATCAGAATCTTCGTCATCATCAGACTCTTCGTCAGACTCTTCGTCTTCTACGTCTTCTGTTTCTTCTACGAATTCTTCCGCGTTTTTCTCGTCCTCTACGCTTACGTCTTTTACTTTAAAGGTTTCTCCGTCTACTTCAAATTCATCTTCTCCGTCTGCGATTGCTTTTGCTCTTGCAGCTCCGAATGCATTTCCTTCAGACGCCTTATCAGCTCTCTTTAGATTTGATGAATATTCTTCGAATGATAATATTGTTTTTGCCATTTTAATTCATTTTTATTTGTAATATTAGATTATATATCTATCTTATTCTTCGTTAATTGCCTCAAAATTAAAGATCAAGTATGCGTGAGCATATCTTGAAGGTGGAGGAAATGCTAGTGCGTTTCCATATTTGATATATTGTTGCCTTACATCTATGTTAATAGAGCTGCTTGAAAAATCACTAAATATATCAGGTGTCCATTGTCCAGATTCATCATTAGTAAAAGTAGCACCAACTATTTCTAGTTGACCAGCATCTGTATTGTATGCATGATAATCGTAGTTTTCTGAATCAGGGTTCCATGCCATTACAGTAATACTAGTAGGGGGAGTTGATTGATTAGCGAAACTTACATTTATACTGTATACCGCAGATGATGTGTTTATACTTACACTATTAACAACAGCGCCTTCGCTTATATAATTAGCAACACCTGTCATAAATCTATTACCAGGACCATCAATTAAATGATTACTAGCATCATATTCTAATCTAAGTAAATATGAATTTTGCCCACTGCTTGAATCTCCAGGATCACCTTTAGGACCAGCTATCGATATTCCACTAGTTCCTGATGTACCAGGATTTCCGTCCTTACCATCACTGGAAATTCCTGTTTCACCCCTTGGGCCTGTTTCACCTTTTTCACCAGTTAGCGAGTTTAACCAATCTGTTTTATTTAACGGGTCACCTTCACCTTCATATTCATCTTGATATATGGTATGTGCACTTCCACCGTTTTCACCTTTTTCACCTTTTGCACCTTTATCACCTTTTTCACCTCTTCCATTAGTTCCACTTGTTCCTGAAGTACAACCTTCACAACCATCGTTGATATCCATAACAATACAACCATCGTCATTAACGGTAAATGTAATATCTTCAGAGTAAAAACCTCTCAATGTTAATATTTGATCAACATAAGATTCATATACATTTACAGAAGATCCTGTTTCTCCACCTGGATCTAATATCGTGTTTATGTCTTCTTCAAATTCTGCAGTGGTAAATGTAATTGCATCATTATCATTTACATCTTCAGTAGTTTGTTTGTCAAATATTCCATACCAGTTATATCCAGTCAATGCTTCCGAATCAGTTACATACTTGTTTTCTGCAGTTCCTGAGAAAAAATTACTAAAAATACTACTTTGATAATTAAGACCAAGCGCAGTTTGAAACTCAGCTTGATTTATTGGATCCTGTCCTGTAATAGCAGCATATCCGTGTAGCAACATTTGTGAATCTTCGCCTGGGACTGCTTCGGTTACGGGGTATAATATACCTCCAAAATAATCAAGGCCGTTATACATATTTACAAAGTTTATATAATCTATTCCCCAGGAACTAGTCGGTTGGTTCAATAATGACGCCGTCATATTCGTGTCATGATACTCTACATTTGCTTCATTTACTAAATTTATAGTGAACATTCTAGTCGGTAGCACATAATTAATATTGTCCCAGTCTGTAGGAATTCCTGATGTTGTCCAGGTGTATGATACTGGACCATTAGGTGTGTTGTCTGTCCAACTTCCAGAAGTTATCCAACCAGCATCAGATTGTACATTTGAATTTGCAGTTGTTACTATGTTAGAAGTTCTCACACTAGGATCTGTGTCCATAAGTAAAGTTGGCTGTTTCAACCATTGTTCCCTCGTACCTGCACCACTAGGAACACAAATATAAAGACTACCAGTATATCCCGGGTGTGTATTTGTGTAATTAACATGCCATTCACTTAATGCTTGGTATACTAATGGTCTATTTTGATCAGCACCTTGGTTCTGGCTGTATGGACCAGAGGTGCTATCTAAGAATACATATACATCTGTCGCACCTGTTAATTCGCCGCCTTCACATAAAGCATTTACCGAGATTAATCCGTCTATTCCAGACGTTCCACTAGTTCCTGAAGTTCCACTTGATCCAGCAGATCCTTGTGATCCAGCTTCACCAGAAGTTCCACTTGTTCCTGAAGTTCCACTTGATCCAGCAGATCCTTGTGATCCAGCTTCACCAGAAGTTCCACTTGTTCCTGAAGTTCCTGAAGTTCCGCTTGTTCCAGCAGATCCTTGTGATCCAGCTTCACCTGAAGTACCGCTTGTTCCTGAAGTTCCGCTTGTTCCAGCAGATCCTTGTGATCCAGCT
>MDSX01097057.1_pt1 | contig 54753 bp, 61 predicted proteins | sample 811141 | NCBI WGS metagenome assembly MDSX01 (sample SAMN05326642, study PRJNA326480) | marine metagenome | isolation source: seawater | place: Atlantic Ocean: South East | collected 2010 | reverse complement strand
TAAATACCCAGTTTGTCATTTTTTCTGCATTATCTGAAGTACTTTTTTTTAGTAGATTAGGATTTTTTTTTTAGAATTTCAGCATTAGTATTTTTAAACTTTCTATATTTTCTCTAATTTCATAGTCAGCCATTCGATCAAAATCTGATTTACCAAACTGATTTATTGATCCTTTGTCGTATTGGGTTGAATCTTTTTTTTGAAGAGTTGAGCCGGAACAACTGCAGATTAAAAAAATAAAAAAAAGTAATAAAATTTTCATTTTGTTAAATAATTGATTCTTTATCAAAAATTAATTTAAATGAACTCCCTTTACCAACTTCACTAGTAATTTTTAATTCTCCATTATGTTGTTTTATAATATTTTTCACTATTGATAATCCAAGACCAGTTCCTCCAGTATCTCTACTTCTATCTGGATCAACTCTATAAAATCGTTCGGTAATTCTATCTATATGCTTTTGTTCAATTCCACATCCATTATCTTTAACTTCAAAAATAGGCAATCCATTTATTAATCCCCAACTAATAGATATGGAACCATTATTTTCAGTATATCTTATTGCATTTGTAATTAGATTATAAAAAGCACTCTCAATTTCTTTTTTTGATCCATATATATTTAGATTTTCATTAATAAGATATTTGATTTTGTGTTTTTTATTATCTATAGATGAAATGCTTTTTTTAATTTTCTTAATCATAATTTTAATTTGTAGTTTTTCAGATCGATTCTGGAATAGGTTTGATTCAACATTCGATAATAATAATAAATCATCAACAAGCTTTGTCATTCTAAAAGCTTGACTACCCATCATTTTTAATATTTTTTTGTGATTCTTATCTTTAAATTCAGCCATATCTTCTAATGTTTCGATAAATCCAGAAATTACTGTCAATGGAGTCTTTAATTCATGAGAAACATTAGAAATAAATTCTTTTCTGGTGGCTTCAATCTTAATTGCCTGACTTATATCTTTAGCAATTAAGACTTTTTGTTTTTCACCAAATAATAAAATTTTTACTTCAATAGCTTTTTTTAAGTTTGAATCTAAATTTATTTTAATTGATTCGTCGAAGTTTGCCTTTTCAAGGTAATTGATTAGTTCTGTGTTTCTGAAAATATAATTAATAGGCTGCCCAGTATCTTTTTTAATGTTTAAATTAAACATTATTTTAGCTTTATTGTTACACCAAATAATTTCATTATTTTCATTTAAAGCAACAACTCCATCCACTAATGCTTCTGCGGCTTGAGTAAATTGTTCCAATGCTGAAACAAGTTCTTTTTTTGAGTTCTTATTTTTTTTAAAGACTTGATAATGTTTAGTAAATATTTGCTGCCAAATTCCAGTTCCATGAGGAAGGTTCGACAAAGATGGGCTATTAAGCCATTTTTTTAGCCTAAAAATCCAATACATGTGCATAATCAAATAACAACTCATGAAAGCTAAGCAGATTATTAATCCAATTTTATTTGAATAGATATTAGAAATAATTAGAAACAAAATTATTTCTATTAAAAAAAACCAGAATATGCTCCAACGAATATCTTGCAAAATTTTATCTCTTATTTGAATTTGTTAATTTTAATTATAACTAGGATTTGATCGCTTTGTTTAGTCTTTAGAAAATCTATAACCAGCACCTCTTACTGTTTGTACTAATTTATCGTGGCCAGAATTATTTAAAGTTTCTCTTAATCTTTTTATATGAACATCAACTGTTCTATCGTCTATTACTGATTTATTACCCCATACTTTGTCAAGAATTTGACTCCTACTATAAACACGCTCAGTATTTTTCATAAAAAAATGTAGTATTTTAAATTCGGTGGGACCAATATTTATATTTTTGTTATTGGCTTGAAGTTTATGTGAGCCAGGATCAAGAACTAATCCATTAACTTTTATAGGCTCATTGACTAGTTCAGGACTTCTCCTTCTTAGTAATGCTTTTATTCTAGCAATTAATTCTCTTGGGCTGAAAGGTTTTGTTAGATAATCGTCAGCACCAACATCCAAACCTTTTATTTTATTGTCTTCTTCATTTTTTGCAGTCAGCATAATAACTGGAATATTTTTAGTTGTTGAATTTGCTCTTAATCTTTTGGCAAATTCAATCCCATCCATTCCAGGAAGCATCCAATCGAGAACTATTAAATCAGGTATTGTTTCTTTACTAAGTTATTGGCATATTCAGCACTAATTGCTCGAATTGGATTAAATCCAGCTTGATGAAGATTTAAAGATATTAATTCCAATATAGAGCTTTCATCCTCTACTACAAGTATATTTGCTGCCATTTTATAAAGCCTTAAAGTAATTAAATTTTAATTATATGACAATTGTATGACAATTATATGACAAAAATTTTAAAAAGGCTAAGATAATTATTAAAAAATAGCTTATGATTATTGTTTTACGAATTTTAAGGATTTTTTATGTTTGACATATTAGCTAAAGATAAAATTATTGCAGATAAAGAGTTTAATAGATGGATGGTCCCACCGGCTGCATTATTTATTCACCTATCTATAGGTATGATTTACGGTGTGAGTATATTTTGGCCTGAACTTACAAAATTGATTGGAACTGAATGTGCGTCTTCTGTAACTTTCTTTGAAAGAATTTTTACTACCTCGTGTGATTGGTTAAGAAGTGATGTTGTTTGGACTTTTGCAATTGCAATAGTATTTTTAGGGATGTCTGCTGCACTTTTTGGTCATTGGCTTGAAAAAGCAGGCCCAAGAAAAGCTGGTTTTGCAGCTGCTATTGCTTGGGGCGGAGGACTAATGATTACCTCATTAGGTGCTTCATTGCATCAATTATGGTTGATTTGGCTGGGTATGGGAGTGGTTGGAGGCATCGGTTTAGGTTTAGGATACATATCACCCGTATCAACTCTAATTAAATGGTTTCCAGATAGAAGGGGGCTTGCAACAGGTATGGCTATTATGGGCTTTGGTGGCGGCGCAATGATCGGTATGCCTTTAGGAGATAGCTTAATAAGCTCATATGGCGTTGCTCAAACATTTTTTATTATGGGTTGTATTTATGTTGTATCAATGACTATAGGAGCCTTTGGATATCGTGTCCCTGCAGAAGGCTGGAAACCCGAAGGTTGGAAACCAGCAGAAAAAAAAGCATCAACAATGATTTCAGCAAATCATGTTCATGTGAATGTTGCTCATAAAACTCCTCAATTTTGGCTTTTATGGGGCGTATTATGTTTGAACGTTTCTGCAGGAATAGGTGTTTTGGCTGTTGCAAAGCCAATGTTTCAAGAAATAGCTAAAAGTAGTTTTGATCCACTTATTATCGGAGCTGTTGCAACTGGATTTGGAGCATTATTATCTTTTGCTAATATTATTGGGAGAATCTTTTGGGCATCATCATCAGATTTTCTTGGGAGGAAGCTCACATATGCTGTATTTTTTAGCTTAGGTACAGCTCTATATTTGTCAGCACCATGGGCAGGATTAAATCAATATATTGCTACTTTCGTTTTAATTAATTTAGTTATTCTCACTATGTATGGAGGCGGTTTTGCAACTATTCCAGCTTATTTAGCAGATATTTTTGGTACACAGCACGTAGGAGCTATTCATGGTAGATTGCTAACAGCCTGGTCTTTAGCAGGTATTATTGGTCCGATGCTTATTTCTTATCTTCGTGAATATCAGTTAGCTTTGGGTATCCCTCCAGATCAAGCATATAATTCAAGTTTTAAAATACTAGCTTTGCTTTTAGTTTTAGGCTTTATTCTTAATTTATTAATTCGACCAGTTAATAAAAAATTTCATATGAGCGAACAAGAATTAAAGGCTGAACAAAATATTGCTACTCAGAAAACCGAGTCATTAATAGCTACTACTAAAACAAATGTTGGTATTCAAAATATATTACTACCTGTTGCTTGGTTAGTGGTTGGAATTCCCATTGCTCTCGGTATTTCAAATGCTTTACAAAAAGGATTGATAATTTTTCAATAAGATAATATGAAAGAAGAAATAATAAGTTTATCTATTGGGATAGTATCATCTAGATTTAATAATAAAATTGTAGAAAAAATTTCTGAAGCTTGTATATCAAAATTACAAGCTTTAGGAGTACCTAAAAAAAATATTAGTCACATAAGTGTTCCTGGCGCACTTGAAATACCCATAGCATTACAAACAATCCAAGAAACTAACAACACATTCGATGTAATGGTTGCAATTGGATTAGTAATTAGGGGTGAGACATATCATTTTGAGATAGTTTCTGACCAATCAGCTGCAGGTATTATGCGAGTTCAATTAGATCATTCAATTCCAATCATAAATGCCGTTCTTACAACAAATAGCTCAAAAGAGGCGCTAGATAGAGCTGTTAAGAAAGGTGAAGAAGCAGCGGAAGGTGCAATAGAGATGGCATTAAAAAACTACGATGATTAAATCTAAAATAAAAAAAAGTAAACCGACAAAAAAAATTAATAATAGAAGAAAATCTAGAGAATTAATTATGAAAAGTATATACCGTGGCTTAGTAAATCAATTTGATATAAAGCAAATAAAAAAAGATATTCATGATGATCCAGACTTTATAAGAGCAGATGAAGATTTATATAATGAAATTACTAAAGGAGTATTTAAAAACTTTGAAAAATTAAAATCTGAAATATCTACTTATCTTGATCGACCTTATGATGAACTGAGTCCAATAGAGTTGTCTATTATATATAGTTCTTTATACGAATTAAAATATTCAAACTCAGTACCCTACAAAGTTATTATTAACGAAGCAATAGAGGTAGCAAAGTCTTTTGGAGGTATCGATGGATATAAATATATAAATGGAGTTTTGAATCAAGCTGCTGAAAAGAATAGGAAAGACGAATTTAAGAAAACTAAAAAACTATAATATTTTCTCTGAAAGTCTATTATTTTCCCAAAATAAAAAACTACTCGAATCATACCAATCATTTAGCACCCATCTTTCACATATAGAATCTTTTAACTTATATTTATGTTTTTTTGGTCTATGGGTATGCCCGTGAATCATTATAGGAGGGTAGTTAAATTTTTTAAATAATTTTTTTACTTCATTTTCATTAACATCCATTAAAGTTTCAGATTTATTTTCTTGAGCTTTTTTACTTTGCTCTCTTAAGTCTTTACATATCTCTAGTCTATCTTTTATCGATTGATCTAAAAATTCTTTTTGCCATTGATTTGAACGAACTTTCCTCCTATAGCTTTGATAATCTTTATCATCTGTACATAGAGTATCACCATGAAGAACTATTGCTTTTTTATTTCCTAACTGTATTAAAGTTGGATCTTTAAGAGGTTCAATATTAGTTTTTATAAGAAAATCATTACCAATTAAAAAATCTCTATTACCTGGAATAAAAAAAATTTTAGTTTTTAATTTCTTAAGTGTATTAATAACAGTATTAAATTGATTGCTATCATCACCAATCCAATATTCAAAAAGATCTCCAAGAATGAATAAAAAATTATGTTTGTTGGCATGATTCATCAAAAAATCATTAAATTTATTAATTGTTTCTGGTGAATCTTCACTTAAATGAGTATCAGAAACGAATAGTGCACTTGTATCAACTTTAATCAGTTGAAACTTCCTCAATAATAACAGCATCAATTGGGACATCTTGATGACCATTACTTGATCCGGTTTGAACTGAGTTTATTTTATCAATAGTTTCAGTACCTTCTATGACTTTTCCAAAGACGCAATAACCAGCTCCATCTTGGCCTGGATAATCTAAAAAACTATTGTCAGATGTATTAATAAAAAATTGGGAGGTAGCTGAATCAGGAACTGATGTTCTAGCCATCGCAATAGTATACTTTTCATTTTTTAATCCATTAGCAGCCTCATTTTTAATTGGTGAATCAGTACCCTTCTGATTCATCTGTGCATCAAAACCGCCTCCTTGGATCATAAAGCTATCAATTACTCTGTGAAAAATAGTTTGATTATAAAACCCCTTATTTACATAATTCTCAAAATTCTTTGATGATATTGGAGCTTTTTCTTGATTTAATTCTAAAGAAAAACTACCGAGATTTGTTTTTATTTTGATCATATTTACCTTCTTTTAATTGATTTGATAATGACATTTTTAATAGGGACGTCACTAAATCCATTTTTCATTTGTGTTTTTAAATTTCCAATTTTATCAACAACATCCTTTCCTTCAATAACCTCACCAAAAACACAATAACCAATCTTATTAGCGCTTTTACCAGTATAATTAAGGTAACTGTTATCAATAAGGTTAATGAAAAATTGAGAAGTTGCTGAATGAGGATCATTTGTTCTTGCCATTGCCAAAGTATAAGGTTTATTTTTTAATCCATTATTAGATTCGTTTTTAATAGGATCGTTTGTCTTTTTTTGCATCATATTTTTATCAAAACCTCCACCTTGTATCATAAAATTTGGAATAATTCGATGAAAAATTAGACCGTTATAGAATTCTTTTTCAACATAATTTTGAAAATTTCTAACTGTAGTAGGGGCTTTTTCTGGATAAACTTCGATTGAAATATTTCCACGATTTGTTTCAATGACATATATGTTTGAGCTCTCACTTGATACGTTAAAACTTAATAAGAAAAAAATATTAAAGATAATTATTTTAATTATATTCTTCATAAAAGGTATGCTCTCATTAGACGTTAATTTATTTTGCTTATAAAATTAAAAATTTAGCATGGTATAATTTTTGCAAAACTTTACAATTAAAATTTATCATAAATGAATTTTCATTACTACCTTATGGATAAATTACACAATTACTAAATGCTTTCAATATACAACAGCTTATCAAATAAAAAAGAAATATTTAAACCAATTATTCCAAAAATGGTAAGTTTATATGTTTGTGGAATGACTGTTTACGACTTTTGCCACCTTGGACATGCAAGAGTTATGGTTATTTTTGATTTAATTAATCGTTGGTTGAGACAAAGTGGGTATACCGTAAAATATGTTAGGAACATAACTGATATCGATGACAAAATTATTACGAAAGCTACTGAGCAAGGAATTACTATTCAACAGCTAACTGAAAAATTTATAAATGAAATGAATAAAGATGCTGACGCACTTGGTGTTCTTAGGCCAGATTTTGAACCAAAGGCAACTAATCATATTAGTGAAATCATAAATATGATTCAATTATTAATTGATAAGGGATTTGCTTATGTCGGTGAGAATAACGATGTTTACTATTCAGTTAAAGAATTTAATGGTTATGGAAAACTTTCTGGTAAAACATTGAAAGATCTAAAGGCGGGAAAGCGAGTAGAGATTGATTCAAACAAAAAAAATAATTTCGATTTTGTCATGTGGAAAGCAGCAAAGAAAGATGAACCATTTTGGGATTCGCCGTGGGGCCCTGGGAGGCCTGGTTGGCACATTGAATGTTCTGCTATGAGCAATAAGCTTCTTGGAGATCATTTTGATATTCATGGTGGAGGTCAGGATTTACAATTTCCTCACCATGAAAATGAAATTGCACAATCTGAAGCTGCAAATGATTGTAAAATGGCAAATTATTGGATACATAATGGTTTTGTAAGAATCGATGATGAAAAAATGTCAAAATCTCTCGGAAATTTTTTCACTATTCGTTCAATTTTGGAAAAATATTTACCTGAAGTAGTAAGGTTTTTTATTTTAAAGGCACATTATAGAAGTCCATTAAATTATTCTGATAATCAATTAGATGATGCTAAACAAGGATTAACTAGGTTATATTTATCAATTAGAAATGGAGCTCAAGCTTCGGAATCTGAAATTGATTGGTCAAGTGATTATTCAAAAAGGTTTAAAGAAGCACTAGATGATGATTTTAATACGCCTGAAGCTATAGCTATTTTATTTGAATTAGCAAATGAAATAAATAAGAATCAGGATGATCAAAAAATACAACTTTTAAAAAATCTAGCTAAAAGTTTAGGTATTTTAACTATGAACCCCGAAGATTTTTTAAAAGGTGAGATTGCATCAGATGGTGATAAGAATGAATTAAAAATTGATAAGTTAATTGATGAAAGAAATTTAGCAAAAGAAAATAAAAATTTTGAAGAGGCAGACAGAATCAGAAAACTTCTTTTAAAAAATGATATTCTATTAGAAGACACACCAGAAGGGACTATTTGGAGAAAAAAATAAAGAATGGCTATTAATTTGAAAATGCCTATTAATAAAGATATTTTGAGCATACCTGGAATTAAACTTGCAGTTGCATCAGCTGGATTAAAGGGAAAAGACCATAAAGACATAATGTTAATAGTGCTTGATAATGGTTCTATAGTATCTGGAACATTTACTCAAAATAAATTTTGTGCGGCTCCCGTTATAGTTTCTAAAAATCATCTAAAAACAACTGGAAATATAAAAGCTTTATTAGTAAATACTGGATCGGCTAATGCTGGAAATGGATCAAAAGGAATTGAAGATGCCGAAACAATCTGTAAATTTTTAGCATCAGAATTAAATATAGACTACAAAAAAGTTCTTCCATTTTCAACTGGAGTTATTATGTCACCACTTCCAGTAGATAATATAAAAAAATCTATTCCTAATTTAATAAGAGATTTAAAGAGTAATAATTGGCTTAATGCTTCAAAAGCAATTATGACAACAGATACAATTCCAAAAGCTGTTTCAAAAAGTATTTTAATTGAAGATCAAAAAGTTAATATTACTGGAATAAGTAAAGGTGCCGGAATGATTCATCCAAATATGGCGACTATGCTTGCCTTTGTAGGCATGGATGCAAATATTTCTTTAGATATGCTTCAGAAAATTAATAAAGAGATTGTAGATTTAACATTTAATTGTATTTCTGTTGATGGTGATTCATCAACAAATGATTCTTTTATGTTAATTTCTTCAAATCAATCAAAGCATTCACAAATAATTAAAGATGATAAAAATTATAAAATTTTAAAATCTGCAATTTTTGATATAGCTCTTGAGCTAGCTCAGTCAATAATAAGAGATGGTGAAGGAGCTACAAAATTTATAACTATTAAAGTGGAAAATGGAAAAGATGCTCATGAATGTAAGCAAGTAGGAATGAGTATCGCTAAATCACCTTTGGTAAAGACAGCTTTTTTTGCTAGTGATCCAAATTTAGGCAGAATTTTATCTGCTATTGGAAATACTAATTTGAAGGAGTTAAACATTTTTTCCATCGATATATTTATTAATGAATTATTATTCGCTAGCGGGGGTTCTGTTATAAAAGATTATGAAGAGTCCAAAATTCAAAAAGAAATGATGAAACCAGAAATTAATATAAGAGTAAATCTAAATAAAGGAAAACATATGGCTACAGTTTGGACAACTGATTTATCATATGAGTATGTAAAAATTAACAGTGAATATAGAACTTGAAACAGTGCATGTTCATGTTTCAGTCGCAGTTCTAATTAATGACAGTGATCAAGTACTTTTTGGACAACGCCCACCACCAAAATCTTGGGAAGGTTGGTGGGAATTCCCTGGTGGTAAGGTAGAAAAAAACGAAAATTTTTCTGATGCCTTGTGTCGTGAAGTTTATGAAGAGCTAGGTGTTCAAATCACTAAATATAACAAGTGGATTACAAGAAAGTATTCATATGATAATCTTGAAGTAACTTTACATTTTTTTAAAGTATTTGAATGGGTAGGTAAGATCATGCCCCAAGAGAATCAAAAATTAGTGTGGACCTCTTTAAAAAATCTTAAAGTTTCACCAATCCTCCCAGCAAATTTATTTATTCAAAGTGCATTTTACTTACCAGACTATTATGCAATAACAAACTTATCAGAAACAAAAAAAAATGTATTTTTAAGTCAACTACAACAAAAAGTTGATAATGGACTAAAAATGATTCAAATACGCGAAAAAGATATTAATCTTGAAGAGCTAAAAATATTTGCAAAAGAAGTTATTGATATTTGTAAAAAAAGAAGTGTGAAGGTAATTATTAATTCAAATATAAATTTAGCACTTGAACTTGGGGCTGATGGTATACATTTAACCTCAAATGATCTTAAAATTATTAAAGAGCTACCTAAAGGTTTAATTATAGGAGCTTCTTGCCATAATTTACAGGAAGTTAAGATGGCAGAAAAAATGAATGTTAATTTTGCAGTTTTATCTCCTGTAAAAAAAACACTTTCACATATAGAAATAAAGCCAATGGGGTGGAAGAAATTTAAAGAAATTACTAATAAATCAAAGATACCAATATACGCTCTTGGCGGGTTAGGATTTAAAGACTATGAAACTGCATTACAAAATGGTGGTATAGGAATTGCATCCCAAAGATTAATATGGGAATAATTATTTGATTGTAAAATTAATAGATTTTGATAGTAATTCTTTATTTTTTAATTCAAAGGTAAAGAGTAAATCTATATTATCGCCTTGTTTGAGTTCTTTTTTAATATCAAAAAGCATTAGATGATTACCGCCTGGTTGAAATTTATATATTTTATTTTTTTTAAGAGTTGGAGTTATTTTTCTCATTTTCATTATTTCACCATCCATTATCATTGAATGAGTTTCAATACGGCCTATAATTTTACTTTCAATATTTATGATTTTGGCATCTTCACTAGCAGTTAAATTAATATAGCCAGCAGTAACTTTTTGACCGGGTCTTAATTTTGCAATTATATTATTTTCAAAGGATATAGAAAAATTATCACTAAATGAGTTAAAAGATAAAATGGTTAATAATGTGGCTACAAGAAGCAGTTTATATATTTTCATCATATTCAGATTTATTTTTGGGAGTGCTTATTTTAAACTTTTCAGAAGCCCATGATCCAAAATCAATTAATTTACATTTTTCCGAACAAAAAGGTCTAAATTTATTTAGTATCGTATGGTCAGAAATTTTTTTACAATTGGGGCATTTTATCAACATTTTAAAAAGAAGCTACACCAAGTTTAAACTTTATTGACTTATTAAAGGATTCATTACTAACTTTTGAAAAATGAACATTTACTGCATATTTATTAGACGAAATATTTGGGTAAAATTTTGATGTTTCACTTAAACTAATTATGACAAGATCATTTTTAAGGAGTGGATCAAGTTTGTATTGTAAAGACCCTGAACTGGTTTGGATGGACTTATTTTTTACATTTCTTCTTAAAAGTTTCATTAGGTTTGTGATAGCAACTTTAATGGGCAAAAAATCATTTAGTTTTCCAGCAAAATAAGCTTTCCTTTCGATTTCATTTGTTTTTTGAAGCCAATATTGAAACTCTGGAAAATCTGAAGAAACGATACCAAACGGACTAGCTGCCCTAGTCTTAAGTTCTGTTAAAAATTTGTCTCCTCCAAAACTAAAGCCTGGAACAGTTTTACTTTTTTCTAATTTTACCCTTGTTTTATATAATTCATTATTTATTAATATATTTTTTTTAGTTTTCATTTTAGTTTTCATTTTTGATCTTTGTTTTTCAATTTCTTGAATAAGTTCTCCCTTAAGGTCTGCTCTTGATGCAACAGCCATAATTTCAAAAAATGTATTAAAACAACTATAGTAAGAAAAATCATTTTTACTATTAATTTGAGCTTCCATCTTTTTAAAAATTTCTTCAATTCGAAGAAACTTTCTAATTCTTTCATTTAAAGGAAATTCATACTCAATCATCTTTTAGCACCAAAATTATTTTCATTATAATATTTACCTATTTATTAAATCACTATGAAATTTATAAATTTTATCTTTTAATAATTTTTTACTGAAATTATTATCAATTATTTTATCAGCTTTTTTTATTTTTTCATCACGAGATATTTGTGAATTTATAATACTTTGAATTAATTTCTTATCTAATTTATCCCGATTAGCTACTCTTTTAATTTGAATTTTTTCATCACAGTCAATAAGAAGGCTTTCATTTATTAATTTTAGATAATTCTTTGACTCAAAAAGTAAAGGTATTACTATCACTATATATTTTGAGCTATTCAAATTTTTTAGTGTTTGTTCAGATTTAAATTTTTTTATTTGTTTTTTACATTCATTAAAAATGATTGGATGCAAGATGTTTTCAATTATTTTCTTTGTATTTTTTGAATCAAAAAAATCTTTTTTAAGTTTTTCTCTTAGCAACTCTTCTTTTTTATTAAAATATTTATCACCATATTTTTCTTTAATACCTACATATCCTAACTGATTTTTTCTTGTAATTTCATGTGCTATATCATCAAGATCTATCACAGGAACTAAAAGCTTGGTAAATAATTTAGAAGCTTCGCTCTTTCCACAACCTATACCACCTGTTAATCCAACTATATACACTTTTATACCTTGAAAAAATTTAATTTATTATTATATTAATTTATAAGTTTATATGATAAATTAAAGATTAATTATGAAAGAAAAAAAACAAGAAAGCCATTCACTCGATTTATCCTCGGATTATCTTTCACTAAATGACCCTGTAATTTGTAAAGTAGAAGTAGACTTAACAAGATGGTTAACTGATTTGTCTGGCAGAAAGAACTGGGAAGTGTGGTCGGAATCGGAAAATGATAATTATGTTATTTTTTTCTTAAAACAAGCAAATGAAGATGCTGAGGTAACTCTTTATAATAGTGGATATGCAAGAGTAGATATAAATGGAGAAGCAGTTTTTCAAGGAGATATTATTGGAGAAAATGCAAGTTCTGCTCAATTAAGCTACTATAATGTAGAGAGCGGGGAAAAAATCCTTTTAAATTAATTTTTTCTGTAAACACAATAATTTGCTAACTCGAGTATTGTTTTCTTAAAATCATTTCCCGGTATTTCATCTAAGATTAATTCTATTTTTTTTAATTGTTCCTCAGATTTTATTTGTACTTTTGAAATTGATTTAGTAATTTCAATAATCTCAATAACATCTGGCAGTTTTCTTATATCTCCAATTTTAATAGCATCCTTGATAAGTTTACATTGTATTTTATTTGAATTTTTAATTGCGTAAATTAATGGAAGAGTTACCTTTCCTTCATTTAAATCATCCCCTAAGTTTTTACCAATCTGGCTTGCATCACCAGAGTAATCTAAAATATCGTCAATTAATTGGAAGATAATTCCAAAATGAAGTCCTAGTCTTGAATAAGCATTTATAATTTCTGGAGTATCTTTATTAAGAATACCTGCTAACCCTCCACAAGCTTCAAAAAGTTTTGCAGTTTTAAATTGAATAACTTCAAAATATTGTTTTTCATTAATATTAGGATTATGACTATTTAATAATTGAAGTACTTCTCCTTCTGAAATTGAATTTGTAGTATCAGACAATACTTTCATTACTTTCATATTATCAATATCAACCATCATTTGAAACGATCGAGAATAAATAAAATCTCCAACCAAAACACTTGCAGCATTACCAAATAAAGCATTTGCAGTTTTTATATTTCTTCTTTTGAGCGATTGATCAACTACGTCGTCATGTAACAAAGTTGCAGTATGAATAAATTCAATAATTGCAGCAATTTCGTGATTTACTTTATTAATCTCTCCACTCATTCCAGATAGCAATAAATGCAGGATCGGCCTCATTCTTTTACCGCCACTATTGATAATATGACTTGAAATTTGATTAATAATAGGAATGTCAGAACCAAGCGATTTTTTTATTACATTGTTAACTGATTCTAGATGAGGTTGAATAGGTGAAATGATGTTTTCTAAAGGCAAGGGATTATAATCTATTTTATATTTATTTAAACGAAATTTTATCACAATAATTAAAAAATTCTATTTCGATTAACCAACGAAGAATTGTTTCTTTTAAGTCGTAAATAATTGATAGTTTATTGTTTTATGAGTATAATCGCTGGTCTGGTAAAGATATATAATTTAAAAGGTGTTTATAAATGTACGCGGTAATAAAAACGGGCGGTAAGCAATTTAAAGTGGCTGAAGGCGATACACTAAAAGTAGAGAAGCTTTCAACTGACGTTGGGAAAACATTAAGTTTAAATTCAGTTTTAACGCTTGTTGACGGAGATAAAGTAACTATTGGAAAACCTATGGTGAAAGGTGCAAGTATTGATGCAACAGTTCTATCCCATGGTAAAGGTGACAAGATAAGAATATTCAAAATGAATCGTCGAAAAGGATATAGAAAATCCCAAGGTCATAGACAAAGGTTTACTGAGTTAAAAATTAATAAAATTGAAGTTAAATAAATAATAAAGGTAAGTAAGTATGGCACATAAGAAAGCAGGTGGTAGTTCTCGAAATGGAAGAGATTCGAACTCAAAACGACTAGGTGTAAAAGCTTTTGGTAATGAATTTGTAAAGGCTGGAAGTATTATTATTAGACAAAGAGGTACAAAAATGCATCCGGGTGAAAATGTGGGTATGGGTAAAGATCATACTTTATTTGCAAAAACAGACGGTAAAGTAAACTTCACAACGAAGGGTGCTCTAAAAAGAAAATTAGTAAATATACTGCCTGTTTAAGAAAATTTTGTATATTAAAAGCCCTATCAAATTGATAGGGCTTTTTTGTTTGGAAGATAGAAATGAAATTTATTGATGAAGCAACAATTAATATTTATGCAGGTGACGGTGGAAATGGAGTAGCTTCGTTTCGAAGAGAAAAGTATGAACCTATGGGAGGACCTAATGGAGGGGATGGTGGAAATGGAGGTTCTATTTATTTTGAATCTGATGAAAATATTAATACATTGATTGATTTTAGATTTGTTAAAACTTATCGGGCAAAAAGAGGTGAAAACGGAAGGAGTTCAGAATGTTATGGAGCAAATGGGGAAGATTTAATAATAAAAGTACCTGTGGGAACAGTTATAACTGAAAAACAAACAGGGAAAATAATTGCAGATTTTAAATTACATGGAGATAAAATTATTACTGCAAAAGGTGGCAAAGGTGGATTAGGTAATGTTCATTTTAAATCAAGTGTGAATCGAACACCAAGGCAATTTACTAAAGGTGAGTTAGGTGAAGAATTAGAAATCTACTTAGAGTTAAAAGTTTTAGCTGATGTTGGTTTATTAGGTATGCCTAATGCAGGAAAATCCTCATTAATAAGATTTTTATCTGCGGCTAAACCTAAAGTTGCTGATTATCCATTTACAACATTACAACCAAATTTAGGGGTAGTTAAAATTGATATACAGCGAAGTTTTGTTATGGCAGATATACCAGGTTTAATTGAAGGAGCTGCAGATGGTCATGGTCTTGGCCATCAATTTCTTAGACATCTTTCAAGAACTAAGTTATTGCTTCATATTTTAGATATTGCACCATATGATGAATCTATAGAACCAGCTTTAGAAGCAAAAGCAATTATTAAAGAACTTAATAAGTATAGTGAGGAATTGATTAAGAAAGAAAGGTGGTTGGTTCTTAACAAAATAGATCTAACAAATAATGTTGATATTATTAAAAAAAATATTATAAAAAAATTAAATTGGACTGGTAAGATATTTTGTATATCAGCTATAAATGGAAAAGGTTGTAAAGAATTAAAATATGAGATTATGAAACAAATCGAGTCCCAAAAAAATAATTATGAAAAAATATAATTTCTCAAAAGCAAAAAAGATAGTAATTAAACTTGGTTCCAGCATTGTTACAAATAATGAGGAGGGTTTAAATGAAAAGTGTTTATCAAAATTAATTAAACAAATTTCAAAATTAAGCTCAAATAATAAGCAAATTATTTTAGTTTCAAGTGGGGCTGTAGCGGCTGGCTTAAAAAAATTAGGAGTAAAAATTAGACCTAAAATCTTAAGTGAGTTGCAATCTGCAGCAGCAGTTGGTCAGATGGACTTAGTTCAGGTTTATGAAAGACTTTTCTCAGAGCAAAACTTAATTTCTGCTCAAGTTTTACTAACACATGATGATTTAAGCAATAGGAAAAGGTATTTAAATGCTAGATCGACAATCTTTAGTTTAATTAAAAATAAAGTCATACCAGTTATTAATGAAAATGATACTGTAGCTTCAGAAGAAATACGATTTGGGGATAATGATACACTTGCTGCTATGGTAGCTAATTTAATTGAAGCAGATTTGTTAGTTTTATTAACAGATCAAGAGGGATTATTTTCCTGTGATCCAAGAGAAAATAATAATGCAGAATTAATTCAAAATGGGTTCGTTGATGATAAGAGATTGGATAAAATTGCGACTGGAACAAAATCTAATACAGGTACAGGTGGAATGACTACAAAAATTTTAGCTGCTCGAAGGGCTGCTTTAAGTGGAACACATACAATAATTGCATCTGGAAGAAAAAATAATATTCTTTATGACCTCAGTCAAGATAAAGAAATCGGTACATTTTTGCAAAGTAGAGAAATTAAGTTAGTTGCAAGAAAAAAATGGCTTGCTGATAATTTAAAATCAAAAGGAAAAATTTTTATAGATATTGGAGCAGAAAAAGCATTAATTCATAAAGGTAAAAGTTTATTAGTTGCTGGAGTTACAAAGGTTGTTGGTACTTTTGATCGCGGAGAAGTGATCCAATGTGTTAATGAGTCAGGCCAGGAAGTTTTAAAAGGACTTGTTAATTATAGCTCGGAGGAAGTAAAAAAAATAATTGGAGCTTCAAGTGATAAAATTGAGTCAATTTTAGGTTATGTTAATGAATCAAGTTTAATTCATAGAAATAATATGATAATTTTATCAACTCTAAGGACAGAGAATGACTAAAAAGAAACCTTTAGTAGCAATAATTATGGGCTCAGATAGTGATTGGCCAATTATGAAAAATGTAGCAGAGGTACTTGATGATTTTAATATCACCTATGAAGCACAAGTTGTTTCAGCTCATAGAACACCAGATTTGATGTTTAAATTTGCAGAGAATGCTGAAAAAAATGGATTTCAAATTATTATTGCAGGAGCTGGGGGAGCTGCTCATCTTCCAGGAATGGTTGCTTCAAAAACAACTTTACCAGTTCTAGGTGTTCCAGTGCCATCTAAACATCTTGAAGGTCATGATTCGTTATTATCAATTGTTCAAATGCCCAAAGGTATCCCAGTCGCAACCTTTGCTATCGGGGAATCTGGCTCATATAATGCAGGACTATTTGCTGTTTCACTTATTTCATTAAATGATAAAAAGGTTAACCAAAAGCTAAAAGACTTTAGAAAAAAACAAGTGACAAAGGTCTTAAATATGAAAATAAATGAAAAATAAATTAAATAATATAATTCAGCCTCCAGATTACTTGGGGATGCTTGGTGGCGGCCAATTAGGTCGTTTTTTTACTATTTCAGCACAAAAAATGGGATATTCAGTTTTGGTATTAGACCCAGACAAAAAAAGCCCTGCTGGCAAAATTGCTGATAAGCACTTATGTAAAACATATGACGATTTAGGTGCACTAGATGAGTTAAAATTAACTTGTAAAGTAGTTACGACTGAATTTGAAAATATTCCTTATGAAACATTAAAGTATCTTGAAAAAGATATTGATGTCCGTCCAGGATCTAAAGCGGTTTCGATTGTTCAGAATCGAATCAGAGAGAAAAATTTTTTAAGAGATTGCGGATGTCCAGTCGGACAATTTATAGTTATTGATTCCTTTGCATCAATAAAAAATATTAATGAGCAAGATAATATTTTCCCTGCAATTCTTAAAACAGCACAATTTGGCTATGATGGTAAAGGTCAAATTCATGTAAAGAGTAAGATTGAATTAGAAGATGCATTTAAAGGTTTTAATAATACTCCATGCATTCTTGAGGAAAAACTAGATCTAGATTTAGAGGTATCTCTAGTTTTATCAAGAACAAGTAAAGGAAATTTTGAAATATACCCACTTATAGAAAATCAACATGTATCTGGAATACTTGATTTATCAATTATTCCTGCTCGAATACATTCTTCTGTTAAAGAACAAGCAACAATACTCGCGAAAAAAATATCTAATAAATTAGATTATGTTGGGGTTATGGCAGTAGAATTTTTTGTAAGTAAGGATATTCTTTATGTAAATGAAATTGCCCCTAGACCACATAATTCAGGACATTTTTCTATTGATACTTGTACTTATAATCAGTTTGATCAACAAGTTTTAATTTTAGCAGGAAGGGAATTAGAAAAACCAGCAATTAAATTTCCGATAGCAGTTATGTTAAATTTATTGGGAGATTTGTGGTTTAGGAGCGATAAACAAAAAGAACCAAGATTTGAATTAATAGCAGGAGAAGGAATAAGTCTGCATCTTTATGGTAAAGAAGAGCCACGTGTTGGAAGAAAAATGGGGCATGTGACAATCTTAGGCTTAAAAAATCAGTCTCAAAAAGACGTTATTAAAAAAGCAGAATCAATAAGAAAAATTTTGTGGGAGAATTAAATAAAGCCGCTAGTTAAAGAGGCTTTGAAAAATTACATAGATTTTAGTGCGTTATTAAGTCTTGATTTGTGACGCGCTGCTTTGTTTTTATGAATAATTTTTTTATCAGCAATTCTATCTATAGTTGGTACGTTCTCATCAAACATTTTTTTTGCGACTTTTTTATCTCCAGAAAGAATTGCATTACTTATTTTTTTTATAGCAGTTCTTAATGTTGATTTAAGACTTGCATTATGAAGGCGTCGAGAATCGTTTTGTCTTGCACGCTTTTTTGCTTGAGCCGTATTGGCCATAAAAATCCCTATATACTATTTAAAGAAGTCGTATTTTATCTACTTTCGCTTACAGATACAAGTATTTGAATGTATTTACTTTCGTAAGTTTAGTTTTGTTTTGCGTGATAAAATCAAATTAAACAATTTAAAGCTTATTAATGAATTTATTTAAAACACTTGCCAGCGTTGGAGGAATGACAACTATATCTAGAATATTAGGATTTATTCGGGATAGTATTATTGCAAGAGTTTTTGGTGTTGGTATAGCAACTGATGCATTTTTTGTAGCTTTTAAAATTCCAAATTTACTAAGGAGAATATCTGCCGAAGGTGCGTTTACTCAAGCTTTTGTGCCAATTCTCGCGGAATATAAAACAAAAAAATCTAAATTAGAAACTAATCTTTTAATTAGTAAAGTTGCTTCTTTACTCGGAATTTTTTTAGTTCTTATTGCTGCCCTGGGAGTTTTTGGAGCCCCTTGGTTAATTTATTTGAGTGCTCCAGGTTTTGTTTCAGACCCTCAAAAATTTAATCTAACCGTAGATTTACTTAAAATTACATTTCCATATATATTTTTTATATCTTTAGTTTCTATGGCAGGAGGAATATTAAACACGTATGGAAAATTTGTGGTTCCTGCATTTACACCTGTTTGGCTAAATATTTCATTTATTATCGCAGCATTATTTTTTTCAGATTTTTTTGAGCAACCCATTAAAGTTTTAGCTTGGGCAGTGTTTTTTGGTGGGGTTTTACAATTAGTTTTTCAAATACCCTTTTTAAAGCAAATCGGATGTATACCAAAATTTAATTTAGATACAAAAGATAAAGGCGTTTGGAGGATTTTAAAATTAATGGGACCAGCAGTTATAGGGGTATCTATAATGCAGATTTCATTATTAATTAATACTATTTTTGCATCTTTTCTATCCTCAGGAAGTGTTTCATGGCTATATTATGCAGATCGTCTTATGGAATTTCCAGCTGGTGTGCTAGGAGTTGCTCTCAGTACTATTTTACTTCCAAATTTATCAAAAAGTTTCTCAAAGAAAAAAACTGGAGATTACTCAGAACTTATTAATTGGGGATTAAGATTTGGAATATTGTTAGCAGTGCCTGCTGCAATAGCATTAGCAATATTAGCTATTCCATTGATATCTACCTTATTTTATTATGGTGCTTTCACAAAAACTGATATTTTAATGACCCAATATGCGCTAGTTGCATATAGCATTGGTTTGGTTGGCTTAATTTTAATCAAAATTTTAGCTCCGGCTTTTTATGCTCAGCAAAATATAAAGACACCAGTAAAAATTGCACTATTTACTTTATTTTGTACTCAGTTTATGAATTTAATATTTATTGGCTATCTTAAACATACTGGATTAGCACTAGCTATTGGTTTAGGAGCATGCATTAATGCAGGATTACTTTTTTATAATCTTAAAAAAGGAAAAGTATTTAAATTAAACTCGGGGTGGCCTATATTTTTATCCAAAATAATTGTTGCAGCTTTTATTATGGCTTTAGGATTAATTTATTTTAAAGGTAGTATTGAATTATGGGTTAATTATTCAGCTTTATCCCGCTTTTCACATTTGATTGCTTTAATTTTATTTGGGACAACAATTTATTTTCTTACTCTAAAAATATTTAGATTGGATGTAACTGATTTTTTTAAGAAAACTATTCATTAATGAAAATATATAGATATATTCCCAAGTTAGGTTCGCATTCACCCTGTGTTTTAACTATTGGTAATTATGATGGCATCCATTTAGGTCACCAAAAATTAATTAAAGAATTAATAATTCAATCTAAAAAATATAAAATAGATTCTGCAATTATGATTTTTGAACCACACCCTAGAGAGTTTTTTACACCGAATGATGCTCCATACAGAGTAACTAGTCTTCGTGAAAAGATTGAATTTTTTAAACGTAAAAATATTAATCGTGTTTATGTAATTAAATTTAATGAAATATTTGCAAATATTTCAGGCTTAGATTTTATATCAAAATTAAAAAAACATATATTTGTAAAAGTTCTTTTAACAGGAGAAGATTTTAGATTTGGTAAAAATAGAGAGTTTGGATTAAAAAATTTACTTAAAAGTGATATAGAAGTTTTTATTATTAAAGATGTGGAAAAAAATAATAAAAGAGTTTCTAGCTCAGAACTAAGAAAAGCATTATCAATAGGTGATTTAAATTTAGCTAAGGACTTACTTGGAAGGCATTATAGTATTTCAGGAAAAGTAATTTATGGGGAACAGAGGGGAAGATTAATAGGTTTTCCAACAGCAAATATTCATATGTTCCATAATCGTCCTCCAATAAAGGGTGTCTTTGCTGTAAAATTGAATGAAAAATTTGGTGTAGCTAATTTAGGTACAAGACCAACAATAAAAGGTATTTCTAAACTACAACTAGAGGTACATATTCTAAATTTTTCTAAAGATATATATGGGGATCATGTACATATAACTTTTTTAAAAAAAATAAGGGATGAAGTAAAATTTGAAACAATAGAAGCACTCAAAGCGCAGATAAAAAAAGATATTATTAGTGCTGAGAAATTCCTAAAAAATTATGACTGAAGAAAATAAATATAAATTAAATCTCCCAGATACTGATTTTCCAATGCGAGGTAATTTAGCACAAAGAGAACCAGATTGGGTAAAAGATTGGATAGATAAAGATTTCTATAACCAAATCAGACTTGCGAGAAAAGGTAAGCCTAAATATATTTTGCACGACGGCCCGCCTTATGCAAACGGGGATATTCATATTGGTCATGCCGTTAACAAGATTTTAAAAGACTTCATAATAAAATCTAAAACTATCTCGGGATATGATGCTCCTTATATCCCAGGCTGGGATTGTCATGGTCTTCCAATTGAATTAGTTGTTGAAAAAGAGCATGGTAAGAATATAGATCCAAATAAATTTAGAAGTTTATGCAGAGAATATGCACTAAAACAAGTAGAAAAACAAAAAAGTGATTTTAAGAGATTAGGTGTATTAGGAGATTGGGAAAATCCTTATCTCACAATAAATTTTAAAACAGAAGCTAATATAGTCAGATCACTTGCTAAGATCTATAAAAAAGGATTTTTATATCAAGGGAGTAAGCCAGTACATTGGTGCACTGATTGCTCATCTGCGCTTGCAGAGGCGGAAGTTGAATATGAGGATAAGTCTTCAATAGCGATCGATGTAAAATTTAATTGTATAAATTCTAATGATCTTAAATCTATATTCAAAATTAAAGAGATTGGTTCTGTATCAGCAATTATTTGGACAACTACACCATGGACTTTACCAGCTAATGAGGCAATTTCTGTTAATCCAAATTTTGAATATGGTTTATATAAGAACAAAAATGATTTTTTTATACTTGCTGAAGAATTGGCTGATTTAAGATTTGGTCTTTATAAATTATCAGCAAAAAAAGTAGCAAGTTGCAAAGGGATTCAACTAGAGGGAGTATTATTTTCACATCCATTTTTAAATAAAAAAGTACCAATAATATGTGGTGACCATGTTACTACTGAGTCAGGAACAGGATTAGTTCATACTGCTCCAGCTCATGGATTAGATGACTATATTGTTGGATCAAAGTATGGTCTTCCTGTTGAAAATCCTGTTAATGCAAGTGGTAAATTTAATAAAGATATTCCATTCTTTTCTGGAATATCTGTTTGGGATTCAAATATTAAAATCATAGAACTTTTAAAAAATAAAAAACAATTAGTTTTTGAAGAAAAATTTATTCATAGTTACCCGCATTGTTGGCGACATAGGACACCAATTATTTTTAGAGCAACAACACAATGGTTTATAGGAATGGATAACAATTCCCTAAGGACTTTAGCAAACAAAGCTGTAAAAAATACTAAATTTTATCCAGAATGGGGGAAAAAGCGACTTGAATCTATGATAAAAAATAGACCAGATTGGTGCATTTCAAGACAAAGAAATTGGGGTGTACCAATACCAATTTTTATTCATAAGGAAACATCTTTACCTCATCCAAAAACGATTGAATATTTAGAAATTATTGCAAAAAAGATTGAGGAGGAAGGTATTGATTCTTGGTTTAACCTCGAACCTGATTCAATTCTAGGTAAGGATGCTAAAAATTATATAAAAATTAATGACACACTTGATGTTTGGTTTGATTCTGGAACAACACATCAATCTGTTTTGAAAGAAAAAAAAGAATTAAATTTTCCAGCAGATCTTTACTTAGAGGGCTCAGATCAACATAGAGGGTGGTTTCAATCTAGCCTTCTTACAAGTTGTGCTATTAATGAAGAAGCACCATATAAATCATTATTAACTCATGGATTTGTCGTTGATGGTGAAGGTTACAAGATGAGTAAATCAAAGGGAAATGTTATTGCTCCCCAAAAAGTAATAGATCAGTTTGGAGCAGATATTTTAAGATTGTGGGTTGCTACTACAGATTATTCTGGCGAGCTCAATATTTCTAATGAAATTATAAAAAGAGTCTCAGATAGCTATAGAAGAATTAGAAATACTTTAAGGTTTTTATCAGCAAATTTAGAAGATTTTAATCCAAAAGAAATGTTAATCGATCCAAAAGAAATGTTGTCAATAGATAAATATGGCTTGTATCTGATTTCAGATCTACAAAAAAAAATTTTAAAAGATTATGAAGCTTTTGATTTTTATTTAGCTATGCAAAAATTCCTATCTTTTTGTTCAGAAGATTTGGGTGGTTTTTATCTTGACGTATTAAAGGATAGACTTTATACAACTAAAGTAGACTCTAAGGCTAGGCGATCAGCTCAAACTGCATTATTTCATATAACACAGTCGCTTATTAGAATTATGGCTCCAATTTTAAGTTTTACTGCAGAAGAATTATGGCAAGTAGTAAGTAAAGAAAACAAAAAAACTATTTTTATAGAAATATGGTATGAGCTTCCAAATCATGGGCTTTCTAATAAAGAATTATTGGATTGGAGTAAAACACTAGAGGTTCGAAATTTAGTTAATAAAGAAATAGAGGCATTACGAGAAAAAAGTATAGTTGGATCTTCACTTCAAGCTGAAGTTAAAATTTCAGCACCATTAGAAACTTATGAAAGTCTTAATTCATTCGAAGATGAACTTAAATATATTTTAATAACTTCAGATGCGTTAGTTAGTAGTTCAAAAAAAGATTTTAAAATTGAGGTAAAAGCCAGTAAAAATAAAAAATGTGATCGATGTTGGCATTATGTTTCAAGTGTTGGACAGAATTCTGAACATCCTACAATTTGTCATAGGTGCATTAATAATCTCTTTGAAGAAGGTGAAGAAAGAAATCATGCTTAAATATTTTACAATATCTAGTTTTATTTTTTTATTGGATCAAATTACAAAGACATTAATAGTAAAGAATATACCAGAAACAAATTTTATTTTGATTAATTCTTTTTTTAAATTAGTAAATTTTAAAAACGAAGGAGCTGCTTTTAGTATTTTAAGTAATGCAGGAGGCTGGCAAAGATATTTTTTATCTTTGGTGGCATTAACTGCATCAGTAGTTATAATTTTTTTAATAAAAAAACATAAAAAAGAATTTTTAATTGCATTAGGATTATCTTTAATTTTGGGAGGAGCCCTAGGTAATCTTTATGATCGAGTTATTCTAGGTTACGTAATTGATTTTTTATATTTTCATATTCAAGATTACTATTGGCCCGCTTTTAATATTGCAGATACTTCAATATGTCTTGGTGCTGGAATATTAATTTATACTCAATTTGTTAAAAAATGAATTATTTTTAAAAAACTATTCAAAATTTAATCAAAGTAAGGTGCATAATATGAATCAATATTTTGGTGAGTTAATTAAACAAACTGATGGAAGAAAGTTATATGATATAACAAATGACATCACTGATTGGGTAACCCAACAACCAATAAGTAATGGATTATTAACACTTAATATTCAACATACATCTGCAAGTTTGTTAGTTAATGAAAATTATGATCATGATGTTCAAATTGACTTAGATAATTTTTTTACAAAAATAGTAATTGATGGAGATGATTTATTTAGCCACACCGCTGAAGGTGCTGATGATATGCCGGCCCACATAAGAACTGCATTAACCCAAACTAATCTTTCTATACCAATTAAAAATAATAAAATTATTTTAGGTCAGTGGCAAGGAATATTTATTTTTGAGCATAGATTTAATGACTTTAAGAGAAAAGTTCATATGCATTTAATAGGTGAATAAATTATTTAAGCTTTGTCCACTTCAAAGGATTAAAAGGTTTACTATTCTTTCTTAGTTGATAATAAAGTCCATTTGTAGAATTTCCACCACTATTTCCAACGATTGCAATTGTTGAACCACCTTTAATAACTTCTCCTTTCTGTTTTATTAAAGCCTGGTTATTTCCATATAAACTCATATACCCTTTACCATGGTCAATTATAATTAAATTACCGTATCCATCTAACCAGTCTGAAAAAACAATTTTACCAGTAGCGATGGAATAAACTTCATTACCCTCTTTGGATTTAATAAAAAGTCCTTTCCATCGAGTACCAGTATCTTTTCTTTTAGAATTAAATTTTTGAATAATTTTTCCTTTAACAGGAAGTTTTAATTTTCCTTTTAATTTTGTAAAATTAATACCATCAAATTTAACATCAGGAATTAATTTTTTATCAGGCCTTATTTTTTTTTCTACAATTTTCTTTTTAGATTCAGCTTTTATTTTTTTTATTAATTCTGAAACAATGGCATTTAATTTTTTTTCATTTTGTATTAGTTTTTTCTTCTTTTTTTTCTGTGAATTTAGTTTTTTCTTTATTTTCTTTATTACTTTAGTTTTTTCTTTTTTTTGTTTTTGAAGTTTTTTAGCATTTTTTTCTTTTTGTTTTTTAAGTGAAGCTACTTTCTTTAAAGCTTTATTTGTAGCATTTTTTGTTTTATTAATATCTTTATAAGCTTTTTTAATAGATTCAATATTAGCATTTTGATATTGGCTATAATAGCCGATATAATAAGATTCTCTTGATATTTGGCTAGGATTAACCCCATCCAAAAACATTTGTAAGTATCCAGGATTCCCTTTGGTATAAGCTTGATAAAGCCTAGAAGATAGTGATTTTTTTTTAACTTTGATGTCTTTTTTTAATTTTGTTAATTCAGCATTTAATTTTTTTATCTTTTTTTTATTACTTTTAAATTTTTTATTTATTTTATAAAGCTCTTTTTTAGTTTTACTTATTTTTCTTTCTTTTTTCTTTAATTCATTAGATAAATTATTTTTTGTTGCTGTATTTTTTTTAATATTTTTATCAAGTTGATTTATTTCTTTTTGGAGCTTAAGTAATGTTTTTTCTGTTTCTAAAACCTTATCGTCTGCATAGCTAAAAGATGAAAAAATAATTATATTTAGCCAAAAAAGTAGCCTAATTATATTTTTAAGATAATAATTATTCATCAAAGTTTATTAAATTTGTTCCTGTCATTTCTTCTGGAGGACTTTCGTTCATAATATGAAGTATCGTTGGCGCTATATCAGATAGACTTCCATTCTTCTTTATAGAGCTTTTTCTACCCATATAAAGAAAAGGAACTAAGTTTGTTGTATGTTGAGTATGTAATTGGTTATTTTTTTTGTCCATCATCAATTCAACATTTCCGTGATCAGCTGTAATTAACATTTGCCCATGAGCTTGTTTTATTGATTTGGTAATTCTACCTATACAGATATCTAGAGATTCTACAGCTTTAATTGCTGCATTTATTTTTCCTGTATGGCCAACCATATCACCATTAGCAAAATTACATACTATCAAATCGTACTTTTGAGCAATTATTGCCTTACATAATTTTTCTGTTACTTCAAATGCACTCATTTCTGGTTTCAAATCATATGTTTCTACTTTGGGAGATGGTATTAATATTCTATCTTCGCCTGGATATATGTTTTCGTCGCCACCATTAAAAAAGAAAGTAACATGAGGGTATTTTTCCGTCTCTGCAATTCTTAGTTGTGTTTTTCCAATGTCTGAAATAAATTCACCTAATGAATTATTAATTTGAACTGGTTTAAAAATTGCATGGGCTCTTTTTTGTTTTTTATCATACTCAGTCAGTGTAAGGTAGTTTAAATTTTTTGGGTAAGATTTCCTTTCAAAATTACTAAATGAATCATTTAAGATTGCATCGGTTATTTGTCTTGCACGATCAGATCTAAAATTCATAAATATAATAGTGTCATTGTCATTTATACCTTCAAACTTATTTTTTGTTTTAATTAAGGTTGGGGTTAAAAACTCATCCGTTTCATTTCTTTTATAAGCATCTTTTATTGCATTTTGGGCAGATTCTGAATGATATTTAGAATTTGCATGAACTAATAGGTTAAAGGCATCTTTGGTTCTTTCCCATCTATTATCTCTATCCATTGCATAAAAACGACCACATAATGATACTAATTCTCCAGTTTCGTTTTTTTTACAAAAATTCTCTAAATTAGAAATATATTTTTCAGCACTTTTTGGTGGTGTATCTCTCCCATCTAGAAATGCATGAATAAAGACTTTTTCTAAATTATTTTTTTTAGCTAGTAATATAATTGCATTAAAGTGATCTATGTGGCTATGAACTCCTCCATCGGATAAGAGCCCAAAAATATGAAGTGTCTTATCATTTATTTTAGTTAATTTAAATTTTTCGTTAAGTATTGGATTCGAATAAAATTCTTCACTTTCAATACTTAAATTTATTCGCTCTATATCCTGATGAATAATCCGTCCTGCACCAATATTTAAATGTCCCACCTCAGAATTACCCATTTGCCCAGATGGAAGACCAACATATGATTCTGATGCATTAATTAGAGTATTTGGATATTCTTTCCTTAAAGAATCCCAATTTGGTGTATTTGCTTTAGCAATAGCGTTAAATTCTTCATCATCACTATGACCAAAACCGTCTAAAATAATAAGAACTGTAGGATTTTTTTGCATTAATTTATAAAATTTATTTTCTTATGTCTAAGGTTCAATTATAATGCCACTTTTCGATTTAGCTATGCTAAATCATAATTGTTTTATTTTAATAGGATATTTTTTTTGGATCTTTCATTTAATGATTACTTACTGGTTTTTATTATTATAACCTCTGGTTTGTTGCTTTTATTTCCTCAAGCATTATCAGGAGGAGTTAAAACAATTAATATTAAGAATGCTGTTTTACTTATGAATCGAGAAAAATGTGTAATTCTTGACGTTAGAAATGAAGAAAAATTTAATCTTGGTCATATACCTAATGCAATTAATATACCCTTTAGTGAGCTATCTAATACTATGGATAAACTTAAAAAAGAATCTAATAAAACAATTTTAGTTTATTGTAATTCAGGAAATAGTTCAGGAAAGGCAATGAAGTTTTTAAGTCAAAAAGAGTTTGTATCAGTAATGAGCATTGAGGGTGGATTTTCAGAGTGGACTAAATCACAACTTCCTGTTTCACAAACAAATTTATGAAAAATATATTAATGTATACAAGTTCATATTGCCCTTATTGTGTTAATGCTGAAAGGTTATTATCTGAAAAGGGTATCAATAAAATTGAAAAAATACGAGTAGATGAAGATCCTAAAGTACTTGAAAAGATGATAAAAATTACTGGTAAAAGAACGGTTCCACAAATATTTATTGGTAAATTATATATTGGAGGCTTTGATGAGTTGAGAGCATCCGATTTATCTGGGGAATTAGATAAATTATTAGTTTAGAATAAAAATTTAAGATTAATAGTTCATTCTTGTCGTTTAAACAGCTAGAATAGCGTTTTAATTGAGAAATTTATAACATTTAATGATTAGGAATAAATAATATGGCAGCAGATAAAAAAAATAAACCTTCAGCTAAGAACAATAAAGCAGGAACAAAAATAGGTGAAGATCAACAACCTGGTTTTGCTCTAGAGAAATTATATTTGAAAGATGTATCGGTGGAAGTTCCTAATTCACCGGAAATTTTTACTATAAGAGAACAACCAAAGATTGGTATCGAATTAAATAACGAAACTAAACCACTCGCAGATGGTTATTATGAAGTGTCTCTTCAATTGACTGTAACATCTGAAATTAATAAACAAAATGCGTTTGTTGTTGATTTAGTTCAAGCAGGTATTTTTGTAATTAAAAATATTCCTGATGATGGGTTAGAAGCAGTTCTATCAATTACTTGCCCTAATATTTTATTTCCATATGCGCGCGAGGCGATTTCAAATCTTACTGTGAAAGCAGGATTTAATCCTGTTCAATTACAGCCGATAAATTTTGAAGCCTTATATATGCAAGAAAAACAAAAACAAGATTCTAAAAAATCTTAATATGCATCCTAATTCTTTTAGGCTCTTTTTTGGTATTGGTTTTTTTCTTACTTTTTTTTGTTTTAATGTATCCGCTGAATTTCTTTCTGTTAAAACCAAAAATTCAATTTTGTTTGAAGGGCCTTCATCATCAACGAAAAAAAAGTTCATTGTTACAGAAGGTTATCCTCTGAAAATTATTGTAAGCCTTAAGGATTGGAAAAAAGTTGAAGATCATCTAGGAAAAATTAGCTGGGTTAGAACAAAAGACCTTGAGAGAGAAAGGACTGTGATGACTTTGAAATCTTCAGTGACTATATATAGTAAACCTAGTATTAATCAAGCTAAATTAGCATATGTTGATGAATCTGTAGTTCTTGATCTTATTTCACCAACTGTAACAGATGGTTGGATAAAAGTTAAATCTACATCAGTAGGTCTAGAGGGATTTATAAAAGCGAACGAAGTTTGGGGAATTTAACTTGAGAATCAGTATACTTGGAGCTGGAGCTTGGGGAACAGCTCTGGCTATTCATTTAGGAAAATTGTATCCGACAAAACTCTGGGCAAGAAACTCAGGGCATGCATCCGGAATGAAAAAAGCTCAATCAAATCCATTATATTTAGGAGATTTTAAATTTCCAGAACTTCTTGATATTGAAGATAGTCTTGAAAAATCATTATCTGATTCAGATTTAATAGTTTGTGCGGTTCCTACTTCAGGTTTTAGACAAATTCTTAGATTAATTAATGATATTAATCAAACAGCTCCTGTTATATGGGCAAATAAGGGTTTAGAGCAAGAGTCAGCTAAGTTACCACATGAAATAGCTTTTGAAGAACTGGGAGATTTTAATAAAACCAAACGACATTGGGGGGTTATTTCTGGACCAAGTTTTGCAGCAGAGTTAGTAAGATCTCTGCCAACTGCATTGACATTGGCAGCAACAAGTAAAGAGGTCGCATTATCAGCTGCAAATATTTTTCATCACAATAATGTGCGAGTTTATACCAGTGATGATGTTGCTGGTGTTTCAGTAGGCGGAGCTCTTAAAAATGTTATTGCTATTGCTGCAGGTATTTCCGACGGAATGGGGTTTGGGAATAACGCTAGGGCAGCTTTAATAACAAGAGGTTTAGCTGAAATATCTAGATTTGGAAGACATTTAGGGGCTAATCAAGAAACTTTTAGTGGTTTGGCAGGATCTGGAGACTTAGTTTTAACTTGTACTGGCGAGTATTCAAGAAATCGTGAAGTAGGAATTCAGCTTGCAAAAGGAGAATCTTTGAATACAATCTTAAAGAATTTAGGACATGTTGCAGAAGGGGTTTATACTGCTACTGAAGTAATAAGAAGAATAAAAAATGTCAAAATAGAAATGCCTATTACATATGAGGTTAATAATGTTATTCAAAATGGGAAGTCACCAAAAAATGCTGTTTTAGATTTACTGGGGCGATCAATAAAGCCGGAAAATTAAATTCCTTTTTTGAAATTAGTTTGGCGCCATGCTTCATATAAAACAATGGCTACTGTGTTGGACAAATTCAAACTTCTATTATTTTTTGTCATCGGTACTCTTATTTTTTCTTCATTTGATTCTAGGTTAAGTATATTCTTTGGTAACCCTCTTGTTTCAGGGCCAAAAACAAAAACATCGCCTTCTTTATATTTTAAATTAGTATAAAATTTAGAGGCTTTGGTAGAAACTGCAAAGAATCGATTTTTTTGAAGTTTCTTGTAGCAGTCTTCAAAAGAATCATAGATATTAATATCTGCAAAATCATTATAGTCAAGCCCAGCTCTTCGAACCTTTTTTTCTTCTAAATTAAAGCCTAATGGCTTAATTAAATGTAAAATTGATGATGTGTTAACACATAGGCGAATTATGTTACCAGTATTAGGAGGAATCTCAGGCTCAAACAATACAATATTAAACATATGATTAAATTTTAAACAGTTGTTATTAAAATAGTGTAAAATAAACTAACAAATATATATTTTATCAATTAATTAATTAAAATCAATTATTTAGGAGATATATGGATTCTCAAAAATCAATAAATAATCAAGAGACACTGCATTTTATTAAGCCTAAAGAGAAACCTAATAATAAAAATCAACAAAAGTGGACAAAAAAGGAAATTAAATCACTTTTTCAATTACCATTCAATGATTTACTTTACCAGGCTCACATTGTTCATAGGGCCAATTTTAATCCAAATTCAGTGCAGTTGAGCACATTGTTGTCAATCAAGACAGGAGGGTGTTCTGAAGATTGCGGATATTGTCCTCAATCTGCTAGATTTGATACAGATGTTGCAAATGAACCTCTCATGAAATTAAAAGAAGTTTTAGCAGCTGCCAAATTAGCTAAAAAATCAGGTGCTAGCAGATTTTGTATGGGGGCGGCTTGGAGAGGCCCTAAAGATCGTGATTTAGATTCTGTAAAAAAGATGATATCAAGTGTTAAAGAACTAGGACTTGAAACATGTGCTACTTTAGGAATGCTAAAAGATGGACAAGCTGAACAATTAAAAAAAGCAGGATTAGACTACTATAATCATAATTTAGATACATCACCAGAATTTTATGGGGACATTATTTCTACAAGAACTTATCAAGATAGATTGAATACTCTTGAAAAAGTAAGGGATGCAGATATAAATGTGTGTTGTGGAGGAATTGTTGGCTTAGGCGAATCTATAGATGACAGAATTGGCTTAATTTCTCAATTAGCAAATATGGATGTCCCTCCTGAAAGTGTGCCAATTAACCTTTTAACTCAAGTAGAGGGAACCCCTTTAAATAATACAAAAAAACTTGATCATTTTGATTTTATTAGAACAATTGCTGTTGCAAGAATTACAATGCCAAAAAGCTTTGTGAGACTTTCAGCAGGACGTGAAGTTATGGATGATGGGGTACAAGCACTAGCTTTTTTCTCAGGTGCAAATTCTATTTTTTATGGTGAGGAACTATTAACAACAGGAAATCCAAATACTGAAAAAGATAAAGAACTTTTTAAAAGATTAAATATTACTACTATCTAGTTATGTTAAATAATGATTTATCATCAGATTTAAAAGATTTAGTAAATAAAAAACTATATAGACAAAGACAATTAATTGAAGAAATACAAGAACAAAATATTAAAATTAATAATCGATGGGTGCTTAATTTTTCAAGTAATGATTATTTAGGATTGACACAAAACAAAGATATTAAGACATCAATTATTAATGGAATAAAAAAATATGGTAATGGATCTGGTTCTTCTCATTTAATATCTGGACATCATTTAATTCATGATGAAATCGAAAAATTAATTGCGAAAAATCTACAATTTAATAAAAGTATTTTATTTACATCAGGGTTTGCTGCAAATATAGGTGTAATAACCTCAATATGTTCTCGAAATGATGTCATTTTTTCAGATAAATTAAATCATGCTTCATTAAATGAGGCAGCTTTATTAAGTAAATCAAAATTTGTACGCTATAGGCATTTAGATTTATCTCATTTAGAACAATTATTACAAAAACATAATGGAAGAAGAAAGCTTATTGTTTCTGATGCTGTTTTTAGTATGGATGGAGATTTAATTGACCTTCCTAAATTAATTGATTTATGTGAAAAATATGATGCTTATTTATATATAGATGATGCTCATGGGTTTGGGGTTTTAGGAAAAAATGGACAAGGAACATTAGAGTATTATTATCCTAAATTGGATTTATCATCTAATAGAAAGAAAAGATTGATATATATGGTTACTTTAGGTAAGTCAGTAGGGATTTCTGGTGCGTTTGTTTTAGCAAGTAATCAAACTATAAAATATTTAGTTCAAAAAGCTAAAACATATATTTATACAACTGCATTGTCACCTGCATTAGCAAATGGTATTTTTACCTCTTTAACAATAATCTTGAAAGATAAAAAATTAAGAAAAAGAATTTTACAAAATATAAAGATTTTCAGAAAAACAATAAAAAATAAAATATTATTAACTGATTCCATAACTCCTATTCAACCAATTTTGATAAATGATACAAAGGCATCAATTAAACTCTCACAAAAACTTTTAGATAAAGGTTTCTATGTTCCTGTGATAAGACCACCAACAGTTCCAAAAAATACATCACGTCTAAGAATTTCAATTTCAGCTTTACATAAAGAACAAAATGTAAAAGATTTAGCTGAGTTAATTAATTTAAATCTTTAATAAATAAAAAATGCATATAAAAATAATAGGTAAGGGTAAGCCGGTAGTATTAATTCATGGCTGGGGTATGTCGGGAAGGATTTGGGAGGATTTATCAGAGACAATGAGGATTAACTATAAATTATTTATCATAGATCTTCCTGGGATGGGTAAAAGTCCATTACTTAAAATATATAAAATTAACAATGTAATTAAAGAAATTCGCAAGCATATTCCAAGCAAAGTAATAATGATTGGTTGGTCATTAGGCGGACAAATAGCAATGAAGTATGCCTTACAATATCCAGGAAGTATTAAAAATTTAATTTGTGTATCTTCTACCCCAAGTTTTATATGTAATTCTGGATGGGATTTTGGTATGGACAAAAAAATTTTTCTAGGTTTTAAAAAAGAATTAAAAGATAATTGGAAAAAAACTCTTAAAAATTTTTTTTTACTACAATTGATCAAAAATAAAGAACAAAAAAATATTTTAAAAAGATTTGAGAAACATTATATTAATGAAAAGCCAGGGTTAAAATTAGGATTAGAGAAATCATTAAATATTTTAGAAGATAATGATTTAAGAAATGATATTAAAAAAATTCAAATACCAACATTAATAATTACCGGAAAAAAAGATAACATATGCAGCTATAAAGCCTCAATATGGCTTCATTCAGAAATTAAAGACTCTAAATTATTTATTTTTGAATCTGAAGGCCACATACCTTTTATTAATAATAAAAAAAAATTTTTTCAAATTATTCATCAATTTATCAAGATAAATGAATCATGATTGATAAGAATTATAAGCGAAAAATATTTAATAGATCTGCTAAATCGTATGATGAGTTTTCTATTTTACAAAATGATGTATCAGATAATCTATTTGATAGATTAGTAGATTTAAAATTAAATCCAAAATTAATTTTAGATTTAGGATGTGGAACTGGAAGAAATGGAAAAATCTTAAAAAATATTTATAAAGATGCAAAAATAGTTAATTATGATTTTTCTGAAAATATGCTTACACAAGCGAGAATGAAACAAATTAGTTTTTTTGATAAAATTTTACAAAATAAAAGATCATCTTTTATTTGTGGAGATATTGAAAATTTAGTTTTTACTAATAAAATATTTGATATTGTTTGGTCAACAAATTCTCTTCAATGGTGTAATAATTTATCTGTAACCTTTAAGAGCATAGGATCAATTTTAAAGCCTAATGGTTTATTTATATTTACTACTTTTGGACCAAAAACACTTTATGAATTAAGAAATATAACTAGAAAAATATCAAGCTTTCAAAAGACTAATGATTTCATAGATATGGAAAATATTAAAAAAATCCTAATTAATAAAGGTTTTAGTAATCCCATACTTGAATCTGAAGAAGTTTGTTTAACATACAGTAATATAAAGAAACTATTTTTGGAGCTTAAAAGTATTGGCGCTACTAGTGGATTAAAGATTAAAAAAAATGGTTTAACTGGTAAATCTTTTTTAAAAAAAATAGAAGAAGGTTATGAGAATTATAAACATAAAGAAAAATTTACGGCAACTTATGAAGTAATATATGGTTATGCCAGATATAAAAAAAATAATAAAACTTAATCTATTTAAATTTTAATGAATAATTCTTTCTTTATTACTGGAACAGACACCCATATAGGTAAAACAGAAATTACTTGTGGCTTAATACATTTTTTCAAAAATAAAACTAATATTGTATGCGGAATGAAGCCTGTTGCTGCTGGAACTGAGGATATTGATGACCAAAAAATCAACGAAGATGTTTACAAGTTTAAAAAATTTAATTCTTTAAATAAATCAATAGAAATAATTAATCCTTATTCTTTTGATGAGGCAATTGCACCTCATATAGCATCCAATAAAGAAAAAGAAGATATATCCTTTCAAAAAATTCGAAAAAATTTTTTACTTTTACAAAAAGAATGCGACTACTTATTTGTTGAAGGTGCAGGTGGATATAGAGTACCTTTATCAAAAGAGAAATCAATACCAGATTTGATTGAGTATTTAAATATACCAATTATTTTAGTAGTAGGAATTAGATTAGGATGTATTAACCATACAATGTTAACAGTTGAATCAATAAATAATAATAAACATCATCTTTTTGGATGGGTTGCAAACTGTATTGATTTAGGTATGAGCGAAGTTGATGAAAATATTAATTATCTAGTTAATAATATAGAAGCACCCTTTATGGGGAAGGTACCATTTTTAAAACAAATGAATTATTCTAAAATTTCAGATCATTTAATATGGCCTGTTACTGAATAAAGTTTATGCCTTAAAATATATTCACGAATAATTTCGGGTAACATTTTTCTAGTGCTAGCATTCTTTTTTAATTTATTTTTTATTTCAGTTGATGAGTTTTCATAAAATACTGTTGGTAAAGTATAAATGTAACCATTTTTATTTTTCTTTAGGGCATTTATATCTTTAGTAGTATTACTTATTAAAAAATCTTGCACCTCGTTTGGCATATCATCACTATTTAATTGATTATTAGATCTTTCAATTATTATTAGATGAGTATAATTAAGAAGATCTTTCCATTTATACCAAGAATTTATTGAAGAAAATGCATCACTACCTAAAATAAAGCAAAGTGTAAATTTACTATCTTTTGAGAAAAACTTAAGAGTATCAATTGTATATGAAATTTCTTTCTTGTTTAAATATTTTTTAATTTCAAAATCAGATACTTGAAAATTAGGATTATTGCAAACTAGACTTACCATTTCTAGTCTATGATTATAATTTGTAAGTTTTTTGTTAGCTGAACTACCTGTTGGAATAAATATAATTTTTTTAAGCCCAATTTTTTTGATACATTCTTCAGCTATAGATATGTGAGCATTATGAATAGGATCAAAAGCCCCACCTAATAAACCAATTAATTTATCATCTAACATTATTATTGTCTGATTTGTCCTGTACCAGAAACAATATATTTCAAAGAGGTCAATCCTTCTAAGCCAACTGGACCTCTAGCATGAAATTTATCAGTTGAAATTCCAATTTCAGCTCCTAAACCATATTCAAAACCATCTGCAAATCTAGTAGAAGCATTGACCATTACACTTGAGGAATCGATTTCTCTAATAAATTTGTTACTATTTTCCTGATTTTTTGTAATTATTGATTCAGTATGTTTAGAAGAATATTTATTAATATGTTGAATTGCTCCTTCAAATGACTCAGTAATAATGCATGAAATAATTGGACCTAAATATTCTTTGTAAAAATCTTCTTCTTTAGCAAGCTCTATACTAGGTATAATTTTTTTTGTATTTGCACATCCACGTATCTCTATTTTTTTACTGTCGAAAATTTTTTTTATTTTTGGTAGGAAATTTTTTGCAATTTTTGAGGAAATAACTAGTGACTCTAATGTATTACATGTACCAAGTCTTTGGGTTTTTGCGTTATCTACGATTTTGACGGCTTCGCTGATATCTGCAAATTCATCAACATATATATGGCAATTACCATCTAAATGTTTGATAACAGGTATTTTTGCATCATCTGATATTTTTTTTATTAAGCTTTTACCGCCTCGTGGAATTATGACATCAACATATTCATGCATTGTTATAAGTTTGTTAACTGCTTCACGATCAGTAGTTATAATTATCTGAACAGAACTTGAAGGAAATCCAGTTTCTTTTAGAGATTGGGTTATTAATTCTCCCAAAAATGTATTTGAAAATATGGACTCAGATCCACCTCTTAAAATTATTGCATTTCCTGATTTAATAGCTAATCCAGCAGCATCAATTGTAACGTTTGGTCTAGATTCATATATCATTCCAATTACACCAAGTGAAACTCTCATTTGACTAACTTTTATTCCTGAAGGCATAGTTCTCTCATTACTAATTTTGCCAATTGGATCCTCTAATTTTTCAATTTGTAATAACCCTTCTGCCATAGCAGTTATATTTTTTTTATTTAAAGTAAGGCGATCAATAAAAGCAGCATCAAAATTATTTTTAGCTGCCTGATCTAAGTCTTTCTTATTAATATTAATAATTTTATCTACATTGTTAAGAATTCTTTTCCCTAAATTATTTAAAAAATTATTTTTTTGTTCTGAAGTTGCAGAGGATGTAAAAAAACTTGCTTTTCTAGCTTCATCTCCAATTTTAAACATGTAATCTTTTATATCCATAAGAATATTTTACTCTGATTTTTTATTTAATAGACGAGATATTCCAAATACAAATCTATTTATTTCTAACCAAGGATCACCAGTCCTTAATCCTTTGCATATGAGATCAATCTCTTTAATTTTAATTAAGCTTGCATCAATCTGTTTAACTGTGAGCTTATTTAAAGCATTAATTACATATTCTTGTGATGAACCAAATATTTTTAATTCCATTAATTTTTTATTTGATACAGGCATAATCATAGAAAATTTTAATTTTGATATAGCATTAAAAATCCATGAAAATATTCCATTTAATATTATTGGCTCCATTCCTTCTTCTTCGAAATATGATAATGCTTGATTAGTTTTTTTAATATTTCCTTTCATGCAATAGTCTAAAAGTTCGAAACTATCAAATTTTGAACCATTTGATATAAGAGAAATTAATTTTTTAGCATCAATACTTTTATTGTTTTCTATTAATGATAATTTTATTAATTCATTTTCTGCTGCTAATAAATTTCCCAATGATAGGTTGGATAACAAAGATATAGATTCATTATTAAGATCTAATTTATGGTAATTAGCCCTAGTTTTCACTACATTTTCGATTTGGTTAACACTAGGTTCTTTTGCATCAAATTGGATTGCATATTTTTTTATTTTATTAAACCATGCTGATTTTACCAAATCCTTAGTACTATTTTGAAAATGGAAAATAAATATATCTTCAATATTTTCAGAAATTATTTTTACTGTTAATTTTTTTATTTCTTCTGCAATTCTTCCACCAGGAATATTTATATTGAATAGTGTTTTATTTGAGAATAATGAATTATTCTCAAATATCGGTTTTAATTTTTCAATTTTTAAAGATGTATCTATTGTAATAGATTGATATTCAAAGTGGTTTATTTTAGTTGATGCTTTAATATGTTCTTTTATATGATTTGAAATTACCGGTTCATCACCAAGAATTATAAGAGAATTTTTTCTTGAATCTTGAAGTTTATTTAAAATATCTTTTGGAGCATAAATAGCTTCCATTATTATTTTGAAACTGAAATATGAGTAACTATCGTTCTTATTAATTGCTCTTGCATACCTTCAATTAATCGAGATTCTTCTTCTGTTTTTGCAATTATATTTTTATCATCATAAGTGTAGTCTCTTATTGTTTCGATATTTATTGGCTCTCCCCATTCACCTTCATTTGGTTTAATTCTGAAAGTTACTTTATATGTTATTTGATATTCTTTTACTTTTCCTGATGAGCTTAGAGAAAGAATTTTCTTAGAAAAAGCATTATTAGTAATTTCAAGATTTTTTTGTGCATTTTTTGGCACTATTTTAACTTTTGATTGTTTAAATCTCTTTTTTAGTAATTTTGCAAATTCTATTGAACCACCGGTAATAGAAATTGTTTCGAAATTTAATTTGTCAGAACCTCTGAGTTGAAAGCCACAGGCAGAGATACTTACTGCTATAAAAACCAATAATATGTATTTAAAAATTTTTTTCATATCTTATTTTGTTAATCAATAACAATATTGATAAGTTTATCTTTAACATAGATAATTTTTTTAATTTTATTCTTATCATCTATAAATTTTTTTACACTTTCTATTTCTACTGCTTTATCTTTTATTTCAATTTCTTTTTGATCAGCTGATATTATCATATTTCCTCTTAGCTTTCCGTTAACCTGAATAACAATTTTAATTTCATCAAGTACTAAGGCTTTTTTTTCTACTTTGGGCCATGGTAAATCGTCTATATTGGTATTAGGTTTTAAATAACACCATAGTTCTGAGGTAATATGAGGGACAAATGGATTAAGCATCAAGAGAATGTTCTCTAAAACCTCTTGTTTTGAAGAATATGGTAATTCTTTCTTTTTATCACACTCATTTAGAAAATTTAGAAGCTCCATGATTGATGATATAACTGTATTAAAACTATTTCTTCTTTCAAGATCATCAGTTACCTTCTTAATAGTTGTATGTAATTTAAAATTCATTTCTTTTATACTTTTAGATATCACTTTATTGTTATCATCTTTTTTTAGGTCTTTTTCAATATGGTTATGAACAATAGTCCATAATTTTTTTAGAAATCTGTGGGCCCCCTCAATACCTTTATCAGACCACTCTAAGCTCTGTTCTGCGGGTGCAGCAAACATTATGAATAATCGAGCTGTATCAGCTCCATATTTATCAATAAGCTCTTGAGGATCAACGGTATTACCTTGCGATTTTGACATCTTTGTCCCACCCTTGAGAACCATACCTTGTGTCAATAATTTTTTAAATGGCTCTCTAGACTTGATTAAGCCTATATCACTTAAAACTTTGTTAAAAAATCTAGCATATAAAAGATGAAGAATTGCATGTTCAATACCCCCAATATAAAAATCAACAGGTAGCCAATAATCTGTTCTATCATCAAGCATTTTACTATCTTGATTAGAGCATGCGTATCTTGCAAAGTACCACGAAGATTCAAAAAAAGTATCCATCGTATCAGTTTCTCGTTTAGCATCTTTTCCACATTTTGGACATATACACGAATAAAATTCAGGCATATTTTTTAAAGGAGAACCAATTTCAGAAGCATTCATTTTTATATTTACTGGAAGTGTAACTGGTAAATCTTCTTCTTTGACTGGAACATCACCACAATCTGGATTATCACAATAAATCATGGGAATAGGGCAGCCCCAGTATCTTTGTCTAGATATACCCCAATCACGAAGACGAAATTGTATTTTTTTCTTACCTTTTCCTAAGGCTTCTATTTTTTTTGAAATAGCATTTTTAGCTTCTTCTCCTGAAAGATTATTAAATTCACTGGAATTAATTAGATTACCAGTCCCTGTGAATGCTTTAGTACCATCATATTCATCAGATTCGATAACTTGCTGAATTGGTAGTTGATATTTCTTGGAGAATTCAAAATCTCTGTCATCGTGCGCAGGAACTGCCATTACAGCTCCCTCACCATAACTTATTAGTACATAATTTGCTATCCATATTGGAATACTCTTTTGGGTCAATGGATGTATAGCAAATAGCCCAGTATCAATACCTTTCTTTTCTACATTTGCTATTTCAGCCTCGGATACTCCAATTTTCTTGCATTCTTCAATGAAATTTTTAATTTTTTTATTTTTTTTTGATACAAATTGACTAATTTTATGTTCAGGTGCTATTGCAAGATAGGTTGCTCCCATTAATGTATCTACTCTGGTTGTGTAAACTTTTAAAGTTTCATTTAACTCAACAAGATTAAAATCAATTTCACAACCACTACTTTTACCAATCCAATTTTTTTGCATTATTTTTACTTGTTCAGGCCATTCATTTAACTCATCAAGACCTTCTAAAAGTTCATCAGCATAATCAGTAATTCTCATAAAATATTGAGGGATTTCTTTCCTCTCAATCATTGCTCCTGATCGCCAACCTTTTCCGTCTACAACTTGTTCATTTGCAAGAACGGTTTTATCAATTGGATCCCAATTTACAATAGATGTTTTCTTAAAAATTAAACCTTTCTCATAAAGCTTAATAAAAAGCCATTGCTCCCATTTATAATAATCTACATTACAAGTTGAGAGTTCTCGATCCCAATCTATTGAAAGTCCCAATTGTTTGAGTTGCAATCGCATATGTTCAATATTTTCATTTGTCCATTTAGCTGGCACTGTATTATTTTGAATAGCAGCATTTTCTGCAGGTAATCCAAATGCATCCCAACCCATTGGTTGTAAAACATTAAACCCGTTCATTCTTTTATATCGCGATATAACATCACCAATTGTATAGTTTCTAACATGTCCCATGTGTAAATTACCACTAGGGTATGGAAACATTGATAGAACATAGAATTTCGATTGATTAACATCTTCTTTTACTGCAAAAGAATTTGAAGTCTGCCATTTAGCTTGAATTTTTGATTCAATTTCCTTAAATTGATATTCAGGAGACATGATTATGATAATTTTCCATTTAAATCATTATTAATTTGATCTGGTGATTTAGTGCCATCTATTTTAATAAATTTTGGTTTATTGATATCTTTTTCTTTTGACCAGTTAGAATAAAAAGTAACAAGTGGTTCTGTTTGCTCGTGGTAAGTAGCTAATCTCTTTAATATTGTTTCCTTGATATCGTCATCACGAGTAATAAGACTTTCTCCAGTAATATCGTCTTTCCCATCCTTCTTGGGTGGATTATATTTAATATGATATATTCTTCCAGATTTAGGATGTATTCTTCTTCCACCTAATCTTTCTATAATGTCATTATCTGGCACTTTTATTTCTATAACATAGTCTACAAAAATATTAGCATTCTTCATTGCCTGTGCTTGAGGAATTGTTCTTGGAAAACCATCTAACAGATAACCATTCTTACAGTCATGTTCTTTAATTCTTAATTTAACAAGATTGATTATTAGATCATCTGGAACTAAAAGCCCTTTATCCATAAAGTCTTTTGCTAAAATTCCCAGATCTGACTTGTTAGCGACAGCAGATCTTAACATGTCGCCAGTAGATATTTGAGAAATACAAAATTTTTCTTTAAGAAAATTTGCCTGTGTACCTTTTCCTGCTCCAGGCGCACCTAATAAAATTATTTGCATAGATATTATTCCAAGAAATTAAAATTATAACAGTAATCAAAACGATATTTTTTTTAGACTTAAATAGTTTTCGATATTAACGAAATGATCTACTGAAAGGGTTTCTGCTCTAACATTTGAATCTATATTAAGTTTCAAGAAATCAGATTCATCGAGAACCCCTTTAAAATTATTTTTTATTGTTTTTCTTTTATATTGAAATGCTATTTTAACTATCTTTTCATAATTTTCTTCATTTAATGCATTTAGTTCACTTGATGCTTTTCGAGTTAATTTAACAAAAGATGATATTACCTTTGGTTCTGGAATAAATGCTTCCGCAGGAATATCAAAAAGAAGTTCTACTCTAAAAAAATATTGCATTATAGATGATAATCTTCCATACATTTTTGTTGAAGGAGCAGCAGAAACTCTTTCGGCTACCTCCTTTTGCAGCATGAAGAAATGACTAGCTTTATTTTTTTTAATTTTAGCTAATTTTAAAAGGATTGGTGTTGATATATAGTAAGGTAAATTTCCAATAATAAAATTAAATTCTGAGAAAATTTTATCGTCAACTTTTAGGATATCATCTTGATAAATAGTTATTTTTTCAGAGGGTATTTTTTTTGTTAAAAACTTCACCATATCTCTATCAATTTCAATTACTTTGATATGATTTAACTTTTCCAAAAATGGGATTGTTAAGGCACCCAGGCCGGGCCCAATTTCAAGAACAGATTGTATTTTATTAGGATTTACTGAATCTAATATTTTTTGAATAATATGTCGATCAATTAAAAAGTTTTGACCAAACTTTTTTTTTGCTTGAATCATTTTTTTTTATTATTTACTAATTTAATTGCTAAATTAATAGATTCGAAAAAACTTGTACTATTAATTTTTTTAGTACCTACTAGATCTAATGCAGTACCATGGTCAACTGATGTTCGAATTATTGGTAACCCTAGTGTTGTGTTCACTCCATGATTAAAGGTCAAAGCTTTAAAGGGCGCTAGACCTTGGTCATGATACATTGCAAGAAAGCTATCTGTATTTTTTATATATTTTGGAGTAAATGCCGTATCAGCAGGAATAGGACCAAGTAAAGTTAATCCCTCACTTGTTAATTTTTTTATCACTGGAATTAATATTCGATTTTCTTCGCTCCCAAATTCATCAGCATGAGGATTAAGACCTGTAATAGTTATTTTTGGATTTTTTATTTTGAAATTATTTATTAAGTCCCTATGAATTATTCTAATTGTATTTTCTAATTTAATTTTAGTAATAGATTTAGATACATCTGAAAGAGCAATATGTGTCGTTACTAAAGCAACTCTTAAATTATTTCCATCAACAAGCATCATTACTTCTTTATTTTTTCTTCCACATAATTTCGAAATATATTCTGTATGACCCGTAAATTTTTTACCTTTAAAAGAAAGTATTTTTTTATTAAGAGGAAGTGTTACTAGAGCATCATAATTTTTTTTCATGCACTCATTTACTGCAAACTCAATTGATCTTAATTGTGCTATAGAATTGGATTTATCTAGCTTACCGGGTAAAACTCTATTTAGAATAGGAACATCAATTAAATTGATTCTTCCATCTCCATTATGTAATGATGACTTTGTATTAATTATAATTTTTTTCTTTTGAAGTTTTGCTCTTTCAAGAGTTGCGTTATGATTTGCTAAAATAGTAATTTCAGCAGGAAATTTTTGGTAAGCTAAATCCAAGCAAAGATCTAAACCAATACCAGCTGGTTCTCCTGATGTGATTATAATTTTTGGTTTATTGTTTTTCAATCTTGAATCATTCTTATATCGATGAAGGATTGATCTCTTAATTGCTTTATCCAGTCTTTAAAGATCAATTCAGTTTTTTGATTTATTAATTGCATTCTTGCTGCATACTTAATTGATTCATCGGTTAAATCATTTTCTCTTCTTTCAGTAACTTGAAGTATATGCCAGCCTAAATCGGTATTAATAGGCTTACTAATTTCATTTATTTCTAAAGCATCATAAGTACTTTCAAAAATTGGCAAAGTTGTACCTGGGCTCACCCATCCCAAATCGCCTCCCTCAGCAGCTGAGCCATCTTCAGAATATTTTTTAGCTAGATTTTCAAATGTTTCACTTCCATCGATAATTAGATTTCTAAAACGATTTAATCTTTTTGTTATTTCTTCTACAGGTGTAATTTCATTTTGCTTAATAATAATATGTCTTAATTTAGTTTGTTTAATTAAAACTTTCTTTTTTTCTACGCCTTTTTTTTCATTTATTTTAAGTATATGAAATCCATTTGGAGATCGAAATGGATTAGTAATTTCTCCTTCATTTATCTTTGATAATTCATTGACAAATAATTCAGGTAAATCCTCCTCTTTTTTCCAACCAATATTACCTCCAGTTTGACCTGAACTATCATCTGAAAATTCAATAGCTATATCCTCAAAACTTTTCTTTGCTTTTAATAAATCATAAATCTCCAAACTTTTCTTATAATTTGCATCTATTTCATCTTCTGAGGCATTACTTTGATTTTGGATTAAAATATGGGACAAGTTATAAACATCTGGATTAAGAACTGCATTCTTGCGTAATTGTGATTCTATTTCGAAATCAGAAACATTGATTTTCGTACTAATTTCTTTATTTTTAATTTGTTTAAGTATCAGTTCGTAACGAATATTATCAATAAATCTTCCGAATCTTATTCCATCTCTTTCAATAGTTTCTGCTAATTCCTCAATAGTCATATTATTATTTTTAGCAACATTATCTATAAATGCATCAACTTTTTTTTGTTCTACTTTAATTCCAAATTGGGCTGCGTATTGTTCAATTAAACTTTTTTGGATGAGCTGATCAAGGACATTATCACGAACTAATTCTTCGTACTGTTCTCCAGAATTATTTTTGTTTTTTGAAGAATTTAATACTTGCTTAATTGCATTTGCAAGTTCTATCTCAGTTATAACTTCTTTTTCAACTATCGCAACAACTCTGTCAAGTTCTTGATATTTTTCATCTGAAAACAGATTTTGGCAAATTAAAAATATTGTAAAAAAATATAATAAGCCTGAGTAAACTTTTTTTTTCATTAATCTAAATTTTGTTTTCTATATTGATCAGGAATATTTGATGCAAATGATGCTCCTGGAACATTCCTATTAATTACATCAAATAAATTTGTATCATTACTTGCTCCCAATGATCCCAAACCTCCAAGTTCAATTTGCATAAATAAAGTATAGTTTGGTTTATCTGTTGTAGCTAATGATAATCTGTTTAATACCAATCTAGAAGTCCAGCAACCCCCGTCGTACTCTAATCCACCTAGTGACTCAACAACTCTTGATTTCTTTATATCATAGTTATATCGACCTATTGAGTACCAACCCTTACCCATTGGCCATTGGCCTGCTAAATTAATTTGTTTAATATCACTATTATTATCAGTTGGGTTTCTAATTAATCTGTAACTAGCATCAATTAATTTTCCTGGTTGCGGACTAAAGCTCGTTCTAAATGTACCTCGGTTTGTGGCACTTTCATCTGGGTTATATTGTATTTCACTATCTACTCTTAATGCTTTATTAATAAAAGCAGTAGCAGTTAAGAAGAGGTCTGAAGAATCACTTTGAAAGATAGAATTAACATATTGGCTTTCTTTTAAAACTTTTCTATCATTTATATAAAATCTTTGTGCTAAAGTTGCATTGACTCTTTCATAGCCTGTGTCATCAATAAATCTTGTTGTTGCAGCAATTGTAAATTGATTAGAATCCATAATTCTATCTCCACCAACAAATTGATTTTCCAGGAATAAGCTTTCTAAATTTAAATCTGTTAAAGCAGTATCAAACATAGGTAGAGTTTCTTGATTTCTGTAGGGTGTGTAGGAATAAAAAATTCTTGGCTCTAGAGTTTGAACAAAGTTTTTTCCTGCAAGATTTAATTCTTTGTCAAGATAAACACCACTATCAATTGATATTGTAGGAATGGTCATAGATTTTGAATCAGTTGTACCACCTTCAAGCTCATAATTTCTTATATTCATTGTTAATTTTGGCTTGATATAGCCATAGCTTGATTCAAAAGGAATACTTATACTCGGATTTGCTATAAATCTTGTTCCAGTCACACTACTTTGAGAGGATGAAGCTACAAAATTATGATTTCGTTCAAATTGCGTTAAAGACATACTTAACTCTGTTTCATAAGTAGAAAATCCATTAATATTTGTATATTCATCAGCATGATTAATTTTTATACTCGGTAGACGCTCATAAGGAGAGCTTGATGTTGTTAAGTTTTGATATCTTTGAGCAATAAAATTTACATTTAATTTGTCTGATGTGTAATTAAGATAAGCTTCTTGTGGTAAATTAACTGTACTAGTTGCTGAAATTAATGATGACATATCTGAAAAATAATTATCATCAGAAACTTTTTCCATCCTAAAACCACCACTAATATTTTTAGTCAAATTTTGTTTGTGGTGTATTTTTGCATAATATCTATTATCTTTATCATTAGATTTATCATTATTCATATATTCAAGATTACTCGTTCCTGAATAGTTTTTATCTAAATATCTATATTCACCTTGCATCTGGATACCTCTTTTACCAAAATATCTTGGAGTAAGGGTTGCATCACTTGTTGGCGAAAGATTAAAATAATATGGAATTGATGTTTCAAAACCACTTCTAGATGTGGTTCCAACTGAAGGAGCTAAAAATCCAGATTTTCTATCATCATTAAATGAAAAATTTATAAAAGGCGAGTATAAAATTGGAATGCCTTTAAATTCAAGTTTGGCATCCCTTGCATCTACTGTTTTAGAGCTATCATTGATTTCAATTTCTGAAGCCTTAATAAACCAATCATCCTGTCCTACCTCACATGTAGTGATAGATGCACCTTGTAATCTTTTTTTATCTTCTCCTTCAAGAAAAAGCATTTTAGCTCTTCCTCTTAAAGTATTATTAAATACGTTGCTTGGGTTTTTTAATCCTGAAGAGAATGAAGCATTTGGTATAATTCCAATATTCTCTTTAACTGATAATTCCAATGATGAACCAGTTAACTTGCTTCCACCACCCTCAATCTTTACATTACCGATAGCATATAACTCGTCAGATACTTGATCATATTCGATTAAATCAGCATTTATTGTTTTACCGTCTTTTTTTAAAATTGCGTTTCCTGCGGCTTTTAGCTTTCTATCTAAAATATTTTCAAGAGAATCACCTTCAATTAAAAGAGTACCATCAGTCAATTCTTCTTGACCATAGGAAAAGGGGCTAATTAAAAATAGCAAGAATAAAACCACAAAATAATTTTTCTTTATGATTGTAGTCAAAGTATTAATCTAAACCTGATATAGTCATTTTTAATATATTCATTTATTATCTAATTTACTTACAAAACTAATATAAATCAGTGAGTTATGGATTATAACTCAAGTAATTTTAAAAAACCGATTATTTGTAACGGAATGAGGGAAACTTGGAAAGAATAGAAACAATAAAAAATTGGTTAAAAAATCAATTAAATCAAGAATTTATAATGAAAGCTGCATCATCAGATGCTAGTTTTAGGCGTTATTTTAGAATCATTATAGGAAAAAAAACATATATCTTGATGGACGCACCTCCTAATTTGGAAAAAATTAAAAATTTTATAAATATTACTAAAAAGTTAGCTTTTTATAAAATAAATGTCCCAAAAATTATTTCTTTTAGTGATGAATTAGGCCTAGTATTGATGTCTGATTTTGGTAGCCAAACCTTTTTAGATGCTATTGATAACAAGAATATGAGTGAATTATATGCTAATGCGATAAATTCTTTACTAAATATTCAAGAAAAAGTTGACATAAAAAGAATTAAAAAATACTCAGAAACATTATTAATTAAGGAGATGTCACTATTTCCTGAATGGTATCTGACTAAACTTAAAAATAATAATTTAATAAATCAAGATGATCTAAATGAAATATTTTTATTGATTTCTAAGAAGTCTTTATCACAGAACACATGCTTTGTTCATAGAGACTTCCATAGTCGGAACTTAATGTTAGTGAGTGATAAAAAACTTGGCATACTCGATTATCAAGATGCATTGTGCGGACCATTATCTTACGATCTTGTTTCTTTATTGAAAGATGCATATATTAAATGGGATGAAGAATTTGTAATTGATCAATCTGTCCATTATTGGGAAAAAGCTAGAAAAATAGGATTGATTAAGAATCAAGACTTTTCAGAATTTTATAAAAACTTTGAATGGATTGGGGTTCAGAGGCATTTGAAGATATTGGGTATTTTTTCTAGGCTATCTATTCGTGATAAAAAAGATCAGTATTTAAAGGATATACCTTTAGTTGAGAAATATTTACTTGATACTTCTGAACGATATAAAGATCTTTATCCTTTAAGAAAAATTTTAGATAAGGTGATTTCTTAGATGAAAGTTATGATTCTTGCAGCAGGTAGGGGGTTGCGAATGGGTAGTCTTACAAAAGATATTCCAAAGCCGCTAATTCAAGTTAAAGGCAAACCATTAATAGAATGGCATCTTGAAAAATTAGCAAATGCAGGTTTTAAAGATATCGTAATTAATATTTGCTATTTACCTGAAATGATAAAAGAATTTGTAGGTAATGGCTCAAGATGGGAATTAAATGTTATTTATTCTGAAGAAAATCCAATATTAGAAACAGCTGGAGGAATTAAAAATGCCTTACCATTGCTCAGTTATGAGCCCTTTGTAGTTATAAATGCTGATATTTTTTCAAATTTTAATTATAAAAAATTAAAGTCAATTAGTTTAGAAAATTCGGTTGATGGTTATTTAGTCCTTGTTAAAAATCCTGAGCATAATGAAATTGGAGACTTTGGATTATTGGGAAATAATTTTTTGGCTCTAGATACTAATATTTTGTATACTTTTTCAGGTATTGCAATTTATCATTCTAGATTTTTTGATCGGATTGAGCTAGGTAAAAAGATGCAGTTATCACCATTACTTAATAGTTCTATATCTCAATCATTAATTAAGGGTGAATTATTTGAAGGTATTTGGTCAGACATAGGTACACCTGAGAGACTAAGAGCTATTAATGACAAAGATTAAACATGGAAAATTATAAAGAATTTTTAAATAGAAGAAAAAAATTACTGGAATTAATTGGTGATGGGATTGCTGTAATTTCTAATTCAATTGAATCACCAAGAAATAGAGATTGTAATTTCTCATTTCGATCTGATAGCTATTTTCACTATTTGACCGGTTTCCCTGAGCCCGAAGCAGTTATTTTTTTAGTAGGAGGGCATAAACCAAAATCTATAATTTTTTGTAAGTCAAAAGATAAAAGTAAAGAAATCTGGGATGGTTATATTTATGGTCCAAAAGAAGCCGCAAATAAATTTTTATTTGATGAATCTTATTCTTTAAATGATATAGATAAATTAGCCCCTAAAATTCTCGAAAGTTATATTCCTAATAAAAATATTTTTTGCATACCGGCAACAATTCCATCAAATAGTGCGATTTTAACTATAAAAAATTTATCCAAATGGAAGCAAATTGATGCTAAAACAAAATATTGTGATTTAAGTATTTTTCTAGATAAAATGCGATGCTCTAAGAGTGAAGAAGAGATAAGTATTATGCAAAAATCAGCTAATATTGCTGCTAAAGCCCATATTTATGCGATGGGAAAAACTAGTCCTGGTAAATTTGAATACCAAATTGAAGGCGAAATTCTAAATCAATTTACACAATATGGAGCAAGGGAACCTGCATATGGCTCCATTGTAGCTTCGGGGATTAATGCATGCACACTTCATTATGTAGATAATAATAGTATCTTAAAGGATGGAGATTTACTTTTGATCGATGCTGGATGTGAATTAGAAAATTATGCTTCAGATGTTACAAGAACTTATCCTATAAATGGAAAATTTACTCCAGAACAAAAAGATATTTATAGCATTGTACTTAATGCACAAAAAGAAGCGATTAAAAAAGTCAAACCAGGTAATTTTTTTGATGAGCCTCACAAGGCAGCTATTGACCAAATTATAAATGGGTTAATTGATCTTAAAATATTAAAAGTTTCTCGTGAAGAAATAATTGAAAAAGAGCTCTATAAACAATTTTTTATGCATCGGACAAGTCATTGGTTGGGATTAGATGTTCATGATGCAGGAAAATATATTAATACCTCTTTAAAAAAAGAAGATTTAACACCTATTAAATTCCAAAATAGAAATATCCTTACTGTAGAGCCGGGATGTTATATAAAACCTTCAGATAATGTCCCTAAAGAGTTTTGGGGAATTGGCATTAGAATCGAAGATGATGTTTTGGTTACATCTGATGGAAATAAAGTACTTAGTTCGAAAGCCCCTAAAGAAATTAAAGATTTAGAGGATGTGGTAGGTATTTTAAATGAATAGATCAATTACCATTATTGGTGCTGGACCAGTAGGTATAATTTTTGCTCTATTGAATAAATCATTAAATGATAAAATTTCCTTGTTAGAATCAAATTCAGAAGATCAAGTAAAAGATGATAAAAGAGCTTTAGCGTTATCAAATGGTAGTAAGTTTATTTTAGAAAAAATAAATGTATGGAATGATTTATATACTAAATTAACACCAATCAATACTATACATACTAGCCAAAAGGGCACTTTTGGCAGGACCCTAATGAAGGCAGAAGAATTTGAAGAAGAATCCTTAGGCTTTATTGTATCTTATGGTGACCTAATAACTTCGCTGAATAAAAAATTATCTAATTCAAAAAATATTGAGGTTTTTTATAATGCAGAAGCATTATCTTTTGAAAATAAAGATCAAAAACAAACTTTAATTTATAAACAAAATTCAGAAAAAAAAATAATAGATTGTGATTTACTAGTTTTGGCAGATGGTGGCAGATCAAAGATTAAAGGAATTAATATTAAAAGAACCGATAAGTATTTTGCTCACAGTGCTCTAGTTTGCAGTATAGAAACAGATATACCTCACTCTTATGTGGCATATGAAAGATTCACGTCAATGGGACCAATGGCATTACATCCAAATTTAAATGGTAAATATTCTCTTGTTTGGACTGGCCCTAAAGATGATATCAATTCATTAATTGATCTTGATGACTCTAAATTTCTAATTGCACTTCAGGATCATTTTGGAGAACGTGTTGGTAATTTTAAATCATGTAAAAAAAGAATTACATTCCCCTTAAAACAATCTTTTATCTCTGAGTACCCAAATAAAAATATTGCAATTATAGGTAATTCAGCACAAGTAATGCATCCAGTTGCTGGACAGGGTTTAAATACAGGAGTAAGAGACGCATTTATTTTAGCAGATTGTATTGAATCAAAAGATATTGACTTTGATATCAAATCAATGATTAATAAGTTTAAGGATAGGCGAAAAAAAGAAACCAAAAATATTTTAAAATTAACTGAGTCGATAGTGACAATTTTTTCAAATGATTTTGTAGGCGTAAATAAATTTAGAGGAATTGCTTTATCATTTTTAGATTTAATACCTCCTATAAAAAAACGATTTGTAAAAAAAATGAGTTATGGAAAATAGATTAAAAAAAGTTATTATTTATGGTGGAGGCGTTATAGGTGGTCTGGCAAGCTTATGTTTAGAAAGAAATGGATTTAGTGTTTGTCATATTGCCTCTAAAATCAAAAAAGACCAAGACAGAACATTTGCATTAAGTCCAGGTTCTGTTAATTGGATTAAATCTTGTGGATTTAGCAAGGAATTTTTTGAAACCTTATACCCTATAGAAAAAATTGAAATTTTAAGAGAGGATGCAAAAACAACTTTTACTGCAGATTCAGTATTTAAAGATGCTTTAGCATATATGGTTTCTGAAAAAAAGTTAATGAAAGAAATTGTTTCAAAAATTCAATCTAAACAAATAAAAACTTATATAGAACCAAAAAAATTAAAAATAAAAAACTCAAATGATCATGTTTCGATTGAATTAGATAATGAAAATCTAAGTGCCACTGTTTTAATGGCATGCGATGGTGCAAATTCAAAAATAAAAGAATATCTTAATATAAAGAAAAAAGTTAAAAATTTTAATCAGAGTGCATTCGTTTTTAATTTTGAGGTATCTAAAAATATCTTAAGAAATGCTAAACAATATTTTTTAAAAGATAGTATTTTGGCTTTATTACCGATTTCAACAAATATATTTTCTGTTGTATGGTCATGTGATCAACATTTTTTTGAAAAAATAAAAGATAAAGATGATAAAAATTTTATAATTGAGCTCGAAAAAATTGTGAATAAAGATTTTGGCAAGATTTTAAATCTTTCAAAAAGAAATAGTTTTCCTTTATCTATGGTGTTAAATGATAAATTTTTTGATCAAAGAATAGTTTTGATGGGTAATGCAGCCCACGCAATTCATCCTCTTGCTGGACAAGGATTAAATTTAGGAATAAGGGACATTATTGATTTTGAAAAATGTTACAAATCTAACTCATATGAAGACATAGGTCTTGAAGGTTTTTTGCGTCGCTTTGAAAGGTCACGTAGAATAGATACGTTTGAGTTCAGCACATTAACAAATGGCTTGCAATGGGCATTCTCAAGTAAAAGCAAATTTATTAATAAAGCTTTAGTTAAAGGTATAAAATTCCTTGAAACCAAAGATAATATAAAAAACTTTCTTATTAAAAAGGCAATATCATGATTAAAGTACTTTCGATATTACTTAGTATTTTTTTTACTTCCCACGTATATGCAGATGAAAATTCTTTAATTCAAATTATTAAAAAAACATACCCTGAATTAACTGTAAAAAATATAGAAAAAACTAATTTTAATGATCTTTATGAGGTTTATATAGGAAATCAAATAATATATACAAATGATAACTTTGATTTTTTAATTGTTGAAGGACGGGTTGTTGATCCAAAAACAAGAAATGACTTAACAGAACTTAGGTTAGATGAATTATCTCGTGTTAACTTTTCAGATTTACCATTATCTGATGCTATTAAAGTAGTTAAAGGTAATGGAGAAAGAAAAATAGCAATTTTTTCAGATGTAGATTGTCCATACTGTAAAAGACTTGAGAGGGAAGAGTTAATCAATATTGATAATGTAACAATTTATACTTTTTTGTATCCTTTAGCTATTCATCCTAAAGCTAAAGCAAAATCACAAAAAATATGGTGTTCATCAGATCGAACTAAAGCATGGAATGCATATATACTGAATGATACGCTTCCAAAAAATTCGGGCGAATGCAAGACACCAATAAATAAAATAGTAAAATTAGGTAAAGATTTAGGAATAGCATCAACACCTACAATCATTTTATCCAATGGAAGACGAATTCCTGGGGCTATACCTTATAAACAGTTAGAAGAATATCTGAAAAAATAAAGAAAAAAATTTTTTTAAATTGTAAAAAAACTTGACATTTATCTTGAATCTACGAAAATACGACTCAGGTGTTTGGTTTTAGTTAATATATTTGTGTTTTCTTAATTTTGTTAAGCTCTTCACTCTCACTCTCTTGATCCAAACTTTAGGGACCTCCCAAATTTGTAAAGGATTTATCGTAATGGCTGAAGGTATAGTTAAATGGTTCAATGATTCAAAAGGTTTTGGTTTTATCACTCCAGATGATGGTGGTGATGATTTATTTGCTCACTTTTCTGCAATTGTAGAAGAAGGATATAAAAGTTTAAAAGAAGGACAAAGAGTGTCTTTCGAAGTAACTGATGGTCCTAAGGGCAAGCAAGCTTCAAATATCCAAAAAGCTTAAATTAAAAGGTTCTTCAAGAACCTTTTTTCATATTTGCAATTAATTTAGTTGCAAATTCGTTTGTTGATAATGCTTTACAATCTTTAATTTGTGAAGCAAAGTCGGCAGTCATTTGTCTTTTTTTCAATGTTTTCTGAAAAGAAGCTCCCAATACTTTGGCTGCTTCAAACCATCGCATTGACTCTAACATCATTTGCGCTGAGAGAATTAATGAGCTTGGATTAGCAATATTTTTACCAGCAATTGATGGTGCTGTTCCATGTGTTGCTTCAAAAATTATGGTTGAATCAGATAGATTAGCACCAGGTGAGATACCAATTCCGCCAACTTGGGCTGCTAATGCATCAGAAATATAATCACCATTCAGGTTTAATGTAGCTACTACATCATGTTCTTCAGGACTTAGAAGAATTTCTTGAAGAAATGCATCAGTAATACAATCTTTAATAATTAGTCCATTACTGAGTTCATATTCACCTGCTTCATTTTTCTTTGCATCAAATTCCCTTTCTGCCAATTGATAACCCCATTCTTTAAAGCCACCCTCTGTATATTTCATTATATTTCCTTTATGAACTAGGGTAACGGATTTCCGATTGTTATTAATAGCATATTCAATCGACTTTCTAATTAGTCTAATTGAACCTTCTTTAGAAACAGGCTTTATTCCAATAGCAGATGAATTAGGGAATCTTATTTTATCTTTATAGTCATATTCTGAGAGTTTATTAATAATTTCTTTTGCTTCATTTGAACCTGCTTCCCACTCAATTCCAGCATAGATGTCTTCTGTATTTTCTCTAAAAATAACCATATTAGTTTTTTCTGGATTTTTTAAAGGGCTTGGAACTCCATGAAAATATTTTATAGGCCTT
>MDSX01090760.1_pt1 | contig 55780 bp, 50 predicted proteins | sample 811141 | NCBI WGS metagenome assembly MDSX01 (sample SAMN05326642, study PRJNA326480) | marine metagenome | isolation source: seawater | place: Atlantic Ocean: South East | collected 2010 | reverse complement strand
ATTTGACCAATGGGGTGTCGAATTAGGTAAAATTAATACCAAAAAGCAATTGTAAGATTTGAAAGATAAAATTAAAAATATTCCTGAATCGCCAGGCGTCTATAAGTTTTTTTCTAATAAAGAACTAATCTATATTGGAAAAGCAAAAAATCTAAAAAAAAGGACTTCATCTTATTTTGGAAAGTCTCTTAAGGACAGAAAAACAAACCAAATACGAAAATTAACCGATCACATTGAAGTTTTTATAACTAATAATGAAGTTGAAGCGCTCCTGCTAGAGCAAAATCTTATTAAAGAAAATAAACCAAGATTTAATATTCTATTAAGGGATGACAAAACATATCCATATATATTCTTCTCTCTTGATCAAGAGTTTCCAGGAGTTTATCTAAAAAGAACAAAAGGCTCTGTCAATAAAAATTATATTGGTCCATTTATAAGCTCTCAGGCTGTAAAAAATTCAATAAAAGATATTCAGAAAATATTTAGGGTCAGAAATTGTTCAGATACGACCTTTAAATCAAGGACTAGGCCATGTATTGAATTTCAGATGAAAAGATGTAGCGCACCATGTATGAAAAATATTTCAAAAGAAGAATATATGGAGGATATAGAAAAGTCTAAAGATTATCTTACATCTTCAAAAAGAAATTTAGTTTCTAATCTAAAGAAAGCTATGAAGAAAGCCTCAGATGAACTTAGCTATGAAAAAGCTGCAGATATTAGAAATAGGATTAATCAAGTTGAAGTCATTAATGAAAAACAAGCCATCACACCAAATGGTATTGATGCTGATATTTTCTCTGTTGAAAAGGTAAATAACTATGCTGGTATATGTATAGTAACCATAAGAGATGGAAAAATAAGAGGAACAAAGACTCATTTAGTTAAGGATGCTTTTCTTGAAACCACAAACAATCTTTATGAGTTAGCAGTTTTTAATTTTTATTCAAGCAAAGCTAATTTACCAAAAAAAATATTCTTTGCATCACCTCTAGATGAGCTTAACCTCATTAGAAAATGTATTAGTGACAATATTTCAAATAAGATAACTTTCCCAAAAACAAAAAACTCCTTTATCAATCCTATTGTTTCACTTGCAAAAAATAATGCTGCTCAAATTATTAAAAATCATTTAAGTAAAAAAGAAAAATATGCATTTTCATACCAAGAGCTGGCAGACAAGCTAGGAATTAAAAAAATTGAAAGAATAGATGCATTCGATATTAGTCATCAGTACATGCAACAAGGAGTTGGATCATGCGTGGTATTTGCAGAGAGTGGACCTTCTAAAAAAGATTATAGACTATTCAATATTCCAAATGATATTACTGGCAATGATGTTGCATCAATGGAGCATGTAATTTCAAGGAGATTGAAATATTATGAAGATCAAAAACCTGACTTGATTTTAATCGATGGCGGAAGAAGCCAATTAAATTTCACAAATAAAATACTCAAGAATTTTGGTATGGAAAAGATTCTCGTTTTAGGGATTGCGAAGGGTAAGGGAAGAGTAAGAGCAACTGAAACTATATATACAAATAATGGTATTTTAGAAATAAATCCTCACTCAGAGTCTTTTAAGATTTTAAATGAAGCAAGAGATGAATCTCACAGATTTGCAATTACTGCATCAAGAAAAAAAATACGTAAATCAAATAAATATTCTGCATTGGATTCTGTAATGGGTATAGGCCCTATAACTAAAAAAGCTTTACTAAAAAAGTTTAAGAGTCTTAAAGGTGTCAAAGAAGCTTCAAAGGATGATTTAATGACTATCAAAAATATTAATGAGACAATGGCATCAGAAATTAAACAAGTATTATGATTGTAAATATCCTAAATGCCATAACTCTTTCAAGAATTTTGTGCGCAATATTGATTTACTTTTTTTTATTTCTCGAAAGTCAGTATTTTGTAGCTCTACTATTATTTGGTATTGCCTCATTTTCAGACTTTCTTGATGGCTATGTTGCGAGAAAAACAAATAATGAGTCAGTATTAGGAGAAATTTTGGATCCAATAGCCGACAAACTATTAATAGTTTTTGTATTAATTGGTTTAAGCATTAACCTTGATAGTTTCTTAATTGGGTTTATTTCCGCTGTAATTATTTCTAGGGAGGTTTGGGTTGCTGCCTTAAGGGATATAAATGCTAGAAATAATCAATCTGACAAAACAAAAGTAACTTTTTTTGCAAAAACAAAAACTGCAATCCAAATGTTTGCTATATTCATGTATCTTTTTGGCCTAACATTAAATAATATGATGGTTCTTTTCTTTGCTGATATTGTTCTTATAATCGCACTTTTTGTAACAATTCAAACAGGTTTTCAATATACTATCTCAACCTTTAAGAAATGAATAAAGATAAAGAAATAATTGATATAGCCAGACAAGTAATTGACGATGAAGTCGAAGCCCTAATTGGTTTAAAAGACTATATTGATGAGAACTTTGAAGAAATTATAAATGTTATATGTAAGTGTAAAGGACGTCTTATTTTCACTGGTATAGGAAAATCCGGACATATTAGCAAGAAAATATCTGCAACTTTATCAAGCACTGGAACAAGCTCTTTCTTTATGCACTCCACCGAGGCTTTTCATGGAGATCTTGGAATGATTCAGGGTGATGATATTGTTGTTGCAATAAGTTATTCAGGTGAGACAGAGGATCTTCTTAAAACAATTCCAATCATAAGAAAGTTAGGCTGCTCAGTAATAGGCGTATCAGGAAATGATAAATCAACTCTATCGAAAATTTGTGACTACCATCAATTAATAAAAGTTGAAAAAGAAGCTTGCCCACTTGATCTTGCTCCAACTTCAAGCGCTACAGCAACTCTTGTCTGGGGAGATGCATTGGCAATTTCATTGATGAATAAAAAAAATTTTAAACCAGAGGATTTTGCAAAATCTCATCCCGGAGGAACTTTAGGAAAGAGATTGCTGCTGTCTGCAAAAGATGTAATGGCATCTGGAATCGATATACCAATAATAAACTATGATGAGTTATCAAAAGATGTTATTAAGGCTATTTCTGAAAAAGGTATGGGAGTTACATTTGTAAAAGATCAAGATAATAAGGTTATTGGTTTAATAACTGATGGAGATATTAGAAGAGCCATAGATAAATCAAATTATTTTTTTGATATGACGGCTCAAGATTTTATGTCCAAAAACTTTATTTCAGTAAACCCTGATGATTTAGCTTCTGAATGTTTAAAAATTATGGCTGAAAAAAAGATTGGCTGTCTTGCGGTAATGCAGGATAAAGAATTAGTAGGGGTCATTAATCAAAAAGATTTGGTAAAACTTGGCATCTAAATGAAAATTTTAATTATGGGTTTGTCTGGGAGCGGTAAAACCTTCCTATCTAAGCTTTTACAAAAAGAATTATCTTGTGCTTGGTATAATGCTGATAATCTCAGAGAAATGGCAAATGATTGGGATTTTTCAAAAGAAGGACGAGAGAGACAAAGTTTTAGGATGAAAGTATTAGCTGATTTTGAAAAAGCAAATGGAAGGTTAGTTATTTGTGATTTCATATGTCCCACAAAAGAAGCAAGAGAAATATTTGATGCTGACTATTGCATTTGGATGGATACAATAAAAGAAAGCGATTACAAGGATACAGATAAAATATTTGAGGAGCCTAAGAAATTTAATCTAAAGATTTCAAGCTGGGATCAATATAACCCGAAAGAAATAGCTGAATTGATAACAAATGTTTGATTCAAAAAAACCCACTGTGCTTCTTCTTGGAAGATGGCAGCCATGGCATGATGGACATCTTGCACTTTTTAAGAGAGCTCTTGCAAAGACTGGTCAGGTAGTAATTCAGGTTAGAGATGTTAAAGATTCATCAGGAGGTGAGGGTCAAGATGATAATCCTTTTTCATATGATGAAATAGCTAGTGATATTGAAAAAAAACTTTTGACTTTTGGTTATAAGCTAAATGAAGACTTCATAATTCAGTTTGTGCCAAATATTACAAATATAACCTATGGAAGAGGAGTAGGATATAGAATAGAAGAAGAGACATTTGAGTCTAACATTGAATCTATTAGTGCTACAAAGATTCGCAAAAATTTAAGGGATCAAGGTAAAATTAAGTAAATTGGCTGGGTGGCAGAGTGGTCATGCAGCGGACTGCAAATCCGTGTACGCCGGTTCGATTCCGGCCTCAGCCTCCACTCAATAAATAATTTTAATAATAAAAAAAGTGTATAATTCTTTCAATTGCCCAGGTGGTGGAATTGGTAGACACAAGGGATTTAAAATCCCTCGAAGGCAACTTCGTGCCGGTTCAAGTCCGGCTCTGGGCACCAAAATTGCATGAAAAATAAATGGCTTATCGCCTTATATAAAATTAACGAAGTTAAAAGAGTTGAAGCCAATCTATCAAGTCAAAAATTTAAGTATTATTTACCAAAGATAACAACAACAAAAACTAATTCCAATCCTAAGGTCGAGGTCCTTTTCCCTGGGTACATATTTATAAATACTAGTTCTGAAAATTATTCAGTTCTTAAATATACTAAGGGCATAAAAGATATTTTAAAGTTTGGAGATAAGATCTCCTCTCTATCAAGTGATGATATTAAAGCTATGCAAATGGTAGAAAAAACCTCAAAATCTACTCCTTTAGTAAGACAGCTTAAAATAGGTCAAGATGCATTTGTAAAAAAGGGATCTTTAAAAGGGAATATAGTTAAAATCTGCTCACTTCCTTCAAAAGAGAGAGTTGGTATCCTTCTACACTTTCTTGGCTCGGTTCGAAGAGTACTTATATCCGAAAAAGATCTTATCTTTTAAAAAAAATATTGCCTAAAAAAACACATAAGAATACAATAGTTCAACAGTTAAACGGTTTAAATTAAATAGATATTTTAATTATTAATCCGTGCGGTAGCTATTACTTAAAGTTATTTTTATTTGTAATTAGCTAATAAAAAAATTAACAACTCCCCATGACAAAACAACAAACAATAACTGAGGATCATCTAGATCTGATGCACTATATTCAAGAGGATGGGAAAGCATCTCAAAGAAAAATTTCTAAAAATACTGGCTTTAGTTTAGGTAAGGTAAATTATTGCATAAAGGGATTGATAGATATTGGTTATATAAAGATACAAAATTTTAATAAATCATCTAAAAAAATGAATTATTTGTATATTTTGACTCCTAAGGGCATCCGGCAAAAAACAGCTATAACAAAGAAATTTATTATCAAAAAGAAACAAGAATACGATAAACTTAATTCATACATAAATACATAACTTTTTATGCAAGCGAATCAAAGCAATAAACACTCTGAAGATTTTGAAGATGAAATAGATTTTGTAGAACTTTTTAAAGTTCTATGGGATGGAAAATGGATTATTATTTTCTTAACTACTTTTGTATCAATAGTTGGAGTAATTTACAGTCTTTCTTTACCAAATATCTATACATCGAAAGCTTTATTGGTTCCAGTCAATTCATCAAGTAGTATACCAGGTGCTCTTCGAGGATATGCTGGACTTGCCGGACTTGCGGGGATAAGCACTCCAACTGGAGGCGATGAAGGTAATTCTGCAAAAGCTCTCGAAAAAATTACTTCCTTGAGCTTTTTTGAGAATAACATTCTACCAAATATTTTTCTTCCTGATCTAATGGCTGTTAAGTCTTGGAATTTTAAAACAAATAAACTGACTTACGACGAGAGTATTTATATAAGTGAAAGTAAAACGTGGGTGCAAATGCCAAGTGCTCAAAAAAGTTTTAGATCGTTCAGCAGCCACTTAAGTTTTAATGAAGATACAAAATCTGGATTTATATCCCTATCTATCAAACATCAATCACCATTTATTGCTAAGGAATGGGCTGAGTTAGTTATTGATGAAGTTAATGCTTTTTATAGGCAAAAGGATAAATTAGAGTCAGAAAAAGCTGTTAGCTATCTTAATCAACAGATTTCAATTACTTCTCTATCAGAAATAAAGCAAGTCTTGGCTCAACTATTGCAAGAAGAAACACAAAAATTAACACTAATCGAAGCTAATGAAGCTTTTGTTTTTGATTACATTGACCCTCCTGCTGTAATGGAATATAAATCAGAGCCTGTAAGATCCTTCATCAGCATCATAAGCGCAATATTCGGAGGTTTGTTTAGTATTATATTGGTCTTTATAAGGCATTATTTTTTTAAGAGGACCTCATCTAAGTAATTAATAAAGGCTATCACTTTATTCCAGCCAGTAATTTTCAGAGCTTTTAAGAAATTAAAATAGGATCTTAAACTTGATATCCTGAAGTAAGAAATAACTAAAAATTAATAAACAGACCTAGGAAATGGATAAAACAAAAATTACTGTTGTGGGCTCAGGCTATGTTGGCATGTCGCTGGCAGTGCTGCTTGGACAGCATAATGATGTGGTTATTCTTGATATTGATCCAGCTCGTGTAGATGAGATTAATAACAAGAAGTCAACTGTTGCTGACCCTGAGATAGAAATATTTCTGGCTGAAAAAGAAATTAGCTTGACTGCAACTCTAGATAAGCGGGTAGCTTACAAGGAAGCGAGCTTTGTGGTGGTGGCAACTCCAACTAATTATGATTCTGAAACTAAAAGGTTTGATACCAGCTCGGTGGATAGTGTCGTTAAAGATGCTTTAGAATTAAATCCGCGTGCGATTGTTGTAATCAAGTCCACCATACCTGTAGGCCACACGAAATTATTGCAAGAAAAACACGCAACAGACCGTGTAATATTCTCACCTGAATTTTTACGAGAAGGCCAAGCGTTAAAGGACAACCTTTTCCCGTCTAGAATTATTGTGGGTAATCAACATGATGCTGGAAAAGCATTTGCTAATTTACTTGTTCAAGGTGCCAAGAAGAAAAAAATAGAAACTTTGTTCATTCAATCAACGGAAGCTGAGGCTGTTAAGCTATTCGCAAATACCTACCTTGCAATGCGCGTGTCATTCTTTAATGAATTAGATTCTTATGCTGAAGTTAATGAACTTAATTCTAGAGAAATAATTGAAGGAATGTGCTTAGACCCACGTATAGGAACTCACTACAATAATCCATCATTTGGTTACGGTGGCTATTGTTTGCCAAAAGACACCAAGCAGTTAAAAGCAAATTTTCAAGATGTGCCTCATAGTTTAATAAGTGCTATCGTTGATGCAAACTCCATTCGAAAAGATTTTATTGCAAATTCAATTGTAGCCAAGAATCCAAAAGTGGTCGGCGTTTATAGGCTAATAATGAAAAGTGGCTCAGACAATTATAGAGCATCCGCTATTCATGGTATTATTGAGCGCATTAAGGCTAAGGGCATCGAGGTTATTATTTTTGAACCTGTTATCGAAGAAGTTAACTTTTTTAATTACAAAGTAATTAGAGATTTAGATGAGTTTAAGAAGCTATCTGACTTGATTGTAACTAATCGAATGTCAGAGGAACTTATTAGTGTAAAAAACAAAGTTTATACAAGAGATTTGTTTAATAATTATTAACTTGACCACATGAAAGTATTAGTAACAGGAAGTGCCGGTTTTATAGGTTCAGCGCTCTCAATCAGATTACTAGATAGAGGTGATGAAGTAATAGGAATTGATAATCATAATGATTATTATGATCCTGCACTTAAAGAGGCAAGACTTGCGCGACACATTGATCATGCCAAGTATACTCATATCCATATGGATATTGAGAATGGTGAAGCTGTTGAAGGATTATTTAAAGAGCATGAGTTTGATGGTGTTGTAAATCTAGCCGCCCAAGCCGGCGTTCGCTATTCTATTGAAAACCCACTTGCTTATATTAATACCAATTTGGTAGGTTTTGGTCATATATTAGAGGGATGTCGACACAATAATGTTGGCCACCTTGTTTACGCTTCCAGTAGTTCAGTTTATGGCTCTAATACCAAAATGCCGTTCTCAATCCATGATAATGTTGATCATCCGTTGAGCCTTTATGCGGCAAGTAAAAAAGCTAATGAGTTAATGGCGCACACCTATAGCAACCTTTACAATTTGCCAACAACAGGGCTTCGTTTTTTTACAGTATATGGGCCATGGGGTCGCCCTGATATGGCGCTTTTTAAGTTCACTAAGGCAATATTAGCTGGTCAAAAACTTGAAGTTTTTAACTATGGCAATCATCGCAGAGACTTTACCTATATAGATGACATTGTTGAGGGTGTGATACGAGTTCTTGATAAGCCAGCTCAATCAAATCCTGATTGGAGTGGTGATAATCCTGATTCAGGAACTTCCTTTGCTCCTTGGCGTGTTTATAATATTGGTAATAACTCACCTGTTGAGCTAATGGATTATATTAAAGCTATTGAAAGTGCTTTGGGTGTCGAAGCTATAAAAGAACTACTACCGTTGCAACCTGGAGATGTTCCTGATACATACGCTGACGTAGATGACTTGGTGAGGGAGTTTGACTACAAACCATCTATGAGTGTTACGCAAGGTGTTAAGAATTTTGTTGATTGGTACAAGGAATATAACAACCTATGAAAGATATAAAAATAGCAGTTATCGGACTAGGTTATGTTGGCTTACCTCTAGCAATTGAATTTGGAAAAGTATTTAAGACTATAGGTTTTGATATTAATGAGTTTAGAATCAAAGAACTATTAGCTGGCAAAGACTCTACACTTGAGGTGACGTCTCAAGAATTACAAGCATCTAAAATGCTTACTTATACTAGAGATCCTAATGATATCGAAAGTTGTAACATCTATATAGTCACTGTACCAACACCAATTGACAAGTTTAAAAAACCTGATTTATTTCCACTAGAAAGCGCTAGTAAAACTGTTGGAAATTTTTTAAAAAAAAATGATATTGTTATTTACGAATCTACAGTTTATCCAGGTGCAACAGAAGAGGTTTGTGTACCAATACTTGAAGAGCATTCCGGTTTGAGCTACAACCAAGATTTCTATTGTGGCTACTCTCCTGAAAGAATTAATCCAGGTGACAAAGAACACCGAATTACAATGATAAAAAAAGTGACATCAGGATCAACAAAAGAAATAGCTGACAAGGTAGATTCACTTTATCAAAGCATAATAGTTGCAGGTACTCATAAAGCAGAGAGTATCAAGGTAGCTGAAGCAGCCAAAGTAATTGAAAACACTCAGAGAGATGTAAATATTGCTCTTATTAACGAACTTTCTTTAATTTTTAACAAATTAGGGATTGATACTGAATCAGTTCTTAAGGCAGCAGGAACAAAATGGAATTTTCTTCCATTTCAACCAGGCTTGGTGGGCGGACATTGTATCGGAGTTGATCCTTATTATTTGACCCACAAAGCTATTTCAGTCGGCTACCAACCTGAGATTATTCTTTCTGGGCGGCGCATAAATGATGGTATGGGAAATCATATTGCTGATCAAGTAGCTAAGTTAATGATAAAAAAAGATATTCATTTGGTTAACGCAAATGTTTTAATTATGGGTTTAGCATTTAAAGAGAATACACCTGATTTAAGAAACACGGGTGTTATTAATCTGGTCGAAACATTTGAGTGTTATGACTGCAATGTTCATGTCTATGATCCGTGGGTTGATAAAGACGAGGCATCAAGTGAGTTTGGAATTAATCTAATCAATAAACCAAAAAAGGGTCAATATGATGCAATATTGTTAGCAGTTGCACATGATGAATTTAAAGAGCTATCCTCAGAACAAATAAGAGCCTTTGGTAAAGATAATCATGTTTTATATGATATCAAGTATTTACTAAGTGCAGATGAGGTGGATGGAAGGTTATAAATAATAAAATAAAAACACAAATAATAACAAACTACTGCAATGGACATGCTTTTTTTGGTATGTTGATTGTTTAAATTAAAGAGGAAGCAATGCTAAAAAATTCATCAATTTTGATTACAGGCGGAACAGGGTCATTTGGAAACTCGTTTGTGCCCATGACATTAAAAGAGTATGACCCCAAGAAAATAGTTATATTTTCTCGAGATGAAATGAAACAGTGGGAAATGGCTAAATTATTTAAAGATGATCCTCGAATTCGCTTCATGATTGGTGATGTTCGTGACAAGGACAGACTATACCGTGCATTAGATGGCATTGATTATGTAATTCATGCAGCTGCTACAAAAATTGTACCAACTGCAGAGTATGATCCATTTGAGTGTGTAAAAACAAATGTAATAGGCACAATGAATCTCATTGACGTTTGTATTGATCAAGGAGTTAAACGTATCGTAGCCCTCTCTACTGACAAAGCAAGTAGCCCAGCAAATTTGTATGGAGCAACCAAGCTGACTTCTGACAGGTTGTTTGTATCAGGAAATTCTTATACTGGAAGCCATAATACAAGCTTCTCAGTAGTAAGGTATGGCAATGTGATGGGTTCACGAGGTTCTGTGATTCCATTCTTTATGTCTATTGCTAACGATGGGGTTTTGCCAATCACAGATAAGCGAATGACTAGGTTTATGATTTCATTGGAGGAAGGTGTTGAGTTAGTCTGGCATGCTTTTCATGATATGAAAGGTGGCGAGATATATGTAAAAAAGATACCATCCATGAAAGTTACAGATATAGCATTGGCAGTTAATGATAAAGCAAAACATGAAGAGGTAGGTATCAGACCAGGAGAAAAACTTCATGAACAAATGATAGGTGTTGAAGATGCGCCTTACACCTATGAATATCCTGATCATTTCAAAATACTACCTTCTATAAATGCGTGGAATAATGACCCTGAAAGGGTAGGGGCTGGTATTAAAGTTGATCCTGACTTTACATATTGCTCTGATAACAATAAAGAATGGATGGAAATTCATCAACTTAAAGAATGGATAAAGCTAAATCGTAATAAAATTGGCAATATCTGATCATTATTTTCTTAATTAAGAAAACTTTGATAATAATGATGCAACTTCAAACGAAAAGATTCTTTTTATCATAATTAATCTTTGCAAATTAAAAATTAACCCGACCTTATGAAATATAAAAAATTATGGGCTCTGCTTTCTAAAGCAGAAAGAAAGGAGACATTGGTATTGCTAGTGATGATATTAGTTATGTCACTCCTAGATGTTGCAGGTGTTGCATCTATTCTACCCTTTATTACAATTCTTGGGAGTCCTGAACTAGTTGATACAAATCCTGTTTTATCATGGGCTTACAATTATTTTGGATTTACTGCCAGATCTGAATTTTTCTTTTTTCTTGGTGGGCTAGTTTTTATTACTCTAATAATATCTCTTGCTTGGAAAACAGCTACTCAATACAAACTCCTTAGTTTTGTTTTTATGCGAGAGCATAGTATTGGCTTGCGTATGTTTGAGGGCTACTTAAACCAATCTTATTCTTGGTTTCTCGATCGCAATAGTTCAGAGTTAGGCAAAAATCTTCTATCTGAATTACGTGAGTTACTATCAAAGATGTTATTACCGGCAATAAATGTAATCTCTCAAGGCGCAGTCTCACTATTAATGTTGATTATGCTTTTAATTGTTGATTATAAATTGGCGCTAACTGTAGCGGCAGTATTAGGACTATTTTATGGGACAATTTATAAAGCTATATCAAAACTATTAATCCATATGGGCAGTATGCGATATGAATCTAATCGTGAAAGGTTTAAGGTTGCTTCAGAGTCTTTGTTTGCGATAAAAGAAGTCAAAATCGGAGGTGTTGAAGATTTATATATACAACGGTTTAATAGTTCAGCCAAAGAATTTGCAAAAAATGAGGCACAGTTGAAAACAATTACTGCATTGCCGCGTTATGCGCTTGAGGCAATAGCATTTGGTGGGATGGTTTTAGTTCTATTAAGTGTTCTTGATGATAAGAATGGCGTGTCACAAGTTTTACCAATTGTTGCATTGTATGCTTTCGCTGGTTATCGCCTTCTTCCAGCGATGCAGGCACTGTACAGCAATTTGACCTCATTACGGTTTTCAGAAACTATAGTAAATGAGTTATATAAAGAAATTGAGAGCCTCGACAATGTTAATAAAAAAAAGGACGAAGAAAATATTTCATTCTTAGATAAATTAGTATTAAACAACGTAAGTTTTAATTATCCAGGCACAGATAGAAGTGTATTAAATGATATTTCTCTAACTATCCCGGTAAATAATATGGTGGGTTTTGTTGGCTTGACTGGAAGCGGAAAAACTACCTTGATCGATATAATATTAGGTTTGTTAGAGCCACAAAAAGGCAGCTTGGTGGTAGACGGTGTCGAAATTAATTCAAAGAATATAATAAATTGGCAAACAAAACTTGGATATGTGCCTCAGCAGATTTCATTAATAGATGCTTCATTAGCAGAGAACATTGCTTTTGGTGTTAAGAAGGAGGAAATTAATATGGAGACAGTCCATAATGTTTCTCGTATTGCGAGTTTGCATGATTTCGTCAATAACAATCTTAAAGACGGTTACAACACTCCTATTGGCGAACGAGGAGTGAAGCTATCTGGTGGACAGCGCCAGAGAGTTGGTCTAGCTAGAGCGCTTTATTATAATCCATCTGTTTTAGTGCTTGATGAAGCTACAAGCGCTCTCGACAACACAACAGAAAGATTCGTGATGGACTCGATTAAAAAGTTAGGTCACGAAATTACAATAATAATTATTGCTCATCGTCTAAGTACTATCCGTGATTGCGATGTTATATATCATTTAGATAAAGGCAATATTGTATCCAAAGGAACATATAAAGAGCTTTTAAAAAACGATAAAAAGTTTTCTGAAATGGCAGATTATGAAGACCATTAAAAATAAACAAGTAGTAACATTTTTATCAGGATCAGCAGGAGAATTAGATTGGATGCTGCCTATACTTGATTATTTATCTAAATTACAGTTTAAAATAAAAATTATCTATTTATCTAGACATGTCCAAAAAAGTGTAGATCATAACCTTCTCTTAACCAATTATATTAATCAACCCAGCAATGAGATTGAAATAATTTCTTGCGGCGGGTTTTTTAATGAATTAATAGAGAAGTGTGGCTATCTAATGCACCGTATTAACATTAGACTAAAAAAACCCAGATTTTTAAATATTTTTTTTTATATTGTTGAGAGATTTTGCCAAAGTATTTTTATAATCCAATTGCCCAGGAACATTTTACAAAATGATGGAGAAGGTACTCTAATATTTTCTGAATCTCCAAGCTTGAGAAGACCAAGGGATAAGTGGATAAAAAAAATTTTTAATAAATCAATTTTCTTTTATTGTCCGCATTCTCCGCATATTTATACATCTGATTTAGATCGTAAATATCCAGAGCATGATCATATAGATGTAAATAAAAATTACTTCTTGTTAATGGGTCATCCTTCAGATTACTTTCCTGTTGATCAGGGGAGTGAATATGCTGCACCAGATTTAGAAAAAGTATTTATCGGCCACCCTAAATACTCAAGAAAATGGCTTCATACGCGACAAGAGGAAGCAAGATCTTTTCGCTCTAGTTCGGCAAAAAGAAAGAAATTAAATATTCTAATTATTAGCAGGGGGCACGGAAGTTATATTGATGAAGATTCTCAGAGACACTTAGTTGAAACAACAGCAGAAGTAATTCATGATGAGATACCTAATTACAAACTGTTCGTTAAAAAACATCCTCGAGAGATAGATTCACATTGGGATAAGATTATAAGTGACTACCCCTCAATCAAAATTGTTGATGACCACATATTAGATATTGCTAGCAGGGTTGATTTTGCTATTACATTTTGGTCATCTGGAGCTATGGACTGTGCTGCATTGGGAGTACCGGTAATAGAGTTTTATGATCCAAATAAGCATCCTAAACAACAAATCACTGTTGGGAATGATTTAACAACAATTTACCGTAAGTTAAGGCTAGTTCATCCTGCTGATAATAAAAAAGAGCTTACTAAAGCTGTTTCTGATTTAGTGAGAGGAGACTCAAATATGCAATTAAAAAAACCCCACTCTTTTTATAATGATTTAATGGATCAATCTAACCTATGGGAAGAAAAGATTCAGGAGATACTTGCAACAAATAATTTATTAAAAAGTTAAAGTAAAGAATTAAATAAATAATTTAATTATTAATTTAGATAAAATAATCAATTAGAAAATATTAAAAATAAAAAATAGGAGAACTTGCATATGGCTAACATGAAAACTTACATCAAACGACTTGGAGACCATAAATATAGAGAGTTGTTGCCAAAAAAGATTTGGATGCTCCTTACGAGATCAATATCAAGAATTTTCATAAGGTTTTTTTCTAAATCACGACATTTATTTATTCTAGATCTTAGTAAAGGCTCAGATCAAGATTTATACTCGCTACATAATTATGAAAATCCCTCAGATTATGCAAAAAATCAGCAAGTCAAGACTTCTAAAAAGATAGCCGAAGGATATGAAAGATCATGGTGTTCTGAAGAGACTATCTCCTTAATTACGAGCTACCTAGTTAACAAGTATGGTGATGAAGAGTTTAAGGGGGTTTGTCATGGAACTCGTGTAGGAAAGGAAGTTGAGTGGTTTAATAACCATCTTCCAAAAGGATCATATGTCTTTGGTACGGATATAGAGCCAAGTGCAACAAAATTTTCTAATACAATTGAGCATGATTTTCATGAGATTAAAGATGAATGGCATAATAGCTTTGATTTTGTTTATTCTAACTCCCAAGACCATGCAAAAGACCCAAAAAAAGCGATAGGAAATTGGCTACTTTCTCTCAATGAGAGAGGATTTTTATTCCTTGAGCACAATCGCTCACATGGCAAAAAATTTCAGGATGACGCTGATTGTTGGGGCGTTGAGACAGAGATCCTCCCTTTTTTATTCGTTCAGTGGTTTGGAGGAGACTTTGCTGTGATTGACATGATTCCAGTAAAAGAAAGTAATGCACATTACGTATTAGTTTTAGGACGAGTTTAATGAAAAAATTCGATATTATTGTTATAGGTGCTGGCTTGTATGTATGCGGCAAAGGCACCTCTGGATATGGAACCATCCTCCCTGCTATATTTGAATGGAAAAGACATAATGAGAATATTGGAAATATTCACTGTGTCTCTACCTCAGCTAAATCTTCAAAAGAACTTTTTCAGAAAGTTAAGGGCTTAGAGATAAAGACTGGAATCAATGTCGATGTTAAAACTTATCCAGAAAATGATTCAAAGAATGAGAATGCCTATAAAGAGGTATTGAGCAACATTAAAGGACTTGCTTGTGCAATCATTGCAGTTCCAGACCATTTGCATTATCAAATTGCGAAAGATTGTCTTGAAGCAGGTTTGCACACTCTCGTTGTGAAGCCGCTTACACCAACCCATGCAGAAGGCCAAGAGCTAGCTAGTTTAGCCGAAAGAAATAATCTTTATGGCGCTGTTGAATTTCATAAGCGTTGGGATAAATCTAATATCATACTGCGCGATAGAGTTAAATTAGGCGCTCTGGGAACACCATTAAATTGCTGGGTTGAATATAGTCAACGTAAATCTGTTCCCATTTCATTTTTTAAAGATTGGGCATCGAAAACTAGTGTTCTGCAGTATTTAGGAGTTCACTACATTGATGTTATTAGATTTGTAACTGCCGCTTCTCCAAAGAGAGTTATGGCAATTGGCCAAAAGTCTGAAATTATTCAGCATGGAATTGATTCTTATGATTCAATCCAATGCATTATTGAATGGGAAATGCCTGATGGGTCTCCATTTACTGAAACTATAATTACAAATTGGATTGATCCTGAAAATAGCACAGCAATGTCAGATCAGAAAATCAAATTTGTAGGTACAAAAGGTCGCTATGAGGCTGACCAAAAAGAGCGCGGTATAAGAATCAACACTGATGATCTCGGAGTTGAACATGTTAATCCAGATTTTTGTATGCCATATGGTTCTAAAGATGGGAATATTCGTTGGCGCGGATATGGAATTGAAAGCATTAAAACTTTTCTTAATGATATTATTTCCTTAAATGATGGGATTAAGAAGTTATCAGATTTACAAATTGAAAGGCCTAGCTTTCGAGAGTCACTCATTAGCACTTCAGTAATTGAAGCTGCTCACCGCAGTTTGAAGAATAAATCTGAGTGGCAAATAATAGAAATATAAAAAAATAATATACTGCAAAAGTATATTATTCAAAAAAATAGAGTAATAAAATATTAATATGAATATTTGCATGATACCAGTAAGAAAAGGCTCCCAGAGGCTAACTAAAAAAAATTATCTTCAAATAAATGGTGACGCAATTTACGAAATGGCTATTGAAAAAGCATTGTCTGTTAATTTATTTGATAGAGTCGTTCTTAATACTGATGATTCTACTCTAGAGTCTGTAGTAAACAAATTTGGTATTGATTTTTATTTAAGAGAGTCAAAACTAGCATCATCAGAGGCAACTAGTGAAATGGTAGTACTTGACTTTTTTAAACAATATAATTGTAATCGTGTTTTTTGGCTTAACACTGTCTCACCTCTCCAAACACTTACTGACATTGAAAACTTTTTTAATAAAACAATTGATGAAAATGCCCCTTCCTCTGTAGCTGTATCAAAACATCAGGTTCATAATGTATTTAAAGGAAAACCTATAAATTTTGATTGGAATGAAAACTTTGCAAAGACTCAAGACATGATTCCAGTAGTGTCCTTTAATTACTCGATGATGTCTTGGCATAAAAATCAAATTGAGATGTTAGCAAATGGTCAGCTTTTTAATGATTCAACTATTATGATAGAGACATCAATCTGGAGTAGCATATTGCTCAAGACAAAAGAAGATTTTGACTTGATAGAGAAACTTGCAACTGTTATAGCAAACTAAATTTTGTACTAATAGATTACTAAACTTATATGAAAAATAAATATCCAAGAGTGCTTGATCTTAAAGAAAAAGCAGCTAAAAGAATTCCATTCTTTTGCTCAGAGTATCTCTTTTCAGGGACCGCAAATGACAAAGTTGTAAAACATAATGCTGATATCTTCAATCATGTATTTTTAACTCCTAAATATCTAAAGGGTACAGTTCAACCTTCTACTAAACAAACTATCTTAGGTATGGAATATTCAGCACCTTTTGGAGTAGCGCCAATGGGATCTGCAGGCTTGATTTGGCCAGGCGCCGAAACTGCGCTGGCTAAAATGTGTAGTGAGAAAGACATTCCATATTGTCTTTCTTCAGTAGCATCTCTTTCATTGGAGCAAGTTGCACCAAACTTAAATGATAAAGCATGGTTTCAGCTATATCCACCTGAAGACAAGACAATCAGAGATGATATTATTAAAAGAGCCCTAGATGCAGATTATAGTGCTTTGGTTGTTACTGTCGATATACCTGCCACCAGTAGAAAAGAAAGGTATCTTAAAGCCGGTATTACAATTCCACCAAAACCAAACTTTAGAACATTTTTTCAAGCTATATTAAAGCCAGTATGGGCTTTTCTAACCTTATTGCATGGGATGCCATCATTTGGAACAATGACAAAATATGAATTCTTTAGTCAAGATAAAATTGACAATGGTTGGAATGAAATGCCCCGATATGTTGATTGGCAGTATCTTGAAGAAATAAAAGAATTATGGGATAGACCAATAATATTAAAGGGCATATTAGACGAAGAGGATGCAGTCAAGGCTTCGACTAAGGTTGATGCTGTATGGCTTTCAAATCATGGAGGTAGGCAAATAGATCTTGTACCAAGCCCTCTACAATTGCTACCAAATATAAGAAAAAAACTAGGAAAAGATTTTCCTATAATTATTGATAGTGGGTTTTCTTCTGGACAAGATATTTCCAAGGCATTAGCTTTAGGAGCTGATTTCGTGATGTTAGGCAGGCCATTTTTGATCGGAATAGCTGCTTTGGGTAAGAAAGGAGCTGAGCATATTCATTACATTTTGCACGATGAATTATCTAATATTATGGAACAAATGTGCTGTAAGGATATATCTGAGATGAAGTCTCAAAATGCAACTGTTTCTAATGAATTTTTTCTTTATAACCTATCAGAATTGAAGTAATTATGAATTATGATGTAGTAATCCGGTGTAGAAATGAAATGGAGTGGCTGCCAAGAGTTATTGAATCTATTAAGAAGCAGACCATAAAGCCATCAAAAATTATTTTGGTTGATAACTCAAGCACAGATGGCTCTCAAGAATATGCAATAGAACAAGGTTGCTATATAGTTAATTATGATAAACCTGAATTTAATTATAGTTATGCTCTCAATATTGGCATTAAAGCTACTTCTCAGAGTGAAATTTTAATTTTATCTGCTCATTGTGAGATCCTAACCCATGATTCAGTAGAGAAGCTTATTAAGATTCGCCGTCAACATAATGCAGCAGGTGTTTATGGAAGACAAATCCCAACAGTTGATAGCAATCCTGTTGACACCAGAGACTTAATTACTGTTTTTGGAAGAGAAAAAATTATATTTGAAAAGCATCCATTTTTTCATAATGCTTTTTCATTAATAGATCGTGAAGCCTGGGAAAATTGTCCTTTCAATGAGAATCAAAATGGTGTTGAGGATAGGTTTTGGGCCCGAGAGCAATCATTAAAAGGTAAAAAGATAATTTACGAACCAGAATCCATTGTTTTTCATGAGCATGGGCTTAATCAGGGCGCTTCAATGGAGCGTGCACTTCGAGTATGTAAGTCTTTAAAAGATTTACATAAAGATGACATTTTTGATTGGCCATCTTTTAAGGAATATTCGTGAATTTGTTAATCGTGTTCATTTATACTTTAATAAATTCACTTTTAGAGGTTTTGTCATGATTCCATATGGCCGCCAAGAAATCTCAGAAGAGGATATAGCTGAAGTAGTTGAAACTCTTAAGTCAGATTTTCTTACTCAAGGACCTAAGGTGCCACTTTTTGAAAAAATAGTCTCTGATTATTGTGGTTCAAAATATGGCATAGCTGCAAATAGCGCAACCTCGGCTCTTCATATTGCCTGCTTGGCACTAGATCTCAAAGAGGGTGATAGGTTGTGGACTAGTCCAAACTCATTTGTTGCTTCTGCTAATTGCGCTCTTTATTGTGGAGCCAATGTTGATTTTGTTGATATTGATCCTCTAACATATAACTTATCTACAGAAGCTTTAGAAAAAAAACTAATTCAAGCCAAGCAGGATAATAAATTACCTAAGATAGTTGTACCCGTCCACTTTGCAGGACAATCATGCGACATGCAGAAGATTCATTCACTTGCAAAAGAGTATGGCTTTAAGATTATTGAAGATGCTTCCCACTCAATTGGGGGCAGCTATATGAAAAATAAAATTGGTATGTGTGAGTTTTCTGATATTACTGTTTTTAGCTTCCATCCTGTGAAAATCATAACTACAGCAGAAGGCGGAATGGCGACTACGAATGATAGTGGCTTATTCGAGCGTATGCAGTTATTTCGAACGCATGGAGTGACTCGAGATCCAAAATTAATGACAAAAAAAACCGAAGGCGATTGGTATTATCAGCAAGTAGACTTAGGATTTAACTATCGTATGACAGAACTCCAAGCTGCGCTTGGTATTAGTCAGATGCGTCGTGTAGATGAATTTATAAATAAAAGACATATTTTGAAAAATAGATATGATGAGTTATTAAGTGGACTGCCAGTCATTAAACCATATCAGTCTAATAATGTTACTTCTGCACTGCATCTTTACCCTATTCAAATAGACACTAATAACACTAAAGTTAGCCGTGATAAAGTATTTAATTCATTAAAAAAGGGTGGTATCGGCGTTAATGTTCATTATATTCCTATACATACTCAGCCTTATTATCAGGAGATGGGATTTGAAAATGGAGATTTTCCAGCTTCTGAAACCTACTACAATAATGCTATAAGTCTCCCTTTATTCTCTCATTTGAGGTTTGAAGAACAAGATAAGGTTGTAAATATTTTATCAAAAGCCTTTAAATAGAATGTATCTAGCCATGAAAGAAAAGTTACTCGAAATCATTAATAAACGCTTCCCATATTCAAATACTGATATAAATGAATGGCAGAAAGTTCTTGAAAATTGTAACTCAATACCCTCTTGTAATTATTTATTGAGCATGGTGGATTATTACGTTGCCTATAATAAAGACAGGAGTGCTATTAATTTATCAATTGTTTTATATCAGGATAAAGAAGCGCTTGGGATCATGCCTTTGTTTGCTCATCAAAACCAAGAGGAAGAATGGATTTTAAGTAGTAATGGTATAGAAATCGTTGAGCCAATTTTTAAGAAGACTGTGGCCCGAAGAGTTAAGAAAAGATTTGAAAATGAGTTAAAAGATTTAATCTATGATTTAGCAAGACAACTTGAAATTAAACAATGTCAGTTTGTTAATTCTGATTTTTTTGCCCTTTCTCGTTGGTATTTTATTTGGGCTGAAAGGGCGAAAGAGACTTTCTCAACGCATCATTTTCTAGTAGACCTTTCATTAAGTCTTCAAGATATCCGCTTGAAGTTCAGAAAGAGCTTTAAGCCATTTATAAATAAAGGACTAAGGGAGTGGACAGTAGAAGTTCATGAACAAACCACAGACGAATTATTTGAAAAATTTAGATTATTACATAAGTCAGTTGCAGGAAGGACAACCAGACCAATTGAGAGTTGGAATAAACAAAAAGAACAAATTGATTCCATGGAATCGTTTATTGTTACAGTGTCTGCAGAAGATGATGAAATGGTTGGGGCAGGTTTATTTACTTATTCTCGAGATAGTGGTTTCTATTGTGTAGGAGCATATAAAAGAGAGTTATCCGATCAACCGTTGGGACATGCGGTGCAAATGAAGGCAATTGAGACATTTAAAAAAAATGGAGTAAAGTGGTATGAGATAGGCCTTAAACGCCTAAAGATAGACAAAAAAACACCAACAGAAAAAGAACTAGCACTAACACATTTCAAACAAGGTTTCGCAACACATGTTGTTGCTCGTCAACATTTAACTGTTGATTTAAATTTAGATTAATAAAGAAGGTCTATGATAGTTGCAATTATTCCTGCCAGAGGTGGCAGCAAAAGAATACCAAAAAAAAATATTAAGAAATTTTTTGGGAAACCTATTATTTCCTACTCAATCAAAGCAGCAATTGATAGTAATTTGTTTGATAAGGTGATCGTTTCTACTGATTGTGATGAGATTGCTCAAATTTCAATTGAATCTGGCGCTGATGTTCCTTTTATAAGACCAAAAGAATTATCAGGAGATTTCTTAGGTACACATGAGGTTGTGGGACATGCAATAAGGTGGTTAGAGGATTCTGGCGAGGTAGTTGAGTATGCTTGTTGTATCTATGCTACTGCCCCAATGATTCAGGTAAGTGATTTAATTAAAGGTTTTGATCTTTTAAGAACTGGAAAATGGAAATCTGTAATTGCTGCCACTAAATATTCATATCCAATATTTAGATCTTTTGAAAAATTGCCTAGTGGTGGGTTGAAAATGATTTTTCCTGAACACTATAATTCAAGGTCACAGGACCTGCCTGAAGTTTATCATGACGCTGGACAGTTTTATTGGGCAAAATCACAAGAGTGGAAGAATAAGCCTAGTAGTAGTTTTTCTGAAAACAACACTATAATTGAACTGCCTCACTTTCTTGTTCAAGATATTGACACACTAGATGATTGGAATAGGGCTGAAAAGATATATGAAAGTTACAAATCTAAATAAGTTTGCATTAATTTGTTTAGCTGCAGGAAAGTCCCAACTGCCAGTAATTGAAAAAGCTAAATCCCTTGGTTATACAATTGTTGCAATTGATAGAAATAGAGAGGCTGATGGTTTTAAATATGCAGATTATAAAATTTATAAAAGTACATATGATGCTGATGAAATTATCAAGGAATTAGATAAATTTAAAAAAAAACTGGAATGGATTGGTTTAATAAATAGGAGTTCAGGTCCGCCAGTAATTACTGCTGCTAAAATTTGCAAATATTATAATCTTCCAGGCGTTCCAATTAAGTCAGCTGAAAAATTAGTAAATAAAGATCAAATGCGATTGTCTTGTACAAAGAAAAATATACCTTCACCCCATTTCAAAATTTATGATACAGATGACTGCAATTCAGTTAATGTCGAGACACTTCCGATTGTTGCTAAACCAGCATTAAGTTTAATTGGTAAAAGCGGAGTTAGCATTATACGTTCAAAAAATAAGATTAGATCATCAATAAAATATGCTGCAGAAAATACGATTAATAAGAAAATTTTGTTAGAAGAATTTCTAGAAGGTCCAGATCTTTCACTTGTAAGTTTTGTTAATGATGGAAAATTATGTCCAATTTGTCTTTTAGAAGAGATAAATGTTGAAAAAAAAGATGGGACTTTAAGTGCTAAAGGTTATAAAACTCATGATTCTGATAGTAATAATTGGGAGCAACAAGCATATGATATTGCAAATAAAATTATTTCAGAATTTAATATTCAACGTTCATCATTCATGCTTTCTTTTCGCTCAGATTCTAAGAATGATCTAAAACTTATGGAGGTTCATCTCGACTTAGGAGGCGATCTAATGATTGAAGCGTTTTATCCAAAAGCTCTTCCTTTCGATTTTTTAAAACTCGCAGTCGAGCTAGCCACTGGTAAAGCTAAATGTCCAGTGAATTTCAATGTAAAGCCCACAGCAATTTATTATAACGAGGGGCATGGTCTATTAAGTAATCGAGATTATAAAATTTTTACAGCAAATACAAATCAGATGCTTGAGGAAGAAATTTTGAGAGCTAGTGCAAATTGATAATCTTTTAATTGGAGTTATTCATTATGTTTTTTATATCTGAAGTTTCATCAAATCATTCTCAGAAAATTGAAAGGGCGCTAGAGTTTATTGACCAATCTGCAGCAGCAGGCTGTGATGCGGTGAAATTTCAATTGTTTAAAGTTGAAGAATTGTTTTCTAAAGAAGTTCTCGAAAATAAACCAGAAACATTAAAGCGAAAACAATGGGAGTTACCACTTGAATTTTTACCAGTATTGGCAAAGCGTTGTTCGGAAAAGGGAGTGCAGTTTGGTTGTACACCATTTTATATAGATGCAGTAAGAGAACTAAATGAATATGTAGATTTTTATAAAGTAGCGTCTTATGAACTATTATGGGACGATTTGCTTGTTGCCTGTGTGAAAACTGGAAAACCACTTATTTTATCTACTGGCATGGCGACAATAGATGAGATCCGACATGCAGTTGAGATAATTAGAAATAATGGCTGCGAAAACTTAACATTACTTCATTGCACTTCAGCTTATCCAACTCCATATAATGAGGCAAACCTTGCTGCAATTGAAATGCTTAGAAGTGAATTTGGTTGCAAAGTCGGTTGGTCAGATCATACCGTAGATCCGGGTGTCATAAGTCGAGCAATTAATCGATGGGGCGCGGAAGTTGTAGAGTTTCATATGGATTTGGAAGGCATAGGTGAAGAGTTCGAGTCAGGTCATTGCTGGTTGCCTAATCAAATTGCTCCTGTAATTAAACAATTGAGACATGGCTTGATTGCAGATGGTGATGGAGAAAAAAAGCCAGTAACTTCTGAGATATCTGATCGCATGTGGAGAGCTGATCCTTCAGATGGATTACGTCCTTTGAAATCTATTAGAGATACGCTACAAAAAAAATGAAATCTAAGATACTATTCTTTGGCTGTAATCACAGCCAGATTCCATATATGCAGAACCTCAAGAAGAGAGGTTACTACATTATTGCCACAGATATAAATAATGATGCTCCAGGACTTTACCTCGCGGACTCATTTTATAATTGTGGATATGATAATTTTGAAGATTTAGAAAAAGCAATAGATACCGAAGGCCCCGATCAAATAAAACATATTTTTACTGCTTCATCTCAGTTCTCTCATCTCGGCGCTTCTCATTTAGCAAATTATCTAGGAATAAAATATCCAGAAATAACAAATATCGACATTTGTTTAGACAAAACAAAATTTTACCCACTATTTAAAGAAAATGGGATATCAATACCAGATACTAATTACGTAAGAAATGAAGAAGAACTTAAAAAAACTTTAGAGAAGTATTCTAACGACACAAGTTTTTATCTTAAGTCTGATTTCAGTAAAAATCCAAATCACATCTATTTCGGAACCTCTGAAGAGCTCTTGAAAAGTGAGATTAACTGGAAAAAAGACCGTTATTTTAAAGAATCCTACATTTTACAAACAAACTATTTAGGCGAAGGAATAAGACTAAATTTATTTCCTGGTGGTTATGAGCTGTATGAGTTTGAAAGTGGTAAATTTCTGAATAATAATGATTGGGAACAGCTGAAAGATTTTGGGATATTAAGCCGTCTTCTAAGTTTAAAACAACTGCTAGGAATGGATAATTGGCTTCTCAAATTTGATATTTTAATTGGATCAGATGATTATGTTGTTTTAGATATAGGTATGGATCCACCATATAGGATGAAAAGGTATTGGGAGTCGCAAGGGCTAAGCTTCATTGACTTCTACATTGATCTTTATTTACTTGATCAGTAATTATATTTTGAGATGAAGAAGTGTTTTATTAGACTTGATGCTTCACCAAGTCTGGGTTTTGGTCACTTAATGCGCTGTTTGGCTCTGAGCGATGAACTCAAGTCGAGTTTTGAGGTCATTTTTGTAGTTAGAGAAAATGAATCAAAAACAGAACTTGAAAAATATAATTTTGACATAATTCAAATCAAAGCCAATTCTAATGAGGAAGATTCTATGCTCTTATTGGCAACAAATAATCCTAATTCAATTTGGATTATTGATACAAAAAGGAAATTTCTTGAAAAATTCTTACCTAGTTTGAAAAAAAACAGTGACGTTGTTCTACTCATTGAAAATTTATCAAAAAATATAGATCACGCAGATGGTATTCTCTTTCCGGCAGCCCATCTTGACTATAATATTCTTGATCCCTGGTTGCCTAAGAGTAAGAGGGATATGGTCTTAACTGGATGGGATTGGATTTTGCTTAGAAATGAGATAATTAATGCTTCTCGATCAGATTCTTATTTTCCACTTGTTATAACAACTGGTGGAACTGATCCGAGCGGAGTATTTTTCAAGATTTGGGAATTGTTAGAAGGAGCACAGATTCACGCTACTTTTATGATTGGAGATTCATTTGCAAATAGAAATAAACTCCCGCTTCCTGATGAGTTTTTGAAAATAGTTGATTATGACATTAAATACATTGCATCAGCAGGAACTATAATTTCAACTTTTGGAATAAGTGTCGCAGAATGCTTGTTTTTAAATAAGCCCGTGATTTCTGTAGCCCACTCAAAAGAAAATGCTAGAGGTTCAGAGATCTTAAGCACTAGGACACCAGCTTGTATTAACCTAGGATATTTTGAAGATCTTACCCAAGAGCGCCTAATTAAAGAGATTGATGAATTGAAGCATCCAAATGAAGAGATAAATTCATGGTTGAGTCAAAATGTAATTGATGGTCAAGGTGCTAAACGTGTAGTTAGCTGGATAAAGCGTAAGGTTGAAGAGTGTTAACAATTTGTATAATTGAGGGCCACAATTCTGAGCATTTAAATATATGCTTAGATTCAATAAGCAAAAATACTAGCTCGCCTTATACCTTGAAAGTTTTCAAAGAAGAAAATACTAGAGAGCAAACCCTTAATACTATTTTGAATGATTTACCAAATCAGGATCTCATCATAGCGGCAGATGATATTGTATTCACATCTGACTGGGACAAAAGCCTTCTTAATCACTGGAATGAGAATAGGATCTTAGGTTTTTCTATGTTGTATCCTAAATCTAAGATTATTCAGAATCGAGGTTATAGGATTATTAGTATAGATGATGTTATTGCAAGCGAAGCTCTTGATAATGGGCTTGATAAGGATGAGGTTAATCCTTTTTCCCTTAGGCAATGTCAAAGCATTACTGGTTGTTTTCAAGCAATACCATCAAAAATTATTAATGCCATACCAAAATTTCCCTTAGAAGGAAGAAATCGATTAGGTGAACTTTTGTATCATAGCTTAGCTATTAGAAAAGGTTTTGAGGTCGTCGTTCTTGGCCACTTCATGGAACATTATGCTATAAGCACAAAGAAAAATCCTAATCAAAAATTAAGTAGTGAGAGCTATCTTAGTGAAAAAAGCATTTGGAAAGATGCTACTGAAAAATTTAAATTAAATGATTTTGCTGAAGTTAGAATCCGACGAGAAATTGATCAAGAATTAATTGATTGGCTAAATGACCCTTGCGTGATTTATGGAGCTGGAACAATAACAGAATTTATTTCTGCTAATGTTAGCTTCGAGGCACATACCCTATGCAGCGGGCTTAAGGAAGAGGATGGGAAAGAACTAAATGGAAAATTAATTAAATATAAGGATGATATAGAGTGGCTTGATTATCAAAAACTATTAATAACTGTTCAAGGGAAAGAAAAAATGATCTTAAAAGACATTTTAAATTTAGCATCCCATCTTGAGGTTTGTGCAATTCTTGTAGAAAAAACTCCTTCCGTTCATCGATATAAATTAAGAAAGATCCATAGACGGAACTAATGCTTTATTCAGTGACATGCTTGTTATAAGCATCATATGATTATATGATTACACCTATTATTTGGGGGGGTGACCCAATACTTGGATTCTCTTAGAATTTTCAGACGAATAGCTAATAATCTCAAATTAAGGAACTAATATGCCAGCAGATAATAAAAATAAGACGACCATCATAACTCTGTCCCGCCACAAAAAAGAGGGTGAGAAAACAGTGCTCGTCACAGCATATGATTATCCTCAATCAGTCATTGCCGATAAGGCTGGTGTAGATTGTATTCTTGTTGGTGATTCAGCCGGTATGACAACGCATGGTTATAAAACTACAATTCCAGTTACGATGGATCACATGATCATGCACTCAGAGGCAGTTGCTAGGGGCTCAAATAATGCTTTTTTAATAGGGGATATGCCTTACATGTCATATCAAAGTTCAAATGAAATTGCTGTTGAAAATGCAGGTAGATTTATAAGGGCTGGCATGGACTGCGTTAAAGTAGAAGGCGATATGATTGATCGAATTAAATCAATAGCAGACTCAGGAATAATTGTAATGAGCCATTTAGGCCTGACACCACATACTAGGGCTAAACTTGGAGGCTACAGAGTTCAGGGCAAGTCAGCTGAAAGTGCAGAAATTATATTAAAACAGGCGCTAGAATTACAGAAAGCCGGATGTTCTTTTTTACTTCTAGAAGCTATGCCTACTGAGCCAGCTGGCATGATTGCCAGTGAGCTTAATATTCCTGTATATGGTATTGGAGCTGGAAATAGAGTTGATGGCCAACTAGTAATTCTTCATGACTTAGTAGGGTTATTCTGGGAATTTAAATCAAAATTTGTAAAGCGCTACTGTGAAGCAGGCCAACTTATAGAAAGTGCGCTTAAGGATTATTATAATGAGGTAAAGAATGAGGAGTTTCCTACATCAGAACAATTTTATGAAATCAAGGATGAGGAGTTAGAAAAATTATTGTCAGACTCATCATGGAAGTATGAAAAGGATCGTGTTGAGAATCTAGCTGAACCAAAACATAGCGTAACACCAAGAACAACTAAAAAAACCAGAAAAAAGTAGGTTCGATTCAGTTATGAAAGCCAGTGATTATATTGTTGACTTTTTTATAAAAAAAGGCATTGATACTGCTTTTGTTATGACAGGAGGGGCAATAGCTCACGTAATAGATTCAGTTGCAGCGAGAGAGAAAGAGATTGAATATGTTTGTGTTCAAAATGAACAAGTCGCAGCTATGGCTGCAGAGGCATATTCACGAACAGGTAAAGCAAATGGGGTTGCGTTAGTTACAAGTGGACCAGGCGCAACCAATCTAATAACAGGGATTGTTGGGGCTTGGTATGATTGCATTCCTGCTATATACATTACCGGACAAGTTAGAACCTGGGAAATGACAACTGGTAAATCTACTTTGCAAGATGGTTTTCAGGAAGTTGATATTTGCACTCAAGTTAAGAATGTTACGAAGTATGCCAAAACTATAACCAATAAGTCAGATATTCCTCTTGAGCTTGAGAAAGCTTATTCAGCAGCTAATTCAGGAAGAAAGGGCCCTGTGCTAATAGATCTTCCCATGGACATTCAAGTAGCTGAATTAACATCAGAGGAAATCAATAGCGTAAAAGATCACGATTTTCTACTCGATCAAAAGTATGAAATTACAAAAGAAATAGATTCATTTATTAAGCTCTATGATAAATCAAAGAAACCTTTAATTTTGATCGGCGGAGGAGTTAAGCATGCCGATATCAAGAGTTATTTTAATGAATTTATTTTGAATTCAAAGATCCCATGTGTTTCAACATATGCTGCATATGAAATTTTAGAGCATTCCAATGAATATAACATAGGAGTTATTGGACAGTTTGGTCAATATTCGAGCAATGGCGCAATTCAAGAGTGTGATTTACTCATAGCTCTTGGAACTAGGTTTGGGATTAGAGCTATAGGAAATAACCCTGATCTATTTGCCTCAAATGCTAAAGTTGTTCATGTAAATATCGATAGCGGCGAGCTCAAGGATTCAAGGAAACAAGCTGAGCTTAGCATTCATTCAGATATCTTTACATTTTTAACTCAGATAGATGGCAAGGTGAAGTGCAGTAATGAAAGTTGGTTACATTCACTTGCTGAGAGTAAAACTAAAGACTTAGACATATCTGACAAAGGCACAGGAAAGGATGTTAATCCATATTGGCTTGTTGAAAATTTAAATAAAGAGTCTAGTCCTGATTGTATAATTATTCCAGATGTCGGCTGGCAAGTAACAACTTTGAATCAACAAAGTAAGCTTAAATTTGGGCAGCAAATGTTTTCTTCTTGGGCAAATTCTCCCATGGGATATGCTGTTGCTGCTGGAATTGGCGCTCACTTTTCAAATAAACAGAAAGAAATAATCATACATATTGGAGATGGAGGACTGCAGCTTAATCTCCAAGATTTACAGACAGTTTCTCACTATGAGATACCTCTCAAGATTTTTCTCTGGAATAATTATGGCTATGCAACCATTCAAGCTTTTCAGGATGGAAGTCTAGATCAAAGATATCATGCTACTGACCTCAATCATGGTTATTCAGCTCCAGATTTTGAAGAATTAGCTAAGCTTTACAAGCTTCAATACTTTAGAGTAGATGATGATTCTGAAGTCAAAAATACGATTTCAAATGTTTTAGGTGCTTCCGGCCCTGTTTTATGTGAAGTCATTATGGATATTAATTTTAGACCTAAGCCTGCTTTAGGAGCAGAAAAAGCGTTTGATGGTTTAGAGCCGACATTAGAAAAATGAGTGTCACCTTACTTAAATAAGAATAATATGAGCGGAAAGACAATATTAGTCACAGGGGCTAGCAATGGAATAGGTAGAGCTATAGCATTAGAGTTTGCCAATGCTGAGAATTATTTAGTTTTGACATGGAATAGCGATAGCGAAGGCATTAAAAAAACAGCTGAGCTTGCTAGAGAAAAAGGTTCTAAAACAGAAGTATTCCAGCTGGATTTGGAAGATGAACAAGAAATTTCTGACTTCTGCAAACAAATTAATAACGCATCGGCACCAGATATTTTAATCAACAATGCGGCTATAGCTCAGAAAAAAGACTTTATGGAATTAAATAATGATGATTGGAACAAGGTCTTATCTGTTAATCTCAGGGCACCTTTTCAACTTTGTCAGAGTTTTATCCCACGAATGCAAAAAAAAGGATGGGGTCGGATCGTTAATATTAGCTCTATCGGAGGTCAATGGGGAGGTATTTACCAAGTTCATTATGCCGCTTCAAAAGCTGCTTTGATTAACTTAACAAGATCTCTCGCTAGACTTTATTCTAAAGATAAAATTGCAGTTACAGCTATTGCCCCAGGGGTAATTGATACTGGTATGACTACTGAAACTTTAGGGCATCAAACAGATAAATTATTGTCTCATATCCCTTCAGGAAGATTAGGAACAACAAAAGAAGTTGCTAAAGCAGTGAAATATTTATGCAGCGAAGAGGCAGCATATCTGAGCGGTATTACACTTAATATTAATGGAGGAATGCACTTTAACTCTTGAATCATCTCTCTTCATCTAATGATCCACTTATTATTTTAGGTGCTGGTCCTCAGCAGATCAAAGTATATGAGACTGCGAAGCGCCTCGGTGTTAAAACTGTTGCGGTAGATTTTAATCCCAATGCAGATGCTCGAGAAATTGCAGATCACTTCGTATTAGCCAGTGTAAAAGATGCTGATGAATGCATTCGTGAGCTAAAAGCTATGGAATTGGATTATTCTGGTGTTATAACTTGTGGGGTAGAGGTGTCACCACAGGTTAGCCGAATTGCATCTTATTTTGGTTTGAAAGGCATATCTGAAGAGGTAGCAAAAAAGACAACACATAAGGGTTTAAGATTACAGACCCTAAACCAAGCTGGTGTACCTATCCCTAAATTCCAAAGATTAACTAAACCAACAATACCCAATCTTGATTTCCCATTTGTGGTGAAACCTTCAGATAGCTCTGGTTCGCGCGGTGTTCGCCAGGTAAGAAATAAGCAGGAGTTTTTATCAGCATTCAAGCATGCATCAACAATCAGCACAGATGATGAAGTAATTGTGGAGTCTTTTGAGTCAGGAACCGAAATAAGTATAGAAGGTTTTGTTATAAGTGGGAAAATGACAGTCACTGGAATAGCAGAAAGACATTTTTATCCCCTTGAAGAGACTTATCCAGAGTTTCTTGAGTACGGAGGGACGATGCCACCATCTTTTTCTGAGAAGTATGTGGAAGAAGCAAAGAAAGTTTTTACTGATGCTACAATCGCTCTGGGTATCACTGAAGGACCATCAAAAGGAGACCTTATTCTTACAAAAGAAGGCGTTAAGGTCTTGGAGATTACTTCTAGAACATCTCCAGGATTTGCCGCAGAGTCTCAACCATTAGCCTCAGGTGTTTCAGTATTGGAAACATTAATCTTATGGGCAATAGGCTCACCAGTTTCACCTGAACTCCTAAAACCAAAATGGAAAAAAGCAATTGCTCATCGTTACTTTAGGCACGAGCCAGGCAAAGTAATTAAAATAATAGGATTTGAAACATTACCCAATCAACCAGGAGTAAAATTTATTTTAAATCTAAATAAAGTGAAAGAAGGCGATGTTCTTGAACCTATGAATTATATGAATCGTTTATTTTATGTCACTACTGTGGCAGATACTCCTGAAGAGGCAATTCAATTGGCAAACTCAGCACTGGCTAGTGTAAAAATAAAAACAGAACCAATATCATGAAGTATCACTTAATTTTTTATATGAATCTAATGTTCTCTGCGCTGAGAGAGGAGGACAGGGAGATTGTATTAGATCAATGTATGGATCCTCTCCTTAAGATAGGAGAAGATGGCATCCCAATCGCAATTCAGATGTCAGGATTAAGTTTGGAGTATTTGGCTAAATTGAGGCCAGAACATTTGGAACGTCTGAAAATATTAATACAGGATGAGCATTGTGAATTCATTGGGAATGGTTATTCTCAAGTTATTCAGCCGCTTGCTCCCTATGAAATTAATGTTAAGAATCAGGAACTAGGCATGCAGTGTTATGAAAGTATTCTTGGACTTAGACCTAAGATAGCTACTGTTAATGAGATGGCATTTAGTTCAAGTAGCTCAGAAAGCTTTATTCAAACAGGATATACGGGCCTGATTATGGAATGGAATAATCCTTATAAGACCCATCCAGATTGGGACGAGTCTATGCGTTTTTTTCCTCAGCGAGTAAATTTAGGGAAAGGCGCTGAAGCTGACCTTATTTGGTGTGATACGATCTTATTCCAAAAATTCCAGCGTTATGTTTATGGTGAAATTGAACTTAAAGAATATATGGAAAACCTAAAAAAATACAAAGATCAAAATGGTGCTCTATGTCTTTATTGTAGTGATGCAGAAGTATTTGATTTTCGTCCACCTAGATACGGAGACGAAGTTTCTTCTGGAGGAGAATGGCTTAGAATACGCAAACTGATGGATGCAGTTCAGTCTGAAACCGAAGGGTTAATTCTTCCTTCAAAAGTAATAGAAAACTATAAGGAAGAAGGTTCAAATTTACTTCAACTGGAAACTAGCTCACAACCCATACCTGTCAAAAAACAGGATAAATATAATATCAATAGATGGGCCTTAACAGGTAGAGATGATTTTAACCTTAATACACGCTGTTATAGGATTGCAGAGGCATTTTCAATAGGTGATCCAAACGATGACGATTGGAAAAAACTATGTTTTGTCTGGTCAAGCGACTTAAGAACACATATCGAGAATAATCGTTGGGAACAAGCCCAATTTATAATAAGTGAGCTAGAGAATAAATGGGTGAACTCTCAAGAAATGAGGAAATACCTCGTTCCATCTCATGATGATGCTAAACCTTTTGATATTAAATCAAACCGTTACTTTTCTATAGAAACAGCAAATCAGATCTTAACTCTGGATACTAAAAAAGGACTGAGTATAAAACAATGGTCAGTGGAGGGAGTTCCGCTTTTAGGAACTGTTCCTCATGGTTTTTTTGATGACATTAGTTTGGCTGCTGATTTTTATTCTTGCCATTCGGTGATTGAACCTCAAGGCAGCCATAAGGTAACTGATTTAGTTCAAATTGAACCCTGGTTAGCAGAAGATGAGGAAAAACATATCGTAGGCATGCGATTGAAAATCAAAGACCATGTTTTTGAGAAGGTATATGAAATAGATAAATCAAATAATACCTTTTCTGTAAACCAAACTATCCAACTTCCTAAAAGATATAGAGCTCTGATTAGAAGTTGTTACTTTACATTGCTACCAGGAGTTTGGGATATGGATACCTCTTTCTATAAAACAGCATTGGGTGGTAAAGAACCTGAGAGATTTAGGTTTGGTGATGCAGCAATTGATCACACGCAAAACCTTAATCAACTGGTATCAACTAGGCATGGATTAGGAGTTACGGATGGAGAAATTCAAATCGGCGATGCAAATAATTCTATTATTTTTAAGCATGAGCCATCAGAAGCAGCTTTAGTTCCTCATCTGCAGTATTTACCACAGAAAAATGGACATTATCTTCTAAGATTAATATATTCTGCACAAGAACTTGATGAAACTTTTAAAACATCCGACAAACCCCAGATCATAAAACATAAGCTGTTGGTTAGAGCGGATATTGAATAAATACAAAAGATAAAGATACTACTTTTTCTAGTATTTTTATTAAACAAATTTGATTCCTTTCATTTATATTCCTAAAAAAGACAAAACAAATCAATGAATAAAATTTTAGCATTTGACTCAATGTATATTGTTAATCCTATTAGAAAGGCATATATGTTATTTATAAAAAAAATACTTAATGCAGGAGGAACTTCAAGCAGTAAATTGATTTTATATCGACAAGATCATGACAATTTATTCATACGTGACAAACGAAATGTTAGTGCAATGGCTATTGGGGTTCATAAAGATCACATTGATGCTATGAGCATAAAGTTTTATAAATATTTAGATAAGTCTGGAAGCTCTGACAAGCTTCTAATGAAAAATCTTAAGTTATATAAGCTATATACAAGACAGGTCAAATTAAAACTAACGGGTGTTTTAAAATGCGCCTATAGAATAAGAAATTTATCATTAGATAGTGAAAAGAATATAGAAATCGTAACAGACAAACAAACAGTCTCTATAATGAGGGAAGCCTTCTCATTTTTAGATTTTGAACCTACTAATGTCACATGGAATGCAAATGGATTATTAACTTCATGCATCACCATGAATTCATTTATTATGAGATGTGCTGCACTAATTAAAATGTTTATCTCTCCTAGCGATCTCCCAAAAGATTATTTTTATAAGCATGTAGACTCTAACCTTCCAACAGTTCTTTTGACGATGCCACAAAGAAGGGCTGATGATTTTTTTTCATCCTACGTTGAAGAATTTAGCAGTGGATTTAACATTATTTTATACAGTATGGGCTATTGGAAAAATATACCTGATGACTATAAGCGCATAAAGATTGAAAGAAAAATAGGATTATTGCAGGGGATATTTAATAGAAAGTACATGTGCTTTACTGCAGATAGTTATATAGCTGATATTCTCCTAATTTTCTATGATCATGCAAATCTAAGCATGAGTATAGATGTTGTTAACTCTATATTTGCAAATAAAATTGATGCTCATATAAGCAGATTACAAACAAATGTTGTTGACAATTACTTGGCAATTGAAGCAAAAAAAAGGAATATATTTATTCTTGGAGATATTATGGAGGAAATATTCTACTGTGATGCTGCTATTTTTTCATCAAAGTCACAAAATACAGAACCCTCCAAGTTAGCATTGCCTAAAAAAAGCGGTGTCATCTATAAAGGAAGTAACTCTTTAATTAACTATCGACTTAAAAATTTTACTGAAAAACAGTTTCATTATCTGCATAATTTACTAGAAGTTGATATACAAAAAAAGATAATATTTTATGCTTCAGATCCCTCAAAAGATGAAAGCCAGCGCTATCAAACTGAAAAATTTCTAATCGATTGTTTTTCTCATATGCAAGATTTTATTTTTGTTATCAAAACTCATCCTCAAGACAATGGGAAGATTACCAACTATGCATACCTTGATTCATTAAAGCCATCAAATGTAATTTTGATTGGGGATATAGTGCAGAAAAATAATATTTCTAAGCAGTTTATGATATTCGATGATTTTGACTTTAATGCAGCTGTGAGCTCTTGTGATGGATTTTTGACCTTCTCATCGTCATCTATACTTCAAGCATTGGTGCTAGGAGTAAAGACAGGTATTGTGGATAAGTTTAAAAACGGTAATTACGACTATTTGGTTAAACATAAAGCTTCTTTATTGATTGATAGTGAAGAAAAATTGAGAAATTTCTTAAAGGTAAAAACATTTGATCTATCCGATGAAATACTAAGCTATTGCGGCCTAAAGAAAAACAATAATGAGTTTAATGTTGGTAAATATCTGCTAGAGTGTTTGAGAGAGTTTGATGAAAATAATGAAAAGAGAATGGCCAAAGATTAAATAGTCCTGATTTATAAAAACGCTCTTATGCCTTTTTTGATTGTTTAGATACATGAATAAATTTTGAGAACTACCCGGTATGAATTTAAAATTTCCTAAAAGACAGTTTCTTGGAAAGATTTATGCATTTTCAATATGTTTTATCCTATTAATCTTATCAGGTGACTTTTTCTTTAACATTTTAGCTGCTCACCCAGGATCTGATTTTTCAAATAATATCAATAGTGTTATTGGTGCTTCGCAAGGCCTTTATTGGGAGGGATTTAATGCTCCTAGCAGCGTATTCCAATACTTAATTGGACTCCACTTTTACTTTTGGTTAGGAGTTTTAAGTAGTATTTTTCAAGATGATGCCTCTTTGTTGCAAGGAATTACACTATTTCTCACATTTATGCTTGTTTCTCCAACATTATTTTCAGCTGCTCAACAAAGAAATAGGGGCTTGCTTTTGTTACTTTTAGTCGTTCTTTTTATGCATCCTCGTTTTCTTGATTTAGTAATAAGCAATATTAGATCAGCTTCAGCACTAGTTTTTGTATTTTATTCTCTTAAGGTTAAAGGAACAAAGTTTAAATTTCTATTAATGGGAGTTGGAGCAACATTCCATTTAGCAGTTCTGGCACCTATCTTTTTACATCTTATGCATCTATTTTGTAGAAGATTGCTAAAGATTAACTCATACTCAGGCCTATTGGTTTGGTTGGCTTTCCTAGCGCCGGGTGCGCTAATAATGGCGGCAAAAATACTTTTTCCACAACGAGGCGGAGGTGAATGGGAAGGAGGATTGATATATACATTTTCTATCTTTATTTTAGCTGCTTATACTTTTTTTATAGGCAAGAGGAAAGTTAACAATGAGTTTGTTTTCATTTCTTTAGGACTTATTTCTTTGGTTGTCTGGGGTTATATTTTAGGGTATTCAACTATGAGGTATTTTTCTTTCTTCTTTCCATTTTTTGCTGTGATGATATTGCTTTATGATCGCAAACCTCAAGTATTAATAATGACTTTTATTCTGTGGCTTTTATTTACATTAGCAAGTCACTCATTTTGGGTTTTAAGTCTATGACAAAACGGCAGCACGTTCTATTCCTTGTTAGCGGAATGCAAGGCGGTGGTGCAGAACGTATTGCTTCAACTTTAAGCAATTATTGGATAGGTAAAGGGTATAGAGTTACATTAATGCCTACATTCTCCGGCAGAGGTGAGTGTATATATCATCTAGATGAAAGAGTTGAGCTTGATTTCTTGGCAGATAGAGTGGTTGGTAATAAACACAACATATGTAATCGCTTGCGGAGATTTTTGGCCTTACGAAAAGCAATACTTCAAATTAATCCGGATGTAATTATTTCTTTTCTTACACATGTTAATGTAGCTGCATTACTAAGCGCTTTTGGGACCAAGATACCAGTTATTGTGTCTGAGCGAACTTATCCACCAAAATATCCTCAAGGCTTTATTCTTGAAACATTGCGAAGGATAGTTTATCCATCAGCAGCTGCAGTAGTTATGCAAACAGAGCAAGGTTTAGCTTGGCTAAAAAATATGGTATCTCAAAATAATGGTATTGTTATCCACAATCCTGTTACTTTTCCAATGGTTAACTCGGAACCAGTTGTGATCCCAAAAGATATAACTAATAAAGCTCGTAAGATATGTTTGTCCGTTGGCAGGTTAGACGAGGGTAAGCGTTTTTCGGCGATAATTAGCTCTTTTAATAATGTAGCCAGCAAATTTCCTGACTGGGACCTTGTAATTCTTGGAGAGGGATCTGAACGTGACCACCTTGAATGGAAGATTTCCAACCTCGGCCTCCAAGATCGTGTACATTTACCTGGGCACGTCGGCAATGTATCAGATTGGTACTTCCATGCGGACGCATTTGTCATGAACTCTCGCTTTGAAGGTTTCCCAAATACTCTCCTTGAAGCAATGGCGCATGGAATGCCAGTGATAAGTTCGGACTGTGATACAGGACCAAAGGAAATTATAACTGATGGAATTGACGGGTTACTGGTCAAAACATTAGGAATTCAATCAGAATTATCTTCAGCCATGGAAAAAATTTTTGAGGATCCCTTATTTTCAAGATCTCTTGGACAAGCAGCAACTTCAGTTCGTAAGAGGTTTTCTTTAGATTCCATTGGATCTAAGTGGGATAATTTAATTGAACTCCATACAAGTTTGTCAAATGGTGATAAATAAACGAATCAAAATCACGCATATAATTACTGGTTTAAATACAGGAGGTGCTGAGCGAGCGCTTTATAATTTACTAGCAAGTGACTTTGGCTCCAAATATGATTGCTCAGTCATTTCATTAATTGATGAAGGTACCTATGGAACTAAGATACGTGCTTTAGGGGTCCCTGTTTATGTTCTAAATATGCGTGCCGACTTCTCTATTTTTAACTCAATAATATTATTAAGAAATATTATTAAAAAAATTGCACCTGACATACTTCAGGGTTGGATGTATCACGGTAATTTGGCAGCCACTATTGCGAGATATTTTTGTGACGAGGCTTCAATATTAGCTTGGAACATTAGACACAGCCTTTATGAGCTTAAGACTGAAAATTTTAAAACTCGTCTGATAATAAAAGCTAATAAAATCTTTTCAAGAAGGGCCAATGCAATTTTCTACAACAGCAGAGTATCTAAATCTCAACATGAGAACTTTGGCTTTGATCATAAAAACTCTGTTTATAATCCTAATGGTTTTGATATAGATATTTTAAGCCCTTCAGAGGAGAAAAGACGGATTGTGCGAGGCAAACTCAGAATTTCAGATAATGATATTGTTATTGGCCATGTAGCCCGTTATCATCCAATGAAGGATCATGCTAGCTTCATTAAAGCGGCGATTATGGCAATGTCTGAACGATCAGACTTAGTGGTGCTAATGATTGGTCGTGGAGTCAAAGCTAATACTTCTTTTTTGTTAAGTGACTTGCCAGAGACATTAATCTCTAGATTTCATTTTTTAGGAGAACGTTCTGATGTTTATGATCTTATGCAGTCAATGGATGGATTTTGTCTCAGCAGCGCATGGGGTGAAGGATTTCCTAATGTTTTGGGTGAAGCTATGTCAGTGGGAATACCCTGTATCACTACTGATATAGCTGAAAGTTCTGAAGTTGTTGGTAATACAGGTATTGTAGTCCCTCCATCTGATCCAGAAAAATTAGCAGAAGCCCTTCTTACTTTTTTGAATCTATCAACCTCTAAAAAATTTGCTCTTGGTCAAGCGGCACGCCGGAGAATAGAAGAGAATTACTTAATGAGAATTAACATCGAATGTTATGAAGCCACTTATCAAAAATTGACTAAATATTTAGCGACGACAATAATATAAAATTATGCTTATCTGATGATAATTTTATTTGAATTATACAATTTACCTCCTTGTATAAAGATTCGTGCAGTTACTTTTACTGCATACCAGTATGAGGATACAAAACTTTATAGTTAGAAATTTTTTTAGATACTAATTTAATTATGATGCTTAAGACAGGTATTTTATGTGTGGAGTGACTGGATTTTGGTCCTCACTAGATTGCGATCATGAGGCAATTGCTACAACTATGGCTGATCAAATTGCATCTCGAGGCCCTGATGATGTTGGTATCTGGTCTGCTAAAAATGATGGCTTGGTTTTGGCTCATCGCCGCTTATCAGTTATAGATTTATCTTCATATGGTCATCAACCAATGATTTCATCTTGTGGAAGATATGTTATCTCATACAATGGCGAAATATATAATCATCTTGATATTAGAGAGTTATTATCGGCGGAAGCAGATTTCTCTGGGTGGAAAGGCCACTCAGATACTGAGACACTTCTAGAGGCGATTTCTTATTGGGGCTTAGAGGCTACTCTAAAGAAGCTTAATGGAATGTTTGCGTTTGCACTTTGGGATAATAAAAGCAAAAGACTTTATCTAGCAAGAGATAGAATTGGGGAGAAACCAATGTATTATGGCACCCTTAAAAGCACATTTGTTTTTGGCTCTCAGTTAAAATCGCTATCTGTTCATCCATGCTGGCAGGGTAATATAGATCGTGATGCTTTGTCATTATTCATGAAATATGGATATGTACCATCGCCATTTAGCATCTATGAGGGTATAAAAAAGTTACCACAAGCTCATTTTATTGTTGTGAGTGATGGTGGTAACTCTATTTCTGAACCAAAATGTTATTGGAATCTCGATAGTAACTCTGAGCATACCATAAGTTATGAATATAACAGTATTCAATCCGTTACAGATAATCTGGAGAGCTTACTTCATGACTCAGTGAAGCGGAGAATGGAAGCAGACGTTCCGCTTGGTGCTTTTTTATCAGGGGGAATTGACTCTACTATGATAGTTGCATTAATGCAGAAAATTTCCAAAAATCCAGTAAAGACTTTCTCAATTGGTTTTGATGAAGATAGCTATGATGAGGCAGGGCATTCTAAGAAGGTTGCCCAGCATCTTGGCACAGACCATTATGAATTATATGTTAGCCCTGAAGATACAATGTCTGTTTTACCGAAGCTATCAGGAATCTATGATGAGCCATTTGCAGACCAATCCCAGATCCCGACATATATTGTGAGCGAACTGGCAAAAACTCAAGTAACAGTCAGCCTATCTGGTGATGGAGGTGATGAACTTTTTTTTGGTTATGACCGCTATTTTCAGGTTCATAGCTGGTGGCGCAAACTTCGGTTAGCCCCTTTACCAGTAAGGAAGCTGATTTCATTTACTTTGATAAATATTCCCAGTGGTTTCTTAAACGCATTACTATTATTACCTTCTAAGTTTACTGTAAAACATCTCAGAGATAGGATTCTTAAATTTGCACGTTTGATCGATGCTCCTGATTGGCTTACATTTTATGATCGAGTAATTACCCAGAGTAATTATCCAAAACCCCTTGTTCTCAATGCTTCCAAAAATAATGATTTTTTAAATCAATTCAAACAAAAAATTGAGGGGTTACCAATTCCTGAAAAAATGATGTACTTGGATAAGATTTTATATTTACCAGATGACATTCTTGCCAAAGTAGATCGTGCCAGTATGGCTGTTAGTCTCGAGGCTAGAGTACCTTTTCTCGATCATAGGCTTGTTGAGTTCGCTTCACAAATTCCTTTCAAGTATAAATTCCGAGACAAACAAGGAAAATGGATCTTACGAAAATTACTCTATCGCTATGTTCCTAAATCACTTGTAGATAGGCCAAAGATGGGATTTGGAGTGCCAATAGAATATTGGCTTAAGGGACCGCTGAGTGATTGGGCTGATAATCTCCTTGATGAAGAAACACTGGATAAACAAGGTTTCTTTGATTCTGCATTAGTGAGGAAAATGTGGCGTGAACATAAAGAAGGGAAACGCCGTTGGCATGTTCAGCTATGGCGATTGTTGATCTTTCAAATGTGGTTTATTGAAAATAGGCCTTTATAATAAAAAATTATGAAAAAAAAATTAGTCTATGTTGATATTGGCACTCATTTTGGCCAAGAATATAAGGCACTCTTTAGTTATTCTGTAGGGGAATTTATTTTTCGATTCATTAAAATATTTATAGCTTCTTTCATATTCCCCAAGAATAAAATAGAACCTATTGGCTTATCTGAAGCAATAGATATTATCAAATATACAAAGGTAATAAGGCAGAAAAAAAATGACATCACTACTGTACTAGTTGAGCCAAACATACGATTATACAGTGATGCAATTTACAGAAGTGCAGATAAAGTATTTTGTCTGGCCTTAGGTGGCATGGGTGATAGTATGCACTTCTCAAATTTATTTTTTCCTAACTCAGACAAACTAAGCCAGGGTGCGAGTATATTCAATACGAAGAAAGATATAGATTTTGACGAAAGCGATAATGTGGTTATCTGTGGCTGTGTTCCTTTTGCAGAAATGCTCAAAGAGTCACTTGATAAATCATTAGGCAAAAATACTTATGAGGTTGTAATCCGAATTAATTGCGAAGGCTCCGAAGATACTGGAATATATGCTTTTCATAAAGTATTCCAAAATCAATTTAATGTGATATTTGGCTCCCTTAAAGATGTAGGTGAACTAAAGGGATCTTCTGAAATGGAAGCTTTATTATCCTATATTGACAAAAATGATCTAAAGTTTGTACCCTTTTCACCGCTTTACACGACATGGAAGAATGCAAGCAGAGAAATACTTAATATTCTTGAGTAGTTAGATAATTTTTTTAGGCTTCTTTTTTTGGGAGGGCTGCACTATCAATCTTTCAGTAAATATGTATAAGACTTATTATGAATTATAGACCAGAAATAGATGGCTTAAGAGCGATTGCCGTTTTGCCTGTTGTTCTTTTTCATGCGGGGGTAGGATTATTTGGTGGAGGCTTCGTTGGAGTCGATATCTTTTTTGTAATAAGTGGATATTTAATTACAACGATTATCCTACATGACCTAAAGCAAGATAAATTTAGAATATCAAAATTTTATGAAAGACGAGCAAGACGGATCTTGCCCGCACTATTTTTTGTAACTTTTTGTTGTGTGCCTTTTGCCTACTTTATTCTCTTACCAAACGAATTAGTTAATTTTGGGCGCAGTTTAGTAGCTGTTCCTACATTTTTGTCAAATGTACTTTTTTGGAGTGAGCGTGGTTATTTTGGAGGCGCAACTGAATTAAAACCATTAATACATACTTGGAGTTTAGCAGTAGAAGAACAGTTTTATCTTTTATTCCCAATTATATTAATGATTCTTTGGTATCAATTACGTAAATGGACTGGATCATTTATTCTTATAACAATTTTATGTTCACTGTACATATCTTGGTTTCTTACTGATCTCCATTTTGAGACAGCTTTTTACCTACCATTTGCTCGAGCGTGGGAATTGATGGTTGGCGCTGCAGCTGCTTTTTATAGCAAACAATTAAGCAATGTAGGAAACCAATATTCTGGCATTCTTTCAATTTCTGGTTTTTCATTAATATTTTATGCGATATTTAGCTTTGACAAAACTACAGCTTTTCCCGGCCTTGCTGCAACAATCCCTGTATTTGGAACCCTTCTATTAATCATCGCCGGCCCAAGTAAGAATATAGTTAACAGTGCTTTAAGCAGCCCATGGTTGGTAAAGATTGGTTTGATGAGTTATAGCTTATATCTATGGCATCAGCCCATTTTTGTCTTCCTCAGGCATTTGAATCTTCATGACTACATAATCATTGTGGGAATACCATTGTCTTTTACCCTCTCATTATTTAGTTATAGATTTATAGAAACTCCTTTTAGGGATAGAAGCAAGTTTTCCATGAAAAATATCTTTACATATAGTTTTATAGCTTCTTCAGTCTCAATAGTCTTAGGCATGATATTAATTTTTAATGATGGCTTTTTAAATCGCTATTCCGAGGTCGATCAAAAAATATTGAAACAGTTCGTAGATCAAGGCAATTATAACCAGACTCGTTTTGACAAACTCCAAATGAGGGCTTTCGACGAGACTTCTAAACGTCGTGTATTGGTTGTTGGCGACAGTTATGCAAAGGATTTAATTAATGTTATGTATGAGGGACAAATTGATTCGGTCATACAGTTCTCTACAAAACAAATTAATTCTGAGTGCGGTAATGTTTATTCTGTTAAGAATTTTGATGAATTTATACCCGAGAATCGCATTAAACGGTGTGCTTGGATGGGGAGATATGAAGACCCAAATATGAGGTTATTGATGGCCGAAGCTGATGAAATTTGGTTGGCGAATTCGTGGCAAGATTGGGTGATAGATTTAATGCCAGAGACATTAGAAAATTTATCGGCTGAGTTCGATGCGGAAATAAAAGTTTTCGGAAGCAAGCACTTTGGAAAGATTTCACCAAATAAAATTTTGAATATAGATCCATCAAAGCGTGACCAATATAATCAGGCTTCATCAGCTGAAGTGGTTTCTACCAACGAAAAACTAAAAGCAGCCATCCCTTCAGATTTTTTTGTAGACTTGAGCCTTGTATCATGTGGAGGGAATACTTCGGAATGTTTAATATTTACTAAAGATGGATTACTGATTTCTTCAGATGGAGGTCATCTCACAAGGGCTGGGGCTAAACATTTAAGTGGAGATTATATAAAACTACTTTCTTTACATGCACTGACTTCTTTTAATAAGTAAAAAAATATTCTGATTAGTGTAAGTAATAATTAGATTTGATAATGTGTATTTGCTAGGAAAAAGAACTGAAAGAATAAAATATTGTCAGTTTTGATATTCCAATCATTGTTAATGAGATCAAAATTAGTTTTTTATTTATATAAGGCACACAATTAATGAAAAGAATATTATTTATTATTTCCGAAGAATCATATTTTATGTCTCATAGGCTTAATTTGGCTATTGAGGCTTTAGAAAAAGGATATAAAGTTGGCCTTTTGTGCAACCGAGGAAAAAATATCCATTCAATAAAGGAAAAAGGCATTGAGGTATTTAATTTTTCGTTAAGTAGAACATCTTTGAGTCCTTTAAACCACTTAAAAACTATTATTAAAATCTCTAAGACATTTAAGTTATTCAAACCTGATTTAATTCATGCTGTAGCAATTAAACCAGTAATATTTAGCTCATTAGTCACTAAATTCCATGATGTTGAGGGAAGAGTATTTGCTTTAGGAGGCTTGGGCTTCATTTTTAGTTCAAATAGATTTTTGGCTAAACTGCTTAGACCTTTTATTGTTTTATTTCTGAAATATTGTCTTTCGGGACGTAAAACACGTCTGATAATGCAAAATAAAGATGATTGTAAGAAAGTTTGGGATTTGAAATTAATTGAAAAAAATAAAACAAGATTAATAGAGGGGGCAGGAGTAGACACAGATCTATTTTTGCCAGAAGAAGAATCTCAAGAAATGCCAACAGTAATTTTACCAGCAAGACTTTTATGGGATAAGGGTATTGGAGAGTTTGTAGAAGCTGCTAAGATTATTAAATCAAAATCTATAAGTGCTAGGTTTATTTTAGTTGGTAGTCAAGATTTACATAATCCTGAAAATATTAAATCACAAGTTATTGATAAATGGGTGGATCAAGGGCTAGTAGAATATTGGGGATTTAGTGACGATATGCCGAAGATAATGAGGGAGGCGTCTATAGTTTGCTTACCATCTTATCGAGAAGGATTGCCTAAAGTTCTTATTGAAGCTGCAAGTTGCGCTAAACCTATAGTGACAACAGATGTACCAGGTTGCAAAGAAGTGGTTTCTCATGGCCTTAATGGATATCTTGTAAAAGAGAAAGAATCAAAGGATTTAGCAATTTTTCTAGAAGAATTGATACTCGATAAGAACCTAAGAAACTCAATGGGTCAGGAGGGAAGAAAAATTGTGTTAGATAGATTTGCCGAGGACTTAATTACTGAAAAAACAAGAAAAGTTTGGGAAGAGGTTCTTTTATGAAGGTCTTAGTTACTGGTGGAAATGGGTTTATAGGTAAGGAGTTGTTATCATCAATGCATTCCAAAGGAACCTACATACCTGTATCGGGCGTAAGAAAAAAAAATAAAGATGCAAACATTAATGATGAAATAAAAGTAGTTGAATTAGGAGATTTAGAAGAAGGACGAGATAGGAGGGATCTTTTTAAAGGCATTGACGTCATTATTCATACTGCAGCAAGAGTGCATATAATGAAAGAGGATACTAAAAAATCTGAAATAAAATATAAGAAAATAAATGTTGATGCTACTCTAAGCTTGGCTCTTGATGCAATAGAAGCTGGAGTAAAAAGGTTTATTTTTTTAAGTACAATCAAAGTTAATGGAGAAACAAATATAGGTAGAGGCTTCTCAGCTGATGATCTTCCAAAACCTGAAGGAGATTATGCAAAGTCAAAATTTGAAGCAGAACAGGGGCTTTTTCAGTTATCTAGATCTTCAGATATGGAAGTGGTTTGTATAAGACCACCTTTGGTCTATGGAAAACAAAGCAAAGGTAATCTGCATTTTTTAATTAAATTTATCAAATTAAAAATACCTCTTCCCCTCTCAGCAGCAAAAGATAATAAACGTAGCTTTGTTTCCATAAACAATCTGGTTGATTTGTTAATACACTGTATTGATCACCCTAATGCAGCCAATCAGGTATTCCTTGTAAGTGATGGAAATGATATTTCGACAGTTTCTCTAATAAAACTAATATCAAAGAAACTAAGAATTAAACCTAAAATTTTTTATCTTCCCCCTTTGTTTATAAAAATATTTTGTATCCTTTTAGGAAGATCAGGCTTGTATTTTAGGTTATTTGGAAATCTCTATATCGATATAGAGAAAACATCAAGCATATTGTCTTGGAAGCCAAAAGAAGACATTGAATCAGGTTTGGAATCTATTTTTAACAAATGAAATATTTTTTCACTAGAATAGACAATGATTAAAAGAATATTTGATTTTATTAAACTTATTTAGTTTATATAATTTCTTCAACGGATTTTTATTTTATAAGAAATATTTTTCAATGGTTAGTCCATGAAAACTTCTAACAAATGATATTAGGTGTAAGATGAATTTACTATCACTAATTGGTCGCGATTCAGAGCTTTTTTCCTCAGATATTAGGATTCAAGAAGATGCTTTAAGAATTGCTATACAAAAATCCCGATTTTTAGTTATCGGTGGAGCTGGCACAATTGGCCAGGCTGTTACCCAGGAAATTTTTAAACGCGACCCCAAAACTCTCCATGTTGTAGATATCTCAGAGAACAATATGGTCGAACTTGTGCGAAATCTAAGAAGCACTGAAGGCTATTCAAGTGGTGAATTTAAGACATTTGCTGTTGATTGTGGATCTATCGAATTTGAGGCTCTAGTTAAGGGTGAGGGTCCTTATGATTATGTGTTTAATCTATCAGCACTAAAACATGTTAGAAGCGAAAAGGATTCTTATACTCTTATGCGCATGATAATGGTCAACATATTTAATACTGTTGAGACTTTACGAATGGCAAGAGAAATTGGAGCTAAGAAATATTTTTGTGTATCAACTGATAAAGCAGCTAATCCGGTTAATATGATGGGCGCTAGCAAGAGAATTATGGAAATGTTCTTGATGCGTGAAAGTCTAACTCAAAATATTTCGATGGCACGCTTTGCAAATGTGGCTTTCTCAGACGGCTCATTGCTTCATGGGTTTAATCAACGATTTTCTAAAAGACAACCATTTTCAGCTCCAAATGATGTACGTCGTTACTTTGTAACTCCTCAAGAGTCAGGCGAGCTTTGCCTTTTGTCTGGTCTCCTTGGAGAAAATAGGGATATTTTTTTCCCTAAATTAAGTGAAAAATTACACTTAATTAAATTCTCTGAGATTGCGGTTCATTATCTTCAAGAGCGAGGCTATGAGCCCTTCGAATGTCAGTCAGAAGATGAAGCACGTGATAGAGCAGAAGAGCTAATAGCAAATAAACAATGGCCATGTTTCTTCTTCAAGAGTGATACAACGGGTGAAAAAGATTTTGAGGAATTTTTCACTGATGATGAAGATTTAGATATAGAGCGTTTCGAAACTATCGGAGTAATCAAAAACCAACCTATTTTTGATGGCGCTAAGCTTGACAAATTCATGGACGAAATTGAAGCTCTTAGGAAAAAAGGTTCATGGACCAAAAACGATATTATTAGTTTATATTTTGCGATCCTGCCTGAGTTTGCTCATAAAGAGACCGGCAAATACTTGGATGAGAGGATGTAAATATGGATCGTTTTTTTGACCTTTTATTTTCTCTATTATCGCTATTGTTACTTTCTCCTTTGTTAGTGCCTACGATAATAATACTAAGACTTACCGGTGAAGGTGAAATATTTTTTTTACAGGAACGGATTGGTCAGAATCGTAAAAAATTTAAGTTATTTAAGTTTGCAACGATGTTAAAAGAAAGTCCAAATATTGGAACCGGCACTGTTACAATGAGGGACGATCCTAGGGTGCTTCCGGTAGGCAAATTTTTGCGTAAAACTAAGATAAACGAGCTGCCACAGCTGCTAAATGTATTGATTGGTAATATGAGTATTATCGGGCCAAGACCACTAACCGACCAAGCATTTAGAGTTTACTCAGAAAGTACTCAAAATCTTGTAACGCAAGTTCGGCCAGGTCTCTCAGGAGTAGGATCTATTGTATTTCGTGGTGAAGAAGAGATAATGCATGGGGCAACTGCTTCCGTTGATTTCTATGCAAATGTTATAGCACCATATAAGGGAACTCTTGAAGAGTGGTTTGTCTCAAATAAGAGCTTATATATTTATTTTGTAGCAATTTTTGCTACGGTTTGGGCAGTTCTTTTTCCAAGTACAAAAATAGCGTGGAGAGTTTTTAAGGATTTGCCAGATCCACCAACAGATCTTAAGCAAGTACTTAATTTTATTGATTAACTTTTAAATAATAAATAGATTTAAAAAAGCTGCAAAATGCAGCTTTTTTTCGTTGCAAGGTTTTATTTTAGATTATTGATTCCAAATAATAGATATATAATTTATATTTAGTGCGATGATTCAATTTAATAATTTAAATAAAGAAAAACCATACATGGTTCTTAAGGCTAAGTATGATCAAGCTTTAAAAGCAGACCAAAAAGCCATTGAAGCTATTTCAATTTCGTCCTATATGAGAAAAACAAATGAGGTTGATTCTAGATATGTAAACCTAAAATTTGTTAATAACGATGAATTTATTTTTTTTAGCAACTATAACTCACCAAAAGCATCATCTTTTATTTCTCACAATCAAATAGCTGCTTTGATATATTGGTCTTCAATCAATGTTCAGATTAGGATGAAAGCGAAAATAAAAAAAACTTCAAAAGAATATAACCAAGAATATTTTTTAAATAGATCAGAAAAAAAGAATGCTTTAGCAATTTCGTCCAATCAATCAAAGCCAATAGACTCTTATAGCCAAGTTATAGAAAACTTTAATAATTCTATAAAAAATGATGATTTAAAAAAATGTCCAGAATTTTGGGGAGGCTATACATTCACACCATTTTATTTTGAATTCTGGGAAGGGCACGAATCAAGACTTAACAAGAGAGAGGCTTTTAAAAAGAAAGATGGGTATTGGGCACATTCATTTGTTCAGCCATAAATATTGCCAAATCTAATTTTTAGTATAAAATCCATCACTTAAATGAAAGTCAAAGAATCCTGCTCTAATACAAATCCTTTGTTAAAATTTTAATGATATATATTTTGTCTTTTACAGCCTCCTAAGCATTTTTTATGGCGTTTTCAAAGAAAAAAAGCACTCCTATAAATGAAAAAATAAAAGCTGAGCAGGTCATGCTAATAGGAGCAAATGGAGATAAAGTGGGACTTGTTTCCTTGAGTAAAGCGCTCGAGTCAGCAAGAGATGAATCATTGGATTTGGTTCAGGTTTCTCCTTCTGACTCTAATCCTGTTGTTTGTAAACTTTTAGATTATGGAAAACATCTCTTTGATAAGAAAAAGAATATTTCATCTTCTAAAACAAAAGTTAAAAGAAATAATACAAAAGAAATAAAATTTAGACCATCTACAGACGTAGGTGATTACAACATTAAATTAAAAAAAATAAAAAGCTTTATTCTTGATGGAGATAAGACTAAAATAAGCGTCCGATTTAGAGGAAGAGAGATTCTTAATAGCGATCTTGGACTTGAGCTACTTAATAAACTTAAGGAAGAATTGGCTGATATTGCTCAGGTAGATCAAGAAGCTTCTCTTGAAGGCAGGCAACTGTTGATGGTTCTGTCACCTTTGAAGAAGAATAACTAATTTATTGATTTGTGATATGGGATATAAGTTGAAAACACATTCTGGAGCCTCAAAACGCTTTAAGAGGACTGCTAAATCTGTAAAAAGCCGAGGGGCTAATAGAAATCACATATTATCAAAGCAATCTACAAAAAGAAAAAGACATAATAGAGGATTAAATAAACTTGAAGGCGTAATGTTAAAAATGGCTTCAAGATTAATTAATAAATAATATGCCAAGAGTAACAAAAGCTAAAACTGCAAAGGCAAAGCATAAAAAGATTCTAGCCTCTACAAAGGGTCATTATGGCGCAAGAAGTAGACTATACAAGACAGCAAAACAGTCGAATATTAAGTCAATGCAGTATGCATTTAGAGACAGAAAGAATAAAAAAAGATCATTCAGGTCATTATGGATTTCAAGGATTAATTCTGCTGCAAGGGAATTAGGTATTTCATATTCTAAACTTATAAACGGGCTATCAAAAAATAATATTATTATTAATAGAAAAATATTATCTGATCTTGCCATTAAAGATATCTCAACTTTTGAGAAAATAGCAAAAACTGCTATAAAATAGAAGCTCAATGTCTAGTAGGGACAAAATAGAGCCACCTGTTATAAAAAAGAAAATAGGTACTCGTCATCCTATTAATCAAACTAAAGATTTTCTTCTAAACCTATTATCTCAACATGGCTTTCAAGAAATTCAAGGTCCTGAGATTGAGAGTGAAGAGTTTAACTTTGATATGCTCAATATTAAAAAGTCTCATCCAGCAAGACAAATGCATGATACTTTTTATGTAGAAAATAAAAGAAGAGTGCTCAGGACTCATACTTCACCTGTTCAAATTAGGAGTATGCTTGAATCAAATCCTCCTTTTGCATTCAGTTCGGCAGGAAAGGTATATAGAAAAGATGATGACGCAACTCACTTACCAATGTTTCATCAAGTAGAGGGCATTTATGTTGATCAAGGTATAAATTTTGCTAATCTAAAAGATCTTATAAATAAGATTTTATTTAGTATTTTTGGCGAACATGTTGAGATAAGATTTCGTCCATCATATTTCCCATTTACTGAGCCATCAGCTGAGGTAGATATTTTATCTGAGAATGGAAAGTGGTTAGAAATTTTAGGCTGTGGGATTGTAAATCCGATTGTATTAAATAATTGCAATATTGACTCAAAAAAATATAGCGGACTCGCCTTAGGCCTGGGTATTGAAAGAATTGCAATGCTTAAATATGGAGTTAATGATATTAGGGAATTTTATAAATCTAATTTAGATTTTTTGGATCAATTTAAATGAAATTTATATATCAAGACCTCTTGAATTTGTTAAAGGAACAGCCGTCTAAAGAATCTCTCTCAAAAAAACTATTTCAGTTAGGTCATGAGCATGAAATTGATGGAGATATATTTGATATGGAAATTACACCTAATAGAGGAGATTGCTTGTCACTTTTAGGTTTATCTAGAGACTTAAATAACTTTTATCAAAGCGATGATCCATTCAAAATTTATGAAGCAGATATAGAAATATTAGAGTTTGGTTTCAAAAATCTTGCATTTAAGTCGTGTCCAAAGATTTCATTTTTAGAAATTGAAATTGATAAAAATATATCGCCTTATAAAGCATATCTTGAAAACTATTTTTCAAAACTAGGTAATAACAAAACCAACTTTTTTACTGATATCTCTAATTATATTTCATATGAAAGAGGGCAACCAACACATTGCTTTGAGAGAGAATCTATAACTAATGATCTAACTTTTAGTAATCGGACTTGTGCAGAGAGCTTTAAAACTCTTCTGGGCAATAAAATAAAGCTTGAAGGCAAAAATTGCGTTTTTACAATTAATGACGAAATAGTTAGTCTTGCAGGTGTCATGGGCGGAGAGTCAACTGCTTGCTCAACTAACACAAGAAAAGTTTTGGTTGAATGTGCTTATTTTAATCCAGAGGATATTATTGGAAAGACAGTTAAGTATAACTTGAAATCTGACGCTGCTCATAAGTTTGAAAGGGGAGTAGACATTGCATCGCAAGAGATAGTTCTGAGAAGGTTTATAAGTATTGTGCAAGATCATACCTCCATAAAGAGTTTAAGGATGAATTCATTTATTGGAAATAAGATCAAAGAAAGATATCTTCCAATTGAAACAGAAAGAATCAATAAAATCTTAGGCACTAAACTTACAACAGATGAGTATGTTAATTATCTTGCGGGACTAGGTTTTGAAATTAAAGATAAAATAAAGATTCCCTCATTTAGACATGACATTGATTCCCAAAACGACCTGTCGGAGGAAATTGCTAGGATTGTAGGGTATGACAATATCAAAAGCATTCCTATAAAACTTTCTCTTAATTTAGAAAAAGAGCAAAACAGGATTTCCATGGTTGAGGATTTTTTTGTGGAGAATGGTTTTTCAGAAGTTATTAATTTTCCATTTACAGAAAAAGAAGAGAAAAAATCAATTCTTATTGACAATCCATTGGATTCCAATAGAAGGAATTTAAGAGTCTCTCTTAAGGATTCTTTGATAGAAAACTTGCTATTTAATGAAAGAAGACAAAGAGATTCAATAAAGCTTTTCGAGATAAGCGATATTTATTTAAATGAAAAAAATATTCTTCAAGAAAAGAAACTTGGCATTATTATAAGTGGTAGGTTAGGGCATAATCATGAAGATTTTCCAAAAAAACTTAATAGCAATTATCTAAATGAAATATTAAACCTTAAAAATAATATTTCTGTTTTCAATATCGAAGAGATATCCAGGGAGAATCTCAAAACTAAAAGGAAAGAAAAGATTTTCTATACTGAGATTTTAGTAGAAGACATTCCTAATGAGTTTTTTAAAGATATCAAATCAAAGGAGGGTGAAATAAATTTTGTTAAATATAATCCAGTATCAGAATTTCCCTCGAGTACTAGAGACTTTTCTTTTTCTATAAGTAGCCTTGTTGAATATAATAGCTTCATCTCCCATATTAAAGATTTTAAAGATGATAACCTTAAGGACTTCTTTATCTTCGACTATTATGAAAATGAAAAGCTTGGCGAAATCAAAGTAGGCATAAGACTGGTTTTTCAATCGCCTGCAAAAACACTTTCCGATGAGGATATCCAAAAGAGTATAGATAAGATCTTAAAACCAATCATTGATTTGAAGGGAGTTTCTATACCTGGATTAGAATTTAAATAGCTTTACGTAACTATTCTCATGAAAAAAAATGTAAAATATTTAGTCTATTGGAAATTTGATATGAGTTCTTTCAAAAACTACTTAATTTATAGCTTATCTTTTTTTTCACTTTTTTCTTTTGCTCAGTCTTTTGATCCTGCCTTATTGTCTGAATTAAGTGAGGAGCAGTTAGAAGTAGTTGAGGGATATATGCAAGGAACAGCAATTACAGAATCAAATAATGAAGTACCCGTTGAAGATGAAACAGAGGAATCCCTTGTAGATGAAGATATTGAGGAAATTGAGGAAATTGATGAATTGCCTGAAGAGCCCGACCTACTCAAGTATGGATATGATTTCTTTTCAAAAATGCCTACATCATTATCTGCAGTTGGTGATCTTCCCTTTCCTAACGACTACAAAATTTCTTTGAGAGATCAGTTCGAGGTAATTTTGACAGGGTCGAAAGATCAAAGATTTGATTTGGAAGTCAATCTTGATGGAACTATTTTATTTCCAGAGCTTGGCTCAGTGTATTTGGTAGGTTTAACTTTTCAAGAAGCAAAAGATAAGTTAACAAATATGATTAATCAATCATATATTGGTGTAAATATAGATATTTCTCTAAAGAATCTTAGTGCAAAGAAAGTAACTATCGTTGGCGCAGTAAACACTCCAGGAACTTACTTAGTTAACCCATTTAGTTCAATAACTGGTGCTTTAGCATATTCGGGAGGAATATTAGAAATTGGATCATTGAGGGATATTAAGTTAATTAGGAATAATGGAACGGTTTTTTCATTTGATCTCTATGATTTGCTAATAAGAGGTGACAGATCAAATGACTTAACAATTGAAGCAGGAGACACTATTCTTATTAATGCAGCTTCCCAATTTGTTGAGATAAAGGGCTCAGTTAATCGTCCAGCAATTTATGAGATTCTTGAAGGTGAGAAAATTAAGGATCTTATTGATTTTGCTCTTGGCTTTACACAAACTGCAAATAAATCAAATATTTCTATTTCCTATCTTGATTTTGATAAAGCATCAATAGTTACAAAGACTAAGGCTAGATTAGATAACAATCTTAAAAATGCCTTTTCTGTAGATATTTTTAGCTACGTAAGTAAGGAATATTTTGCCATCAATGTATCAGGTGCAGTTGGGGAACCCGGTTTTTATGATCTAGAAAAATATAATAATTTAAGTGACTTAATTGAAGATTTAACATTCGTTGAAGTTTATCCCTGGTTGGCAGTCTTGGAACAATTTGATGATGATAATTTAGTCAAATCAACAGTTTTATTTAGTTTAAATGATAAAAGCACATATCAATCTATTAAACTACTTCCTAATGCAAAAATATATTTTGCTAATATTGATGAAAGAAATTTTGACGACGTTAGTGACTTGGCTAGTGCATTAATAAGTGAATATTCTCTTAGAATAAATTACAAAGATGAATTTTTTGAGTTACCGGTAATTGGAGAATATACAGTTAAATCATTTGTTGATTTGTTAGGTATTGATATGAGCGATATTAACAATGAAGCAACTTACATTAGTCCCCTAGATAGTGTAATTATTAATAATGACTATAGAAAAATGAATTTTGTTGCAAAAAAATATAATAATGTTTCATTTAGAGCTCCAATAAACGATTTAATAAATATTTCAATCTCAGGAGCTATCAACTACCCCGGACAATATACTCTAAAATCAGATAGCACACTTGAAGATTTATACAAATTAGTTGGTGACTTTAAAAAAGAAGCTTTTCTTGATGGCGTTATTTTAACAAGAGAAAATGTCAGAGAAAGGCAACTAAAAGCTATTAATGATGCTGAGGCTAATTTGAATAAGTCATTAATGATGGCAGTGCAGCAAGGGGAAGATGTTGGTGACATTACATTATTGTCAAGCTTGGCACAATCTATAGAACCACAAAATCTTGGCAGAGTTGCAGGAAACTTTTCTCCTCTTTCTCCATCCGTAAGTGAGACAGTCTTATTCGACGGTGATCAGATAATAATTCCTAAAATAACAAATGTTATAAATGTAATCGGCGAAGTGTTAAACCCAATTGCTTTTGAATACGCTGAGAGAATGAGTATTGATTCTGCAATATCCAGAGCCGGGGGATATGAATCGAGCGCAGATAAAAAAAGGGTTTACGTCATAAAGGCTAACGGTATGGTTGAAAAAACTGGTAGAAATATATTCGCCGGAAATTCTAATTTAGAGCCAGGTGATACTATTGTGGTTCCAAGAAAGCTTGAGGTTACCAATACTATTCTTAGAACCCTTACTCCAATTACACAAATATTATCTGATCTTGCATTTTCTGCAGCTGCAATAGATAACTTATCTAATAACTAAAAATTAAGATGAGAAAATATTTCTCTATCTTATTTCTAAGTTGCTTTTTGGTTCAATATTCTCACTCCGATAGTTTCACGTTTAATACGTTTAATAACCATGGATCAATTGGATTAATTAATATGCCCACTGCAAGGTTTTATAATGAATCCTCATTTGGATTAACAATCTATGATGGCAATCCTGACCAAAAAATTACCATGAGCTCTTTTCCATTTAATTGGCTTGAAGCCTCTTTTTTTTATACTAATATACAAGATAAGCCATATTGTATTTATGACTTTGATCCAGTTTGCAATCAAGACTATAAGGATAAAGGCTTTAATTTTAAGGTTAGACTGAAAGAAGAGGGCGTTTTTCCAGCCATAGCAATCGGCATTAATGATATTGCAGGAACTGGTTATTACAGTTCAGAATATATTGTTGGAAGCTATGGAATAAATAAAACTGATTTCCATTTTGGACTGGGGTGGGGTCAACTTAATGGGGCAAAAGAAAATTTTAGAAATCCTTTAGGAAAAATAAATAATAGTTTTTATGAAAGGTCAGAAAATCTTGAGGATCGCGGGGGCCAGTTCCAACCTTCAAGATATTTCTCTGGAGAAACAGTTTCACCATTTCTTGGAATATCTCATGCTGTAAATGAAAAATTTATTTTAAAGTTAGAATATGATACGACCGAAACCCCAGGACAAGTTGGCTACGAAGAGGCTAAACAAGATTTATCATTTGGCTTTGATTTTAATATTACTAAAAACTTTTCCATCGGTATTTCATCTGAGAGAGGCAATACAGCATCTATAAGATTTATCTATAAAAATGATCCATATATAAGTAAGCCTCGATATGAATATAAGGATCCTAATCATAAAGAATCAGATAGTGACTATGTAAGATTAATAAGAAACCTTAATGAAAACGGAATTGGCGTAAATAAAATTATTGAGGGCGCTGAACAGGTAGGCATTCAAGTAAGTCAATTTAGACATCCTAATCTAGATATAATTGATGAAATAATTAGTAAAGCTTCCTCTAATGCAGGCATAGAAAAGCCTGTAAAAACAAATTTAACGATTGCAAACCTTAAGGCAAGAACAGAATTTGATGAAAGCTTTGAAAAAAATTCAAACTTAATATACCAAAGACAAGCTAAAAAGAAATTTAGGACCAATACCAGACTTGAGGTTAGACCTTTCTTGGCTTCCAGAGAGGAATTTTTTAAAGGAGCTATAATGATTGAAAATATAAGTGAGTATAGTTTTTCAGACAACTTCTATTTTTCCT
>MDSX01059512.1_pt1 | contig 56860 bp, 77 predicted proteins | sample 811141 | NCBI WGS metagenome assembly MDSX01 (sample SAMN05326642, study PRJNA326480) | marine metagenome | isolation source: seawater | place: Atlantic Ocean: South East | collected 2010 | reverse complement strand
TGTCAAGTGTTGCGGTTTTGGGACTCGAACCCTCTCCTGATAGTTCTAAGGCGCACACCTTTTTCCTACCGGTTCCCTACCAGACTGCTGTGCGGCAGTGGGAAGCCCGCATAAATATTATGGCATATCGTAAGGGTTTGTCTTACTGTCCGGTATGCCAACCGGATTATTCTGTGACTCTCTGTAGAGAGTTAGCACGAACATGTTTGCCTCATCAAAGGTAGCGAAGTTCGCTATTGGTGAAGGCTCCCCCACATTCAGATAAGAATCATTTTCTTCATCTATCTCTTCGATCTCTACCCACACCTTGTAGTACCTCATGGTGACACAAAGGTTTTATCGTAAGGCCAATCGTTCTTAGATGAATCATTGTAGTCTACAGCGTAGCCCTTTGACTCGATATAATCAATAGCGTCTCCCTCTGCTGCGTCGATGGTGTCGGGATCGGTGTCGTCGTCCACGTCGTCCAACCAGTCAACCCAACCAAGACTCTCTGCAAAACTAAGTGTCTCAGCGAAGCACTCGTAAATATAAGTTTTTGACATGTTCTCTCCTTGTTGTGTAAACATCTTAACCTGCTGCCTTACGGTTGTCAAGTTCATCTGCTGTATCAACAGCCCACTCTACTGAGACGGACCAACTCTTATAAACTTCCCAAGGGTTTTCATACCACCCACCAAGGTCACCTTCGTTGGACGATGGATAATCGTGGCAGGCTTGCACAATAAGGTAGTCTTCATCGTCAAACTCTATCAGTTCAGCATAAAGTTTTATCAAGTCATCGTGACTTTCATTATACCATTTGACGCTTTCTTCATAGAAAAGAACGCCCTCTTCAGTTACACTGCTAGTTTGGCCAAACCACTCATCAAGAGCCTTTTTAGACTCTGCGCTAAGACCTTCAAGCACATTATTCTTTAGTGCGATTGCAACATCACTACGAATACCCATTGTTTCCTCCTGTTGTGAAAGTATCTTAACGGATCTCGTTAGAGTCGTCAAGTAAATGTTCATAAGCCTTTTCCAAGTCTATGACATGGGTAGGGTCTTCTTGATTAATATCGGCCCAGACTTTTAGAACATACCTTCCATCATGCTTGTCTAAGTAAATGGGGGAGCCTCCTCTCTCGCAACGAGTGCCCATCCCTTCGATAAATATTTCAACCCCGTCGCGGCCCAAAAACACTTCAACTCCTGCACCGGAAGTATGGACCAGATTATTTTTATGCGTTGTAATCATTGTTCCCCCCTTGTTGTGAAAGTATCTTAACTGGGATTAGTTATGTCGTCAAGTTGCTCCTTGCATATATCCACAACACTAGTCCAACTCTCATTTGCCGTCTGTTCGCCAACGAGTTCGGCATCCCATGAATCCTCCAATGTGCTTTCGGCAAAGTTAACTAAGTCTTTCATGTCCCAATATGAGATAATAAGTTTTGCTAAAGTCTCACGGTTCTCAGCCGTGTTATCAAACTGAAACTTTTCAATGTACTCTGCGTCGTGTCCACTCATGCTGCCTCTCCTTCGTTACTAGCAGCATAATCCGCTGCTCCAGAATATTCTAACACATAGTCTGCTGCTTGTCGAGCCAGTTTAGCGGCTCGCATAAAAGCCTTGGGGTCATCAATCAACATAGTCTTGTACTCTGCGATGTAGCTTGCATGGTTAGCGGTGAGACTGTCTCGCTCAATGCCCATTTGAGCACAGAGAAACGCAGCACCCATCTCCGAAACCATCCTTTCAAACGCCACATTGCCAACATTGCGCTTCAAGCGATCTTCGTGGGCTGTGCTACTGATAGCTTGGTGCAACACTGTGGACCAGTAAGACTCCAGATCTTTAAACTGTCCCGGCTCTGGTACACGGATGGTATCCCTACCAGAGTCATACTTAGCGTCAGCACCACCTTGAACAAGGTTGACACCATACATATTCATCATGACCTCACAGTTCTCAAAGTTTTCCGTAGGATCCACAACAGGAATCACGGGTAGCTTGGGAGCGTTCTCGCACTGCTCAGCGTTGTATACCTTAAAGTAACGCAGCAGTGGGATCGTGTCAACAACATTATCGTTTTTGTCTTTCTTTTCAATGAACTTCCAAAAGACAATAGGCGATGGCTTCTCACCTTGCTTAATAGTAATACCGTTCTTCTTCGCTTGACTGTAAGTCATCCAGCGAGCGTCAGTACAACCGCTAATCCACAAAAGTGCTACGTTTGCACCCTGATAGTAGCGTCCCTTCTCAGGGTCCATTGAGAACATATTGTGAGGCAAAGAGTGTCCGCCCTTCCAAGGCTTGTTCCAAGGTACAACACCTCGGTCGAGAGCCTCAATAATACGATCAGTAACGATTTGATACACTTTGTTAGACATCGGAAACTCCTTATGTTTCTATATTAATCTTATCGTATGTCGTTCAACTTGTCAAGGTAAGGGGAGGAGCTTTAGCGTATGTAGTCTCCATACTTATGACCATCTTTGGTAGATGTATACACACCGGGGTTTAGGTCCGTTCATAAGTTTCCTCTCTGTTCTTGTTATCTCTAACACGGAACAGCACGTTATACTATCGGCTTTAGGCGTTCTGCGTTTAATCAAAGAGTTAGCTACTCTCTCATCAAGTGCGCCTTACATTTCAACAGCTTGGTACTGCATCCATATAAGCCCTTTCGGGACGGTTGTCAAGTTGCCCCGACAACCAGAGAGGCTTCCACCTCCGATAGTTTGACTCTGCGGAACGACCCGCTCACCAAGAAACCTTGCTTAGTTAGGTGGTGTTTACCGTTGTCGCGATGAATCAACAAGTCCGCGACTTCTATTGGCAGCACTCCAGTGGTGATACACTGACTCTTGCCTTTAATCACTGGACAGTATTCAGAACTACCACGTCCTTTAATCTGCCCCCCTTCAAGTGTAGGCCCCAGCACTTGCTTGAACAAATACAATCCTACAAGGGTTTTCTCTATTGTCCGATGTGGACACCCAAAGAGCGGTAAACAACTCACAAGGGTTTAGGGACCGAAGAACACGGTCCTTATAGCGATGTTAAAGATCAAAGAAACTTTTTTGTTTCTGTTTCCAACATTGTAACACGTTGGTTCTCAACTGTCAAGGATTTATTTTTTCCCACCAACTTCCCGCTCGCCGTCTTTGAAAACATTGAGCACCAACTTAATCCTTGATCCTTAACCAAGATTCTGGTTAAGGAAGTCACGAAGCGCCTTGGCGTCGCGAAGCGTCATACTGATAGTTGTATCATTGATACGCCAGTCAGCGGACGCAGTGGTAATAGCCAGCCGATTAATACCAGCCTTCTTTGCAATATCATTCCGACGAATGTTAAACGTCGCATGACGAGTATTCTTAGTTTTATCAAACTTCATTAGTTTCTCCTTTGTTCTTGTGAACACATTTATTATAACACATCTCTCAAAACTGTCAATAAAAAAACTATCTAAGTTGTCTCAGAGTAATCAAAAGGGATTCCTAAAACCTGATTAATATTAACTTTTGTTTCGGACATCCCGATAACTTCTGCGTTGTAAGTTATCGCTCTAGAAGGGATTCGTGTTAAACCCTTTACGAAGTTAATCCCTTCTTTTGTTGGTCGCCACATACCCTTTAACGGACGATCTGGATCTGATTCAGATAGGCCCCACCATCTGGTAGTAGCGAGTTGATTAGTCTGAACTAGCCAGCGAGGTGCTTGGTCTGGGACGTTAACCCAAGTGCGACCTGTGTTCTGCCACGCTTTCTCTAGCCAGATAAGAGATCGTGCCATGCTCTCATTGAAAGAGCGACCATAGTTTTTAGCTATCTTTCCGCAACATGGACACTTAACGCCTTTATCTCTCCCCTCTAAAATGATTTGTTTAGCATCATCTAGAGTCATTGTATTATTCATCTTTTCTCCAGTGGTACTAGTTTAACTGGTTACACTAGCAACGTCAATAAAAAAGTGGTACGCCCTAGAGGATTCGAACCTCTGACCCTCGGTTTAGAAGACCGATGCTCTATCCAACTGAGCTAAGGGCGCATACTTTATACAGCGCCTGTTACGGTCGCGATAAACATAATAAAGAAAGCTCCGATGAGCATCTCTGCGTAATCCATTTCTTACTCCTTATAATAGTTAGAAAATCCCATAAAGGTTGGTGCCCAAAGTCCAACAAAGAGTGCCAGACGCTCAATGTGAGCAGGATCTCCGCCACCCACATTCCATATAACAACTGAGCCTGCGATCGACAAGACTGTTGCCACTAAAAATCCATTTGAGATATTACTATTCTTTTCTAAATACTTCATTATTCACTCCTATAGTTAAAACATGGGTCAACAGGGACTCGAACCCTGAGCCTACGGATTAAAAGTCCGGTGCTCTACCATTGAGCTATTGACCCGATAGTGGTGGACCTACTGGGACTTGAACCCAGGACCGCAGCTTTATAAGAACTGTGCTCTAACCACCTGAGCTATAGGTCCATAAAGGTGCCGGTGGTTATTTGTGAACACATGAGACAGTGACCGAAGTATGTCTCGCTTAGGTTCTATGTACGATCTGTAAGTGTGCGCCTTCTGCTGGATTCGAACCAACGACCAAGAGATTAACAGTCTCCTGCGCTACCGCTGCGCTAAGAAGGCTCTAAATGCCACCCCCTTCTAAGAGGGCAACTACGCTGAAGCTGTCTATCTTTTGTATAACCTCTAGCCTCTTGGGGTTTTGTTCTTTCCAGAACTCCTCAGCTTCCTCCTTTGAAGAAGCCCCCTCTACAAAGTCTAGGTGAATGTATTGTCCTGAGACTTTACTGAAAATACAAATGTTATACATGCTAACTCCATAAAGTACCAGAGACGGGACTCGAACCCGTAAGCCTAAAGGCGTCAGATTTTAAGTCTGATGTGTATACCGATTCCACCACTCTGGCATAAAAAACTAATAACACGGTATGATAAAGATGTCAAGTGGGTGCGCCCTGAGTCGCTGTCTTTGCCGCGTCCCAGACTCGCTAGCCAACCTTCAACTGCCAAATGGCTTGGGCATCCGCCCTGTATTCGTTGTGGCTATGAATACAAACCTTATATAGTTGTTGACGCACCCACTAAACTCTATGCTTCTGCAAAAGGCTCCACACTATACATCCAAATAAAATAATGATCTGGATCTATATTAAGTTTTGACTCTTCTACTGTGTCTCTTACTACGTCACTGATTTCATTGAGAGTCTCTATTTGTTTCTTGAGAAACTCTTCAGTGTATTTATCATCTGTCTTTATTGTCATGTCGCTCATCTTGTACCCTAATATATCTAGTCTCTCAAAGTCTGTCAAGCATCAATAGCAAGAACTTTCTCATTTGTCTGGAACCACTGGTATCTCTTGTTGTGACTATCAGTAATCCAGAGACGCTGGCACTTAGAAGCCTTAGGCTTCGATGCTTGCATATCCGTAATAATGATGTGCCCATCAAAGCTACGCTTATTCACATAGTCCGTAGGGGCGTCAAAGTTGGTGCCACCATATCGGACACGATGCCACTTACGATTCTCTCCCTTCTTCCAGACATAAATAGAATCCTCACAAACGGTAGAGTCAAACGGCACAACCGTAAAGGTAGCGATAGAAGCAAACTTATTCAAGAATGAAAAGAACACTTGTAACATGTCATCGCTGACGGATCCAGACTGGTCGATGGAGATAGCAATGTTTGCTACCTTCTTAGACTTGTGGCCTGGGTGAATGTAGGGATACCTACGATTAACCTTACGAATCGTCGTAGTCCTGTTGGACTTAGACGAGGTACGAATAAAGTAACGCAGCACTGCCTCTGGGGAGATAGTGGGTGCAACCATCTTATTGATCTCTTGCTTCACTGAGCGCGGGACGGAACCCCAGCCATTAGCAGACTTCTGTGCTTCCTCAGCAGCATCCTTGGTCATTTCCTTCAGCTTTTGTTCTGCGATCTCAGCAGACATGCCATTTTCACTATCTCCAGTTTCCCACATAGAGTGGTCATCCATGCTCTCTGGCCCGTCCCCATTCTCTGGGGAATACGGACCCTGCTCTTGTTCCTGATCTTCCATCAACTTCTTGAAGTAAGCCTCAGTAGTACACTCAGGAATATAATCAGCGAAAGGTCCACGTCCGGGAACACATGCCATGTCCGGTAGCTCATCTGCGATATAGGTGTTGATTGCCAAGTCAGCAGCAACATTCCACGTCTGCATCTTCTGCGGTTCCTTAGAAGTATCAAAGGGCAACCGCGTAGTTAAGTGCTGGAATATAAGATGATAGAACTCATGCTTAATCACGCCACGCTTGTGGTCATCAGAAAGAGACTCCATAAACTCAGGATTGTACATAAGCACAAACCTGTGAGTCTCTTTGTTAAATGCCATAGCGGCAGTGGGGATGCTACTGTTCGCAGCCTTCTCGACTTTGCGAGAGAAAGCAGCGAAGAATGGCTCACCACGAAGAAGTCTATGTAGATGGAAATTTAAATCAAAAGACATTGTATCCTCCTGTCCCTTAGTTAACCGAAATGACGTTACCTGTCAAGATCTGCCCATAATGTTCTGCGACACTCATCCCAGTGTGTGCCTTCGTCTTAGTAAAGTTAGCCAAGTTGGGGTTCTGGAAATCGTCCTCAGCCTTACCGCAGAACATCACAAAGAACTGTGCTGCAACCTCAGAGGGTAGCGTAATGAAATAGTTAGCTACGTTGCTAAGTTGACCTTCGTCTAACTCCTTGTCCAGAATACCACTGTTGGACAACTTGGTAGTCATAGACAAGTGTTCATTGACTCCCCATTCACTAGTTTCAGCCCATCGTCCATGATCCACAATGTCCTCAGCAGACAACTGATATTCAAAGTTAACAGCAAACTCCCTAAACGCCGCAGCACTACCCAAGCCAATGAAGCCCATCGAGATGTTCATCACAGGATCCAAGTTCTGCTTGATATTATCATAAAGACCGGCACGAGTCAAGGTTTTATCCAAGCGTTCAATCGAACGACGAGACGGATAAATCTCCGTGGGATCAAAAGATTCCTTGTGCTCAAGGTGATCCCTGTTGTGGTTGATAAAGTTCCACATCAAGGGGTTAACCTTATCAAGTGCCCAAACGAGCCAATCATCTACCGATGGCTCCACGTCAAAGATCGTCCAGCGATCAAGCTCAGCAGGGTCCATCTCGCCAACTTGGTACTCCGTACCATGCTTGCCACCATTAACCGCTGCAACGATGATGGTGTTGGGGTGCAAGACCTTACCAAACAACTTACGACTGTCTGTCAACTCCATGATGCCCTGACGGACCTGCTGCTCGCCACGGTCTACCTCATCGAAGAAGAGGATACGAGGGTTCTCGCAACACTCCACGAACCACTCGAAGCTATTGAAACTCGACACTTCTGTGCCCTTGTCCGTAACCTTCGGGGTCTGACTAGGCATACCAACAAGGTCGCCCTCTTGCATCTGAGATGCACGACGCTCCACAACTTTCATACCTAGCTTCTCAGCCAACTGGTACACAACCTGTGACTTGCCAATACCGTGGCGACCACGGATCATGACGGGGTAGTTACATGAAGCATCCTCTGCGGAGAGGATGTTAGAAAGGACAACACTAAGGGTCTTAAAATCCATTTTTTGCTCCTATAGCAAACATTAACACATCATCTAAAAACCAACGCTCTCTGTCGTTGTGTTTACATCTTATCAAACAAAACTCAAACTGTCAATCGTTTTTGGTACTAAAATAGTAATCGAGGGCCGACTTGTCCTCAACCCAACCTTTTGGTGTATCTGCGTCGATGAGCCTTGAAGTGGCAGGCGTTACCATGCTCTCCTTCTGGAGGGTCCAGTTCCAGCGAGAGGGAGCAAAGTCACACATAGGGAACCGAAGAACCCTAGTGCGTTCACCCGTTGTAGCCATATCTTTCAGCGTAACGAAGTGAAAGCAAGTGTCTTGCATGTCACGAACACCACGCGGCTCGCTAATGAACTTATTCATGTTATCCCACAAGACCTTCGTAATCATACAGCGACCATAGCATGAATCATCAAAGATTGCTCCTGGGCCAATGCCATAATCTTTCAGAACCTGAAGAGCCTTCTCCCTCCACTCTGCATTAGCAGCGTACTCACGCTCCTTGTCTGCTGCGAGGACAGGACAGGTTCGCCGGTCATGTTCATATATCTCCGGGCCATTGTTCCATTTGCGCTTATGGCAGTAAGAACACTTGCGGCGAGCTTTGGCTTTTCTTTGCAAGCGACGGTCGTCTTCCTCAATAAGTTCTTCGTCGTCCCAGTGGATAGGCGTTCCCGCTTGCTTCCTAGCGCGAAGTTCAGCGACCTTTGCTTTCCTATTGGGACAACTTGCGCGGTTGTGACCTTTAACATGACAATAACTACATCTGTTTTGCATTGTTTTCTCCGTTGCTCATCTAAAACTTAACATGATTAACTAATTTGTCAATACTAGAACGGAACCTCACTGTCCAACTTGGTGTCGAGACCCTTAGGCTTCCTAGCCTTTAGCCAACGCTCCTCCAATACATGTCCATGTGCCTCACCGACTGGCAGAACAAGATACTTTTTAGCTCCCTTGCAGGCTGCCGTGATTGGTCCTGCGTTGGCTTGTAAGATAATCCCGCCCCTAGCAAACCTGCTTTTATAACTGTGAGGCGCTGCTGAGCAGACATAAACAATCTTACCAACCTCGTACTTGGGTTCCCTGTAATGCTCATCTAGAACCTTCTTGGCATACTTGTTCTCACACATCTTTCCAAACTGGGTGGCGTTTGGAATATATTCTTTGTCCGACAATACTTTATCAGCCAGAGCCAGAAAGTACGTCCCCTGCGCTTTGTAGTAGCCTGCGATTATCCTAAGTTCTTGCTTGCTCTTATCGGTGAAGGATTCTTCCCATGCCTTTCTAGCAAGAAGCGCGTTCTTAGTATAGTTGCCAGCTATCTTCTCATAGAAGCCAAGCTGTTTATCTGAAAGGTGACTTCGTCTTGTCCACTGCTCGCACATGGACTCCAGAACTCCCCTCTCATATGGTGTGACCTCATGATTATTGAGGAGGGTCTTCATCCCCTTCGCACATTTCTCCATCTCGCTTAGTGATGCCATCTTTCGCCCCCAGCGGCTCTAAACAATTATTATCCATCCAAAAAGGTTCTATATTAACCGCGCTAGCCCTGCCAGCTACATAAACAACATAAGACATTTTGTCACTTGTGTCAAGTACGAGAGCTAACGAGTCGTTACTAGGACCCCAGTTACGAGCCTTAGGATGTCTTATTATTACTAAGTCGTCCTTGTTGAACTGCCTCGTACTTTGCGAGATGTTCATCAACATACTCCTTAACTTTCATAAGTTTATCTAGATAATGATATTTAGTCCAACCATCATTGCGGCCACTCTCAACCTCTACGGTCCAGTTTCTGAGTGTGCCGATGATGTCTGTCTCGCTGACTCTGTTCATCAAGCACCCCCTTTGCCGTACTGAAGTCCTACCCAAAATGTGATGAAGCAAATCGCTCCTACAAATAAGATTTCCATTATATCCTCCTTTTGTTCATGGAGAGTATAACATGGTATGCCAAAACGCGCAAGGATTAAATCACATAATTTCCATAGCTATTTTCGCCCGCACACTCACGGGAGCAATACCCATGGTATAGGATAAGCTCGGGGTCTTTACCCTCACGCCAACGGGGAAGTGATTTTCCACAGGTAGTGCATCGCTTGAACTTTCCGTATGGCATCAACAAGAACCCGTCCTTATCTAACTCGTGATATACCCTCTTCCAACTGCTCAACGTTACCTCTCTTTATCCACCGCCCATCTAACATACCTATAAACTTGATGTTTCCAGTAGCGGCTCCATTTGTATTCATTTATATTGATACCTAACTTCCTAGCAAGCTCTCTGCCTTCATACCAGGCATCGATCTCCTCTCTGATTGTGTCAATCCTGCTTAATTGAGTTTTACCATCCTTACTAACATCAGGATAGGTCTCGCTGAAGTTTTCTTTCCTTCTTATTATAAGGTGTCCAGCTTCATGAAGCAAACAAAAAAGTTGGATTTCTTTTCTATGTGTGGTGTTAATACCTATGCAGTTTACATCATAGTAAAAAGCATCTTTCTCGTCCTTGCCCCAAACTATCTCTGCGTCGTATTCGGTAATGAGATAGGACTCCAGAAATTCTAGATCTTCTTCCATACATTATAGTCTCCACACATAATAATTAGAAACTAAATATCAATGCCATCTGTTAAATCTCTGAGTTTATTTATTTATCGGAAATTCCAAAACATTAGTAGGTAGTGACTCTGTCTCTGGGTGGTCCACAATTTCATCTTCATTATAATGCTCTTTCTTCATATTATCAAAGATAGATTTTATAAATACTTTTTGACTCTGTAGTTCTTGGCCTGCCTCCTCAAGCAGCTTCGCCGCCTTAGTCAAAGATCTGGCCTGGACGATTAGCATGTTTAAAACTTCTTTTTCGTCGTAAATCATACAGCAGATCTCATATTTTTATATGACTTTTTGGTGATGTCATTCAATCGGTCAAGACTCTTAGACCTCCTAAGAACCTTGAAAGCTAAGTTTTCATTTGAATATTCGCCATCACGATCTAAGCCACTTTGTCTAAAGTTCCTTAATTTTGACCTAAGGTTTGTGCCCATCTCGTAAGCCTCTTTATATTCCTCGGCTTGATACAAACTCTCAAGTTCTTCAATCTCAATCATCTTTTCGTTGACCTTTTTGGTCACGCCATCGTAGTCTATAGCCATCTTATCTCGGCTAGGACGGTTAATCCAGTCACCCTTGGTCAGTGAGTATGTTGCGGTCGGGATCCTTTCATCTTCCATATCCTCAACGTACACTTCCACATCATGTCCAAATAAAATAGTACCTCTACTCCTATTCCATTTTGACTTGGCTAACGAAAAGTATCTTTTCAAAAGTTCTTTATCTTCGCTAATGTCTCTAAAATCCAATACAATGTGTAAATCAATGTCAGAGTATTTTGAATAATTATAGCCCGCCATTGAACCAACTAAGAGCAAATCATGTATGTTTATGTCTAAATCCATGAAATCCATAAAGTCATGTGAAACTTGGTGCAAGTGGTCTTTGACCTCGTCTCTCAATTGTTCATTATCCCATATGGACGAAGATAGTTCTTCCTTGGCTTCTAGGCTAGAAAAATCAATCCCGTCATCAACCATTTCTTTCAGGTCTTCAAATCTCAATCTATCCGTACCAAAACGCTTAATCTTTCCGGTGTAAGGGGATCCTGAGCGTGGGTTTTTGTGTCCACTTTTGGTAGTATAAATATCATTTTTTCTTCGAAGCTTTTTATATCTCTTCTGTGCCGCGCTTTTAAAAGGTGTCGGCTCCTTTGCTTCTTTAATAACTTTATTGTAACTCTTCCATGCCCAATCGTCAAACATAATAAATCCTCATACTAACATAAATAGTTAAAATTCTTCCTGTCTTCCGTCAGCCCAAGTTATAATTGTTTTGTTGTCAGGATGAGGGCTAACATGCACTTTCTTAAAATCACTAAGACTTTCAAATATTGCTATTGAGCCTCTCGGTACAGGAGTTAGCCAATGTAACACCACTTGGCCTGTAGCATACTGGACCCCTTCTATCACTACACCAGTGCCAGAAATGCCTGACTCATCACTTTGACGGCAAACTGTGAAAGTTTCTATACCGCGAGGAGCAAACTTGGTTGGAGGCTTTGGCTTCAGATCCTCTGCGTCAGTTGCAACTTTATCTTCCTCATCAATATTTAACTCTTCGCCTTGCATAGTAAAACCCCTAAACGCCTTTGTTACAATTAAATAGGAACCTTTTAGTTTCTTGCCAACCAGTAACAGGTATGGCCAGATCCAGCGGTTTACATTTCGTGTAGTTATTACTCATAGCCTTGAAGAACGGATAATCGTTACCCCCTGGGCCAAGCCTGTCCCCACAGAAAATAATAGCGTGATCTCTGTTCTGTTCTTTGACTCTATAGTAGGATTGTGACTTGTCCAGACCTTTCGGGTATATATCCAAGCTTATTTGGCCACCGATCGCACAATCAAGAGATGGCCACATATGTAGTATTTTCTCTCTTAAGATTCTACGCTCACCATTCTCAGCGTCCCATAGTTCGTAGATTTCACGCTGTTCTTGTGTGCAATTTCTACCAACTGTGCTGTAATTTAACATGCCTGAGCGATGCTCAAGGTGATTCCCTGTCTTAACAGGGTAGCTAGAATACTCCAACCATGCCTCAAGAGTCTCTACGAGTCCTTGTGGGGGCTCGAAACTATTATCATATACTATGTCATCCCCAACAGTCAGCGCGTTGCCAGAGCAGGTAAATATGCCCTCGACTAGATACCTGATTTTTTCTGGTACCTGTTCCACTATTTTTGACATGTCGCTTCCCGTGACCAAAAAAACCCTATTGTTTTCACAGAACGGTATAAAGACATCTTCCATCTCTTTAGTCATAGGTAACCTAGACGGGGTCAAAGTCCCGTCTATGTCAAACATAAAAATCCTCTTCATGGTGCTCCTCTTAAGCATCGCCCACAGGCTTGAGTGATCTAATAAATTGTTCCTCTAGCACTTCTTGTAACAGGTTTTGCATTGTTTGTCCAACAGCATTTTCAGAATTTTTGTATTCTTCGAGCATAAACCATAAAGATTCATTCTCATCAACTAATTCTTCTATTCTTTTTTTCAAATCGTCATTTTCTTGAATTAAAAACTCTATTTGGTCTTCCATGTAACACGCTCCTACCAATAATTAGAGAGAGGAATCATATAAATCTTTAATTTTTAATTCGCTAATTGGAACAACAATAACTAAATCTTCAACTAACTGGACATGTCCCGAGACCCCATGGCCAATATCAATGGCTGATACTACGCCGATGATTCTACCTCTTCGGTCCAACACTACAGAACCAGAAGCCCCACCCCATGCATAAGAGTGCAATATTAATCTACCACTGTGCGTCCCGCTAATGTAGCCTTCGATGGTAAGGTTGTCATACATGTTAGGGAACCCTGTATACAGAACTCTGCCACCGATTTCAGGTGGCGCTACTCTCCAATCTAGCGCGACTCTCGTAAACATCCCTTCTATGCTTAGCAAGGCTATGTCTGAAACTTCGTCGCAATAGAAAACCTCTGCTATGATCTTCTCTTTGCCATGTGAAACCATGGCTACACTAGAATCCGATACAACATGAGCCGCTGTGAGAATATAGTAACTATCTTTATATTTTATGTACGCACCGGAACCACCAACCAGATTCCCGTAATGATCATAAGAGGAGACCTCAACACTTGCATCCCTACTCTTTTTTAGAGCACTGTCTCTCTTAACAGACACATATTCGACTTCTTTATCACTAGATGAAACTGCCATGCCCTCTACATAAGTTGAACATGACCACAACAACAAAACAATGACTACAAATAACTTTTTTAATACTCCCATAATTCTACCCCCCAAATATAAATAGGGGATAAACCAGCTATTTCCGGGTTTTTAGGGCCCTTAGCACCATTTTATAATACATGTTGCCCATTTCGTCTTCATAGTTATGTAAATCATTTGGACTCACCCACTTGTAGTCCTCATGTTCGTCAGACAATTCTATCGGCCCACTCCAATCATCCGAAACATAAAAGTAAGTAAGTTTGCCTATGTTAGAATCTGTCCCCATCCTTAATAAGAACTTTAAATCTATCTTTGTTTCTTCGGTAACTTCTCTTTTGGCAGCAGAGAATGCTGTTTCGTCTGGATCTATGTGGCCTCCTGGTAGATCCCAAGTCCAAGGTGACCTCTCGTTGACAAGGTCTTGGTTTCTCTTAAGTAAGAGAACTTTTAGTCCGTCCAAGATGATAACTTTAGAAACCAATTCTTTTTTTATCCTTATCTTCACAAAAAATATTTCTCCGGTCGCAATTCTTTACCAGCGTTATTTTTAAATAGTTCTAGCATGCGCTCAGTCGTAGAAATTAATGTTTCTACGTCAAATTTAGCAGAGTGCCACCCTTCCGCACTTATACCTAAACTTTCAGCCACATTGCCTAACTTTAAAGACATTCTCTTTTTATTCTTCTTTTGCAGACTCTTTCTTATCCGTCTCATCTCTATTATACTTTGCTTATCCCCTTCTGGTAGCCACCTATGCTTATATCTTTTTGCCTCTGTGGCCACCATGGAGGTGAAATATCTCTTCATTACTTTAAGAGTATCGAGAACATCATAATCATCATATGGGTCTTTATTACTAAAATATAGATTATGCCTAGCATTGAGATACTTAACATCAAACGACGAGTTGTGTGCAACAATAATCGGATCGTTAAACTTGCTTAAAAACTTATAGATTCCCTCAAGCATCTCTTGTTCTTCTATATACTCCCTATCTTTTATGGGCTCGCCATAATTTGTCATCTTCATTATGTCTTGATAAGACATACCTTTACCACGAAAAGGCCTACCCATCCTAAGTCTAGTTACGGATAAGAGCTTTGCCTTCTCATGATATGTATCCACTTCTTCGAAGGTAGAGCCATTAAATCTGACAGCTTTTGCAGCCACTTCAGTCATTTGGTGTTTAACGGGATTAAAACCCAATGTTTCTGTATCTAAAAACACCCAAGTTGCACCTTCGTTAGTGCCGAGCCAGTTTAAGAATTCATCTGTTCTAACATGCTCATCCATTATAACTCCGTAAACGATTGCCAGTTGATACCATATACTTTACAGCCTGGGATACCTCTGGTCTCTATCTCACTGTTTATTTGCCTAACCAAAATATCATAGATATAATTTTTGTTCGGAACCCCACGACTATTAAATTTAATTGTGACCTCACACAAATAGTACGATACTCTATCAGCAATGGCTTTTTCTTGTTTCAGGGTAGTGACCCCTGGAATAGCCCTAATCTTTCCAAAAACTTGGTTGACATCAATATTCGCTTTCTTATCGATTTTTAAGAAAAGGGTAATTTTGTAATTTCTAAAACCCTCGCGTGTCTCTACTTCAGTCAAAAATTCTTCATCTGTCAAGTTAATTGACTTTTTAAAGTTTTTCACTATGTCTTTGGTTTCCATTATATTACCCCTAAACTATAAATTAAATAGTTATCGCAACTCAAAATCTTAGATGACAGTTAACAGTCTGCCATATCTGTGGTTAATAATATTAACAATATCGCTTCGCACAAGTCTAGATCAGGGTAAATCGTAAGTAATTTTAATAATAACAAATCAATATCCCTGTCTTTTAAATTTATATACTTCCCCTTAGTAAACATTTAAAGACCCCCCCCATTAGTAATTAGAGGGGTTTGACAACTAGCCCTTCAGTAATTGCTTTTTAGCTGAATTAATTTTGGTCTCAATAAGCCCTGGAGGCCCCACTACCGTCAATATCATACCAGATTGTCCATGATCTAAGTAGATATTAGAAAACTCAGTTCCGTTGTTCAAACCTTGAGGTAGGACAGACTCATCAATCCTCACATTAGATTGTTTTACACAAACTACTTGCTCTGTATTAATAAATACTTCCTGGAGGTTTGCTGTGCCACCGGCTTGTTTCAGTTCTACTAATTTAACTATCATTTAATCCACCAATGTTATATCTTTCAAATTAGCCAGCCATATATGTTCACCATATTCTATTTGACAATAGCTATCTCTTTCGTTAGCGTTTTTTACAAAGAAGGCTTTCTTAGGAACTTTTGTTACATAACAATCATAACCCTCCATACCATTTGCTACCTCGTAGTTTCTCACTAAGGTGACATCTGCTGGGACGTGGACTAGATCACCCGCCTTCATTTTCAGAAGACTCCTCAAGTTCTGCCTCAGGCTCTGTCTCTTCTCCTGACGAGTCAGGAGACGCTTCATTCACAACTTCTATATAGCCGGATAAAATACTATCCAATTCATATAGTCTAATATCAGTATTGCCCAAACACTTTCTAGCTTCAAAGATTTTCTCTCTTGCGTCAGTATATGCTTTTGAATGGATACACATCACCACATCTTGAAGCTTATGCATAAGCGCTTCTTCTTCGGATCTAATAATTCTTTTTATCTCTTCTGGTATGTTTTCCACATCCACTGAGTAAGTAATGTTGGCCCTCATTGTTCCTCCACTATAGCATAGCCACTTGTAATCAAAGCTCCCACTGCTGAAGCTGCATTTTGAAGGGCGCTGCGTGTGACCTTCATGGGGTCTATAACACCTTTATCAAACATGTCAACTGTTTTATTAGATGTGAAATCCCAGCCGGTGTTACCATTAGACTTTTTAACCTTCTCCAGAATAACATCAGCACTTTCACCAGCATTTCTTGCCATTTGTCTGATAGGTTCACAGATGGCATCGTAAACTATATTCTTTGTGCTGTCCTTAACCTTCTTAGGAAGTGTTCGGATTAAGGCAACTCCTCCTCCTGGAACAATGCCACCTTCACGCGCTGCCTTAACAGCCTCTAATGCATCTTCAATCCGATGTTTCTTTTCAATCATTTCTACTTCAGTACCAGCCCCGACTTTAATAATAGCGATACCAGAAGCCAATCTAACAATTCTTTCTTGGATTCTTTCTGCTTCTTGCATTGAATCAGTCTGGGCTGCTTCGATCTTGAGGCTTTCAATCCTCTTATCCACCTCGCTATAATCACCCTTACCACCGACAATAGTAGTCATAGATTTAGTTATATCTACTTTCTTGGCAAGCCCAAGATCGTTGAGTTTAACATTCTTTAGTTTTAGTTCGCCGTTGGCCGTCACATACGATGCCCCAGTCGCAAGGCAAAGGTCTTTAAGAATGTTTCTTCTTTCCTCTCCGTACTTTGGTGCCTTGACTGCTGCCACCTTCATCGTACCCCTAACGGTATTCATGATTAAAGCCGCAAGAGCTTGTCCTTCGACCTCTGAGGCTACAATCACAAGCGGTCGGGATTCCCTAGCAACGATCTCAAGAACAGGCAAAATATCTTCAACTTTATCAATCTTAGCATCAACAGCTAAGATAAGAGGATCTTCATATACCACAGCCCCACGACGCTCGTCTGTGATGAAAGAAGTAGAAGCATACCCTGAGCCCATGCGAAAGCCCTCTACAAGGTCCAGAGAGGTCTTCAGAGACCTAGCCTGCTCCACTGTAATACTTCCGTCCTTACCAACACTCTCAACTGCTTTGGCTATCAAATCACCAATCTCTTTATCGTTGTTTGCAGAGATTGTAGCAATATGCCTGATGTCTTCTATACTAGAAATAGGTTTAGCTATCTCAGCTAGCTTTTCTACGATCTCTTCAACTGTTTTGTCGATAGTTCGCTTTACCTCTATGGGTGCATGACCTGACGCAATCTGTTTCCTAGCGTTCTTGTAAATCGCCCTCGCTAGAACTGTTGCAGTTGTTGTGCCATCTCCCGCTTCTATATTAGTAGTTCGTGACGCTTGCTTGATTATCTGCGCCCCCACATTCTCAAATGGGTCTTCAAACTCAACAAACTCCGCGACTGTGACCCCATCTTTAGTCACAATTGGATTCCCATCTTTCTTTTGCAATATTACATTTCTTCCACGCGGTCCCAATGTAGATGCCACATTATCCGCTAACTTATTAATACCAGCCATTATCTTAGTTGCCAACTCATCGTTGGCTGAATACTTCTTAGACACTATACCTCCACACTATCAATATAACTCGGCAGCGTCAGAACGCCAACAGAAAAACCTTTTAGTCCTGCGTTGCCTTCCCATTTCCCCTTGTTGAGCCTATACCCCTTTTTAATACTGCTCTGGATAATCGTTACTTCAGATCTCGGGTGGGGACAAAATGCAAGATAGGTATGACCATAGGAGCCATTAACAACTTCATCGTCTTCCATCAGGTCTTCCCTGTTTAGCCCCAGTTTGCCCCATCGTTGTATGACATGCCATCGTCCTGGCGTTAAGGGTGGTGCCTCGTCCTCTACCATGGCACAGTAAGCAATGTCACCACCTAGCTTCTCTTGAATAGCTTCTAGGGCACTCCATGGCTTTGTCCATTCATACACGTTGGCACGCTTCCACCATGTGGTATCTTGGCCTGCGTAACGCCCAACAGATGATTCACAGACATCCTCTGCAACATCTAGACACCACATCGCACAAAGCGTACAACATGGCAGGTTTTCATCAGTAGCTATTTTATTAAGGGCGCTACCAAACTTGAGCACGTCCCACCCTTTCAAATGTAGTTTCATTTAAAACACCTCATCTGCTATACCTAACTCAACTGCTTCTTCGGCAGACAAGTATATGTTAGTTTTTCTTTTCAGCAGTCGTCGAAGATACTTCTCTGTCATATTAGACTCTTCGACCAATGCTTTGATATAAGTATCTTGTATCTTCTTAACTTCTGCAAATTCATTTTCTAATTGATGCATGGGGCCCGTGGAGCCGCCGATCACTGAGTGTATCATAATTCTACAATGTTTACCTACTCTCCGCTTACCTTTTGTCCCTGCCGCTAGCAGTAAGACACCTGCGGACATAACTTTGCCAATGCCACAAGTTGTAATTGAAGACACACCATCGTTCTGGATGAAGCGCATGACGTCATACATGCCGAACATCTCATCAGCAGAACCACCATTAGTAGAGATATAAAAATCAATATTTGGTTTTAGAGACTCTAGGTCCTCTTTAGATAGTTCGTCTAAAGTTTCCTTATCCATATTTAAAATCATACTTAAATAATCAGTAGTCTTTTTTTCATGCAGCATCAGGAGTGAAAAAGTTACTTCATTAGAACTATCTTCATTGATATCACCTATCAGACCCACTGTACTCATAATCATAGGGTCGGCCATAACAGATTTCCCAGATTTTTCTGCTGGGACAGATTCTACATCATCCAAATCATCGGACATAAACACCTCGCTTGTCTATAACTTAACCACACTTTACATTTTGTCAACAAAAAAGCCGTGCAAAAATGCACGGCTTTCATAAGAACTAATAGTTTTTTCTACTTCTTTATGGCAGCGCGAAGCTTCTCGGCAACTCTACGAGTTACCTCTTGGACAAGTTCGTCTTCGTCAAGAGTCTTTGCCTCTTCCATAGCGTCGTCGTCCTCATCTTTCTTGCCATGCATGTCTTCTTCCATAGGCTCCTCGTCGTCCTTCTTGCCATGCATGTCTTCTTCGACTGCTTCTTCTTCCATCATGTCGCGCATCCCAGCTTCATCAGCCATGTCCATGTCGCCCATGTCCATGTCGCCACCGCCGATCTTCATCATGATCTTAGCAGCTTTGGCCAAAACATCACGCTCATCTTCGGAGATTTCAACTTCTTCAGCATCACCATCCATATCCATGTCAGCCTCTGGCTCATCAGCCGCAGGCTCGTCTGCGTCCATGGGCTCATCCATAGGTGCATCTGCCATAGGCTCATCCATAGGCTCATCCATAGGCTCGTCACCCATAGGTTCGTCCATTGGGCCCATGTCTTCCGGTGCCTCTTCCTCATCTTCGTGAGCCTTGGCGGCCATCCCATATTCGTTGACAAAACTGTCTGCTAGCGGCTGTGTGTTAGCCAATTTCATAAAACGACGGACTGTGGCCTCGTTAAGAAGAGTTTTCTTGCTCATGGTGTAAATCTCCTATGATTTAGTTTACATGTATAAATAGTGTTTGTGTAATGAAAAACCCATTTTAGTTTACAAGTCTGGGTGTTCTTGTTCTAGCATATCAAAAATGTTGTCTATTTCGTCTTGATCGAGACCAAATTTACTTTTTATGTCTTCACCTTTTTTGAGTAGCCTCTTGGATTTAGCTGCTTTAACTTTAGAATATCCCTTGTTCATACTTCTCCAATCATGGATAAAGGAAACTATTCTTGCGTCTTTACTAATATAGCCTGTTATCATAGCGCGAAAGAATTCAGACTGTGTGAGGTCATCATGTTGAAGCCTTATCTTCAGATCAGCATGCCTTTTATCAGTGTCATTAAAGACAATCTTCTTTTCTCTTACACCATAATCAGACATCATCTCGCCTTAATGTGCGTCGAACTTTCGATAGCGCCCGCGCTAGTCTGCTGGATGAAATCTGATTTTGTTTGAAGTTCTTGAATGCTTCTCGCGCCACTATAAGATATACCGCTCCGGATACCAACACCCATTTCATGTAACACCTCCTCTACTGGTCCTCTGTACGGCACGACATGTGAGACGCCTTCGATGGATGACACCCTGCCTCTCCATGCATTTTGGGCCTCTTTACTAGCCATACCACGATAAACTTTCTTTTTACCCTCTTTAGTATTTAGTACCTCACCTGGGGTTTCGTCTGTGCCAGCCAGCAACGACCCTATCATAACAAAGTCAGCGCCTGCTGCCAAGGCTTTTACAATGTCTCCGCTGTTGCGAATCCCACCATCTGCAATTAGGGCAACGTCCCTATCTGACTCGGCACACTCTAATACAGATTGTAGTGTTGGAATGCCATGGCCAGTCTGGACTCTGGTCGAACATATCGAACCACCGCCAATCCCTACTCTAATAGAGTTAGCCCCCCAGTCTGCCAGATCGTTGAATGCTTCTAAGGTTGCAACGTTGCCTGCCATAATATGGATGGCGGGTCCAAGCTTTTCACGCAGTGTTAGCAGCATCTCTTTTACAGCGATGTGGTGACCGTGAGCCACATCAACACACAAAAAACTAACACCGTTCTGCGCTAGGTTAATTGCCCTTTCAATGTGTTCTTTGCCGACGCCGATGGCAGCACCAACATCGTACCCCAGAGATGTGACGTTCAAGACCACTTTGCACTGCTCCTCTATGGTATTATACCTATGCACTATACCAATACCTCCAGCCCTTCGCACAGCACAGGCCATGCTTTCACCTGTGACAGTATCCATTGGCGAGGATATAATAGGTAATTCTAAACTGGGTAAAAATTTTAACGACCTGCTCATATCTACTTCTGACCTGGATAGAATATCCGAGTACTGCGGTCTCAATAACACATCATCAAAACTTAATGCCTTTTTCATTCTCCCTCCAACAACCACGAAGACGATTGCACTTTGCCTCCGAGGCCATCTAGTAACTCGATACCCAACTCTTCGCAAACTTCTCTTTCCGGTATCGTTTGGTTTGTTTGATCTCCTCCGTTGGCAAACGCAAGATCAAACTTCCAACTAAACATACTGTGTATCCGTCTTAGTGTCTCACACACTGTTCTATCTCTATCTACAGAGATCTCAGCTACATCAACGGCTTTGAGTGACTTGACTATTAAGAGTCTTTCCGCCTCAAACATAAATTCTTTTGAGCCTTTAAGTTCTCTCTGAAAGTCGGAGTTGACAATTACACAAAGCTTATGACCACAGGCCCTTGCTCTTGTAAAATATTCTATATGGCCTCTATGGATAGGGTTAAAATAGCCAGAAACAATTATCATTTTTTCTTTGGTCATTCTTCCCTCTCTTCTAGCCTTTCCCTAAAGTCTTCCATTATAGCAACTGCTTTATCCCAACACTCAGGACAGTATAATCTTACTACACCCTCCTCTTCCTTCACTACCACAGACCAAGACATAACCATCTCTTTGTCCTTTTTGTCAAACGGCTTGTCGCATGTCAAACAACTGTCTCCAAGTTTACCAAATAAAGTGATCTTTTCTGATAGCTCCTGATTACCGCCTTGCTTGGCTTGTTTAGCTGCTGCTCTACGCTGTTCTCTATTCATCTTCTTCCTCCAAAGGTGTAGCGATTGGTTGTGACGAATGTGCAGTTATTTCTTCCGGCATGCCAGGGACAAAACTCGTTAGAGTTGTGTAGCTCACATGAACCGTACAGTCCATCCAATATACTTCCGGCGAGGAAAGGTCTGATTCGGAAATAATAATATCACAGTCACCTGCGCCGCAATCGAAACGGCTAGCTCTACTCACAGTATTGCTGATGAACTCCGCAGCGCGGCCAAAGGGATCCACAAATATGTTTACCCCAGTCGCCGCACCACCTCTACAACCAGCGACAAGAGCCGATTGAACTCTGCCCGCCTCTATGGAATACCATAAAACCTCTAAGCCCCCAAAAATAAGGAGCACAAAGATAGGGAGTATCAGGGCGAATTCAACAGCTTGACTTCCTCTCCTAGTCATAAAAATCTTCTTCATCAACGTCCAGTGCTACCAAGCGCACCAGCCCCACGATCAGAAATAGTAATAGCACTCCATTCATACAAGTTGTCATTTTGAGTCTCTAGGAACCTAGCGGGAACCACTGGAATAACTACTGCCTGAGCAATTTTATCGCCTGCATTAATTGTTTGCGGCTCTTTCCCAATGTTGTGTAGGTTTACAAAGACCTCGCCATTGTACCCAGAGTCCACCACACATGCACCAACCATAAGTTGCTTCTTGGCTGCGTTACCGCTGCGGTTCATGATCTGAATCATATAACCGTGTGGAACACCAAACTTTAATCCAGTAGATAAAATCTTACTTTCTCCTGGTTCGATAATAGCAGCAGCCTCACCTTCCGCGTTGTAGCGTAGGTCTAAGCCAGCATCTGACGGGTTTGCCCGAACAGGCTTGTGCTTACCGTGAGGAAGCGAATAATATTCTAAAATCATTCTCCACCACCATTAATTGAATTATAGACCTTAGTAAACTGATCCATGTCCACTTCCGATTTCATCATTCGGTATGCCTTAACTGCCATGCTAATCTCTTCTTTGGAGAGCCAATTCTGTTCTTTGTATTCTTTACGGAGTTCGCGCTTTTGTTCCTTATACGGCTCCATAGCTTGCTCAATGGTATTGAGGTTTCTAATATACTCAATCATCTTTTCCGTTGTCTCGTCACGAACCTGTTCTACGATCGCAATTTCATTATCACCAAACATTGTTTCTCCTGTATTCTTAAAAACTTCTACTCAAATTACTTCATATGGCGTTTCGCCACGATACTCTTTGAACCACACGGGAACCTTGGTAGCAGGATACCGTACTCTTGGCTTACTAGCATAAAACTTTCTGTAAGACTCAACGATGTTCTCTGACTTGTACTCATCTGGCATTGCCATAGGTAACACGGTTGGCTCATGCTTGTCAAACAAATCCTTGCTAAATAGTTCCACACAACGCTTGAGAACTGCCTCACACTTGTGTGTCCTGTCGTTGAAGCGCAACCTGTATTCTACTAGCATAGCCTCGGTATGCTCCACAAGTGACAAAAAATTGGCGGAGCTTTCTCTCGCCCACTTGGTACTAGGGTGGTTTAGGTGGCAGCTACGATAAGGAGCCACCTGCTCACCATACAAGTGATTTAAGTTAGTACATAGCATCTGACATGATTCAAGAATCATCTTGACTACTCTGTAGTTGTCTTGCGACTTGGCAGACTCTACCCAATCAATATTCTTACCGTTACCTTCAATACCAAAAATGTTCATCTTCCCTCCACACCACTCTTAACACACAAGAGTTGAATGTCAAGAAGATTAACGGATCATATCAAATAAAATATTAGAGAAAGTATCGTAATGCTTGGCCCAGCTTGTTGTATCTATGGACATTACCTTCTCTGCTTCTTTAACGGACTTGAGTAAATCTGGGACAGCGAGCCTGCCCGACATAACACTTATAATCCCTTCAAGTTTACCTCTAGGGATCAGCCTCATATTGTGTTTATCTGCCAAGTACTTTGACATGGCTTTATGAGCAGCATCTTTCTCAGCCTTGTAACCCCTAGTCCTATTAGTTTTTGTTTCTAATGGGGTAACACTATTTCCATCTACATAAAATAAAGAATAATCAATAACCTTCTGTTCAATCTTCTTGTAGTGCATCACCGTATGCGTAAAGCCTGAGTATTTTCGCGTCATCATAGAATCAATTGACTTTAGGTTACTCATAGAGTCCTCGTATACAACGAGTTCTTCAACAGATTTGTTTTGATTTAACAGCCCATCTATAAATTCTGCCTTTGGTTTGCCTGCCAATGCCATAATATGGTCTGGCTCTATGCCAAATGTCTTTAAATAAGTTTGTATGTCATCGACAGCACTCATAGGGTCGCCATCAGGACCTTCCTCGCCGGGTGCGCGTGCTGTTAGGACAAACAGGGATGCTTCATTATCTCTTGCAAACTCTGCCATCTTTTCTAAGACAGGTCTGTTCTCTACTGTGTCGTTACTTACTGTAGAATACTCACTGTAATCCACTTTGTAGTTTTCAGATTCATTTGGCTTCTGTTCAATGTTTTTTCTCTCATCTTCTGGGAGAGTCTCTAAGAAAGCTAGGAACTCCTTGTCAGAAAGCCTGGCTGTCTTGCCAGTGTTTTTATTGAGAACAGCGACCTTCGCCCCCGTAAACCCAATAGTACCATCAAAGTCAAAGATGGCCAACCGTTTGGCCTCTGATATCGCTGCTTCTTTAACGAAGCCGCGCCAGCTTTCCATAATTAATTTCATAACAAGAACCCCTATGTACTAATTAGGCAAGCAACTTCCAACTTTCCGAAATCTTTCCTCTGGTGGAGAAGCCCCAATCAGGACTATAACTAGGACTAATGATGTACGGGGCGTTAACAACAATCTTATCGCCCCTTTTAGTGCTAATCCCCCAGCAACGAATTTTAGTCATAATTGAATTACTGTCCGTTAGTTCAACTTCGAAATATTCCTTTCCATTCTTGGTGACCTTCTTTTTAACACTGCGTGGGACTGCCCAACACACTAAGAGGTCCTTATCAAACTCCGAGATTGGTGGGATATGTCTCCTATTAAGTGCTTCAAGTATTTCTTCCCCCATAATTCTCTCGAATGGGAACCTGCCTGTGAGTGAGACAATATTATTTATCTGTTGCTCAAAAGTAAAAGACCCTTCTGGGGCATAGGTCTCTATGTTTTCATTAAATTTCTTTCTATTCCTGGGGCGGTCCACTGCTACGGCAGACCAAAAGTGTTTCCTGCCGGTAAAGCGATGATCTATGAAGTTATCTAACGCTTCCGATCGTATAAGGACATCTAAGCACTTCTTATTCAACTTAGAATAGACTATATTATCGTTGAATATGAAATCTTCTATGCTCTCAAAAGGCCTATTGGCTAAGATCTGGTCGATAGCAGCATCCCCAAGACCCTTGATACCCCTTAGGGGCTGCACCAGCGTCTCTCCATTGGGAGATATGTCCCAAACCCTCTCCGATGCATTAAGGTTGACTGGCTCGATCTTGAACCCGAATGATTTAGCGATGCTGAGCGCCTTTTCTTTTCTGGTTTCCGGCTCTTTATCCAAGAAAGCTGCCATCCACTCAGCAGGGTAATAGTTTAGAAGCCAAGCACACTGGTAAGATAAGATCGAATAACTAACAGCATGTGATTTATTAAATCCATACCCTGAGAAATATTCGAAAGTCTCCCACAGTCTCTCGGCGGTAGTCCTCGGGAGACCCTTGTCGGTACAGCCTTGAACAAACTTCTTGAACAACTTATCCTTGACCTTAGCCTCTTTGCCCGTTCCCTTCTTAGTCAAAACCTTACGAAGTTTGTTGCCCTCGTCCGGACTTAAATCTTTACCTAACCTGTGAGCCAACGTCGCAATCTGCTCTTGGAAAATCAAAAATCCATAAGTCTCTTCAGTAACCTCTCTATGCACATCATTAACATACTTAATGAATTGTGGGCTGTTCTTAGCCTCTAGGAACTGTTTGTCGACATTTGCAGCCAACGGACCTGGTCTACAAATAGATGTAATAGCTGCTATGTCAATTATGCTAGTAGGCTTCACTTGCTTACAAAAGTTTTGTGCCCCCTGCTCTGTAAATTGGAACACCCCAGCCCACTTCCCTTCGTGGAAGATGTTCTTATATACCTCTTGATCATTTAGGTCAACAACATCCGGATGAAGCTTATCATCATAATACTTCTTTACATCCTCAAACGACGGCTGTTCGATCCCATGATGACGACGTAATACATGTCTGATCGCACCATCCAGCATTCTCAGTGTGGATAAACCAAGCAAATCAAACTTAATAAAACCCATGGGCTCTAAGTGTCTTACATTTTGCCCTTCTGACCAAGGTGTTTGCCTAACGTTCTTAGAAGATATTAGAGGCATGTGCTCATCTAAGTTATCTGCTATAACCACTCCTCCTGCATGCCTGGAACAAGAACGCACCTGGCCGTAAAGAGTGTCGATGTGGTCAGCAACCTGAGGGTAGCTCCCTAAAAATCTCTGGAGCGTTGGAGAGAACTGCTTCACTTCGCCAAATGTAGGAGTGTAAACACCAGACTTGATCCCATGTTTGTCTTTAGCGGGTCCAGTTGCCTCAAGCATCATCTTACCTGTGACATTATTCACTTCAGTAAAGGGAATGCCGTAAAGCTTTGAGATGTCTTTCACAAGTGATTTAAGTTGTAGTGTGTTCCAGTTCGAGATTGGAGCCACAACATTATTTCCCCACCTTTCAATTAACTCGTCTTTGAGATCCATTGGCTCTGCTACATCATAATCAATATCAGGGTAATCTGTGGCGTCTGATCTCAAAAACCTGGAGAACAATAAGTTATACTTTATAGGATCCACTTGCGTGATGTCTAATGCGTAAGCCACAAGAGAGCCAGCGGCAGACCCCCGACCAGAGCCTGTGAGCATGATTTGATTTGCAATGTCTGTAATTTTATTCATTGTGAGAAAATACTTACTGAACCCTCGATCGGTGATAACAGACAATTCATGCCTAAGTCTTTCCGTGTATTCCCGATCTGTATGTAGCCCTTTTTGCCTAAGACCTTCAATGCAGAATTTCTCCAATGCGCTGTCTTCAGTCTCGCCCACCGGTATAACAAAGTCTGGCAGGCGCACTGTGTTGTCGGGGAAGAAATTATCAACACGTTCTGTCGCAATCCTGTGGGTCTCTGTGATGGAATCTAAAACGATACTGTCATCATACTCTACGCCGCACTCTACGGAATACTTTTTGTACGACTCCCACATCTGATCCCCGTTTTTCGGGTATAGTTCGTAGCCTATCTCTTCAACCCCTTCAGGCAACTCCGTGTCCTCTGCCCAAGATGGACGACCCTTCCCAAGCCAACCTAGCCGTTTGTATAGTTCTCTATCCTTCCAAGCCTCGGGGTTTGGATAATGACTGTCAGCAGTAGAGATAAGTTTAATACCGTACTCCTTGTGGATCTCGATGATAGCTTGGTTAAGTTCATGCTGTTGCGGAATGTTGTTCCATTGCAACTCCCCATACCACCTATCCCCAAAGATCGACATCATTCTTTCAGTTACAGCACGCATGGCTGCCAAGACCGCTTCCATGCCCTGCTCGTGGTTCTCCCAATAGCACCCAGCATACACGCCACCCAGACAGGCAGATGCGGCCATGACGCCCTCTGAGTAGCGTTCCAATAAGTCATAGTCAACTCTAGGGTACCTATAAAAGTTTTCAGGCTGGTAACTCTCTGAGACCAGTTTGAAGAGGTTATTGAGGCCTTTCTGGTCTTGGGCCAGTAAGATGAGGTGGCGACGGCGATTCAATATATTCTTTGAAGCTTTCTTAGATTCTCCCTCGTCTTCCACCGTGGCACCGCTGGTGTCTCCCTTCTTGGCGGCTCGGGATTTCTTCTTGTCGAGCATGGTTTGTTCATACTCCTCACGCCATTCCGAGATTGAAGGGACGAAGTAAGCCTCGACACCATAGATAGGCTTAAATGATTTGCCGTCCTCTTGCATCTTCTTGGCGTGCAAGACCTGCCATGCAAGTCCATTCATGTTGCCATGATCCGTGAGCGCCAAGGCATCACATCCGTTTGAGTATGCAAAATCCATATGTTCCTGGGGGTATCCCAGACCATCAAAAATAGAACCTGCTACGCTATGACCGTGCAGGTTAACAAACTTAATACTACTTCGTTTTCTATCACTCATCATCCACCCCTATTTCGTTCCATTCCCGATACGACAAAAAAAGTTTATTCGGACGCTCTATCAGTTCTTGGTGTTCCGAAGACATATACTTAACATACTCATCCCAGTTGTCAAGACTATAGGACCACGGTAATTCTACAACCCTAGAGTTCTCGACGTCTGTGTCGGCAAATACTTTTTCCAAAGGGAAGAATCTAGCCGTATGCCTCATGCCAGGTGGGTGCTTTTCTCTAGGATAAGCACCAACTTCTGGTGTTTTATAAAGGCCAGTTCCTTGTTTTCTTATCACTCTTCTAAAATTTATAAAATCGTTTTTATCAAAAGTAAAGCCTAACTTCGCCCCGTCCTTTATAGTTTTACCTTCACTGCTAAGGCAGAACCCTTTTGTGCTAGAAATTTCTTTTCTAAATGGCCTAACTATCTTAGGGTCGTAAACAGAGTATGGAAATGATACATAATATCTACCTGGGACTAGCCATTTACTCATTTTAACAGCGATCTTAAATATAGTAAGTGCCCCATATATGATACTCCATCCAAAGCAATCAAGTTTATCTCTATGTTTTGAGTGTATTGGGACATAAAAAATAGGTATAGGTTTTCTAGACATGGAAGGATGTGTATCCATGTTCCGCAGCCAGACTGGGTCCTGGACTAACTCCCCTATCCTGTGCCTAATAATTGGGGAGATATCATCATTACATATAATCCATATTGTTTCACACCCAGCCCAAGCACACTCCATCACCGATCTTTCTATAGCAGTAAGCCTAGACGCCACTGGCATCATGCAGTCCGGCCATTCGAATCCAAAACTAAAATCATTTTTGTGGACAGGTATAATCCCTGCTAAGTGGAAGTTTTTCATATTATTTCAGATATCCTTTTTAAATACCCATCACACATATAAGATTCTTGTATGACCTGTTCTAATGAGCCATCAAAAAAAATAAACCTATCGTCTTCGCAATACTCGTTGGCAACCTGAGGTATTACTTCTCTCTTGGTGGGCTCCAGTTTAACAGAATAGTATTTGTATTTACCAGGCCTATTGGGATCTCTACCATTCCTGGCCCCCTTAATACCCTGCTCTTTAAACAATTCTAACAACTTAAACTTTACATAGGTGCTAGAATATGAAAAATCATCTATCTGATCATCGTTAAGGTACGAAATGCAAACTAAATCTTTTAACTTTTTGTTATCGTTTCTTTGCGATGGGTAAAAATAGACTGTATTTACGAAGTCATCATCATAATGAAATACGTCATATGCATGTGACCCCCCAGATGTTATGTCAACCCAATCATAAATAATGCTTTTAGACTTTATTTGTTTCTTTATTTCTGACAGTCCTGAAATACCAGTGTCATCAAAAATCACTATTTGATCAAATTGGATCGACTTTCTTTTAGCCGTGCCACAATTTATATAAGCTTCTTGGCCCTCAATGCTTACAGATCTCACTGTGTCCCCGTATATGATCTTGCCAGACATAGATAATAGAAAATACAACTTTTGCCACAACTGCACTTTGCTCGGGCCGTATGAGATAACGCCGGTTGACGAGTTTAAAACATTGGGGGGGGATTTAATGTTTAATTTACTAAACTCGTCAACCGGCTGAAGGTAGTCGAAAAGAAACGGGGGTTTTAAATTTGTGTATAAAACCGGTAAGTTGTTCTTGTATGCGAACAAAAAAGCTTCTAAACTACCTCCATAAACAATCTTCTCATAATTTAAATTCATGCCACCGCTAACAAACAAGCCATGGCGTTATTAGCCATGTGGGCTACAATAGAGTATCTAATCTTGTCTGTCCTGTACCTAAGCCAGCCCACGAAGAAGCTAAGTGGTAGCAGCCCTATTATATGTATTGGCTCCATATGCAAAAGCGCAAATAAAATTGAGACAGCGATCCATGTCCAGTATGATGATATTTTCCACGAAAGAGCAAGCCAAATCCATTTACGGAATATTAGTTCCTCTAATGCTGGAACAGCCAAAACTACCAAAAGGACAAATATAATCTGTTCTAGTCCAAAACCGTCCGACATAAATTCAGATACGACGCCCAACCCTTCTGGTTCCAAGCTCGGAATTAGCTCTATTAGTTGCGCCATCAGCCACGCAGGTACAATTCCTATCACGGACCCAATTGCAAAAGCAGTAGTATAATTTGGACTAAGTTTCATTTGCCCTGACCTCTATATTTTTTTCTGTAGCCTTTTGGCACTGTATTGTTAGAGCCTTTGGCTTTGTACTTAGACCTTTTGCCATGTCCAATCGTTGTCTTCTTGCCCATTCCGCTCTTAGGTGCCCATCCATTACTCTTCGCCATCTTCATCTCCATTTAATATCATATCTAATTTGCCACTATTATCTAGTTGGCTCAGGTCCGAGAAGCCGCCAATAAATTTATCGTTTACAAATATTTGTGGCACCGTCTTGCAACCCGTCTCGGCAGTCAAAGACTCCCTTAAAACTTTATTATCTGTTGCGTCACACACTTCAAAGTCAACACCTTTTCTAAATAAAAGAAGGATTGCTTTTTCGCAGTATGGGCAATAGTTAGCAGTATAAATTTTAATCATCCTCTACACTCCTCATAAATATAGGCGTTCCTTCGCCATAGTATGCATTCACAACATTAAATTCCATCCACTCAATAGCGTCTTCATACGACATGCCTTGTTCCATAAATACTTCAACACATTTATCGTAATCATAAATAAGAACTGGTTCTTTTGGAAACTGCTGGCCGTAACCTAATATTGCCTCATCAAGACCGTCAGCTACGAGAGCGCTTGGGTTCAGTTCTGCTATTTCCTCTTTTACTAGACTCATTCTTTTTTCCTTTAGGCTTGCAAGGCCTTCTATCTTAATAAACAAGGTTTGTTTCATTTTTTTCACTATTAACGAAGTCTTCTAAAATCTTAACTAAACACGTCTCTTGCTCCTTAGTCATAGCGCGAACATCACTACTCTCCATAACATGACCAGGATAATTGTTATTATAATCCCAATAGTGAAGTTTGCCTGAATAAGTTGTTCGGTAAACAAGCTTAACCCTACCTTCATCTACGTTATCTGGATACTTGAAGCCATAACGCCTTAAAGTGTTCGCCCCAAATCTACAGTATAAGCCATTTACAACGTACAATTCATACTCTGGGGTGGTGAACGGCGTATACGCCCTAATTCTTAACATTAGTTCATCCAGTTTCATTCTTTGCCTTTCGATACGCACCGACAGCCATGGGCCATAAATCCTCTGCGATGTCCAAACAAGCTTCTGCCACTTTCTGGATCTCCCATTGAGCACCTTCATGTGTACGAAGGTCTATGAACTTAAGTAGATTGTTCAGATTACAAGTGCCATAATATTCAGTATACATGTTCTGTGGCAATACGCCTCGGGCTTGCTCTCTGCAAACTCCCGCTTCGATAAGACCATTAAATAAATTTAATGAGGCTATATGGTGTTTCGAAATAGCAAAACTGGCGTTGTCTACAATTGATCCCAATCCAACTGTGCGTTTGACTGTAGTCTGCGGGTCTATCAATTCCTCAGCATTACTTGCCTGTCGATTAGACTCATGCTGTGTGCGGAATTCTTTGGGCTCGTAGAATTGAATGTTTACATCGGTATACCTACGAGATATTTCATTATAGCTCCAAGTCCGATGCCTGTGGTGTTGGCCTCGTACAAAGAGAGGCACAGTAAACCTAAAAGTAGCAACATTATGCTCAAACGTGCTTGTGTGCCGGTGTTTGACCAAATAATTAACAAGCCTTTTGTCTTTCTCATCTAGCGCCTCTTTATGCTTGCCAAAGCTAACACGGGCACTATTAACGATAGTGAGATCGTCACCCATGTAGTCAACGAGGTCAACGCGACCAATTCCGTCTCCATATACATCTATGCTCCTTTTAATATTACTTTTCACATCTGCTCCAGATTCATAATGTGGCGATCAATATACCATTTTGCTTTCTTCAAATCTTCAACTGTACCTTTATCTTTCTTCCCTGCCCTGGATATATACTTAATAACATTTCCCAAATGAAAATCAAGGCCCCATGCTTCAATAACTTTAATAGCTTCATAGGGGTTTTCCTCTCCGCCATAGTGGTCTGGGTGGTCTATCTTCTCTCTAGGGAAAGGTTTTGACGACGGTACAGTCGCCGTCATTGGACTAGTTAAATGTGGATTGTGCCTCGGGTCACTGCCGTCACTCATTGCAAAGGCTCTACCACAGCCATAATATGGCCTCTCTCAACAAGATAAAACTTGTTGTCGCGAACTTCTATTTCACGAATAATGTGACTTGGTACTACAAGAATATCGCCGTACTTGTACTCTTCTTGGGGGTCGCATTTCATTGATACAGCCTTATAGGGACTTTCTGCCGGCTTATAATCATCCGGTAAGGCGATGAGGCTTTCACTTTTTTCCTTCTTATCAAAAGAAAGTTCCACCTCGATCCAATTGTTTTTAGGATTTAAAATCATCTCATACTCCGTTTCTATTTAACATATTATCACACAATAGAGATAAAGTCAAGTTACTTTATCTCACAGGCCCCGCCTGCACACGCCAACTCTCCTTGCAAATCAGTATCGTCCTGCATCTCGACAATGCCTGAGAGTTCGACATCAACTAAATCTTTCAGCATCTGCTCGTATACCTCTTGGGTGCAGTCCTCAAAAGGAGCCTGAATATAGGTGCCTCCGTCATAAGGTAATACAGATAAACCATTGTAATAGTTTCTGTTCTCCCACATCCAATCGCCAACGTGATCCCATTCATCTTCTTTTAATGTAATCGTGGCTGAGACATTGTGGGTATTTTGACCCTTACGGTGACCCTTCTTAATCCAGTTGGTGCTGAACCGCTTAACTCTTTCGAGCAGTTCTAAGGCACTCTCAGAGCGCAATATAGAACCCTCTGGTGCCTTCTGTGGCACTTGAATTACAGCGGTATCATGTGGACGGAAATATTCATCTTCAACTAACCCAGGGTGGTAGTTATTTAAGTGAGTATAAATGGCCTCATTTTTACCAACCCTAACCCTTCGAACATAGTAGGGTGCATGCCAAGCATGTATGCCTGAGGATGTCCCAAGCGTAAGACTGGTGGTCCCCGCAGGTTTTATACAGGTCGTTCTGGCTGCTGGGTTAATACCAATCAAATCGGCAACCCTTGCATTTTCTTCTTTAACTACATTTGCTGCTTCAGAAGTGTCTAGACCCAGAACTTTACCTGATGCAATACCAGTCATTGAAACTCCAATCAGAGCGTCCTTCTCGGTAGTGCGTTGCCAGACAGGTCTTAAATAATGAAAATCAGTATATGAGGCCTGGAGGGTTCCGATAAACGTAGCCGCTCGGACACGGTCATTTAGATCTCCTTGGTCCTGAACATTAGACACATTAACTTCAGTTAAGTTACAGAACTGGAAGGGGCGCAGAGCAATCTCGCAGCATGGGTTAGTTCCCCAGTCTTTATCATATGTGAAATAAAAACCTGGCTCACCCGCTCCAGACGCCCTGACCCTCTCCCAGAGATCCTTAAAGAAATCTTCTGTAACAATATGGCGCATTAACACAATTGAATTATTGGCTCGTCCTCTCTGCGGGTTATTCTCCCACCAACTTCCTGTCTTGGCAGCGATCATTTCATCATCGTCAGCCGAGAACAGGGAGATAAGAGCGGCACGTCGAATGCCACCGGCCAGCACTGCGTCTGCTATATGGCAGATCATGTCGTGGACTTCAATTGGTCGTAGCTTATCGCCATTCTCTTTTGCTTCCAGGATACCTTCAAGTTTAACCAAACATTCTTTGAGAGGTTGTGGTCCGGGTGCTTTGCCACCCGATGTTACCAGCCTACTACCCTTAGGCCTAATATCCGAAAAATCGAACCGTAACTTTGAAGTTCCACGGAAATAGGACATCACAAGAGCCTTAACGGCGTCAGCCCAGCCCTCAATAGAATCTCCTACTAAGAAACGGTAAGTTCTCTTACCGTTAGGTTTTAATATTTGTGGCAGCTTTTCTACATGGTGTGACTGTACAGAGTACCCTACACCAGTGCCCCCCAACAGGAGAAACATTATTTCTCCAAATGCTCTAACGTCATCAGCCGGCAAATATGCACAGTTGAAGACTCTATTAGGTGCAACCTCAATTGGTTTGCCCCCAAATTGCATCGAACGCATAGAAGGGAGAACCTTCTTATCGTATACAAACTGGTACGCCTTTTCAATTTCTTCCCTTAGATCGGGATATTTTCTAATATGCATTTCCATATTTCTCGTAACGAGTTCTTCGTATGTCTCTCTACGGTACTGCTCTGGCAGGTACCGGGCATACTTCATGTAGACTGTAATGTCTGACAATATTCTTGAGGCGATCTCCATTTTAAATACTCTCCCTTTGTTGTTTCTTAAATTTTTGGTATTTCTCTTTCAATACGTCCGATTGGCTCTTTGCTGTAAGCTCGTTTTGCTCTTCATCACCAGGTGGCAAGACACGAATTTTAACATTGCTGGTATCCATGAATATAGGATACACGATGCCATCTGGCCCATTTCGGTTTTTGGCTACGTATATTCTACCTGAATTTGCATTCTTGTCTTCCATGGTCCTAGAGACTGTGAATATGAAATCTGCTACAAAGCACTTATTAAAGGCTTCTGAGATTGACTCCATAGTTATCACCTCCGCGTTAAGACCAGATCGGTTTGTTTGCGAAGCAGTCCACACTGGACATTTAAATTCCTGTGCTAACGCTCGCATCTCTTCATAAATAGACTCTAATTCTGTACGCTTCTCTTTTCTTACTGTAACAGGTCGTAAAAGATCCCCGTAGTCAATTATAATAAGGCCAGGATCTATACCTCGATTAATTAGTTTCTCAAGGTGGTTCCTAATTGTTCTGGTTGAAGCTGACTTAGTCGGATACTCTTTGACAATAAGTTTGCCCTTAACATCCTCAACTTTTTCATAGATCAACTCTTTAAATGAGAACAGGTCATTGAGGGGCACCCCAGTGATGCAGCTATCATATCTACCTGCTATGGTAGTATCGCTAAGCTCTAGGGTATAGTGTATTACATTTACGCCCTTTAGTAGTGCCGCTGCCCCTAAGTGAGTTAGGACCATAGATTTTCCTGCCCCAGTGGGTGCCACGACAACACCCAGTTCGCCTTGCCCAAGGCCATTCTTAGATATTTTATCCATCTCGCCCCACCCTGTCGTTACAGGATTGCGGGCTTTCAACTCAAACCTTTTCTCAAAATCTACCAAATAATCGTAGCCAAAGTTGGAATCACTTCCCAACACCAACGCATCATTAATAATTTTTGAGATCTCATCAAATGAACATGTTTGCAGCAGATCTACAGACTGAAGCATCGCACCTTTCAGCTTCTGCTTTCTGCAAAACTCAAGTGCTTTATCTTTAATAAACTCCGAATCCTTGATCTGTTCGGAAACCATGATCGTAGCAAAATAATCTCTTACTTGCTTTTGGATGGCCTCATTCTCTTTCTCTAGGTCCGACTTTATGATGGTATTCATAATCTTCTTAGTAGGATGAACACCATATTTCAATCGATAAGCTATTATTTTCGATACAAAGAGCCGAAGATACCCTAGCTCTAAAAATGTAATATCGAATACTTCTAAAATTTGATCTGCAAAGGGCCTGTCTTCTAACATAAGCAAACATAGCGCCTCTTGGAAACTTTTACCAAAATGACTAAAATCGGTGCGTTTCATATTTCCCCCCTTCTGTCCCATCTAACATAACTCACTTGTCTAAACTAGCAACTATTTTTCTCATGGCGATAATGAGATCAATATTGTCCCATTCTCCGAATCCATCTGCTATCATCATCTTTCTAAACTCGGTTAAATTAAGTTCCGCTTTAGTATTGTCTAAAATATAATTTACCTGTGATTTTACTGTTGGTGAAAGAGAAGGACTGTAGAGTTGCATAAGTCTGTAGTTTTCTTTAACTTTACTTACATTCTCAAGTATTCTCTTGTGAACCAGAAGTGGCTTTTCCACCTTCTCACAGTGTTCTACTATATCTTCTATTAAGTAGTCCTTCTCCTCACACATAAAAGAAAATCTTTTAGAAATCGTCTTTAGGCCAGCACCTGGGATGCCTTTTAAGTTATCAGAGGGATCTCCCGCTATTGCTCTAGCTAAAGCAAAATTGTTCGGATGTATGCCAAACTGCTCAACTATGCTATGCTTGTTTAAGACTTCTTTTTGTGTTGGCCTGTATATGACCGTCTTGTCGTCACACAACTGATAAAAATCCTTATCGCTAGAGATAATTATTTTATTGTAATCGCGCAGTCTTTTATTTTGGACTAAGTAAGCAATTATATCGTCAGCCTCGACATCTTCGATACAATATTGCATAACTGGCAACTGGTTAAGATATTCAGACAGCCTTATCTGCTGCCATATCTTATTGTCTTGTTCTTCCCGCAGAGTAAGGTTCCTCACTTCCCTGTTCAGTCGAACTGGTGAGCGTCCTGCTTTATAATTCTTGTTAAGTCTCTTGCGTTTCCTAGACCCACCCCCGCAATCCCACGCTACTATAACTTTGTCCGGCTTAATCTCCCGACAGAGTTTCTGGAGGGTCTTCAGGAAACCCTTAAAACCACCTATTGGTGCGCCGTTCTCTGACAGACTAGGGTCTACAATATAGGACCGCAAATATATATTCATGCAGTCCACCAACATAACTCTCTTCATGATCCCCCCGTAAAATAAAAGTTGACTAGATGTCAACCTTTACTTCATTCTCAGCCTCTCTGTCTACATTCTCGAAAGATTCGATATCGCCTTGTCGGTCTCTATATTTACCTATGACCTCTATGTCCATAAGTTCAAGAATTCTTTTCTTAAATTTATCGCTCTCCAACTGTTTCATCCACTTGGTAGCCTGGAACTTCTCAGAAGTACCGTCTTCATAGTTCAAAGTGTACCATGCGCCACTTTGTTGGATATGTTCTGACCCCTTGATAGCCTCAAACCACGACTCTTCATCCAAGATCCGTACTTCGTCTGCTCCCCACATAATTTGGAAAGTACATTGACGACGTTCTGTGCCGAATCTAGATTTCTTCAGCGTAGCCTTAACTTCTGAACCGATAGTGAAGCCATTCTCGTCTTTAACAAAAGCAGACTTAGCTTTACGTCCCGTTAGCCAAATACGGAGGGAAGCGTTGTAAACCATAGATTTACCCCCTGGAGTAAAATAAGGTTCGCTTAGGGCCTCCATTCTCTGTGCATGAGTGCTAGCAATAACTGTCTTTAATTGATTCAGCCCAAGCAATGTGCATTGTGCGTTAGCAATAGGTATAGTTAACTTTTGGAAAGCCAAAGACAGCGTCCGAGCCTTCTTGCCTACTGACGAGTTGGGATTGAAGTCGCCTTCTTTATCGGCTTCTGTGGGGGTGTTGGCAATCGAATCCCAAATGAACAAAGTCTGTTGTTCCGTACCGATAAACTCCTCCATCATTTCAAGCACCTGCTCGACTGTAACAGCTTGAATATACATAAATTTTTCTGGGTCTGTATCTACTCCCGCTTTTCTAATAAACTCGGGATCTATCGCGCTCTCGGCGTCGAAGTAAACAACATAGTGTCCCATCTTCTGGGCGTTCGCAGCTATATTAACTGCCAAATAACTCTTACCTGTAGCAGAAAGACCCGCCACCTCTGTGATCTTCCCAACAGGAATGCCAGCCATTTGTCCTTTGCAAATAACGGAGTCTAGCCACCTAGAGCCAGTAGGAATCCACTCTTTCACTTCAGTTGGATTTTCCTCATTCAAGTCATGGGCAACTCGCATGCCATATTTTTTATTTAGGCGCTTAATCATATCGCCCATTGCTACCTTACCTGTCTTAACTTGTCCTCTAGGCATTACCCCTCCTGTAAAAATATAAATGAGGCACCTGTTAACCCTGTGCCTCCCCGTGGGTTATTTATCAGCTACCTGTACCCGTACCTGTCCCAGTTCCGGTGCCCGTGGTTGTTGTACCAGTGGTGCCAGTTCCAGTTGTAGTACCAGTTCCGGTCCCAGTCGTGGTGCCAGTGGTCGTACCTGTGGTAGTTCCCGTGGTAGTTCCCGTGGTGCCAGTAGTGGTCCCAGTGGTAGTTGCCGTAGTGGTTGTCATAACAGCCGTGTCGGCTGTCTCATCGCCCTTCTCATCACCACATCCTGTTACAAATGCAAGTGCTGATAGTGCCGCTACTCCAAAGACCGCGCCAAAGACGTGATCACGATTAATAAAACTAAACATTATTCTTTTTCTCCTGTAATTTCTTCAATAATTTCTTCCTTGTGAGGTTCTTCCTCAATAGGTTTCTCTGCCTCAACAATTACTTCAAGTGTTTTATCACTTTGGTTGTTAGATACAACCTGTACTTCCTTAGCGTTTTCAGATGTCTTGTTCGCAGCTACCTCTTCCTCACCACCAAAGTCTGTGATGAAAAAACTCAATACTAAAGCAAGTGCTGCAACAAACCCAATAATAACATATTGGTTTTTCATGATTTCACTAAAATTCATAACTATTTTCCTTTTATTTTTGAAAATGAGGCACCTATTAGAAGATCTTGGGATAGTTCTTCAACCCGTGCCTCCCTGCGGTTGGGGGGAACTTAGATAGCTGCGCTACTACTCAGAAGCTCATCGAGCTTTTGGTCTACTGTATTAGCTTCAGTACTACCTCCATATCTCTCTACGGATTGCCCGCTATCGCCTTCACCTGCTAGCCACTCATCGAGCATCTGACCAACTTCGGCTGGGGTCTTACGGGACTCAACAAACACTTCGTCGAAATCAGGGATCTCGTTAAGTGCGGCTGCCGCTTTTGCACCACCGTTATCATCGTTGAACAATGGTGACGAACGACGGCGTGGTGTGATCGAGGTCTTAGGGAAAGAAGCTCCTGGCGGCTTTCCATAGTTGATCACAAGATCAGTGCCTGACTCAGGGTCAGTAATATCATCATAGTCTGGGTTCAAAGCAAGTGTGACCAATTCCTTGTATGCCATCTTGCCATAGCCCCAAAGGCGTACACCTTTCTCTTCTTCGCCTCGGACAATAACCGGTGAGAAGAAACGTTGACGAGCCATTAGGTTCTTCGCCATCTTCATGGAGTCCTCGGTGCCTTCGTTAAAAAGCTTGCGGACAAACGAATCCAGTGGATCATCCTCTCCAAAATTCTTCTTTGGGCTCAAGAAACCACGGTTCTCACCTAGGTTGTAATGAAACCACATCTCACGGAAGGGGTCGCCATCTGGCATCGGCAAAATCCGAACCGTCTGGTCTCCATCTTGGGGCTTCCAAAACATAGATTGTGATCGTCCCTTTCCTTCCAACTTATCCAATTTATTACGCATTTTTGTTAAATCAATCGCCATTTTATTCTCCTATATTAAAATTGTGGGTGGCTACCCTATAATCGCAACAGCTAATATCCTGTTGCGCTAAACTTGTCAAACTAATTTATTCTCATCATACTCAAAAACAGACAAATCACCTTGCTGAGTATTATAGTTAAATACTCTAAAACCATTTGCCTGTAAGTCCCATACCAGTTCTTTTCCTTCTGTCTGAGTGGGTGAAGTTCCAGTACCTGTTGTCTTGGCTTCTAGAAATGCTTGTGGCATATCCTCAAGCCTCGCAAAATACATTCTTCTTGACTCACCGCCGTCTTTCACAAAAGATCCAATATACGCTCTCATTATTCCCCCTGAACTTTCGATGTTCTATTTATACAAAAACCAAAATTGTTTTCGTACTCCGTTGAGTATAACCTGTACGAAATTTTTGTCAACCACTCTTTCTTTTTTTCTTCGACTTGACCCTCTAAGGTAGCGATCATGTTTGACTCATTAAGTAGTGATTCATTTCTTAAAGCGTAAAAATAACTCTTTTCCCTCACTAAATCTAAGTCGTAAAATCGCTTCTCCTCTGAGGTCTCTGTATCTAATAACCCGATTGTCGAAATACTGCAAACTTCTTCACGCTCTTCCACCATTCCGTACACATGTTTAGAATGGTTAAAAACATTTATAAAATGAAATGTAGAAACTATAAGATCATTAATTTTATCATAATAGCCGATAACAGGCAGGTTTCCCACTATAGCTGCGACCTTCTCATTGCTGACCAAAATAATATTCTTTATAAGTCCAGATCTAGCGTACTGTTGTAAAATACCAAAGGTTGCTTGCTCTAGCATCTTCTTCTTACCTGTCAGGCTTTTATGATTTGGACATATATAAAGAACTGATACGCTCTTATCTTTTATTTGTTCTAAAATAGCCAAACTCATTGCAGAAATGTACCCTGCTCCTCCCACTATAAGTGTCACTTCTTCCTCAAGGGGCGAGAAGAAGGTTTTTAGATTCGGCGCATTACTCTCATAATCTTCAGGACCTCGTTGTTTTTCAACACTAAAACAGCCCTCGCCTTCTAAACCAACATCTATTTTATAAGTTTTATATTGTGGATATTTTGCAAAACAATCAGCTAAATTGCAGCCTGCCTCTCCGAGTCCTATTATATCCATTATTCTTTATTCTCCATGTTACCAAAATTACTACCAATAGACACATTAGTTACAAACTGCGTGTCCCCAAAAGAGGTAAACTGATTTTTTATCTCTTTTAATAGGTTGGTATCCTCGTCCGCCATATCTATAACCACCGAGTCGTGAACTGTAAAGGCTATGTGCGACTTCTTATTTTTTAATATATTATATATTTTAATCATTTGTCGCAACACAATATCGACAGCCGTGCTTTGAATTAAATAAGATACCGCGTGGAATTTGTCCGATTCTATTGTCCTGCCAAAAGGGTTGGTGATTGATTTACCATCCCAATATTTCTTCAATATATCATTTCTATTGTACATCCCTTCAGACATTGCATCTTTAGAATCCAGATTGTAAAGCCAAGCAAATATTCTTGTCTTCGCTTCATCACGAGTGATCGTATTATTGTACACGTTTTTCACATTCCATTCATGAATGTCGTCTTTGGGTTGTGGTTTGCCCAACAAATACAAGAGGACTCGGATTTCAAACGCATTATAGTCAAGCTCAACAAATTTATTGTTGTTGGGTAGTACAGCACTCCTGAACTGCTTGTTTAGATTCAAAATTGGGAAACTATTCTTTTTGGTAGTTAGGCGTCCAGTCTTGGAGCCAAAAAGATTGTATCTAATATAAGGCGCAGCAGACTTTGCACTCGCTAACTTATTTTTATTAGCGAAACTTAGGTGCTCTGCTGCTACTTTTGAAAAGTCTAGCTTCAATTTTTTTAGACTAATCGATTTTTCTATCTCATGGAGACCATTTAGAAATGTATAATTATTAGGCTTATCGAAGGTACTAAAGACATGTTGCGATATTTTGTTTTTAATATCGCAAAACCTAATCAAGAATGATTCAGGCATTAAATCGTAGAAGCAGTGCTGATTGATGTCAACCTTTGACTCCCTCACGGAAATAGCAAAGGCATTTAATAAAGAAATTGTTTCGTCAAACTCGCCCTTTAAGTGCTCGGGGCAGGCCTCGGCTAGTGTCTGTTGGCAATACAAATACGCGTATTCCACTGGTAACCCACTTAGGTATTCCGACGTTGCCCAAGTGTGAGTCATATCATCTTGTATATAATTTTTGAACAAAGTGCCGTTTTTGTAAACAGCCACACATGATTTCTTGTCGTCTAAAGCTTGAAAAAGCAAGTTTCCCCCATCAATAAAAAGTTTTTCTTGAATCAGCCACAGAATCTAATAACATATCCCGAAGCCCTTGTCTAGAAAACGAGCCATCTTTTGCCATGCTCCTAGCCGTGACGACCCCGTTGTACGCATACGGATCATTTAAAAAACCAACGTATTGATAATCAATATATTCTAAAGCCCGTTCTAGGCCTTGAATATTTAAATATGATAAAGCGTTTTCCTTCATCAACTCCACAAGAGAGTCAGAATACCTGCCCCCACTTTCATAATTCCTTAAGTCAATATATAAATTAATTCTATAATTTTCATTATATTTATTATTTAATTGATATAATGATATTTTTTGTTTTTTTATAATATAGTTAAAAGTTTTTGCTTCTTTCCTAATATTTGGCCTTAAAGAAACAAATCTATTATAAAATTTTCTCATGTAATTCATAAAATATGTGTGGTCTAAATTATAAACATGATTGTAATAATCATTAAATATGTCGTTTGAGTTTGTGTTGTATAACTTCATATATGATTCCATTTGAGCAGAACCTAAATTTGCACAAAGTCTAGTCGGCTTGTTGTAATCTATCATAAAGCCGTGCCTGTTCGCGTTATTCATCATAAATTCAAAATTGGGTCTATCTATAACACTTGTAACCTTTGGAGCATCGTCATCCGCGAGGTCGACCAGGTCAACAAATAATCCAGTACCCAAAGGCGACGAATGCCTACTAGCGATGAATCCTGACAAAGTCACCGGAATCACTTGGTCCATCAAAAAGACTTCATTTAAAAAGAAATTTATAAAATCATCAAAATCTTGAATAGTGTTGTGAACGCGAATCATTTTTTTATGAATTTTGTTTCTCAAGTTATTCATATACAGGTCGTAAGCAGTTAAGAGCCTCTTGTGACCGGCAAATGGATTAATTTCAGACAAAAATTCATCATTTTTTTGTATCTTGCTGGTCGAAAATGCCTTCCGGTGCTCCGCTAAGAAATCATCTAATGCGTGTGACACAAAATCCACTAAATAAATGGCTCTACCACCCTCACCTGAACTAGACCTCAACTTATCCTCGTCTAATAAGACAAACTTGTGATTTTGGTCTATTCTTCCATAATACATATTCTCTATGAACCAAAAATCTCTAAAAAGCCCAGGATATTTATTTTTTAGCCTACTCGGGACTGCTTCATTTCTATATTTGCCTCTTTCATCAAATATATTTTTAGTGCCTTTGGTAGTATTGCTGGCTGAGAATTTTCTATAAGACATTATTCGGCTCCCGCTGGCGATGTGCTAGAAATCTCCGGTAACCCTAGATCGCCTCTTAAATCGTTGCGAAGATGCTGCACTTCTCGTTCTAAATCAGCGCACTCGGGAATAGGTACATCACCAGCCCTAGTAAGTTTATCAACAAAAGAGCCTAGCCCATCGCCACTGCTTTCCCAACGGCACCGCAGTGTAGTAGTATATTCAGATGGAGTTATATTGTGTTTAACAGTAATGACATTATGATAGCCGCCAAGACCCATAGTGTTGGCGTTGGAGCCATCTTTACCTGGGTCTCCAAGTTCGTCAGACCCTAAGCCTCTCGGGTTTATAAACAATCGACACCCTGGAGCGAATAAATTATTTCCATACATCCTAAGGTCACATTCATAAACATTTGATAGTTGGAGTTCTGGATCAAAGTCAGACATTAGATACCTAAGTTCTCGCAAATGTTTTTGAGTTGTTGCTGCGAAAGTCATACTTTTAACCAAACCACGATCTAAGCCCGTTGCAGTGTGAAATATACCATTGGTCAAATCTCTTTCGTACCTGCTATCAAACTCACCCTTTTCAAAACTAAGATTCAAGCTTCCGGCTTCAACGTTATATATTACAAAGTACTCAAAGCTCCTATCTAAGCTTTTTTTATTAAATGAATCAAAAACAAATTTTGTTTTTCCTTTGTTTTTGGCCTTGCTTCTTCCAAATAGACCATCACTAGTTTCCGAAGGTATCAGTAGGTTTTTGCCGTACTCATCTATGTTTAAAGATGAGTTATTACCCATCTTCTCAACAATGGGGTCACTACCACCAAACGATGAGTCAGCGCTTATTATAGCACTGCCGGCTAAAAAAGCTGTTCTACGATCACCGCTACCACACTCTGGTCCCAAAGCCTCATACATCAATTTCTTCATAACTGATCTCATAAAGTGGAGAAGAGGGAATGTATTTTTTCTACCCCTTATCACCTCATCTCTCATAAAATCAGTGAATAGTTCAACCGATATGGGTATGTCAGCTATGTTAAGAGAAATTTTATTGCCACTTTTATCGAGAATATCGGTTCCGTCAAATACAGCAGGGCCCAACATAAATCTTATATTGCCAAAGTTTATATTTCGCGTGTTGGTGGTAAAATTCTGCATATTTTCTAAAACATTGTTAACCACGAGGGCATATAGGTCGCCTAAGTAAAAAAAGTTAATTTTCCTAACGCCTGGCTCAAGCAAGAAACTTTCTACATCTATGTCTATCTCGTCATCGCATGCTATATTCTCTACTACAAAAGTTACTTGTGGCGGCTCCTCACCATCAAGCATCGCGAATGTTTTGTCTTCCTCTGTGGGGGTAGTCAATTTAGCAGTGTATATACATCCCTCAAAAATTAATTGTTTTAGAATTGATAAGTAAGAATCTTCTCTTTCTTTTTCTATAGTCTGCTCATACAATTGTCTAAGTTCTTTTATAGAATCATCTTCACATTTAATTTTTTCTTTGTCCATTAAAGCTCTTTTCGAAGTTATTTCATTTATTTTGTTTACTCTTTCGTCTCTTTTGGCAATCGTTGGTGGATCAAAAAGAACATCTGCTCTTTTGGGGTCCATCATAATAGTTTCTATCCTAGCACGAAAATCTAATATAAGCCTTACTGAACCATCATCCTTAAAATCAAACTTATGATTTGTTGTCGTTAAAAACATCTCAACCTGATTGTCCTTTATAGCTGAAGATAAATCATCTGATAAAACACCACCGCCACCAGTGGCAGCCCAGCCAGCCACTGCTTTTATTTCATAAAAGTTAGGATTAAACTGATTTGTTTTTCGTGTAACTCCTTTTTCATTAACATAACGATATTTGGGTTCTAACAAGACCAAATCTATTATCCTATAACCTCCCTCTAATGGCACGCCCTTCTGGTCTAGCCCAGGCCTTTTTTTAAACAATTCATTAAAGTTTTGTGCATGTATAACTAATTGAGCTTTTATATCAGCTTTGGCTGTGGCAGGTTGAACGCCAACAAAACTAAAGTTAAAACTTTCTATACCGACACCTACGCCCCTCTGTAACGTGCTATTGAGCATAGATTGTAAATCTTTAACTGGGTCTACAAAACTAGAAAATTCAAACTCCACTTCTTTTGGTGGAGCTTTTGGGGTTTCATAATATTGTTTATACAGCCTGACCGTGGGTGTTAATTGCGAAAGCTCGTAATGTTTGATATTCAAGAACTGGTTTAGTCCTTTGGAGAGTCTTAACCTGTTCATCAAAGTACCAGGGTTTCTTGTCGAGATTTTATGAATTTTTTTGTATTTTATATCAGATCTAGAATTTAGCAGCGTCTCGTCTCCATGTTCATGGAAAGAAGCTCCTGGTATGGGCGGTTTTGACCTATTGAAAACCGCTTGTAAATTGTTAATAAGAAAACATTGATCATCAATTTTTTCCTCAGAGGATTTAACGGGTTCTGTTTCTAAAACCTCGGATCTCTTTAAAGAATTAAGAGTTTGCTCATCTAATACACAACTTGGAACGCCTTCACCACATTCATTATTGTCGGAATCATTGCACTTTATGCCTTTCTTCTCTAATAATGTATTAAAAGCGCCTTGAGTTTCACATCTCCAAACACCATCAATACCAAACCTTGGCAGCACTGGAGTATTACCTGCCTTGTTACCATCCCAAACAGGGTCTAATTCTCCTGCCATGTACGTCTGGAGAGCGACAACGTTTTCGTCAGCGTCCCCAAGTTGCACTATATTAGTTCCTAGCGCACCTCTCCCGTTTCGATTTTCATCTGGTAGAAAATCTAGATTCCCGTCTCCAAAGCTAGAGCCGCCTGTTATTTTATTTAACTCATCAAGAGAACCCCCTGAGGGAACATTGGAGACCTTGGAATTCTCCTCCTCATTGGTAGATTTTCCTCTTTGATCGGTTTCTTCACCAGCCATGCTAGACTCCTAAAAAACTTAATACTTTATCTATGGGGTGCGGTATATAAATTACGTCACCATAACTTACATCCGCCTCCGTTGGTCTTTTGTTAAACCAGGCTATAACCCACCATAATTTTGATTGTCCATAATGATCAAAGGCAAGTTTGTAATATCTATCCCCAGTTTTCCATACATGAGTTATAGTTCTTAAGGATGCAATTTGCTGCCTAGTAGCATGATCTAAAATGGGCGTTGAGTATTGTTCAACGCCAGAAACTTTGCGCTTATCTAACATGGATTCATATAACTTATTAGAATTAAAAAATATTTCTCTACCAGAATATCTAGACATTAGTCATCGCCTCCCAAAAGTTCTGAGATTGCAACTTCTTGTATTGCGTCTCCTGTATCAAAATTTCCTATAAAGGCAGAAGAACCCTTTTGAGCGCCTGCCGACCAAGGGAATTGAGATGCGTCAGCCCCCCAACTTGGTGCTGCGTTCTCAGCGAAGTCTTGCCTACGATCGTTAATTTTATCTGTTTTTAACGCTGACGGTGTTTTTTCGCCGTTCACCGACACAAGACCGGAGTAACCTCTTTCAATAGCTTCTGCTTTTTCCCACCCAAGGCTATGCTGGTGAAGAACTTGAAAGCCTATGGTTAATGTTATTAACTTAGGATATAGTTTGTTTATAGGATCAAAAAAGCCCTCTTTAGGGTTTGGGTTCCACCCCAGGTTTGTTATAACACCTAACAGCCCGCAAGTTCTGACATCACCCCCTGGGCCCCTTGAGGCATCAAAAATTAAATTTGCAAACTTCATTTTAATTAGCGGCCCTTTTGATATCGTAGAAGCCGAGTCAAGTTTGGAATATTCCGGGTATAACATTCTAGAAAGAGTAGACGTTTTAGATAAGTTTCCTATTGCATCGTCTAAGCTAAAAGCTGGTATCCTCCAACCTAAGTTGATGCTTCTTTGAGTTCCTTGGTAAGTCTGTATTGGATCTGGTCTCCCAAATACCCTTTGCTGGTTCCAATTGCACTGATAAGTTTCACTATAGTTATCTAAAAAAGCCTTAAACGAAACAGTGGCCCCTGAGAACGTTTGGTAGAATTCTAATACTTGTCCCTTTTTTTCTAATATATCTGTTGGATCGTACATTTTAAAACTCCTTTATCCGTTCAGTTGGTGTCGGGAAACGTTTTCAGCTATTTCTTCGCCATCAAGTAACACTTGTAAACGAATAACCGTATCTCCCTGTGCTTCTGTTGGTTGTCTCGCGGTTTCTCGCCGTTCAACCGTAGCAGTTGCCCTAGCTGCCTCTACGTCTCCTAGGGACTTGACTAAACCATCTACTGCTAATCTCATCAAATCTATTTCTTTGCCAAGGCCGCCGTTTAATTTTTTCCTGACCTTTTCGGCGCTCGCTGCAAGAGGAGTAAAGCCAGTCCTAAATATCTCATCAAGGCTTTGGCCAACGCCATCAACACCCTTAAGGACCTCCATAAATACTTTCTTGTTCTCCGCTGCTGTTCTTTGAATCATCGCTTCTTGTGATAATTCGTCTCTGTCTTTTGCTCCTGCATCAATTGCGTCTGTTAACAAATCAAATTCGCCTCTCGCCAATTGCATGACTTGAATGTTGTTCTCTATACCTGGAATCGCCTCGACAAAAGCATTCTGGAGACGCCTATTGTTAGCCAATACATCCGCTGAAAATCCTGCTTGGTTCATGGCAGTTGAAAATGCTTGCATTCTTTCAATTGGATCATCCATCATTGTTATTTCAACAGCGTTCAAGAACGGGCCTTGCAAAAGAGCGTTTAACCTACCCACTGCTTCAGTTGACCCTTCAAAGGTATCCGTAAGATCGAACATACTCATTATTGTTTTAACTTCCATCCCAGAAGATTTAGACGCGGCTGACACTCTCCTGAAAACATGTTCGGCGTTATCGCCAAACTGTGTCATAACGGGCATCTGTTCGTTAAATGATTGTATAAGAGTTTTTGAAGAAACACCCAACTCCTCAGCGAAATTCTCCAGCCCTAAAACAGTTCTGGCAATCTCGCCATCAGTTTGGCCAAGGCCTTTTCTTAATACTTGAAAACTTTTAGCCGTCTGCTCAGCAGGAATTCCTAAGGCCTCTAATACCATGGCTGTCTCCACAAGTCCTGCCTCAGTTGGACTTATACCGCCTATTGTAAAGTCCGTGAACACATCGGTTAATTGGCTAAAGACGCCTCCTATTTCCTCCGCGCTAAGACCAAGATCTCTGTTAGCAAAGGTAGTGTCCATAATTTGCTTATTATATGTGGCTGCAAAACCCGTGGCTTCATTAAATGCTCTCGCAGCCTCTCCTTGACGAATCGCAACTCGTGCCGTAGCCCCTGCGAGCCCCTCGGCGTCTAAAGCTGCCATTGAAGAAGCTAGTTGATAAGCGCCCAAAACAGCGACTGAGGATCCTAATTGTTGCTGTTCTTTTTCACTAAGACTAATGCTTTCTTTAATCGCTTCATTAAATTTAGTTATAGCTTGAACGGCATTTAAGCCGCCTGTGGTGATGTCTTTTAGTAATTTAGCAAGATCCAGTTCCGCCATAATAGGTCCCTCTTTCTATAAGTAGTAGGAACATTCATATTTAATCTTTGCCTAATTCATGCTCTTTTTGTTCTATTAGCCGCTTTATAAACCACTTTCGTATAGCTATAGGTAGACTGTAGGCCTCGGCATATGACCACTTGCCATAATAGCATAAAAAGAAGAATTCTTCGTATACATCCTCTAGATAATTATCAGGAAGGCCAAAGAAAGTTAATTCCGAGTGGCACCTCCCGGACCACTACGTGTTGACAATTTGGGCACTGCACTTCTTGGTCCATATCGAGGGAAGGGTTTACACTATCGTACATCTTCTTTATGGTCCTAGAATCTTGCGCCGGCATTTGATCTATAAAGTTTTCTAGTTCTTGCCTATCTCTAATAGAATTGATTGATACAACGATCATTTTTAGCAAGCTAGTCCTATTAGCCTCTGGCAAATTGTGCTTCAAATTCGTTTTCCCTGAATCGTCAAGAAATTTTTGCTCTCTTGAGCTTAGGATTCTTAACTCTGCTGTGAAGCCAGTAACAGGCAATTTGATGGCAAACGTACCTGCTGCCGTCAGATTAATATCTTCTGGGACTTTCTTGATTGGCAAGTTTGTAAGATCTACAACATGCTCATGTTTATGAGAACAAGCTGGGCAAGTCACTTGTCCAGTATATTCTGGCCCATAACCTGTAGCACGAGCAGCAATCATAAGTGCTGTCTTGTCCCCAGGATAAAGTGTAGTAACATCAATTGTTTTGTCGATAAGAACGCTCTGTATTAAACGATCAATAACAATACCTCGACTAATCAAAGCCCTAGATGTTAGAATATCTTCCTCCTTAGCCGTCATGTAGTTTATTTCTACTTCCGGCACAAGGTGAAGCGGATGCCCTTCAGGATAAAACTTCCCTTCGGTTGGTAACTGAACGAACTCAGTTGGTCTTGTAAAGCTTAGCGCTCCGCTAAACTGTGGGACAGGGGGGACAGGGGGAACAGCAGGCGCTGATGCCCTATCCTTATTATTTCTTCTAGCCAAGTAACACCTCTAGTAAATATTAGCTGTAGTTCTGTCCTGGGCCCCAGTATTTGTTTAGGCCAGGAGCAGGATTCTCAGAACCTGGGCCGGGATCTGCTTTATTATTAGCGCCACCAGGCTTAAATGTCTCGATGGAAGCCCAATCGTAACGGCACTTAAGGGAAACTGTTGTAAGACCTTCCGAGCCGTATTCTAACTTCCCGCCATAGTTGATCTCTGTAAGGAATGGGTTGGTTAGAGTCCATCTTTCAATTGGATCACCGGCAGCATCAATCTGCTCAATAACAATTGATTGAAGCGCATCGACTGCTTCTTTTTTAGAGATTGTAGTGTTGTCGTTAACATCAGTCGGTGGACGATACCCTGAATCGAATAGAATTCTAGACAAGTTAATAGAAGCATCAGGACTAACAGGATCAACCAACTCAATCGTAATCTCGTTCCATGTTACTTTCCCTGGATAATAGAAGGTATGGTTTAAAAACTCATGAGTACTGGGGTTTACGTTAACTTGCGGTTTTGTGACCGACTTAGAATACCATGTAGCCCCATTAGGCATGGATCCAATGCGAACTAAAAACCTAAAATTTCTTTTTGGCGACACTGCCGCTGAGGTCCAAAACCCTGCTGTACTTGACATTTTTAATATTCTCCTTTGCTTCTAGTATTAAATAGTATTCAAATAACTTTTGTTATTTTTTAGTCGTCGAACGAAGCCCCCGATCTGGTGATAACAAAATCAATCGCAATAAACTCGATCGCTCTAGCAGGTTTCAGGAAGATCTTAGCATACATGATGTTTCTGTCAACGAGATCATCGGTTGTAGTAGACTTATCAAGCACAACCTTGAATTCTGTAAGACCTAGTCTAGCTTGCACAGAACCAAGGAACTTGTCCGCTTCTGTTTTAAATCTTAACCAAGTGGTATTAACGTTCTGGTCGAACAGAATGCCAGCAGCAATTCTTGAAATTCTCTTCTTAAGGAAGATGAGCAACCTACGAACATTGACTCTATCGAGCGCAGATGGAGTAACTTGTAGTGTCTTCTGGCCAAAGATAACAATGCCCTCACTGGGGAACGTTGCAATTGGGTTGATATTAACTTCGTACAAATCGTCACGGTCTTCTCTGCGTAATCTTTCGGTAGTGTTCAGAACAGGGAAACCACCTGCTCCAGTGCTTAGCCCACCACGGGTAAAGCCGGCAGGCGCAAACCAAAGTTCCGAGCGTGCTTCAGAAGACGCGAAAGTTCCCATAGCTATAACAGATGGCGGCACCCACAAAGATGCATTAGAAATATCATCCCTAATGCGAACCCAAGGATAGAAAGTGCAACCATAGCTTGTGTTAATTCTTCTGTTCTCAAGCCCCGAGACAGCAGTTGAGACACTGCCTAATCTGTTCTGGTAGGATTGCGTACTCTCTGTTTTAGGAGTATAAACATTTTCGATATCTATGACCGCTAAGCAGTCACCGCGAGCTTCTGCAAGAGCGAGCATTTGGTCTGTAACAATTGGCTGTGTAATCCCTGGCGCACTAATCATATTAGCTTCCACAAGTTCTGGGTCTGCGACCACATCGATCGCTCGTTTAACAGAATAATAAGCATAGCTACTATCTTCGGTAGGTGAAGCACCGATCGCTGTGTTATTAAATGGCTCTTGCTCACCAATATCAACACCGTTATGGCCACCCCATAATGGCATTGTAAACTTGTTAAAACCATTATCAAGAACTGATGTGTGGGTGTTGTTGTTTGCGTTAAGCGATTTAAGCGCTTCAGTCGCCCCGGCAGACGAACCAGAATTATGCACACCGGCAGAACCACTGATATCATCTAGTGTGAAGATAAAGGAATATTGGAACCCAGTGTTTCCGACAGGTGTGAAAACATCGCTAGTCCCTGGAGCGGGTCTCACATAATCAACATAGCCTGGGTCGTGCCTAAGGCTAGTAGCCGTAATGGTTGGCTGGATACCAAAGTAAGCTTTCTTACTATCTGTAATCCCGCCGGCTGCCGCACTTACCCTTAGTGGAATTGATGGGAAGATAAATGAAGCAGTCAGATCAGTCGTAGTGGCTGGTGTGGCCAAGAACGAGTTGGCAGCCGCTGTATCTAAACCATCAGGCCTAACTTTAGTCCCATCTTCCCTGGCAATGTCCTCAATTAAAGCAGCGCTACCTGTTGCAAAGCTAACAAGCCTAGTTCCACCAGTAGAAGGATCTCCAGCAGCCGGAGCAGAGCCTGATTTAAAGGTATGAATACTGCCAGAGACGACAGTAAAGTCATTTGGCTTTGGCGGCCCATAGAAGCCAAACGGAAGTAGGCCAGGGTCAGCATTACCATCTGCAACAATGTTCTCCATAGTCACATAGATATATTTTGACTGGTTGTTAAACTCTCCGTACTCGCGTAGTCTATTCTGAGAAGTGTCGTACTGAACGTACTTGTCACCTACTTTCTTAGCAAGGTAATTCTCAGACGCAGGATTAAGATTACAATTAGTGAATTGCTCAACTATTTGTGGGGCATTGTCACTGTCACTTGCAAACCTTACCTGCACGGTAAAGGTTCCATAAGCATCAACATCATTTGTTGATGCTTTGATGTCTGAAATGGAAATCTTTAAATTCTTCGATGCCCATTCAGCGTGATTTAAAGCTGTAAACTTAAACAAGTTTGTTGTGTCGGTCTGAGCGTCAAACCCAGTGTAATTTGTCGAAACATTTTGTGAGAAAACAATGCCTGACTGACCGTCACTAAATCCACGACGCTTATTCGCATAGTTGTTATCTGCCGTAGTATCAAGGCCAAGCGGCACCACAATACCAAATGCGTCTTTGGAGGTGTCTAAGAAGTCTGTAACAGCAAACCTTTCAAAAGTTTCGCCTAAGAAATAATCATTAGAAGAAGTCGGAATAACTGTCGCCGGATCTGTGTGTGTAGTGGCTCGCCCGTTAAGCAATTGAGGGTTAGTGTTAAATACTTTTCTAATATACTTTGACGAGTTTCTATCAAAGTTAAAGTTAGTAGTGTACGATGTATTATTACTGCTGCTGATGACCATTTTAAATTCAGGACCAGTGCCCACAGATTCAATTAAAGCTAGTTGCCCTTGATCGCCTGTACCAGTCGATGCTGCATGGGCACCGCTAAGCTCAAAGTACGAGCCAGTACCATAGAAAACAGCAGCTAAACGCCCATCACCCACATCTGTTGTTGCCATCGCTGAAGACGATTTGAAAAGGAAAAGACCAAAAGCGCCACAGTTAGTCGCATGAGTGACATCAGGTGAACTATCACCAGGACCCATCCATCCAGCTTCTTGGCCACTGGTAGCGGTAGGACTTTGTGCTCCAAGAAGTCTAACATAGTTAACAGGACCGACCCCAGCGCGGAGATAAGCTAAGGCAGCATACGCACCATATGTAGGACCAGTGTAATTACCATCTCTCCAAACATCGTCGCCTCTTCCACCAGGGATTGGGTTACCATAAAACTCTATGAACTCAGATGGAGAATTAATTCTAATTGGGCGCAAGGCTGGGCCGTATTCAGCGCGACCAATAACAATTGGACCAACGTCCGGAAGATCATTGGGAAGTTGCGAATTGTCAACTTCGTTTACAAAAATGCCTGGTGATACAAATCTAAACTTTTTTTCAGCCATTGGATCGATTCTCCTAAATAGATGTCTTTACGTAATAAATAGTATTTTAAAAGCGCAAAGCACAAATTACTCTTTATAAAAGAGGTCTATGGTTCTAGTGGCATCAAACTCAGGAATATCACCAAAAATAACTTTTTCTCTAGGTATCTTAACCTCGACTGCATTTTCTCTAATCGAAAGCTTTGGCCTTTCTCTATTAGGCCCTTCTCCTATAAGATATCCCAGTATTTTAATTGTTAAGGGGACCTCATACATCCTCTCTTCCTCATCGAGACTTGCAACGTTGCTTGCCTGCCCAAACTCACCTTGTATAAAACCCTCAAACCTATGACCCTCATGGTCGATAAAGAAGTTATTTATTTGCCCGGTCTTTGTGATAAATGGGGCTATCATTTCATTCACTTGCTGCTGATACTCCGTCCTAAGAGTGACAGCATAATCTATAACGACGTAAGTGGGCACTGGCATAGAGATTGTTTCATATACCACTTTACCAGTATTTTTAGACGGGAAGTTTTGTTGTCCCTCGCCTATGGTAGCATCGGCATCTGCTAAAGACCCTTTGAGTCGTGCCGAATCTGCATTTAGAAAATTAGAAGTTTTATCTTGCTTTATCCTTCTAGCTACGACAAGAGCGCCACCTTTTTCATCATTTATCTCAGGTATATGAGACCAAGCCACCCCTTTCATAGCTGGGTCTTTCTTCATCGCCTTTCTTTCTATGGTTACAAGTGGTAACTTTAAAACACCCTTGCTGTCTCGCAAACCTTTGTCTCGTTTTATTTGAAACGCCCGCTCAGCAGACACCCATATAACCGGCACCTTTTTGAATCCCTTGTTTGTGTTTGATGAAATATTAAGTTCTTCGTTTATAAATTTAAAAAAAGCCTGGTCTATTGTTTCGACAGTAGAAGGCATAAAAGTTATTTGTTTAATTTTGCCATCTACTCTTTCGATTTCTGTAAATTTGTAATCATGTGGCATCGAATAGCCCCTCCCGTGCTCTTATACACTTAGCGGATATTTCCAGTTTGTGGTCTACTTGTCCATAAATTAACTTTGGTTCCGTTAAAGATACTATCTCATAGAATGTATCTCCATAATAAACAAAATCACCTTCCCTCACGAATAAGTTTTGGTCTTCTGTAAGCCGTCTTTTGTGAAAATGCACTGTAATGTTTTGCGTCTTGTCAAGGCCAATATTTTTTGAGTACTCAGTCTTGAGGCCTCCATACTCTACTAAAGCCTTAACCGCCACAGGAGGAAGGAAAGTTTTCTTTACCGCCTCACCATATAAATTATGAAAGTGTGTTCTTTCTAGATCAATTGGGTAATATGCGATTGTTTGCCCTATGACTCTTTCTATAAGTTCGTCGTTGACCTGCTTAACTAGATCTCTTTCTTTAGCTCCTGTGAAGAGCGGAGGAGGGGGTGCATCCGGTTGTGTCCACTTTTTACTCATCTATTTACCCCACAAAAATAGGAGATGGCGTCTCCTCCAAAATCTTACCGTTAGCATCAAGAAGCTCTGCATCATTTTTCATAAGTTGTAGATACGTTGTTTCTTCAAGTATCTTCTTAAGCTCTTCTACAAGCGCAGTCTTCTCAGCCCCTGCTTGGGTTAATAGATCGCCAGAGTTAAGTGTAACTTGGTCACCAGGAATTGGTATGTTACCACCAAACTTGCCTCTGATTTGGCCTAACATTTCCTTAGATAAAGCGAGGGCGTATCTACGAATCCAATGCTTTCCAATCGCATTAATGTTTTTGTATGGTAGATTATCAAATGGGATGGAGTTAATATTATTTATGCCATCTGCACCTGTTTGTTTGTCAGCCTCATCCTCCCAGGCATCTGTCTCTATGGTAAATTTAAAAAAGAATCTATCCGCTAAGCCCGGTGCCACTGAGGTCGGGGGTGGATATAAAGTAAGCTTGTTGTTAATTATTTCATAAGAATAGTGAGATATTCTAGTGTGGATATGATCTTCATAGGCCATTGCCTGCATTTTATTTTGCCATGCTGGGATAATTTCAAATGTTGAGTCATCTGCAAACTGACCATATGTTTGCATATTTCCTATGACATTAATACCACCGTAGTAACCAAAAAATCGCCACATCGCCAGTGGTGTTTTATAATATACTCTTGTAATACGAACTTTGTTGTTGCCCACTAAGCCGTTGTAATCTACGGCAATGCCTGTCCCAGAATCTGTACCCGTAGCGGAAGATTCAGAGACAATTTGCTGCAAATCATATATAGCTTGGCCACTCGCAACATTGAAAGATGCAGAGTACTCGGTTAAATTTCCACCGAACCCTGCTTCTTCAGCTATACCTTCGCCAATCCTGCGAGAGTATGTAAATTTAAACTTCGGATATTTTAAGTTTACGTTTGAACCAGAAGCATCGCCACCAATTATCTGCCCTTCGTGGTCAAAAGAAGCAGTTGATTGTCCTAAAACATTAGACATTATGTTCTTTGACTGGTGTAGATTAATCTGGTAAGAGTATTCTAAAACTGACTCTTCATATGCTGAGTATACATTCGCTGGGGTTAGTTCGATATCTAGAACATCGCCGCCTAGTTTCTTAAAAACGTAAGATACCTGGTCGGCAGCGCCAGACATAAAATTAGTATCTTCTAAATCTCCACCGGTTGTGTATAAGCCAATTGGGTAATTGGATGCGTTAGCAGACCCATCTGTTATCCCTGCGCCCGCACTGCCGGTAGATGGCAGTATAGACTTACTAGAAGTACTACTTGGTGTTAAAGATGGAAGAGCCATGCGTATATTCTCCTAATACATAGTAATTAGTTGAGATAAAACAAAACCCCCACGATACATGGGGGCTTGCTGTATAAAGAGAATATTATTCTTTGTCTTCGGACTTCTTCCTGGTGTACTTTCTCTTAGGAGCAGGCCTCTTTACCGCAGACTCCTCCGCAACAGGCGTTTTTTTTGGCGCTGACTTGCGAGTTCGCTTAGGCTTAGGCTTCTCCTCAACCATAGGCTCCTCTACGACAGGCTCAGGGGCTACCTCTTCCACAACAGGCTCTGGTGCCAGTTCCTCTGCTACAGCGTCCAGAACAGGTGTCTGAGACTCAACCTCTGCCTCCGCTGCTGCGATCTCTAATTTCTCCTCAGCAGTGACCATTCCATCGGCCATGGCCTCTTCTTTAACTGCGTTAAGATTGGCTAGTGCTTTTGCATACGGATGTGATGCAAATTTTCTACCAAACTTTTGAGGATATCTTCTCATTCTTGCTTTCTTGCCCATAATAGACTCCTTTATAGTATAGTAATTAGTCTATAAAAAACAAAACCCCCAACCGGATGGAAGGGGGTTTGAAGTTTGAAGCTTATCTCTTACTGGTCGCCAAATACGGCAGTAACGCCAGCGTGCTCGGCCCAAATGAAGCCTGTCACGAACCAGTTGGTTCCGTCAGACACACACTCGACGGTGGAACCGGGATGGACAATCTTGGCAGCGTTGCCAATAGTCAGTTTGTCATGGTTAT
>MDSX01082369.1_pt1 | contig 57085 bp, 44 predicted proteins | sample 811141 | NCBI WGS metagenome assembly MDSX01 (sample SAMN05326642, study PRJNA326480) | marine metagenome | isolation source: seawater | place: Atlantic Ocean: South East | collected 2010 | reverse complement strand
CTGAGCTTGAATTAAAGCTCCATTACTGGCATAGACTACTTTTTTCTTATCGTCGTCTAATAACATAGCTCCTGCGTTAAGATCAACTTCAGGCATTACTTGGTCTGCTTTGATTTTACCAGCAGGTGTTGTTGGGTCTACTAATGGTTGATCTACTACGTCACTAGTTTGACCAGCTTTTTCAGAGTAGTCCCTAACCCCATACCCAACAACACCGCCACCTACCGTAGCCTCAGTAAGCGCACGCCATTTACCAAGTTTACCTTCTTTAGTTAAGTACAAGAACTGAAGTCCTTTTCTGACAAACTCATCATCTGCTTGATTAGCTGCTGCTGGGCTTTTGCCAGTACTAAACTTTTTCGCATTCTTGGCAAGAGCAGCATTCGCTGCTGTACCAGTTAACGGTTGGTTCGGATTGGCACCTCCTTGTACAGCAGATTGAGTTGTTGTCGGTTTTGTAGTTGCTGTAGTTGCTGTTGTCTGTTTTGTAGTTGCTGTAGTTGCTGTTGTCGGTTTTGTAGTTGCTGTAGTTGCTGCTGTCGGTTTTGTAGTTGCTGTAGTTGCTGCTGTCGTTTTTGCCGGTGCTGTTGTCGGAGAAACAGCTGCTGAACTTGGAGATGTAAACAGCCCTTGAGGAGTATTACTAAGTGGATATCCTCCTCTTGTTGGATTTAGTGTACCTCCAGTTCCAGGATCAAACATAGGTTGAAGTATGTTAGGATCTCTGGTTGGTGGAGCAATGGTTGATGGAGCAAGAGGTGCTGCTTGGGTAGTCAGACCCTGTCCTCCTGGAGTATACGTATTGCCAAATGGCTGTCTAGCTGCAGCAGCTCTTTGCGCATCAATTGTTGTTTTTACGTTTGCTTCTCGCTGCATTGCTCTAAAGGGTTGTTGTCCTTGAAGTGTGCTTTTCCTGAATGCAGCTAACTCTTCTGGGCTTGCACTCTCTAAATATTGATATAGTTGTCGTTCAGCGGCCTGTGATCCTTCGTTTTTGACAATATTATTTAGTTGATTTTCAGGGAAAAAGTCTAATCCAGTAAGCTTAGCAGCAAGTTCGGGATCATAGCCCATCTCCTTTAATCTATCTCTTCGATTTAGAGCTAAGTCAAGAAGATCTCTATCTGGTAATAGTCCTTCATTCTGTTGTATTCTATAGCTCAAATCTTTTTGTGTCTCAATAGCATCTGATATAAATTGATTAGCTTGATTTTCAGGTATTCCTGCTTTAATAGCATTTTCTCTTAAAGCTTGTATTTTTGCAGCTTGAGCTTTACCTCTTGGGGTGCTAGACATAGTTTCATTAAATTTCTTAATTCGTTCAGCAGCATTTGATGCAAAATCTCCTACTTTTTTCCGTGCTGTTCCTATCGCTTCGCCAACAGGCATTTGTCCTATCTCGTTTAATTTGCCTAATCCTTTAGACAACTCTTCTCCTACATTCATACTATATTTGTTTGCGACTGCAAGTTTTCCACCAGCCCTAGTTGTTGCAGCGGCCTTAAGAAGTTTACCTCCCACAGAGAACAACCCCTCGCCAACAGCGAAATCAGCAGCAATTGCTGAAATAGTATCAAGAGCCCTAACTGCACCTCCAACTCCAAGTTCATCGGCCCTAGCTAGTCGTTCTTCCTGTAGCGCAGCTCCTACTTGTTGAACTGTTTTAGATAGCTCATCTTGATTCAAACCAAGGGATTGTCCAAAAGTAATTCCGCCACCTACAAAATTAGAAAGACCTTCTCCCGTCATATTTAGTGAACCACTGGCAAATGCGCTAGTAAGCTCTTTTGTAAACGCTTTGACTTCATCTGGCGTTAAATCTTTTATGAAAGGAGCCTTGTTTACAATGTCTGATACCATTGCCAACGGTACTGATCCAATCATTCCAAGAGCGCCGCCAGCTGTTTGTGCCATTCCTTGAGCTGTTTGTGCAACGCCTTGTACAGCACCTATTCCCTGAGCAACAACAGGAGCTTTTGTAAAAGCGTCGACTCCAGCAGCAAAGGTACTGTCTTGTGTTCTAAGAGCATCGTACTTGTTTTGTTCAGCTTGCCATGCTGCAAGATCTGCTTCGTATTTAGCATTAATAGCCTGCTTCTCTTCTTCTGTAGCCTTGATGCCTCCTTTGCCTCCAAATCTTGGTTTGATTGGCTGATTTGGTACAGTAACTTTTTCATCATTTTTAACTTTTCTACGTCTTTCTTTAAGTTCTTCGACTTTTTCTCGTTGTATTCTGTAAGCTGCTTCTTCTCTACCTCTAGGTTGTTTTGATTTGAATGCACTATCTTTATAAGCGAAACTACTAGCTTTACCTTGGTCAAACATTCTTCCTAACAACGCTTCTTCTGGTCCAAGCTGATTATTTATATCTTCAATAAGAGCTTTTTTCGCTCTTACAGGAGCTAATAGTTTGTCCGATCTCTCTTTATTTTCTAACGTCTTTGCTCTTCTAGCAGCTTTCTTCTGTCTCTTTTCTATTGCTTTTGCTTCTATTGCATTCAAATTCCTGAATGTACTCATCGTAACCTGGTCTGTCTGTTTCGCTAGTGCTATGTCGTTTTGTTGTCTAAGCTCTTCAGGAGTTAGTGGCCCATCTGTTGTTGGCCTTCCAGCAGAATCTATTGGATATATAGCCCCTTCATTACCAGACTGTATAGCATCTGCTAACTGTTTATCTTTTAATATTTTATCAGCTCTACGTTTTTCTGCTTTTAGTTTGCCTGTATTCCATTGATCTGATGAAGTTACTCTTTCTAAGGTCTTGTCTCCAAGTTTATCTAAAGGTACTGTAGTAGTTCTTTGATTGCCATCATCATCTAAAAGAGGTTGTCCGGTTTTAGGATCGATCTTGCCTATTGTAATCATCTTAGCATCATAATCGACACCTTCAATAGTTCCAGTTGTACTAAATCCGCCTGTCTTATCTTTGAAAGTATAGTTATCAGCTATAACTTTCTTTCTCATAACTCCTCTGTCATAGTCGTCATCAAAATCTAATCTTTGCTTATCTCTACCTCTATAGTCTGCTCTACCACCCAATAATTTTGTCTTTAATTTTTCATCAGCTTCAGCTTGTTTGGCCTCAGCCTCTCTTCTAATTCTCTCAGTTTCACGAATCCTTTCAAGCCGTTCAGCTTTCTTTGCCGCTCTTTCTGCCTTTATTCTATCCTCCTCTGCTTTTTTATCGGCAGCTAATGTTGCTCTTCTTTCTTTTTGAAATCTAATTGGCTCTTCCGTTCGCAATCTTTCTCTTTCACGAGCTTTTCGTGCTATTTCTTGTCTTTCAAGAGGTAGGTCATCAATTCTGTCATAAGTGTCTCTATCAAATGATTGATAAGTATTAATACTATTTCTGTAAGCTTCTTGACCAGCAGCATTAGCCTCTCCTATACTTGCTCCAATGTCTAAAGCTTCTTGTCTTGTTCTAAGATATGCACTTCTGGCTTTTTTTTGTTCTTTTAAATCTTTAGTTCTAAGAGCAGATGCATTTAGACGCTCCTCGTTATTCTCAAACTTCTGTTTTCTACGTTGAGTATTTCTGTAGGTCTTAATGTCGTCAGCATTTACATTATCCATAATACCGATAAACTCATCTAGAGTTAATAATCCATCTAGATTAGTGTCTTGTCTGAATTTACTTATAGGGAATTCATCTCCTTCCAGTACTCCATTCTTATTTTTATCCAACGCTATAAATCTTTGCACTTTCTGCGCTCTTGTTTGAGCAGGTGACCTGACGGGACCCTCAGTTCCATCAGCAGCATACATAACTCCATTCGCACCATAAGACTCAGCTCCTCCATTATTAATAGCTTTAAGTAATGGAAGATTTTTTTGTGTAGCTTGCTTGTTGATAACAAACTCACCAGGAGTCAGCATAGCAGGTACAGTGTCTGTTCCTTTAGGTTCAAAATCAACTAATTGACCCTGACTAGCATAAATCATTCCTCCTGTTTTGTAATAGCCAGGATCACCAAGAGACTTATAATAATCAAGAGGAGGTAAGGAACCAAAATTACCTAAAGCTCCTAACTCTGCAAATCCTTTTTGAGCTTCATCATATATTTTTTGATCAAAACCATTTTGTAGTTCTGTTAGTCTAGTAGCATAATCTGGAGTAGCAGGATCTCTATCGTACAGATAATCAACACCTTTCCAAGCAGATGTTCTAATAGAAGCAGCGGCACCACTAATTGAATCCGCACCACCAGCCCCAGCTAAACCAGGAAGGAAAGAACCAGCAGCAGTAATTCCTCTAGCCACATTACCAGCTACGCTAGATCCAGTTTGTGAACTTTGTTGTTGTTGGTTTTGTTTAACTTCTTTAGATAATCCTTCAGCATTAAAATCTTCAGGAGGTTGAGCAATATCTGCATTTGCGCCAGGTTCTCCACCAAACCAAAGTTTAACAGCATCCATACTGTCCATAACATTTTGCGTCATTTGCTGACTAAACAAAGGTCTGCCAGTAGATCCGGTAGCGCCCATAAATCTTGCTTTAATAGCATTAATTAAAATTTTTCTATCTGTAATTTCGTCAAATCTATTGTAAGGATTAAAAGCAATATCTAATACGTTTCTAAGAGTATCTATATCACCAATCTGCCCATTTTTACCTCTGGTAAATTTACCATCCTTATCAGGACCACTACTAATAATACTGTCTCCCTCTCCTAAAATACTGCTAAGATCTAGTTTATCATCAACAGTCAGTTTGCCTTGTGCTCCATCTAAGAATGCATTAGATTTTTGGCCTGCTCCTAGAGCTCTAAACATAGTTAAGGTTTTATCTTTAAGAGTTTGCCAATTGAAATTATCTTTAATAAGATCTTCTGGGTTTAGGTATCTACTAAGTAGGTTAGTATTGCTACCTGCTATACTATTAAAAGCAGCCATTGCGCCATGAGATAAAACTTCAGCATTATTATACAAATCATAACTAGCTAAATTAGGGAAATTACCACCGACCACACTACCTGCAACACCAGTAGTATAAGAATTCAACTGACCGCCCAAGATACCACTAAGATCTCTGATCTGTTGTCTGTTTACTAAATTTTGTACAGGTACTCCGAACTGAGAACCAGGTAGGCTGTAAGGTCCGCCAGCTCCAAACAAGCTAAATGCTGTATTAGCAATAGTTTCAAAAGCTGGTTTAAGATATTTCATGTGAGAAAGAGTAGATTTAAACTCCTCAGGATTAGCAACTTGAGAGCCTGCCTTTTCTTGAGCATCTTTTCCTGCTTTAAGAACTTGATCCGCAACTGCTGTTAAGTAGTTTTCTAGGGATGTGGTTCTAGCATTTGTTGGTAGGCCTACTCTAGATATATTAGGATCAATAAAAGTATTGTTGGATTTTTTAAAGAAAGATAGTCCGTTTCCAGCAGCAAGGGTAGTACTCATTGGACCAAGAGCAGCTGTTTTACTACCCAAGTTTGTCTTGCTCTGCTCTATAACCTCTCCTAAATAGTTTTTAACAGTAGCATTTTGAAATTTAGATTCAATAAAATCTGGACTTACAACAAGATCACTGTCAAAAGCTGCTTGATTAGCTGCCAAAGCTATATCATTACCAGCATTAAATTTAGCATAAGGATTGAGAGCGTCTGCAGCTACTGCGTTTAATATATATCCTGGTCCTCCTAATAAATCTGACATTTCTCTAGGAGAAGCAGTCAAATTATTAGAATCCCACAATTTCCCGTCAAATTTTGTATAATTTAAATGATAAGGAATTTTAATACTTTGCTGATTTCCATTAACTGGAACATCTAAATTAAAGAAACCTTTTAACTTAGATTCGTTAGTTCCTGTAATCCTTGACATTTCATCCTCTGCCTCTTGTTTTCTTTTGGCAAAGTCTACATCCAGATCTTCTAAATCTACACCTTGTGTCCAACCAAAAGCTTTTCCTGGTCCTCCAGTAGCAGAAATGTAAATAGGTTTGCCTGTGCCTAAAGAGGTTTGATTAGCTTGTATTTGGGTGGTGCCAACAAGATTTTGTATTGTCTGTCTAAACTTATTTTCAAATTCTAATTGACCACCACCATAAATAGTTATTGCTTCTTTTAAAGCTCCTATTTTATCTAAGTTTGTAAGATCTGTAGATGGAAAACCATAGGCCATAAAAGGAGAATTGGAAGTATAAATCTTTTTTAATTTGTCTGTAATTTTTTTCTGTCCCGCATCAGTATCTTGAAAAATAGATTCTCTTTCTCTTCCTCCTCTATCATAAAGACCCTTAAGCTCATTTAGTCTATCTTTTGTTTCAGAAAACTTTGTCATTGCTGCTGAATATGAATTTGTAGGTATTTGTCCAACAATATTGTCACCCTCTGCAGACTCAAAAATAGAATCTCCTACTATATTTTTTTGACCAGCACCAAAATCAGCTTGGGTTTTATTTGGAACATCATATCCCATAAGAGCTTTACCATATGCAGCTGGGTTTTGACCATAAAAGAAACCAAGACCAGCATCAGGATCACTTATTCTGGCTGCTAATTTTTTTAATTTTAGTATAACAGTATCGTTAAACAAGCTAGATTCAAACGTCATACCGATTGTAGGATCTGCCGTAGTAATAGCGTCGATATCTAGAGGTATTTTTAGCTTGCCACCACTAGCATCTATAAATTCTTCAAATGCACCTACTTTTTGTCCTGGTGTTTGCCTTCCTAGATTTACATTACCATAATCTTGAACTAACTTTAAAAAATCTGCTTCTTCATATTGCTTTGCAGTATCTCTAAAAACTGGCATTTGAAATGTTCTTTTGCCAGAACCCAAAGCTAGAGAGTTTTTTGACACTTTAGTTTTAATACCAAACGCATCTTTAGTAAACGCTAGAGTAGCCTCAGCCAATGGTTTGCTTGTTTGAGATATACTTAATAATTTATTTGTTCTAAGTATTTTTTTATCCAAAACTGTGTTAGCATCGTCTGTCAAACCTTCACCCATAAGAGGAGGAACAGATACTCTTGCTTGATCATTTTCAAAAACAACTTTACTGGGGGCAATTTCTCTACCTATTGTTAATCCTGTATATGCGTCATACGGATCCAAAGTCGGCGCTTCCCGAAAACTGTCAACAGTAATAGGTTTTTTACTGGCGTCATATTTCCATATATCATCAGCAGCGGCAGCACTACCCGCGACAAAACCTCCACCAGCATAATAGGAGACTGATCCTCCTTTAGAGTATCCATTATTTATTGCTTCCAGTATTGGTCTATTTTTCTGTGTAGCTGATCGATTAACTACAAATTCTCCTGGAGTAAGCATAGCAGGAACTGTATCTGTCCCTTGAGGAGCAAAATCAACAGCAGTGCCTTGGCTAGCATAAATAATACCACCAGCAGCTTTACCATCGGGCTTTCCTCCTGGTACTGCAGTTCTGATTCCATTTACAAGATCGTCAAGTTGTTGTTGATCAAATTTTACAGTAACACCTTCTAAAGCATCTCTTATTGCTTCAGCGCTACTTTTAGCTATTTTGGATGCCAGTTCGTCATTAAGCCTAGCAAGTTGTACATTTGCTTGAGATTGAATATTTATAGCTTTTTCATATGTGCTAATAGCTTTAGCTGTAGCGGGATCAAGTTGTGGATTTCTTAAAGCATCTAGAACATTAGTTAGCATAGGATTTAAACCTACACCACTCTCTCTCAGCATAGTTTCAAGAGCACTAGCTCTAAGATCATTTGACTGTTGATTATCTCCTAGAAAAGGACTGATTTCTTTTAATAAAGATAAAGCATTGCCTCTTTGATCTGCGAATGCTTTTTGTGCTTCTTTTTGAGCATCTTGTCTACTAGCTCCGCTTCGTAAAGCTTTTCTATAAGCCTTTTGTGCTGCTGTGCTTTCTTGAATAGAGATAGCCTGACCACTTATGTATCTTTGTAAATCAGCAAAAGAATTGTTTAAGTTTTTTAATTCTGCTGGCGTACTAGTTACTAATTTTTCAATAAAAGTAACTTTACCAGCTTGATCTTGTTGAGCTTTTTGTATTTTGTTGAGTGCAGCAGAAGCCAGATTCGAGTCGTTGGCTAAACTTTCAAGCGCTGCTCTAGTTTCATTGATTTGAAAATTTGTTTTAGCTAATTCTTGAGTGGTTTTAACAACAGCAGCAGAAGCATCTGGAGCATTGATATCAGCACCAGCAGCCTGTCTATTAGCCGCTTGAGCCTGCCTTCTGTCTAACAAAGAGCTTAATGAATTCGCAATATCTACAGGATCGTTAAGTCCTCCTGTTCGAGATCTAATATCTCTATCTCTTTCTCTTTCTAAAGTATCTAAACTAATATCCTTACCAAGAGCACCGGCTAGACTAACCTGAGCATCGAATAATATGCTACTTGCTCTTCTTAATCGATTTGCAGATTCTAATTGCATCTCTGTTATTTTATTGATAGCGCTAGCATACGAATTTAGTGAAGACTGCCATTGATTTAAAGCATTGATCGCAGTCTTTCTGGCTTGCGCAGATGTTCCTATTAAGTCATTTAAACCTGATATTTTTTCTGTTAGTTCTTGTAGTGAAACAGATCCTTTGTCTGTCTCATTGGTAATGTCTCCTACAGCTTTTGCAATTTCTCTGGATAATTTAGCTGCTAGGGAAGCGGGCAGACCTAGATTCTTTAATTCTTCTTGAACGGCTCTATTAATTCTTCCTTTTGCTATCTCAGGATTATCCCCGTCATTAGCCAGAACTGTATTAATAGTTTTAAGTATGCTGTCTTCTAAACTTGGTCCAAGTTGTAATATACCTCTAACAAGTGTGGAATCTTCACCAAATCTACCAGCACTTCTAGCGGTAGCTGAATTAAAATCCGCACTACTAAACGCCAAAGGGTTTTCTAAAATATTTGCATCACGCGAAGAAGATTCTCCTATTCTTGCTGAACCACTAAGAGCATTTATGCTTTGTTCTAAACCTTCATCAAATCTAGCTAAACTAAAAGTAGCTCTAGCAACTTGTTGGTCCATACTAGAAAATAGTCTTTTAAAACTTATAGAAAGTTCTTTAGCTGATTTATTAAGATCGTCTAAAGCTTTAGTATTAATGCTAATATTAATTTGTTCTCTAGCTTTTTCAGCAGCAGCTCGTGCCACAAAGTCAGCTACGTCTGCAGAACTTCCGCCTGCTTTTTGGATATTTTGTATAGCTCTTTGTACAGCAACGTCTGCTAACACTAAATTTTCAGAAAATTTAAGAAGATTAGGATCATTTATTAATTCTTCATAGGTTTTTCCTGAATTAACTAATGAATGTATGAATTCTCTAGTGGCTTGAGTAGTTTCTGCAAATAACTTAGCATTTTCTCTAGCTATTCTAGGTCTCTCTTTATCAAAAGCATCTTCTAGCCCAGAAGAGTTAAACAGAGTTTGTAGATAAGCACCTATTCCCTGATTACTTAAAACCTCTCCTCTTTGATTAAATGCTTCACTAGATGAAAAAACATCGAACATATTGAGCAAACCAACCTGGGTGGTATTATTATTACTGTCTACTAACTTTCTAGTCTCATCACTTATATTTCTTAGTTCTGCTTCTACAAGATTGATGGTTTGTTGATCTTCAGCATTCTTTGCTAGTATCTCAAAAGCTTTGTTAAGTTTTTCGGCTGATTCTTCAATTTTACTTCTACTAAGTTTTTCTGCAAACTCCACAGCAGCGTTTTGTGCATCTGCAAACGACTTAACCAAAGTTACTGCCCCAGCAGCAAGCCCTGCAATAGGACCAGCAATACTACCTACAGCAAGTCCTGTAGAAATTGCTCCTGCTCCTCCTTGAACTAATGCCTGACTAGATGCTCCGCTAGCACTAGTAGGTTCTCCTCCAGCGAAAAAGTCTGTTATCATAGGAAGAGCTAAACTAGCAGCAATACTAGCTTGAGGTCCACCCATACCTTTAAGTCTGGAGCCAAAACCTCCACCAGTTGGCAATCCTCTGGATTTTTGTATCTGTTTGGTAACATCTCTTCGTGCTTTGACTTCTTTAGCTGCTAATTTTTTAGCTTCTTCTGCTGTGTATTTTGCGGTACCGGCCTGTGTTTTTTGGGATAAAAGCTGCTTTTGTCTACTGGTTTGGAATTGTTCCAAAAATTTATCCTGAGACTTTAAATCTAATTCCGTCTCAGATATATATTGTTGAATATCCGAACCCTTAATACCTGACGCTTTAAGATCAGCGTTAGAAACCCCCGTTACCGATCTGGTTGCGTCAGAAAAAGAGGAGTCTCTAATTTTAGCTATGTCTTCAGCAGTTAAATTCTTACCTTTGGTTGCTGAAGCTTTTGCTATACGTCCTTCAGCTAATGTCTCTGCTTGACTTAAAATATTTGCTTGTTGTGTTGCGCTATCCCGTCCTCCTGCACCAAAAGCGCTTTCTAGTCCTTGTCTTTTTTTAACACTTGCTGACGCTTCACTTTGTAAATTTATTAAATTTTTAGTTAAAACCCCTATCTGAGCAGATGATGCTCCTGCTGCTTTGGCTTTTGCTAAATCTGCTTTAGAAGCATCAATTGCAGTTTCATAACTAACTCTACCCTGATTAGCAACCACGCTAGAAGTTGCTTTAGATTGAACTCCTAACTCTTCTAATACATTTATAATTTCTTCTAGTCCTTGTCTAGCGCTATCAGGTATGGCAACAGTAGATTGTTGAATAACATCTGGTCTAAGAGGCACTCCTCCTCCATCAGCAAACCCAACAGGACCACCTTTATTAAAACCTTGAAGTTTGTCTGCTTTATTCATCTTATTGAGTTGAGCAGAACCTATGCTTCTTGCTGCTTTTTTGTTAATTACAAATTCGCCGGGAGTTAACAATGCAGGAACGGTATCTGCTACACTTCCTCCAGCAGCAAGTTTTAATGCTCCTGTAGTTCCATATTTTTCTATATATCTATCTACTTGACCAAGAAACGCTTGAGGACTTTTGCCTTTCTCAGCAACAGTTCGAGTGGTATCTGTAGGAATATTTCCAGGAATACCAAACATACTACCAACATTACCAACACCGGCAGGAAAATCAATAGGTTCATTAATTGAAGATTTTAGAAAAGGAGCACCAACTCCAGCGACAGCACTTTCAAGATAAGCACCAACAGCATTGTAAAAACCTGTTTCTGTTATAATTGCTTTAAGTTCTGTGTCAGATATTACATTAGCTCCAACTTTACCTACAATTTGACCAGATATGCCTTTAACTGTCTTAGTAAAACCGTCCGCCATTTGTCCTTCATAAGCATCTGCAATACCTTTTGGTAAAACAGAGCCCATAATATTTACTGCTTTTTTACTTGAAGGAGCTTTTACTTTTTCGTTAAAGTTTCTTCCTCTCAGTCCAATTACAGCAAACTTAGGCAATACTGCTTCTTGAAGTTGTTTTTCTTTCAAAGCCTTAGTTAATGATGCCATCGATGCTGGATTTTTACGCACGTTCGGATTAGTCAGCAAAGATTGTATTTGTGATGTTGTTGCTCCTGCTATAGCTGCTTTAGTAACCTTGCCGGTTTTTGCAACTTTAATACCTCCACCATTTTCAAATCTTTGTACCGAGCCCCCTAAATTAAATCCTGGTCTTAAAGGTCCTCCTTTAGTCTTACCTGTTTTTTTGTCGTATTCAAAAGAAAAAGTTTTAAGTGTGGCTATTTGTTGATCTGTCGGCTGTGGTGAACTTCCTGTAGCCTTCGATCCAGCAGGAACAGCTAATCCTTGAGAAATTAGTTCCCTAGCAACGTCACCTACATTATGTAGTGGACGAGAACCGATGGATCTGTTTTTATCTCCAACAGCATTAAATCCTTTTGTAAAAGCTTGGCTGCTTCCCTTTTTAAATTCGCTATCTGCAACATCAGTAGCTATTTGACCTAAAGCTCTTTCCCATTTTCTTCCTTTTCCTTTTCCTATTTCATAAGCGTCATACCCTACGGCTCTAGTAGTGACGGGACCGACCTTATCTGGAGAAGGAATATAATTAACTCTCCAAGAATCTCCATCTCTAGCTCCTAAATTTTCAACTTCTTGCATTTTACTGCCTCTATCGGCCTTATATCTAACAGGCCCTGCCTTAGCAAATTTTTGTACTTTGCCTCCTCCAGCATATTTATTCATGCTTCCTAATTTTGAAGCACCAATAGTTTCAACTGCTTTTTTTCTAATTACAAACTCACCCGGCGTTAGCATTGCTGGTACAGTATCTCTATTACCCTGGCCAGGAACCAAACCTCCTGTAGCAAAACCACTAGGAGCTCCAGACATCCTTGAGCCAAAACCTCTAGCCCCACCACCGCTTTTTATACCTCCTGCAAATCCAGCAGTAAATTGTGTAACAGCAGAAAGACCCTTAGCAGCTCCCATAATAGCCAAGACAGGCAGAACGCCTTTAACACTATCTGCAATTTTAATTAAAGCACTAGCTAAACCTAAAGCTCCTTTAGCAATTGTTTGAAAACTATCACTTCCTCCTATTTCTCTAAACAGTCCTAAAAATTCTTCTCGAACTTTGGCTATTTGATTGGCTAAACTTAATTGAGCGATTGCCGCATCTTCTGCAAGAGACCCTTGTCCAGCATTAGCTACTCCTAAAGCTCTTTGTGCGGTAGCAAATTGTTGAATAAGAGGAATAACTTTACCAATTTGACGGAAACCACCAAGCTCTTCTACAATATTTGAGAATGAAATATCTCTAGGATCTAATCTTCCAAGACCTTCACTTAATAATTGAATAGCTTTAAATGGTCCAACAAATTTACCTTCTAAGTCTGTAAGAGTAACTCCAAACTCTTTAAGAGCTTCTATCGTAGAGCCTCTTTGTATTCTTGTAAAAATAGTTCTTAAACCTGTCGCAATAGTTTCTGCACTTTCACGAGTAGTAGCTCTAACACTAGTAAATACTGCAATGAATTCGTTAAGAGCGTCTGTACCTTCACTTACTCCTTTACTGGCATTAGCAAACACACCACCAGTTCTACTAATAGCTTTGATAATGTCTCCTGCTTCAACAGCAAAACTAGCCGCAACAGCATTAATACTACCTAAAGCGCTTCCTAACTCATTGGAACTAATACCAAACTGACGCATCAATGCAATACTACCTTCGACAGTATTGTTAAGATTATCAAAAGAAGGAGCCAAAGCACTAAGAGCTAATGCCTCTAATGCTTTTTCTGTTTCTCTCGCATTTAAACCAGCCTGAGCTAACGTAACAGAAACTTGGCTTAATTCTTGAGAAGTAACACCTAAGCCAGTACTAAGTTTAGTAATAGAGGTTTGTAGTCTACTTAAAGACTGAGCACTATCTCCTGTAACCTGTTGCAATCTAATGAATTGTTGTTCAAATTCTATAAAAGAGCTAACGCCAGTATTAATAGCATTATTTAATTTAAAAACAACAGCAGTTACGGCACTAAACGCAGCAAATCTTCTAATAGCCAAACCTGACTGTTTACCAAACTCTTCCATTTCTGTTCTAGAAGAGGCTAGGGATTTGCTTACAGTTTGCTGTTGAGCAGCTAATTGCTTTGAGGCTTGGGTAGCTTTATTAATAGAAGCACTAACCTGGCTAGCATTAATCCCTTTAATTGCCGTGCCTAAACTGCTAATAGCATTCGCTGCATTTCTACTAGTAACAGTTGTAGTATTTAATGTTTTATTAAGGGCTTTTAGTCCAGCATTTAATTTTGCTATATTAGCACTACTATTTTTTGCTACTGTTAAATTAACATTAGCATTAATATTACCCAATTGTGATTTAATGTTTTTTATCACAGGCTTAAGATTAGAGGGACCTCTAAGATTAAGCTGTGCTGTCAAGTTAAAAGCATTGGCCATTGAAGTATATATCCTTAATCCTTATACAAAGAGATCCCACTGCGTGGGATCCCTTATATAAAAAGCAACACTATAATATACACTAAATTAAGCTGATTCTTCCTTTTCTGCTTTATCTTCTTTAGATTTTTTAGATTTAGAAGATTTAGCAACTGGAGCTTCTTTTTCGGTAGAATCTTCGGTTGTTTCAGCAACAACTTCCTCTTCTTCCTCTAGAATAATCGGCTTACCATCATCGTCCAAGAAAGGTTCTGCGTCAACGACATATTCGCCTTCAGCATCAACAATATTACCAAATCTATCAACAAAATTACCTTCTTTGTCGATATATCTACCACTTTCATCAACCAAACGACCTTCGGCATCCACAAAATCCCCTTCTTTATTAACAAGTCTAAGTTCTTCATCTACAAACTTGTATTTTTTAAGGAATTTATTTTCTGGTAGATTATGCTCATAATCATTGTCCAAGCCATAAATCATATTGGCCAAATGCTGAGCGCCCAAAATAGCAACCTCTTCTCCTGATCTATTTAAGTAATCTTCCATACTAGCAAAACAAGGCTGCTTTGTGTCATTATCTACTACACAACTAGATACTAGATAATTAAATCTAGCATTATCAGCTTGGCCTTCAGCACTGTGATTGTCTAAACTGGTTCGCACACTTACCAAAGCCCTAATTTCATCACGCACATTTTTCATTCTTAGAGCTAATTCTTTAGCTTGGGTAAGTCCAAAACCACCCTTAGCTAGTTTCTTTTCACCGTCCAAAAGTTCTCTTTGAAGAGTATCAAATTTTATTTGTTTGTCGTCATCCCATAACCCTTGATCTTTAAGCAAGTCTTCTAGCTTTGCTCTGACAACACTTTTAGATTTTACGGCATCAGTAAAGGCTTGATTATAAACCTTTTGAGCCTCTCTTTGATCGTGCAAAGAAGGATTCTTAACTAAGAATTCCTTTTCTGCTCCATCCACTTCTACTTTAAATGTTTTAGTCTTCATCTTCGCTCCTGTCCTGATTAATGTTAAATTTATAGTGATACTTTTTCTCAACACTAGGTTTACAATTATTGTCGTAAATAAAAGTCTCTAGTTCCTCTGTTGCCAATCTAATTTGATGATTTCCGTTATTCAAAATTTTAGTTCTTACATCATCCCACAGTTCTGCATAATGGTCGCTACTGTCTAGCACTTCTCCGAAAGCTTCTTCAAATCTAGCTAAAGAACCAATCATAGCAGTTTTAATTCTAGTTTCCATTTGCTTTACTATGTTGTGTTTATTTTTTTTATGTCTCATATTAGAAATTCTTTCTTACATTTAAGCCCTGTTTTTGTTCTGGAATTACGACTGTTTTAGTTGTATGCAAATTTTCAACAGCTACAGAACCTTCTTCTTCCATTTGTTTTACATTTGTACGATGCATCTGTTTTGCCAAAGGGTTATTCATGTCGTGAATATCGGATAACTCTTGTTTGTCTTTAGCCATCATAAATACTTCTCCTGCTCCTGCAAGCCTCTGGTTTTGCTTATCTAAATCACCCTGCTTCTTCTTTCTAGCATTATCTCTTTTCTGTTTTATCATCCAACCATCCAACAAATCATGGTCATCAATAATTTCTTCACTGGGAGACTCTGGGTGATCATAAACACTATCATACATTTTGCTGGTATTAACTAGATTTCTTTGCTCTTCTGACCAATCACATACTGAACCAGGAAATACATTTTGTTTATCTGCATTCCAGTAAGATCTCCAAATGTCGCTTTTAGCTATATCTCTATATTGATTATTGTTAATATGGTATTTATTGATTTCACTAACTAGTTGATTAAATTTATTATAAGATTGGGGCGATTTATGAGTTTGATTGTTAAATACTTTCTTATTATTGCAGTATAATGAGTGAACAATTATATATTCTTGTTTGATTCCTTCTGCATAACCCTCAAGTGTATGTGTTTTAAAGTCTTGTCTTTTGGCATGTAAGGAGCTGATTTGATTTTCTAAATTTCGAATATATTTTCTATCTTGATTTATTCTTTTGCTCTTCTTGTCTACCAAGTAGGTTTCAAATAATGCTAGTTTTTTATCTTCTATAGTTTTATCAAAAACTTTCATTTGCTTTTCCACATTGTCATTCCATAATTCTAACTCAACCATAAGCTTGATCATATGTTCTTCACGAATCCAATTCCCGTATTTTTCTTCGTTGATTGTATTGTAGTATATAAGGTCAGCATTATAGTTGAGTTTATTGTTTGCATATCTTAGTTCATAAACAGTGTCTTGAAAGTAAAATTGTAGTCTTTTTTCAAAAATTCTATGCAAAAGAAACTGTATTTCCGCATTATTCATCCTTATCCTGATTATTACTAGATTGCAATTGTTTTATTGTCTGGTCTTTTTCTTTGATTTCCTCTTGTAGTAAACCTATATATCTTTGGGCCTGAGACATATCGAAATGCAACCTACCCAAAGACAATAGTATATCGTCCGTATTATAATTCATCCTTTTTCCTTTTTTCCTGTTTATATGAATCCTAAATCTATAAACCAACCTAAACGCTAACTAGCCACCGATTACTCGTACGCTGGTATTTTCAAAACTACCGGAAGCATCAACAGTAAACTTATTAAAAGTTTGATAACTGTATGTGATAGTAGCATTACCGCCACCAGTATCTCCACCACTAAAGTTTACACTAGTAAGCTTGTTTTTCTCGCCAAGGTCAATAATGTAATTGTCGTCTACTCCACTACCACAGATAACTAACTTAATTGTTTGGTCATCAAGATTTTTAATCTGTGTAGTGCTACAAGCAGCAACATCATCAAAGTCTCTAGCCTGTACTTGATCATGACTTTCAGCAAGAACTTCGAATTCACTACTAACTTCAATTGGGAAAGTAGCATATCTAGCATAAGGAGCAAACTTGCCAAGTTCAAATACTGCTTCTCTACCAAGGTCCATACTTACATTAATGTTTTGAAGGTATGGTCTACCACCTTTACCATCATCTCGTTGATTGATAGCAATTGCGCCCATGATTCCACCATCAGCATCTTTATTCCCATCAGGCGTACCAGTTGGCAACACACTCTGATCGCTTAGATTGATTCTACGACCAATCTTGTGAGGTGAAAGAGTTTTTCCTCCATCAGCAGAAGTAGAACCGCCTTCGCCAGCACCGGCACCAGTATTATTGCTATAAATCTTTGAGTTTCCAACAAGAGTTACATCTTCTGTAATAAAGCCTTCAACAGGAATGGTATATGCAATACTAGAAAGATACATTCCGCTACAAGTAACTGTACCGTAAGCAGTAGAAGCAGCACCACCTATGTCATTTTGATTAAAAACATCGGTACTAGTATCTTTGTAAATACGCAACTCAACATTACATCTGTTTGTACTAACTTCACCAATTTCTTTCTTAAACGCACTGCCTTGGCCCGCTTCGGTAACACCAGTACCCTCAACGCATATTGGATATAGGAACTTACTACCATCAGCAATTTTTTGAAGACTAACTTCCACATCAGGCACATTCTCGACATTATCAAAAATTTCGAGTTGGCCAAGCTGAAAGACTTGTTCTAGATTAAAGTTGGTTGTAACGCCTACGCTTTGTAGACCTTTAGGAAACTGTTGGTTTGTACCTTTTTTATTGCCTGGATTTCTAGGTGTAATACCTACCGCTTGTGTTGCGTAATATACTCTTGTATTTGCCATTGTTTAAGCTCCGTGAATAAGTTGAAAACATTAATGTGCGTTGGGCTCTATACTAACAGATTACACCAAAAAAAATTTATTTGTTTATTTCTAGGGTCCAACGAATAACAGCGTTATGAAGACTGCTAGACAGGGTATTTTTTTCTGATAAAATAGAGTTACTAATATGGCCAAATCTAGAAATATAACTTGAATCAGAGACTATATCAGCATAATTAATTCCACTAGGATTAATTTCTCCTCTGTAATTAAGTTCATATTTATTGTTTTTAACCAATTTATCTGTATCGTACAGAGCAAGACTCTTATCTTTTTGCAGTAACAGGGTGTCTACCAAGGAATCTCTTTGATTTGTATTTTGGGTGAATATATGTAATAAAACATCTTGTCTTAGAATATTCTCATAACTACCTAGTTCTAAAGGTATTTGTTGATTTCGTGCTATTGTTTCTATAACTATAAAAGGAGGCTGAACTCTATTATTGGCCAATATGTTGTAGTCTGGATTTTTATCGAACTGATAAGCTTGATATGTATTTCTTTGTAGCTCTTTCCACCAGAAACTTTCTGAGCTTTTATATGTCTGAACATATCTATAAGCATAATCTACATGTACTTTACTACTAGCACTAATAGGTTTGTCTAATGTAATACGGCCATTTGAGTAATCTATATAATAAGATCTAGTAGAATTACCTGTAGGACCAGGATAAAAAGTATCATTTATATATATGCCACTAACAGTGTTGGGGTTGGTAGAATAGTCTACCCCTGTCTCATATACCCAGTCTTTTCTAAAAGCTTCCCAAGCAGTATTATTTCTGCTTGATTCGGGGTTATTTACAGGTCTAAGTTTATGAAAATTGCCTTGACTCATATCTTGTGTTGGAATATCAACATTAACAAAACCTCCAACATTTAAAAAACACCAATCCAAAAAGTGTTTGATATTGTGTTCTATTGTAGAAAAAGAGTTCTTTTCTCCTACTTTATCTACTAAATTAAATTTAGAATAATTTCTAATAACACTCATATGCTTTTCTCTATATTTCTTTTTATAATTGACACAATTTCTCGATCAAGTCTACTAATGGCCCTTGTTGTCCAGTTGTCTCCTGCGGTACCTTTATACTCTGGCGGAACTCTCCAATCTTGATTAGAATTGACCATAATACCATTACCACTTCTTGAAAAAGGACTTGGTCCATATTTAACTTCGTACCCTTTAACTAATACACTATTACCTCTCAACAATAACCATTCTAACCAAGGCATAGAATAACCTTTTCTATCAAACACGTATGCTTCATCTGCATAAATAATATTGCTAATATTGTCAGACTGTATAGCTTCTATTACTATACCTCCTTTAAGGCTTTTGCCAACCACTGATACAGGAAGAGATCTTGCCTTGGTTGTTTGAGCCATTTTTTCTACTATAGCTTCTACATTACTGGTATCTTCTATCCCAAACTCAGTCCTTAACATACCGCTAATTAGTTGACCATATTCAGGCTCTTGTTTAAGTGCTGAAATTAAAGATTTTTGTATCTCAGCTTCTATTTTAGAAACAGCTTTATTAAAAACTTTGTTTAGTTCTGGCTTTAAAGCATTAAGTATTTTTATAGCAATAGTATTGTCTGATTCCAATATTCTAATACCAATATTCATTTTCTTTTCCACATAGTAATAATATAATCTGCGCTACCTAGTCCAGCTGGTTCAGGGTCTGAAGCTCTTTCATATATGTAATTACCATGATTTTTAAGATCCGAATCTATCTTAAGATCATTAGCTGCTCTAAGTTGTAGCATAGTAGATATTGGCGAAATAGTTTGTATACTTCCGTCTGCGATATTTATGGGTGCGGATGTCTTAATCCAATATTTGCTATCAAATAATATAGCTAAATGAAGAGTATCCTCATCTGTATGTTCAAGTCTTCCTTGTCCTAGACATACAGGACATATTTGATAATCGTCAAAAGCTGCTGGACCAGTACCATTATAAATATTACTAGAAGATTTTGTAATAGGGTCGAATTTACAATTATTACATAGCTGATGACTTAACGAGCCATATCTAATAAGACATTTTGTAGTTAGTCCATTAGTACCAACTATTTGATCAATAGAGTCTTTGAATAATTTTTTAAGTTGAGCATTTATTAATTGCATAATGTTACATCTTGTGTAGCTACGGGTGTTGAGTTAAAAAGACATTCAGTAAATTGAGGAATTGAAACAGATGTTGGTGAACTGTTTTGTTTACTTACGTCAACATTATAAAAATATTTACAAGCATCCCTAGAGTTTGCTCCAACGTTAAAGTTATTATCAATTGTTACATCCATTGTTTCATTAGATGAAGGACCTGAACTGCTCACCAAAATAATCATTTATGATCCCCATATTTCATCAAAAGTTATGTATAATTTCCAGCCTGAGATAAAGCCTATAGCATTTTTATCATGATCACATATATGCAAAGTCCAATCTCCATTAGCTTGATCACCAATTTGAGAACTAAATGAATGTTGCAAGGTTTGTTCAGTGGCACCTATTTTAAATCTAATATAATCAGTTTTATCAGTAGGTTTAAACATACCGCCATCTGAAACAGAATATGCTGAAGTTGTAGATTCTGCTCTATCTGATATTATAAAACTAAAGCCAGGTGTATATTGGTTGAATTTTTCACTACCAACCAACAATATAGCATTATTAGCAGCAAGAGCTGGGCATGTAAGAAATATATTTAAATCTTGAATATTTGTATGGTTTAATCCTTCAATACCTACTTCTATTTGTTGTACATTCCTAGTATCTGCAACAGTAATAGAACTATTAGCTACAGCATTATCTGCAATTGTAATAGCTCCGCCTTCATATATTGTAGCATCTGACAGCATAACAGGAGGACACAATTTATTTTGTGCTGGAAAAATAGTTAAATCTGATCTTGTAGGAGGAGTTAATGTTCTAGCAATTACATTAATACTACCAAATAAAATTCTATTACTTTTTGTTCCAGCTCCAGCAAAAACCTCATTAGGCTCTTGTATATCAAGCTCATATTGGGCAGATGAAAAGGTGTAATTGTCTGTTATTTTAGCTGGTATAAGCAAGGTAATAACACCATTAGATGTTGTAGTTAGTGAGTAATCTGTAGTTTCTGTTATATTGTCAAAACTATAATCTACTCCATCGTTATCTTGAAATCTAAACAAGACATGCATATTGGTGAGATTAACTGGATTAGAGCTAGAGTCTAAATAGCGAAACACTATTTGAAAATCAGACCCTTGTTCTAATTGAAAGCTAAAGCTGGCTGCTGGCATGATGTAAATATCCTTTTATGAGTAGAAATCTTCAGATCTATGAGATGGGCGTAATGAATAACTAGGATCAAAATTGTTACCAACAAAAGGACTAAGAATAGCTCTACACAATTGAGTATTACCTAATTCATACTGCATTTTAAGTTCGGTATATAAAGCACATGGACCTGTTTTAAGAATGGTCTCAAAACCTCTTATGTTGCCTCCTACGGCCAATACAGCAGGCCCCAAGGCGGCTTTAATACCCTCTGTGGCAGCTCTTGTTCTAAGTGTACTTTGATCTAATAAGCAGGAAGCTTTGAGTGATACAAAACTAATGAAATCCAAATCTCTGTTTGTTAGGGTAGGATCTGGCGTTATATTTTTATCAACAATATCAATAGTATATTCATTTAGAAGATTTATCTCTTGAATAACATATTGTGCAGCTACTACTATGAGCTGTTGTATTCTTTCGTCGCTATATTCTGGGGGATCAGCAACATCATTAATTAGAGATCTAACTATGATAGGTATTTCTATATTCCAAGACATATTATAGGCCCTTTTTTACAAATTTTTAATACTAGTAATTTAATACACCTTTGCCCTTATATTATACAGGTACGCACTCTCCTCCTTTCTTCTTATAACCTGGGCCACAATCAGTTTCAGGCACAACCACATCTAGGTCTAAAGTGGTTAGCACAACATCTGTTGCATTCTCGTTGATCTTAGATATACTTACTTCTTTAGCAGCATCTATCTGTCTATTAGATTCTACGTAAGTGTCTATGTTAGATTTTAGAACTTGTTGAGGAATGGATATTCTATTACCATCTATGTCTTGAATTACTGGATCAATATTCGATATTATGGCATTTACTAAAGTCGCTAGTATCTGTAGTTGACTATCTTTATCTCTAGGCAAAACAACAGAATGCTGGTTAATATCAATAGAGTATCCTGTTGCGATTTTTTTCTGATAGTCTTTTTCTATGTATATTCTTTGAGCTTCAGACCAGACTTCAGGTAATGGTTCAAGAGTATGATTTCTCTGTCTCCAAATACTATAACATTCCCAATCAGATAATATATTGCCAGTGTCTTCTTGATAGCAAGGAACTAATGCAGATTCGTTGTCTTCTACAGTCAATACCTTTCTTTCTTCTGTAAAAAGATTAACTCTCAGAACAGGAGCATTTGATGCTTTTTGGGCTACAAGCTTGCCTGCTGATTCTATAATATTGTTATAATAATAATTATAGTCTTTAGTTTGTTCGCAGTAGTCTTCAACGCTTTCGAAATTACAAAAACTCATTATTTATTCCCCTTATACCTGTTCTATCCAAATAGCCATAATATTATCCCCATCTTTAACAAATGATACATCGTAATCTATTCCGTTAGTGAAAGTATATCTAGTTTTAGTAGCAAAGCTATGATATCCTAACTCTATTACATTAGAACTGCTATATCTCATAGTATATAATATGTCTTTATTCTCGTCTGTTTCAAGCGCTTTTAGCTCTCTAAGTCGACTAGATGTACTATATATCCGACGCGCATAGGCAGGGCTCTCTGGCGTCGTAGAAGTACGACCTGTAAGACTAACCGCATATGCTTGAGTTCTAGTTTGTTCATTATATGCATCTATATATGCATAAGTATATCTTGTTACATACTCATAGATAGGTCTGCCCTGAAGAATCTGAATCAGACTACTAGGAGCATATGCCATAACACTACGATATTGTTTTTCAGTTAAAAGAGGTTTGGAAAAAGTTTGTTTTGATTTTGTAAGTGTAGCATTACTCCTATCTCTATATCTATCATAAACAACACGATACATAGGATAATATTCCATAAGTTTATTTCTGCTCAAAGCACTAGTAGTAGCATAAGCTACGCTGTCTGTATGAAACGAAGAATTTTTTGTTCTTAACACAAATTTGTTTTTTAAACTAGGAGGAAGTGCATAATTACTACCAAAAACATTATCTATATCTATAAGTAGTGTTTCAACTCCTGGCCCAACAGTGTTTGTTCCAGCGATTGTTGTTAATAATTGATATTCTTCCTCACTAGTCACATAGTACAATTCATGAGAATAATTAGAAATAGTATCATTACCCCTATCATCATCACTATAACCAAGCTCATCCCATTCAAAATAAATTCTGTCAGAGAGAATTCTTTGCACTCTAAGTTCAGCGCTTTTAGGCTTACTAAGAGCATTCCATATATTAAAATTGACAGGCTGACTTGTGTATGTGGTTGTAGAATTTTTACTACACGCTACGGTAGAAAGCCATAGTTCAGTAGATAATCCAGTTAAAGTGGCTTCTATGCCATAAGAATCATGCCATACTCTGTCTCTATATGATGATCTTCCGTATCTATAAAAATACCCAGAATAAAGAGGTTCTCCAGGATATGTTGCAGGATTGCCCGTATAGAAAACGCCCGAATAGTTTAAAGCTCCTATAGAGGTCGTAGGACGCTTGACTAATATAGTCACAAAAGGAGTAAGATCTCTGTTATTCTCTATTGTACCCAAGGTTATAGTATCGCTATTGAAATTAGTAGATAAACTATCTGGTGTTGCTCCGGTACTACATACGATAGTTGAATTACCAGAAGCATTAGAATAAGCAGCCCCAAAAGAATATGTAAAGCCAGGTTCGAGTCCCGTAATAGTTAATTCTGTATTATTCTCATCTGTAGGACAAGCTACTACTGAATATTGTATAAGAGATGAACAATCAACACCAGTATAAGATATTCCACTATTAATAGTAAGACCTCTATCATTAACAGTGTAGGTATGTTCTAACTCAGCATTAGTAAGTCCTTTACAATTAAAATTATATTTAAACTCAGACCCATTCACATTTAATATTTGTGGAGTAGTATTAGATAAACTTGCTGAGTTAGAATACAAGCCTGTTCCACTAGCATTAACAGCAGCACACTTAGCATACCATGTAGTGCTAGTATCTGAAGTAAGTTGATTTATAAGTTTTAGTTTTTTAGTTCTAAATAAGTTAGTATTATAAGATTTAAGATTGCTAGAGTTAAACGAACTCGTTGTGTCTAGCAACACATTATAATACGCGATACTTTGTCCTCCATTGTCAATCGGAGTACTCCATTGTATCGTAGCCATAGAATAAATATTAGTAGGCTTGTTATTTGAGTATCCTGAATGAGAGCTATATACTCTTTGTTCAGATAAGTCCCTGCTAGATCTAATATCACTACCTAAATACAAATCGCTATCCCAAGATAAAGATACCCCTGTAGGAGCAGAACAAGTTGCTGGACTACGACCTGGAGTCTCAGCAGTAGTTGATGAAAAATTTCCTGTTCCAGCAAAATTCAATGCTGCTAATCTAAAGAAATATTCTGTATCATTATTTAAAGAAGAAATGTTCGTAGAATTGTTTATGCCCTGTCTAGATAAGTGAGTAACTGCTGAACTAGATAAGGTTCCACTATTAGAAGAGTATTGTAATGCATATCCTGTTACTGGGTATCCTCCATCAGAATCAGGATCCGACCAATATAAAGAAACACTAGTATTACTAGAATAAGTAATAATATTATCAATATCTCCTGGAGTAGTTCTAGACAAAGAAGATCCAACAAATATGCCAGTCATAGATCCAATCTGAGGAGCTATTTGATAGAAAAATGTTCCACTATTATTATTTAAATAAGCTATGTCTGTAGTTAAAGAATCTCCTAGCTCATACTCAACAATCTTTCTAGAAAAGAAGGAGGAGTCGAAAGAAGATACAACATCACAATCTACAATAAATTTATCTGGTATAGTATTGGGAGAAAAACTATAATTCCAAGATACATTAGCTTTATTGCTTAAAGGAACTACAGTAGGAAGATAAGTAGATAAACCAGAGGTTGTTGGTGTGCCTTCAGCATCTGTAGTCATACAGGTAGAATAGGGTGATTCTCCTACGTCGTTTATTGCAGCTAAATTAAAATAGTATATTTTGCTGGTGTCTACACCAGTAATAGAACCAGAGACAGCTGTACCAGCTATATGTTCTCCATTAACTGTAAAACTTTGATTATCTATTAGATTATCTTTAGCTAATCCATAATTTATATTGTATTCACGAATTTTAGAATTGCGGTCTTGTGAAGCAGACCAATAAACGACTATTCCTGAAGTAATCAAATTATCATCAGCATAAATATCTGTTGGAGTAGAAGGTACTCCTTCGGGATATATTTCATTGTCTATAATAATAGAGTCTAGTAATATATTATTTGTACTAGCATTAGATGAATCAGCATTTATAAACAAAGCGTTTTCTTTAATATAAGGACTGATATTTAAAATACCGCGAGATTTATTTTTAATTCTAGGAATATTAACACTAGCACTGTAAGGTTTTCTAGGTTTAGTATTTAATTTTACAGAATTAGTGAATTGTTTTGTGTTTGGAGGAATAGCTTGAGCGTATGCTGTTTTCTGATAAAATGCTTCGCACTTTTTAAGTTCTTCGTTGTATGGATTTGGTATTAGCTGTGTTGGTATAAATCCAAGCTCTAGTTTAGCTTGACTAATATTTAGAGTAGAATTTGCAGCAAGACCTGATGTGGTTTCTGGTCTAATCTCAAACACTAGAGTTCTAGCATCAGAAGGAACTTCAAAAGAAGAGTTGTATTGCTTCCATCCTGTAGTAATAGCACTATTAATTACAGAAGTTGCAATTAAAGTTTTATCTTCATTAGGATCGTCTTCGTGAGGGGTATAAGATACACTGGAATATATATTACCAGCTAGTGAATTATCTGGAGTTTTAGCATAAAATCCTAGTGTCATCTGTTCTCCCTGATGAGACAACACATCTTCTGTAGGAACAACATACATCAAACTATAGTAACATCCAGAAACAGTATTCTTCAAACTAATACCATAAGTATTATTATCTAGCTGACCATCTGTTGTGCATTTAAATGCTGTTGCTCCTTGATTATCAAACTCATTCTCAAAAATAGAAAAGAACCATCTGTCTGCTGTATATCCTTGAGAATTAAACGAAACACCTCTTTGCCATATATCAAAGTTTCCGTTAATAAATATATTTTTACTATCCACTTTGCGATTTAGTAAAGATTTAGCATAATTAATGATTCTTGACATTTTATTTCTCTTAATTAGGTTCTTTTATAAAAGTATTTACACTATTATAGATTTTCTAACTCCTCTATAGTATTAGCGTTGTTAATCACCGTTCTTTTTGCTGCATCCTGAGAACTTAATACTGCTCTAGCTTGACCATATTGCAACATTAACATAGTTAAATCAGTTAAATTAAATTCGTGAGATTCTCCCGTTCTGTCCACTACAAATACAGGATTAGTCATACCTAAGCTCGCGGCTTCTTTAGCAAGCACAAAGTTTCCATTGAGCAAAGCTACATCAGCAATATCTACACCCAAACTCCAACCATATGGGGTTTGCCAACCAGCTTCTAGTGTTGTCTTCCACTCTTCATCTACTTCTTCTAGTTTTTCTAGCTTGGCTTTCTCTAGAGGCCAAGATTCTATAATAGAATTAACTTGATCTGATTGTTCTTGAGTTGGATCATCTATATAGTCTACCCTGTAGGTGCCATCGCCGTTATTAGAAACACCGTGAATAGGTACTATATTAGCTATTGATTCGTGTAAAGTTGTTAAAGTTTCTAACATAAATGATCTCCTGCAACTTCTGTATGATATCCTACTGAGCTTGAATTAACACCATATTCCAACTCTTGTATAAAATGATACCCCGGTGCTATATACTGTCTAACAAAGCTAAATGTCTGTCCGTTATAACTAGGATCTCCGTTATGTCCTGACAAACCATCAAGTCTTTCAGACTGGGTAGTGCCATCAAGAGCCGCTCCTGTATACATGAATTTAGAATGATTGTTCACCGACACGGATACAAATGTATCTAATCCAAGAACCATTAAATATCTCTTAACTCCAACAGTAGTATCGTTGTTAGTAGCTCTCCAAACTGTAGAAGAGTATGTATGGGCTGTATTAGTGTGGGTAGTGCGTTGAAATTTCTTAACTTGATTATAATAACTCCAGACAAAACGCCTACTTATACTATCTTCGCACTGACCTGTAGTAGCAGTTGTTCTTATGGTTCCAAGATATCTTCTGGTTGTAGCGCCACTCAAAACATAAACACCATTTAGAGTAATAATATCTGTCGCTCTATTGGTATCGTCTGTCCAAGCTACCGACTGAAGAGTTAATGTTCCGCTATTATTATAGATAAATATATCATAATTAGTATCTGCTGTATAACCACTTATACTTAAGCTAAGTTCACCAAAAGTAAATATATCCCAATCGCCACTGTCATACAGACTAATATTAGTGCCTATATGAGGAGTAAAATAAACTGTTGTTTTTGCTGTTTGATCGGTAGTGCTAACTGCTACTCCACTTTCAAGAGTTAGGCGACCTTCGCAAGTCGAAGACATTGTTTTGTGTATATTACTGTGATTATTAGTTCTAGTCATATGTTCCATAACCTTTATCTAAATATTAACAAAGAAAGCTTTTCTGGATCTGCTCTAAAGCTACTACCTTCATCTCTAAACACCGTTACCTGAACTGCGCTAGATGTTGAACTATTAGTTACATATCCGTGAGTATGATGAGTGTTTACTCTGCCGTTTGTAGTTACTTGAGCACAGTAATGCTGATCAGGAGGATCTGTATTAAAAGATACCTGAAAATTACCTACCCCATTATCGACAATACTGCTAATATTATAACTAGCTTGTATTTTATCCTCGGAAGATACTTGTGAACAATCCATTTCTAACCAAGCAAATGCTACTCTAGATTGAACATTTTCTGATTCTGTTGAGCTGTTTGACAACTTATCAAAAGTTACAGCGTTGTCTACAATCTGCCCAGTATTTGCAGCACTAAATCCTGAATTAGAAGTATTTCTCATTACAAACTCAATTATATCTCCAGCACTAGCTCCCTGAGTTAATGTAATACCACTAGTGCCATTCAAGCTATAGTCTTCTCCTTGTATAATTTTAACACCATTAAGATATACCTGTATGCTAGAGCCACTAAATCCTCCTGTAACAGTAACTGCAGTTTGATCCTCTGTTAATGTTGCATTCTGTTTACTGCTTTGTCTACTTATATCTCTAGCTATACTCATATTATATCTCCTCCAATTCTTCTATCGTTGTTGCATCTTTAACCAGTTTTCTTCTTGCAGCGTCTGTGCCACTTAGATTAGCTCTCGCAGCGCCATACGCTAACATAATTGGTGTCATTTCAGCTACGCTTAATGAATGAGGCTCTCCATCGGTGTCTAAGATAGTAACAGGGTCTGTAGAACCAAGAGCAGCAGCTTCTTTTGCAAGAGAGTACGCTCCATTAAGTAGGGCTACGTCATCTGTATGAATACCAAGACTCCATCCCTCAGGAGTTTGCCAGCCGTTATTGAGTATCACTTTCCAATCTTCATCGATTTCTGTTAGCTTATCTAGCTTTGCTTGATCTAATTCTGATATATACATAATTTCAGCAACAGGATCTATGACTTTTAACAGTTCTGGCGTGGTAGCATCTGTAATTCTCGAATCTTCTGGGGCATCACGAAGCTGTTGTTTTTTTGTCTCTATATGGTTCTTAAGTGTTACATTCTGAGCTTCTGTAGCTTTAAGATAATCTACATCTAAAGAAGCAAAATAAGGCTCTCTATCTGCACGAATTTTGTCTTTCCATATATCTTTAGCTTTGTTCATATTTACATTAATCATTTCAATCTCCTAAGCCTTGGTTGAAAAATTCTTCAGAACCCAATCCGAAACCATCTACAGTGTCTAAGGAAGTAAAGTCATATTCCCAGGCATTACGAAATGTTCTATCTGTAGGAACATCTGTATTTTCAATAATTTTATAGGGCTTGCCAGCAGGAACATCCTTAAGAGCAAGTTGCTCTATTGTGTATTTTGTATTAGGTGCTGGAATAACAACTGATATCCCACCGTCATTATTTGGATAAATTATTCTTTTCATTTTTTCTCCTTATTCTCCGAAAAATATTAGGTTGATTTGAGGCATATCCATAAAAGCTCCATTACTAAATGCAGCAGTTAAGAAGTGGAAAGAACTAGTTGTTCTTGCTGTTGAATCTTCATAAGTTCTAAACCATATGGCATTTTGAGCACCACCAACAGTAATGCAAACAACATAATCCGTATTGGAAAAATTATTAGTAAAATTGACCGTATACCTTCCAACATTCTCATCAGTAACACTATCAACATTAAACGCATCCCTAATTCCTCCATTAGCTTCAGTAAACGGAGAAGTTCCAAATGTACCATCAAAATTAACCCAAGCTTTGGCTTGTCTTGTTGTTTCGCTTGTATGTCTAGCTAGTGTACCACTCATTATCCCACTTTCGGTATATTAGAATATTTAACAAACAACCCTTTTTCTTCACCATCTTCTGGTTCTGGTAAGGCATTTATAATTTCTTGAATTTTATTATCACGCTCTTCTTGTGTGTCAAAAATTTCTATATTTTTTCTTGTACATTCAGCATCACAGCTGCCAGTTAGAATAGAATTTGGATTTTCAATTTTAATATAATACTTCATAACTACTCCTTACACAATAAAGTTTGATAGTGACCACAGCCAACAACAGTCCAATTCCCGTTACTTGCTACCCCAGACATTTCAACCAAATTAGAATCATCCCCAGAATAGGTTCTACCTAATTGGTAGTAATCATTATTTCCAAAAGAATAAATCTCTCCATCTTGCGTAACTATGGCAGCGTGATCAAAACCAGCATCAAGTTTAAGCCAGTTCTTAGAATCATCTATTAGCTCAAAATAATTACACTTGGGGTAATGTGCTGAGGCGCTTATATAAAATTTTACTCCATAAAAACCTATAGAAGAAGCATAATTTGATGAATTAAAGGCACTAGAGGTAATAGATGGGATATCAACAGCAAATGTAAACCCATATAAATCTCCAGCCTGTTCAACCCCTAGAATAAAATCATTACCTATAGTAAGATTAACCAGATTGAGAGAGCTTGTTTCAGGAACTTCTTCCGCGGCAGTATGTATAGCTAGAGAATAACGATCGTTTTGGACAGTTTCATTAAAATATTGAAAGCTATCACTGTAATAGCCCCTAATTTTTACGCCAACCCCCTGTTGGTAACAAGCCGAGAGTTGAGGGCCAGCAGCTATTATATCTGCACCAGTATAATCAGAAATTGATGTCCATGTGGTAACAGTATCAGTACTTGATTTTATTGTTCTTTTTACATTATCTCCAACTCCATATACATCGCTGTCAGTATTTAGGTACATACTATAGTGTGTAGAAGCTGCAATTTTATGAACGGTTCCAGTTACCCCGCTACATGCAGTAGGAGTAGTAACAAAACTAGAACCCGTAACTCCGCATTGACTTTCCATATTTCTTCCAAATGCGTATATTGTCCCGTCTGTTTTTTTGCAAATAGTGTGTTTGGTTCCACAAGCAACATCTTCCCAATCTGTGTCAGTGCCAATTTGTGCTGGACTAGTAACATTTACGGTGTTTCCATTTCCAAGCTGATATTCGTCATTAAGGCCCCACGTATACAGTTTACCATCAGAAATTGCCACAGCATGTCCGTAGCCAGCTGAAACTTTTGTGACATTTGATAAACTTAAATCTGATATAGATGACATTGTTTTTCCTTTTTATTGTTTAAGGTATTGAGTCAGCGTCTGTACTATGCAACGCCCCTTCACCTCGTTGATCGAAACTTGTTAGTGTAGAACTTGTACTATGTAAAGACCCCTGACCTCTCTGATCGAAACTTGTTAGTGTTGTGCTGTGTAATACACCCTTTCCTCTTTGATCAAACGCAGCAAGCGGAGTCTGATATAAACCTCCTTCACCTCTTTGATCGAAACTTGTTAGTATTGTACTGTGCAATGAACCTTTTCCTCTTTGGTCAAATATGCCAAGAGGAGTCTGGTATAGTACGTTCTGAGCATTCGTACGAGATGAACCAAAAAAGATTAGGTTAATTTGAGGAATATCCATAAAACCACCATTGCTAAATTGAGCAGTTAAAAAGTGAAAGGTACCAATTGTTCTTGCTACTGAATCTTCGTAAGTTCTGAACCACATGGCGTTGGTAGCCCCTCCAGCAGTAATGCAAACAGCGTAATCGGTATTTGAAAAATCATTAGTAAAATTAACTGTATACCTTCCAGTATCCACATCAGTAATGCTATCGACATTAAAAGCATTCCTAATTCCTCCATTCTCTTCGGTAAACGGGGAGGTTGCAAATGTACCATCAAAATTAACCCAAGCCTTTGCTTGTCTTGCTGTTTCACTTTTTTCTCTTGCTCTTGTCATATGGTATACCTCACTATTACTATACCATCTGCCCCATTAGCGAATGTCCCACCGCCTCCTCCAGTATTAGGAGTAGCAACTACAGCATAATCACCTCCACCACCTTGTCCTCCAGTACCGCTGGATCCAACTCCACCTCCTCCACCAGCATAATACACTGATGAGCCTGTAATATTTATCTGCAATCCCACCCCACCGTTTCCTGAACCACAACTTGCTCCAACACCACCAGCACCTCCACCTCCACCACCTCTTCTAGGATTATCACAATTACCACCAGTACAACTTCTTCCTCCGTTATTGCCCTGTCCAGCAGTACCAGCTCCTGCTGATGGTCTTTGACAACCTCCAAGCGAACTAATATTCCAATTAAATCCAGATCCTCCTCCGCTACCACCCGACCTTCCTTCATCTCTAGACCGACCACTAGGATTGCTATTCCAACTATAACTACTACCAGTATTATGAGAACCTCCGCCTCCACCACCTATTGCAGTGTATAACGATCCAAAAGTAGAATTACCTCCATTAGAGCCTTGATAATTCATTACGGGATGTGCATGATTTCTTATCTGAACTGCCCTAGCTCCACCAGAACCAATAATTACACTGTAGCTACCAGCAACTAATGAAATATTAGTATTATAAATTAATCCTCCAGCACCTCCGCCTCCGCCCCACTGACCTCCACCTCCACCTCCAGCAACAACTAATATATCAGCAGTCAAAGCTCTATCAGTGATAAATGTACCATCTTCAATAAAAGTGTGATAAGCAAAATTGGGGCCAAAACGTGTATCTCCTCCGTCTGCTATAAGTACAGACGAACTTGCAAATATTTTTTTAGGTATAAACATCATAGGTGATAATCCTGTACGGCGTTACCGTACCAATTAGTGCCATCAGATATAAAGGTTAAAGTATCTAGTCTATTTCCAGAAGCAGTAATAGTTGGAGCTACATTACCAGGAAATTTAACTCCCGTAAATGTTCCAGTAAAGCTACCAGCCCCAGTTTTTAGTAAAACAGTAAAACTTCTACCAGCGTCAGGGGTAGGCATGGTGAATACGCAATTGCCATTAAGAGTATATGTTTGTATTGTACTATCTGTGATATCTATAGTTCGTACAGTACCAGTATTCCCATTGTCTGTATGAGTTTCTTTATATCCTGTAACTATCAAATCTGCACCCACCGTTAGATTACCTGTCATGGTATCACCAGTTTTTTGCAGATTAGAGCTTGCGACCGTTGCTCCATAAACTATATAGTCTACTGTATCTCCCGAAGTAGCAGGAGAGAGCAAATCAAATCGTGAGGTATTAGCAACACTATAGTCAATTGAATCTACTAGTTTAACACCATTCAAGAACACAACCAAATTTGAACTAGTAATGGTTTCTGTTGTATTAAATTGTGTTTGAGTACTTGTTACGCCCACACTAGCTAAAGCTGTATTTGCTGTAGGAGCAGCATTAGCATTTAAAGCTACAACCTCTATAAGATCTCCACTAGCAGCAGCAGGAGTTAGATTAAATACGCTTCCGTTAGTAGCAGTATAGTCATAAGTTGATCCTTCAAAAAGCTTAACTCCATTTTTATAAACATTTACACTACCTACTGTATATCCATTAGTTACAGTAAATGAACTAGTACTTATAGTAGGAGTATAAGATTGTCTAATTAAATTACTTGTTCCTCCTCCACCAGTACCTGTTTGATCCTCCCAATGAACTGTACCATCACCAGATGCTACCATAACCTGTTTGTATGCTCCATCAACACTAGGTAAAGTATAAGCACCACCAGGAGCAACTATACCACTAACAGGACCAGTAACAGAACCTATAACATCTGCATTCCATCTTCCTTGAGCGTCCCATAAGTTTACTGCGTTAGCTACGTTACTAATACTAGAAGCGCTATTACTAGAATACCATAATACTCCATTAGGAGGATCTATTGTAAATATTGAGCTATTAGAATTGTCACTAGAATGAACCCATTGACTTCCATTGTAGTAAACTCCAACAGACATATAGACTTGACTAGTATATGATAAAATTGAAAATACAGGATCTCCATTTTCTCTTCTAGCTGTAAATGATGGCTGATTAACACCTTCCATATCTACACATATTCCACCACCATCGAGATAACCACTACCAATAGTAAGTTTAGATGTAGGATATTCAGTAGCTATACCAACACTGTCTTTAGAAGAATCTATAAATAGTAGATGACTCTGACCTGTTCCCTCTACCCTAAAATCAGCAGTTGATCCTGCTTGATTAAATACAGTTTCACTACCCAGAATCTGAAGTCTATTAGAAGCTAAAGTTGCAGCAGAACTTGATACCTGTAAACCATATGCTGTACTACCAATATCTACATTATTTCCATTTGTAGTCAAATCTCCACCAATATTAATACTGCCATTTCCAGTTATATCGTTACCACTAAGATCTAAATCACCTCCTAGCTGAGGAGAAGGATCTTGTGAAAGTTCTTTAAGGTATACTCCACTAAATGAAGAGGTTGTAAGATCAGACAAATCTAATCTATTAAGAGTTAAAACTTCTGTGGCAGTATCAAAAGCCACACCGGTCACATAGTTATTAGTATCTGTGTCTATGCCTGACCAGACCACAGTACCAGCACCATCACTAACAAGAGATTGACCTTCCGTACCGTCACTAGTTGGAAAAGTAAATGCGTCATTGATATTTAAACTATTAAAACTACCACTACCCGCAACATCTAATTTATAATTAGGAGAAGCCGTTCCTATACCAATATTAGTCCCATCATCATAAATAATTCCACTTGATATGTTTTTACTTGAAGTCCATTTAGCAAGATAATTGGCCGTACCAGATCCTGTTGTATATCTGCCATCTAAATTAGTTGTTACAGCAGTTGAAGAAATCCTGGTTAAAAGAAGAGTTCCGTCAGTAGTATTAAAAGTAGCTGCATTCACAAAATCATTAGTATCGCTACTAATCTCTATATATGCACTGCCACTCCCTCTATATATTTTATTTGTATCTTGAGCAATATAAACGATACCGCTTGCAGCAGAGCCAGGGAAATTACCTGTGCTAGCATATTCAAGAACATCATTGAACGAAGCAGGAATCTTGTTTTCAGGAATTTCTCCACTTATAATATTTGGATTAATTGAAGTCAACCAAGAAGGATTTTCGTATGTTTGATTGGTATATACAAGATTACCACTATTTCCAGTTATCCACACATAAGAACTATCCCAACTAGCAGACTTATTTTGAACGGTATCATATGCCAGATTCCAAAAGCCGGATCTAGCAACAAGGGTACTATAAGAAGTATTCCATTCTGTAGAATCTCCACCACTAGCAGTAATAACGCCAGAAACATCAAGCTTAGTAGTAGGACTATTATTTCCTATGCCTACTCTATTAGTAGAAGAATCTGCAAAGATTAAATTAGATGAACCACTACCACTTACTAAAAAGTCTAGATTCTCATCACCAGCAGAGTTAAATATTGATTGAGTAGCTCCAAGTCTTAAGGTTTCTACAAGCGAGCCATTTGCTTTAGCGTTATAAAATTCTGTTAAACTTTCTTCTGAATTAATTATTCTGAAATTTTTGTTATTCTCTATTAGTATTGACACGCCATCAGAAGAAGTACTGTTTGTAGCATTATTAGTAAGTTTAATTTCTGGATATATGTTAGAGTGTATATGTAGAGAATTTTCGCCACCAGAAGGAGATGGAGAAGTAGTACCTAGACCTAAACCAGTACCATCAAAAATTAAATCAGATTGACCATTAATTGTGGTAGAAGATCCGTCAGAAGTAACTAATCTATTATTTCCAGGATTGCCCAATGTAACATATTCAGGAGCTGTTCTATGGCCTTCCCATTCTATAACATCATTAAAAGTAGCAGCAGAGGATAGTGTAAATCCAGTTCCATCAACCTCTACATAATCATCACCATTGAGTAATTTTAGACCATTATAATACACATCTAAACTACCAACAGTAAAACCACCATTAACGATAAAACTACTTTTTGCTGATGACACTATTTCATAGTCACTAAAACCAGACATTATATCACTAATGCCACTCCAATAAACAATTCCACTACCGTCTGTAGCTAATACTTGACGATTAAAACCATCAGAGGCAGGGAAAGTATAACCTGTAGGATCTAGTCCACTGATAGTAAGACCACTAACAGTAATCATATCGGACAGACCAATATTCATCTTGGCATTTGGATTTTCACTTACAGAAAAATTACTAGAGAAATCTAATATTTCAATATCATCATCACCAACCTGAACACCATTACTATAAATAGTATTAACACTACCGTCTCCACCAGCAGCAGAAACTCCACTGAATATAATATTTCCTGCACCGTCTGTAACTAAACTGTGACCAGTAAGTCCATCTCCAGTAGGTAATGTATACTGATTATTAACATTTATACTATCTGCACTAAAAGTACCAGATACATCTAACTTATAAGCTGGTGCATGTGTTCCTATACCAATTCTATCCTCATCAGCATCAAGCCTAAAGAGATTAAGGTCACCAGTGCCTGCCATTCTAATATCTCTATTAGCACCAGCATCATTAAATACAGTTGAAACACCTCCAGCACCAACGTCTGATATTTTTATTCCACCTTCTCCGGCATTACCACCGGGACGTAAATAAACAGAACCAGTATCTTTAGCACTAATATAGGTATCTGTACCATCGCTGACTATCATATAATCATCATCGCCCATCATGTCAGTATGCTTGATACCTGCATATGTATTATTAGCATTTAATGCACAATCACCCAACATAATTCCACTACCACCACGATCAGCAATTCTGACACAACCACCATCATCATACACAAGCTCAACATCATGTTCTGCATCTACACTACTAGCTGCAGGTCTGTATTTACCAAGAGTGATACCACTTTCAGTAACAACAATTTGATGATCAACTTTATTCCCACCGCCTCTAATAATAACATCACTATCTTCTTTAGCGCTAAGATAAGTGTGAGTGCCATCGCTCATGATCATATATTCGGATGGGTCTGTGAGCTCTGTATGTTTTAATCCGAAATAAGCTCCAGGTGAAGTTTGACTATATATTCCACTACCAATGAGTAATTTAGTCCCTACTAAAATATCTCCATCTCTAATATCTAGTTTTTCTGTTGGAGAACTTGTGCCGATACCAATGCGATCTCCACTTTGATGTATAATGCTATTCGTAATAGTATCAATACCGCTAAATACAGGGATAAAGTTATTTATGCCAGAACCATCTATATAGTTTGCGTCGTTAGTCAAAAGACTTACATTATCACCACTATGAATAATATTGTCTAAAATACCTGTAACAGACCCAATATTCCTATCTAATACTAATTGATGAGTAGCTGAATTATAAACTATGCCTGTGACAAAAGTATCGCTATCAGGCAGGGTATCTATTTGAGTCTGTAAATGCCCAGAAGTAGAAATCAATTCTCCTGTGGTAGCATATCCTGAATCATTCACCAGAAAACTTACATTATCTCCACTATGCATTACAATATTAAGATTGCCGGTAAAGAGAACTCCATCATTTCTTGTAACTACCAAATTTCTTTCTGTAGTGCTATAATTAATACTACTAATAAAAGTATTATCATCAGGCAAACTATCGATCTGAGTCTGTAAGTGGCCAGAAGTAGAAACTAGCTCTCCTGTGGTAGCATATCCTGAATCATTCATCAGGAGACTAATATTATCTCCACTAGATACAACTAATCCACTATTCCCAGTAACCCAAGAGTATGATATATTCCAGTTTCCAGAAGCTGATTCTAATGTAGAATAAGATAAATCCCAGTTATCTATTTGTTGTGTTGTTATTGCTTTAATATATCCACTAACTGTAGGATCAGTTTCTGTAAAAGATTGTAAATATCTTCCGTCTAAATTTTCTGTTATATCAGGTTTTCCAAACATTTGTATGGATAAATTACCAGCACCAGAATCCCATATCAATCCTGTTGCATAATTATTATCTCCATCTTTAATCTGTACATATGAAGATCCTCCCCACCTATATATAAAATTAGTATCTAGAGTTACATATATCTTGCCTCCAGTACCAGCAACAGGTAGCTGGCTGAATGTTCCTGTTTCTATGACATCATCAACATAAGAAGGAAGTCTATCAGCAGCAATAATGCCAGCAGTGATAATATCAGCATTTATACCTGTTAACCAAGGAGGATATTGATAAGTATTGCCTGTAACTACCACAGAATTATCTACGTCTAAGGTAACAGTCTCTCCCAGAGCTGCAAATCCACCATTTTGTAAACCTATACCTCCACTAACAGTAATACCAGAATTAGCTAATTGGCTATTTTGTATACTTCCTTGTAATAAATCTGTAGCTACTCCTGTAATATGAAAAGTTTGTGTTGTAGTGTTTACACTAAGTCCTGTACCAGGATAATATCTTTCAACCCCAGTTTCTTGCGCTGTCTCTATAATTCCCGTTATGTGCCCATATTCATCTAGTAATATACTCTGTACATAATTTCTGTTATTATTAATTGAATCATTTGCTGCATTAGATATATTTGAATGATAGGAAGTACCAGAAACTAAAACTCCTGATAAATTACCTGTTATGCTAACCCCGTCACTCTTATGTAAAACCAGATCATTATTACCACTATTAAAAACAACACCAGTAACAGAATGGTCTACAACAGTCTCTGTACCAAGAGAAATTCCTGTAACATGACCATATTGGTCAAAAGATATATTCTGAACATAATCTCTGCCACTATTACTTGTATTCCCAAGAGCGTTATCTATAACAGGATGATTTAATGGCTGGTCTTGCCAAGACACAACGCCGCTGCCGTCTGTAACCAATATCTGATCATCATTTCCATCCGTATTAGGAAAAACAAACCCGTTTGAGCCATTAATTTCTAATACATCAAAAATACCAGTTCCACTAGCGATTAAATTATTAATACCACTAACACTATTGTGTGTTACATCTACAGAACTAAATCCATTTATATCGTTAATATCATGATTATGACTTTCAAGAGCAAGACCTGTAGCAGTAATTCTCTTGGATCCTGCAACATCTGTTATTTCAATACCACTACCAGATGTTAAATTAGTAGCTATTTTCCAAGAATCATTATTGTAGCTAGTAACAACACCACTCTCACCAACTAATTCATTTAAAGCGAAAGTAAGAGTACCACTTCCATTAGAGCCATTATCGTCATAAACTATATTTATACCAGAAACCTGTCGAATAAATCCTGTAGAAGTATGATTTCCACTACCTACAATATCTTGGATAGTTTCTACTTGTTCTCTATCTTGGAAATTTAAGCTGGCATCCCCCGTATAACTAATAACTATAGAGCCGTTTCCGTCAGTAGATAAGCCTATATCTGTACCTGGAGATAATTTACTATCTATCTGTATCCCTGTAACATGCCCATAGACACCCGTAACTCCAGTAAGCGAAATTCCAGATTCACTTAAAAAACTATTTAAAGAACCTGCATTAGAAGGATCTTGTAGAGTTGCAAAAGAATAAGGTATAGCCTGCCAATTTAGATCTCCCGTAAGACCTATCTTAATCCTACCAGTATCACTTTCCCAAGCCATCTCACCATAATGCAAAACAGGGTTGGCAACTACCCATTCGGAGTGAGTGCCTCTTCTGATTTGAAGTCTTGTATTAACCGGCATTATGTTTCTCCGTTTTTATTTCCGTTTAGTGCTAAGGTGTTCCACAATCAATAGTTGCATTATCTATTACATTATTAATAAAAGAGGTTAATCCAACAATTTCTGAAGCATTAGAAGAACCACCAGAACCACTAGAACTAAAAACTCCTGTAGTTATCTCTATAACATCTGCCGTAGTTGTTTCAAGCTCAACTATACTAATTCCATCTCCGTGAGTTACAGCTGTACTTGTTTCTATTTCTAAAAGGTTATTGGTGTCAACAACTTCTACAGTAAAATCACTCATGGTTGGCACTCCAGGGCTGTTCCAGACTTGCTGTTTCTCTTGATAATATTTACTGTTCCAAACATAATACGAACAGTATACTTTCCTCCTCCTCCAGCATAATGATCATAATCTGCTTGTAATTCTAAATCATATTTAGCTGTATTAAAATCATAAGAATTGGTTGTAGAGGCAGGTAGTAAGAAATTAATTTTTCCTGCTGCTCCAACAATTTCAAACTTGTAAGAATTTAGATCTGTATTTTCTGTGGTAAAAATCTGAGTGGTATTGGAGCTTGTCTTCCAGGTCAATCTGGCGCACCAATTAGTAATATCTATAGGATCTCCATTGGCGTCTTTATAAACCAAAGACATCCTGAATGAAGTTCCTTGTTCTATCTTAAAGTCATAGTTACCAGCGCTCATATGGCATATCTTTCATCAAAAGGCCTGTGGATATAATAGTATACACCTTAGTATACTTATACTTCTACCGCAATAATTTAATAAAAAAAGCCGCCCCAGCGAGAGGCGGCTTTCTATTAGTGATAAAGATATCGCCAGAAATTAGACAGCACCAAGAAGAACTCTTCTGTTGTCTAGCACAGCAAAACCAAGTTCTGCCCATCCGTAGAAGCCTGCTCTCTTTTGACGATGTAAGCTATCGTCTTCAAAGATTTGAACTTCTTGTCGAACTGGCATGATAAAGCTATCTCTTTTGCGTAGGTCAAGACCAACAACAATTTCAGATTTGCTACCAGGAACAGTTTGATTTAAGGCACTAGCGCCACCATAGAAGTTTTGGTATTCTTGGCCAACACCAAGCTCATCTCTGTCATGGAGATTAACACCAAAGATTCTGTTAACAGCGCCATCAGCAGCTGTATAAATCTCTCTTCTAGTGACTTCATCAACAATATCGACACCCCAATTTCTGATGTCTTCCATAGCTTCTGGAGAAACATAGAGATCAGTAAGAGCGCCTCTATTAGCTGAAGAACTGTTACCACCGCCATTACGACGCATAACGGTTTTCATAAGGCTGACAAGTCTCTTAGTAAACTGGTTAGCAGCAGCATCACTGTCGAAGACAACGATGTTACGGTCAACACCAGCAGCAAGAAGAGTATGCCATCCATCATCATTCATCTTCTTAACAAAGGAACCTTCGAGGACTTCCATAGCACGACCAACTACGTCCCATCTAGCATCACGAGCATACTTTAAGAGGTAGTCGATTGAAGCTCCTACGTCATAAGTTGGAACCATGACGTAATCACTTTCAACGTGACGCTCTGGAATATATCCATGATTAGGAATAGTGTAAGCAACGAAATCTCTTTCGGTGCCAGGTGCAAGGAAATCAAGAGGAAATTCAGGGGTAGCTCCAGGAGCTAGCTGAACTGACTCAAAAATATTGTCTAGAATGTTGCCACTCATAAGACCTTGTCTAAGTGGAAGCTCTAAAGCTTTTGCAAACTCTTTGTTTGCTGCTAAAGCAACTTCTCTGTCTGCTGATCCAGACTTGACCAGAAGATCAGTGATTTCTGGTGTTGGTTTGAAAGTATCTGCCATTATTCGTTCTCCCTTTGTTAGTTTCAAGAAATGTTGATGTCTACTTTGGCGTAGCCGTCGGAATCTTTACCACTTAAAAACATACCAACTGCAGAAGCACCAGCGGCTTGTGCATTACTAAGATTACCATTTGCAGCAACATAAGCTGTTTCACCAGCTTTTGGAGTCACAGAAGCAATCACGTCTGTAGTAACTTGACCTTGACGAAGCAAGGTTACTTTACCACCCTTTTGGACCTCATCTTTATACCAATTAATGTGCTGTTTGGTAAGATCATAATCTTTAACGTCATTAAGTAAGACACCAATAGGTGCTCTACCGCTAGGGTCAACAGCATATTCAACACTAGCACCAGCGTCATCCATAGATGCGCCAGTATTACTATTTGCTGCACCAGTAGCGGCAACAGCAACACCACCTCGCTCAGCAACTGCATTCATGAAGAAAGAGATGTCTGTGTGAGATTCAATTCTATCTGGTTTAAGAGCCATGTGTATTTCTCCCTTTAAAAATTAGTTTTTTGTACTGAGTCTGGAATTAACAAAATCAACAAGAGCAGCGCGAGTGCTTTCTACTGAATCTTCAGCTTCTTCACCTACACTGAGATTTACTTCTTCTTCAACTTCGACACTATCAAGAATCTCAGCAGATGTTTCTTCCGATTCTTCTGCTTCTTGTTCTTCTGATGTAGCTTCAGTTTCTTCACTTCCGACCATTTTGCGTGGTGATTTACTTTCAGCTTCTTTGTCTTTGTTTACCATCTTCTTCATTTTATCTGGATCCGTCGCCTCTTCTTTTTTAACAGGCTTCATACCAGCCAAAACTTCAGTCATGGCATCAAAAGTTTCGTCGTCGAGTGATTCAAATTTTTCAAGAGTAGCTTCTGCGGAATCAGCATCGACTCCAGATTCTAACAATTGAGCTTTTCTCTTCATTAACTTTTCTTTTTTCTCCATCTCTTCTTCTTTCATCTTGTATTCAGCGATGATAGAATCAGAACTAGCAATAGATTCTGTTAATGATGCAATTTTTTCTTCGTGAGCTTTGATCGTTTCTTCATGAGAAACGATAGTCTCTAAAGCAGTACTAAGTTCAGTATTCTTGGTTTCAGTTTCTTCTGATTTGGTCTTTAACTCTTCATCAAGCTTAGAGATCTGATCAGCCTTGGCTTCAGAATCAGATTTGCTTGCAATAAGAGCTTCGGATAATTCAGAGTACTGTTTTTCTAGATCTGAAGCGGTCTTGCTGAAACTATCTTGGATAGATTCAGAAGATTTAGCAATGCTTTCAATCTGATTTTTAATTTCTGATACGTCTTTATCTAAGTTCATGGGTTCAACCTCCGAGTTAAAGCTTGACTTAAGTGTAGTTACACCTAATTCTGTGAAATTGTTAATATTTTTTAATTCATTATCTGCAGATTCTGTCTTCATTGTCAGTATAACGCTTTCTGGATTGGCAGGTTTGGCCACAAATCCTTTACCGCTAAATACTATTTGTCTTAAAACTCTACCAATTTTGTAATCCTCGTGTTCTCCCGTACCTCCATATGCTCTAAGATGTTTAGTCAAATAAGCAGTAGTTTCATTACGGGGCAAAATCTCGTAAGCATTAGTCTGTTTGTTTAAAAGACCATAATCAAAGCCGCTAAACATACATTCCATACTAACATATTTTTCTCCATTTTCAATCTCATGTATTAATTGTTCTGCTCTTAATTTTAATCTAGGATCTGAAAAAGCCCTATAAATTACCGAGCCAGTTAATATATGATACTTTTTAGGTAAGTTGTCCTCAGGAGTATCTTTATCAATTAATATACCTTCTTCAGTAATTGGCCAGTTAGAAATAATATGGCCAATGATTGTATTTTCATCATGCTCTAAATTAGTAGGTTTATCCTCTGGAGTATTCTTTGCTCTCCAGATTTCTTTTTCCTCAAAAATATCGTCATTTCTGTTCCAATTAGAAGTTACTAGTATAGACTGAACATAGTATAAGTCTTCGTCTTTATAAGATGCTAAAGTTTTATATTCTTTCTCGGAAGATGAAAAGATGCTGTCCTTAGAACAAGGTACTGCCTGGGCAGCATAAGAAATAGACGCATTACTCTTAATAACGTCTGCTATGCCATCAGCAATTTCAACATCATAAATTTTTAGATTATTCATATTTTATCGTACCTTTTGTGGATATACGTGTTCATACACCAAAGAGTAAAAAGAAGATTTTATATATTTTAAAGATTCTGAAGTTAATTCTTTGCCTACTTGATGTCTGACATCTTTTAGCCAATTATTGAATTTTTTGTACATTTCGGTATTTGGTTTATTATTTATTTGTGCAAGTGTTGTCTGAACTAAGTCTTTGTTTATATTGGATTCTGGCTTAACAGAGAATAATATCTGGGTTTTTAATTTGTCTAATTCTTTGTGTTCGGCCTTGGATAAACTTCTCAAATTTTTCTTGCTGTAAAAACTCAGCATAATTGGATTAATTATTTCCGCGATTTCATCTTGAGCTTCCGCTGCCCATATTGTAATTTTTGCTCCAGTCTGCGGTTTAAAAGTTCTCTCTTTTCGTTTTTTTGTGTCTTTAGATAATTTAGGTCTTCCTTCTCCCGGTACTCCAGGCAACGATTCTTTAGAATCGTTAGCCAACTTCGTTGATGGCTTTTTCGACTTTAATTCCATGGGCGTTGTTTCCGAGTCTAATTTCTCTGGTAAATCCAAACCCACTTGGGAAGGAGTGACAACACCTAATTGTAAAGATAGTTTCTTTAAAGCATTTTCAAACTGAGGATCATGGAAAGGCCCAGATTTATCTATCATTCGTTTTGATTTTCTGTCTCTGTTTTCTCTGTTTAGTCTAGTCTTTTCCATATCGGGATCGAAACCAAATTTACTTTGTAGTAATTCGTCGCTAATTAGATTTCTATCAGCAAGCTGTATTAAGAGGGCTTTTTCTGCGTCCTCATTACTTAAGTCCATTCTGTCAAATTCTATAGAAGCAGCAAATCTAAACCCCATAGCTTTCTGTACTGCTAACATTTCTTTTTCCCAAAAAGCAGTCAGCATATCTCTACCATACTGTAATCTTTGGGTAAGAGTTTTTAATGATATAAAATTATTTGTCGTTCCCGCTGCCCCAAATGTGCCTGTTAACGTAGGAGGTATGCCTAATCCAGCATAAATGCTATTAAGATGAGGGGTATACTTACCTTCACCCAAAAAATTATGTACATTCGTTTTGCTTTCTAGCAATTCAATATCCGGACCCCAAACGAGATCCATTGTTCCACCACCAACATTATTTCCTAAAATTTGTGCCAGTTTTGCTGTGGCGGCTTTTGTAGGAGCAATCTTATGTTCTAGACTACCCAACTTGAAAATTCTAATATTTGATATTGCACCATCAAGAGCAGCAATATCTGCAAGCTTTAATTTTTCGATTACTGTAATATCATCCATAATAGCATATATCATAGGATATGCCCAAGTCTGCCAATCGTCTTTCTTATAATGATAGACTAAAGTTTTATCTGGATCTAGCGGATAGCCCTTTCTTCCCTTAGCAGCTTCAAGAATTGCTGGAGGTAAATTGGCTATGATGTTTTTTTCATTTTCGTTTTTTGGAGAATTTATAGTCTTTCTTATAGAAGCAGGCAATTTTAACTCGTAAAATCTATCATGAACAAAAGAAGATAATGAGCCAGCAGAAACTTCTACACATACAGGATCAATAAAAGTATATCTCCAAGGAATCTCTCTTCTTTCTATTTTAATGTCCGACATAGAATCAACCTTTAAATCTGCAACACCAATAGCTTTATATAGATTGTTGTTAACTTTAGCTGATATTTTACCTGTTTGTTTATTGATTACTACATTGCCTGTTTTATATAGATTATTAAGAAATCTCTCTGATCTATCTTTCCCAGCTACTTTCTTAAACCAGTTTCTGTAGAATCTTTCAATCCTTTTGTTTTTATGTACTATCTTTATTCCCTGAACAGCAAAGTCTCCCATTAAATCAATAACGTTTTTTACTAGACCTACTCTTTGATAAACGTCTTCTGCCTTTTTGATGATCCTCTTAACATGCTTCGGTACCGCTTCGTCTGGCCTGAAGTAGTCATAATCTGTTCTAGTAAGTCCTGGTCTGCCACCAGTATTTCCATCAAGATTAGAAAAATCATTAAAATATCTTCTACTAGCAGTAGCTTTATTTATTCCTGTATATTCTTCTAAAGCTCCAGCTGACGCTTTCAAAGCATCTTCATGAGTATTGGGATCACTATTCCAAAAAACATAAGCCTCGTCAGGGGAAATAGAGGCATTTTGAATAGGATTTTTGTCTTCAGGTTTTTCTGGCATCGTATTGCTTTTGTAATGGGATTGTAATGGGATTAATATCTAATACACTAATTATCTGTAAATTCCAGTATAAATGTCTCCATCATTTGCTCCGGAAGTAAACCAATCTGGACCTTTATACATTTCTCCGTCTTTTTTAGAGTGACTATCTCTAAGATTACCTCCAATAACATCATAAGATATAGGAGCTTCTTGTCTATGTATTTGTCTCGCTAACATATTTGCTATAACTAAAGAACTATATCTATCTTTACGTAATCTTCCCCGTTTACCTCCGTGCATCTTAACTTCAGGAGTATCCCATCTATCTCTAGCATTTGGACCTGTGCTAGTTTGGGTCATTACAATGGTAGTTAATTCATTCTTTAGTTCCTCAATGTCCATAATACAATCTCCTAGACTATCATAAACATTGGTATTATCGGATTCTAAAATATCTTTTCCTTCTTCTAACATAGACAAACCTATGCTTAAATCATCAAATCTTGGGAATAGTAATAATTTGTCTTCTAGATCTTTGCGTAGTCCGTGATTGGCCTGTGCTGTCCAATCCGCCTTAGCGAACTGCACCAGTTCTAGAATATGCAATCCTGCTTTACCATCTGTCTCTTTTGCTTTATTAGGATTAATGGCTGGCCATATAGGAACTTCTCCTTCTTGTAATTTAGAAGGATCATGTAAAGCTTCTTCTATTGCAACGCCTCCTCCTTGGGCATCCAAACCTATTCGTGCGCAAGGAAAAATCTTCATCAGATCCCTTATCTTTCTAGCACAAAATCCATAAAAATCATGTTCGTTGACTAATCCTGTTTTTTGTCTATCTTGAAAATTAGATCTATTAGTAGTCCAAACATGAACCACTCTGCTATGGTCTGAATGTAATTCTAGAATCACTATACAAAAATTATCTTTTTCTGAGGCTGGGTCAATACCATAGATATATTGTAGATCAGGATCTCCTTTTACCTTAGCTTCAAAAATAATTTCTTTTTCTCCAATTTTAATTGGATTACTATTGCCTGTCACACAACTCTCAATAAGACTTCTTCTAAAAAATCCTTCGCTATCATTCACAAAACACGCAGCATATTCCATATTGTATATTCCGGTATGTATAGTAGCCTTGGCTCTAGATACCTGTTTGTCATCCATAAATCCTTTAGGAATTAATTCATAAGGTATTCTTATAACACTATAGTCTTTCCAGTTAAAATCTTCTGGAACTTCTCCTTTAAATATTTCTTGTAGTTTCTTAGGGTCTCCTTTGCTCTCTACGATTGTCTTGTATCTTTGCCAATACTGAGCAAAATGTTTAAATCCATAATCTGCTGTACCTGATATAATGGCTTGATTACTTTTTTTAGAGGATAGTTCATCTAGTTGATCACTCCATAGTCCAGCATCTTGCATAGCTTTCTTACGAGCTTCTTGTTTTACATTTTCTATAGGACTAGCGCTAACGGCAGCAAAACCAGCAACAACTGTTTCATATATATCTGGAGATATAGAAGCAAATTCATCAGCAATAATAATATGCGCCCTTAAACCTCTAATCTTACTACCGTCACCCATAGGGATAGCTATCGTCCAACTATCACCCAATCTCATAGTACATCTATCTACATCTCTACGAGGACCATCATTATTTCCGCTAAAGATACTTCTAAGTACAGGACTATTTTTCCATATATTTTCCATATATTCAAATATAATTTTACTCTGTCTAAAAGCAGCACCTACTACCACTATCTTAGTTCCCGGAACAAAAGTACATTTCAAGATACAATATAAACTCATTAGAAAAGATTTACCAAAACCACGACTTGCTATAAACATAGGAAAAGGTCGGTTCCAAAATTCTTGTAAGATAACCATCTGTATCGGATGAAGCTCTATATCAAAAAGCATTTTAACTGTAGCTCCGATATAATCCGTATCTCTCATCAATTTCATTAGATGTAAATCTGGAATTTCTATATCTTGCTTAGACCTATGAATCATAGGATTTTTAACTTCTAAACTAGATAAGTCTCCTAATCCTAGCCAAGCATTATCGTAATTAGTCATTGTTAGATTCCTTAGCGATATGGTAGTACATCCTTTTGAAAATCATACTAGCTAATTTACTAGCACTAGCATCATCACCACAAAAGATAACATTGATATTATGTTTAAGTTCTAAGTCTAATATATTTTTCATTATAAAGGCTGGAGATATTCTAATTTTGCTCCACATTCTTTTTGGAACATTAGACCCTTGAGGATATCTAAGAACATCATTTAAGTCAAATTCTAGTAATATGAAAGGGTATTTAATCTCTTTAAGTCTGTTTATAACATCCTTAAATCTAGACTCCGTAATATTATTGGCTACCTCACTAACAGACTTTTTTCTTTCAATACATATGGTATCCTCAAGACCCTCTATAGAATAATCGCCAGTATCAAGTTTGGCTATACTGGTACTGTAGTCTTCAAAAGACCAAGGTTGCTGTTCTCTAGTGTCGACAATAATTCTAAAGTCTTCATTCTTCATTATGTACTAGCAGCATCTATCTCTTTAGCTGCCTTAAGTTTTCTTGATTTATAAATAGCTCTCTGCACCATAGACTTAGCAACAAACTCTACATAAGGAAGTTTCCGCTTAGCACTTTCTTCTTTTAGACAAGACAATATTGTATCCATATTCTCTTCGCACCAATCTGGTCCTTTATCATTCATTTCCAAAGCGTGTTTACGACAACTGCAATTAGAAGAAGACTTAATACCTATGGTTTTAATCATATTGGTTAAGATACTTCCTGGGCCATCAGGATCTTGCTCTAAAGTTTTAGGAAATTGATTATTAAGAGTTTTCTCAACATCTTCTCCCAGAAGCATCAATAGCTTGTATTGTAAAATCTCATGGCTAATTTCTCCATTTAAAGCTTTGTATTCATCTCCTTTTAAAACTACAAATTGTCCTGGAACATTAGCAAATGTGGCTACTATTGTATTCGTGGAAAGCTGGTCATGATATACAACATCTAATTCATCAGTTGTTATTGCGTCAGGAGTGATTACTTTGTCTCCTTCCGTATAAGGAGGAGGCTGAATAGTAATTTTATTTTCTAGTTTTATCATTTCTTTTTTCCTTTGTTTTTCTGAGAATCCTGTAATAATATTTTTAAAAACGCTGTACTATATTGATCTTCCATTCCTCTTATCATATCATGATGCTGCTTGCAAAGTGTTATTCCGTTATTTATTTCGTATCTCAAATGAGGAAAGTCTGACCAAGTTTTAATATGATGTGCATTTATCTTGTAACGAGATTTACAATTAGGCCATCTACAACAGAATTTATCTCTCTTGTAAACGTCTTTCCGCCATTTTTTATAAACCGGGTCATTAAAGTTTCTTTTCATTTTTAAATGCTTCCAAATCACTATACACCATATTGGCCACTAACTTCTTAAAATCATACTCCGGCTGCCAACCAAGAGTCTCTTTAGCTTTAGTAGAATCTCCTTTCAGAAATTCTACCTCACAAGGCCTGTAAAAGGCGGGATCAATCATTATATAGTCATTATAATCCATATCGAATAATTGAAAAGCCTCTTTTAGGAAATCTTTGACACTGTGGGTTTTTCCTGTTGCGATGACATAATCATCGGGTTTATCGTAATTTAACATCATATGCATAGATTTAACATAATCTTGAGCGTGACCCCAATCTCTATACGCATTAATATTACCTAGTCTTAATTTTTCATCTTTATTAATTAGTCCATTAATCAATTTTGCTAAATATATAGTAATTTTTCTTGTGACAAAATTGGATCCTCTGCGAGGACTTTCGTGATTAAATAGTATACCGCTACAACCAAACAAGTCGTAAGAGTGTCTATATATGTGTACCATATGGTGAGAGCACAGTTTAGAACACGCGTATGGGCTCTGAGGAAGCATATGAGTTTCTTCATTTTGATATTTCTCTCCATCTGCATCAACTAAATAATTTCGCCCAAACATCTCACTTGTGCTAGCTTGGTAGAATCTAGTGTGCGGAGAATGCAATCTAATAGATTCTAAGACATTTGTGACACCTACGGCATTTATTTCAAACGTAGTTGTAGGCTGTTTGAAACTGGTTCCTACATGACTCTGTGCGGCTAGATTATAAAATTCATCAGGCTGATACTCTTTAAGCGTGGAACCACAATCTGAAGGGTCTGTCAAATCGAACTCATTAAGAATGAAATTTGTATGCCGCAAAAAAGAATCTATTCTGCTAGTATTATTATTGCTAGATCTTCTATGTAGACCTACTACCTTGTATCCTAATTCTAGTAGATACTCTGCCAGATATGATCCGTCTTGTCCTGTGATTCCGCTTACTAAAGCTGTTTTCATAATATTATTCCTGATTTTCTGGTAATAGAAACGGCTGGTCTACTCCCTTGTCTTCATAGGTGTGTAAATCTGAAAGTTTCTCTTTAAAGCTTTTGGATGCCATATTAAGGATTTCCATTTCCTTGCCTTGCTTTTCTCTTAGCTCTTCATCCTCTAGCATACGTATTAATCCTACCCAACTGCTTTTTCCATCCTCGATCCGCTTGATTCTCTGTTCTCTTGTAGCCTTTAGATCTTTACTTATCTTTTGTTGTTCGGCCAGTAATTTGGTATATTCATTAGTATAGTTAGCAATGCTGTTTCTTGCAAAACTCAACTGGGTCTCTAAATTGGCCAACTTGTTAAGATCTCTATCGGCCTCTTTCAATTCATACTCAGAATCTACTTGTCTCTGTAACTTCTCAGTTTCACTAATATGGCGTTTGCGTTCTTTCATACTCCTATTAATAAGAATGTCTATGGTGATAAATTGTTTTATTTGTAATTCTTCTGCAGGAAGTACGTCTTCCCTGAACTGTTTAATAAGACCAATCCATGTATTTTCAAAATATAGTAGTTCACCAGTGGTTTCGTCAAACTGTTTTACTATTTCACTCCAGAAGGTTTTACTATGTAGTTTAGATCTAAGGAACTCTATCTGTTTATCGTCTTCTCCTGAGAGTAAGCGGTTTTTATCTATATATTTTTTAATAGGGCCAGTTGTACGGTTTAGGTGGGAAGATATGTCTTCTATAGATAATTTGTCTATATTATCCTTTATGTATTGTTCTTCCTCTAGGCTTAATTGGCCTCTTTTTTTGGGGATTTTTGATTTAGACATTTAAAGTTCTCTATAAGGGATTCAATATACTTCTGTAATTTAACTACTTCAGATTTAGGTACTTTAGCTCCATGTTTAAGTTTAAGGTATGATTCTCTATATTGTGACTCTACATTGTCATCTAGAAATCCTATAATCTCTTTGTTTTCTAGGTTTTGCAGGAATGAGTCCTTTGTGAGGGAAGATGTAATATTCTGATTTTCAGATATATACTGTGGTTGCATTATGTTCTTCTTGGCGTCATTACGATTAAACCAAGAGGCATATAGTTCACAGTTTAGTTTATCCTTATGCTCTGTGCATTGATTGTCAGATTTAGCGTAGTGTTTGTCGAAGAATTGGCAAGATTGACAGGGTTTATCTGGACGTTGATAATTATTACGCTTGTAATTAAATAGGCGATTTCTAACGTGTGTCCAAAGAAAGTTTTCTAATGGTCTGCTTTTGTCGTAATTTTGCAAGCCTTCTATAGCAAATATAGCTGCTTGTTGTTTCATATCTTCAATTTCGTGGTATCCAAATTTAAATTTTATGGCCAATCTTTTTGTGATATTTTCGAGTGCTTCCAGAAACTCTTTCTCGCAGACACCATTTAAGTAAGAATCTTTATTGTGTTTTTTCTCTTTCGGAAGAGATTGATTCTTGGTCGGATTCTTCTGTGTCTTCTTGAGAGCTTTCTGTGTGTTCCTCGTTATCTTCTTCGTCTGTTTCGTTACTTTTGTTTTTTTGGTCATTTAGTAATTCATTTATGGATGCAGTGGATTTAGCTTCCAAATCTAGTGATACATCTAAGTCTTTGGAGGCCTTTGTATGTAGTACTGTTTCTAACGGCGTGCCTTCAAATGGTTGCATTTTTTCTCCTTGCTCAAAGTGATCAATTATTTATTATAGTAACATGTAACTTAAAGTAGTCAATATAATTTACACGAAAAAGGACAAAACATGGCCACTTATAAAAAATGGCAAAATTCTGAGTTGGAGTTCATTAAGCAAAATAAGGATTCTATGAGCGATGTAGAACTAGCAGGTAAATTAACCCAAATGTCTAATAGTAATGTTACTACAAGTATGATTAGGAGACAAAGAAGAAAATTAGGGATTGTTAAGCCAAAAGGCAGAAGAAAGCAGTTTATTGCTATTTCAGACAGTCAGGGAATACCTACAAGCCAAAACAATCCTAATCTAGATCCATAAATAGTTTGCAAGCTAAGTCGTCGATGCAGAGTATATGACACGAAAGATTAGAGGAACAATCGACAGATATGTGTGGAATAGTAGGTTATTTAGGAAAAGACAACGCTGTACCTTTTTTAATAGAAGGTTTAAAAAGATTAGAATATAGAGGGTATGATAGCGCAGGTATATCCTTTATAAATAAAAAAGACGGTCAGATAAAAACATTCAAACAAAGTGGTAGTATAGAAGATTTGGATGTTTCTAAGAAATATACCGGAAATATAGGAATAGGTCATACTAGGTGGGCTACGCATGGTAAAGCCTGTAAAAGAAATGCTCATCCTCATGTAACATATAATAACTCCCTAGCTTTGGTTCATAATGGAATCATAGAAAACTATAAAGAAATAAAGGATAGTTTGGGAGACAAATATACAATTAATTCAGATACGGATTCTGAAATATTGCTATATCTAATATATGATGTGCTTCAAGGTGTGGGGGACTTATTTAATACTGTAAAGATAGCTACAGAAAAAGTAGTAGGGGCATATGCTTTTATCCTATTAGATCAACAAAACCCTGATACATTAGTATGTGCCAAGAAAGGAAGTAGCTTGTGTATAGGGGTACAAGACAATAACTATTATATAGCCAGCGATGTAAGTGCATTTAATAAAGATACTCATAATATTATCTCTCTAGAGGATGGTTATATAACCAAGATACAAAAAGACAAGATAGAACACTATGATAGTAATGTTAAGGATGTTACACAATGCAATCTAGAAAAAGTATATAATCACGCATATGAAATTACTAAAGAAAATTATTCTAGTTTTATGTTAAAAGAAGTACATGAGCAGCCAAAGGCTATTAGTGAATGTTTGTTAGGCAGAATAGATGGCTATAAGATTAAACTGGGCGGTTTTGATAATAAGAAAATGTTTATTAGAGCTAGAAGGATTACACTTTTAGGTTGTGGTTCTAGTTGGCATGCTGGTTTATTGGGTAAGTATTATATAGAAGAGTTAGCAGGAGTAGGAATAAATGTAGAATATGCAAGTGAGTTTAGATATCGAGATCCTGTCATTGAAAACGGAGATATTGTAATAGGCATATCTCAATCAGGAGAAACAGCAGATACTATTGCTGCTTTGAGATTAGCAAAAGAAAAAGGTGCTATTACGATAGGAATTTGTAATACTATTAATTCACAAATAAGTAAGATGACAGAGTGTGGAATTTATACACGATGCGGTATAGAAGTAGGAGTTGCTAGTACCAAAGCTTTTACAAATCAATGTTTATCATTATTGTTATTAGCTCTAATGATAGATCAAACTACGAATCATACAGATTTACGTAAAAGAAAAAAGGTTATAGATAGTATAAAAGATTTACCCATACTAATGACAGAAGCTATTAAAGATTGTGCAGAATTAAGAGGGTTGGCTGAAAGGTTTTATAATAAAAAGAATTGTTTGTTTTTAGGTAGGGGTTATAACTTTCCAATAGCTCTAGAGGGCGCTTTAAAGTTAAAAGAGATATCTTATATACACGCTGAAGGATATCCGGCAGCAGAAATGAAACATGGGCCTATAGCTTTAGTTGATAATAAGATGCCTGTAGTAGTAATAGCGAACCATAGTAAAGAATATAATAAGATTTTAAATAATAAGATGGAGATAGAATCTAGGGGCGGTCAGATTATAGCTATATTGAATCACGACAATGATGATAATATAGGAAAGTATAATATAAAGGTTCCGTCATGCGATGACATAATTACTCCATTTATGTCTTTAGTTCCATTACAGCTATTCGCTTTGCATTGTGCGGAAGGTCGAGGATGTAATGTTGACAAACCAAGAAATTTAGCAAAGAGTGTTACTGTTGAATGAATATAATTATACTTAACAAAGACACAGATGAAAATTATATAAAAGGATACATGGAATGTATTAGCGTTTTAAATAATTCAGATTGTGTTGTGCAGAATGTTGAAGCTGTAAGAGATGCTGTAGCGCGTAGAAGAAATATAATTACGTATTTAGGAATAGAAGAAGATCGTGTAGTAGCTACAGCTACAATAGTATTGGAAGTTAAATTAAGATATAATAAGATGTGCTGTCATATAGAAGATGTTGCTACAAGATTAGAAGACAGAGGCAAAGGCTACGGAAAGCAAATTGTAGAACATTGTATTAAGGGCGCGAAAGATAATAACTGCTACAAGGTAAAGCTTAACTGCGAAGAATACTTGATTCCTTTTTATAGCTCCTTAGGGTTCGAGCATCATGGGGCGCATATGTATCAATCATAGATCATATAAGACCTATGAAGATAATAGTCCTTTTTGTCCAGGCTGAAAGTTTATATTATTATCTGTGACTACTATTCCTTGTCTGGTATTTTGGGAAGTAGGCGTAGGTTCAGGATAAAAAGATTTTTGTAATAAGTAGTGTACTCCAGGTCTAGCTCCTTTTACTGCTTCATCTATACTATTAGGTACTATTCTTCTAGAATTTCTTATGTATTCTTCGATATCAACAGGAGTAATAATTTGTTTGGGACCCATAACCATGGTATTATTTTGTTGGAAGGTTCTATGTGGGGCTGTAGAATTTACTGATATTGTTTGCGTAGATTTTCTAGCCGTATATTGAATGCTATGGTTTATTTTTATATAGTAAGAGTTATTCATAGATATTCTGCTTTGGGTGTCTTGAGTGATAGTCTTCCATTTAGTGCTGGGAATCCGTTATTTATATGTAGTAAAATGTTGTTTTTTGTTGATTGATTTAAACTTGATCCAGAAGATGAAGATTTAACAACACTATTTAAAGGTAAAGATAAACCTGGATTACCTGGTCCGACAGTTGTTCCTATACCGCCTCCTCCAGGATTTACATTCATAGCGCACTTAACGTCGTCGAAACTATTAAATTGATTCATTTGTTCGTTAAGTTTTTCGTGTAACATATCTAGTGTTGGCATGATGATCATCACAGGAAGACCAAAATTTATGCCGCCTCCAGTTGGTGGTTTTGGGGCTCCTTTTCCCATTTGATTTAGATGTTTAGCAACAGCATCTGATATGGCTCTAAGAACAGAACTATCGGAGAAATTTGGTGGTGGTTGCAAAAGACACTTCGATCCACTTGTTGTTTTCATCAACTTTAAGAATTGCATGACAGCACTAGTGTCACTCGCAGATAAGCCTACCTTCAAGTGTATTCGTATAATTTGCACTAAACCTGGGTTATTGTTTATGAGGTGTTGTGCTACTTTCGCAAAAAATATATTTTTGTCTACCTCAGATGCTCCAGCAAGAACAGTCCACCCACATGAAGCAGTCAGAGGTATCATGTCTGACCAACTACCTGGTATCTCTACCATTCTGCAATTTACAGGAGGAGCTGTTTCACATACATTTGTGAACGTCTTGTTATATGCTGTGTCACTACATGGTGTTGTTGTGGCTGTACAACTGCACGTTCCATCATAGGATGGCACAGCTGCGATGGCTTCAGCCTCAGTAGCATAAGGACCACTCTCAAATTGATCACAGTAATCTGATCCTAGTCCTCCTTCTTCCGAGCATTCGGAGGTGTCACATTGACAAACTACATAATATTGGCCTTCACTACTATTAGTTGGTTTTCCTGGCCAATAGTATTCATCTAATACAACGGTTGTGCCATCTGAACAATTAGCTGTTACATTAATAGCTTGAGGAGTATCACAAGCTAAATCAAAAGATACATTAATGTCACAAGAACCATTACTTAGTGAGCCGCCGCTTGATCCTCCGGCGCTACTAGCAGCTGACCAAGTTCCAGCACATTGGGCTACTCCTGTTTCGCAGACTTCGACTTCTTCAGTCCAAGAACAAAAAAGATGGGCAAGACCTCCTGAAGAAGGATTGCCAGTATTGGTTGTGTCGGGAGGAGGGAATGTGGGAAAAAATGGGCCTTTTACTGATGGTGGTTGTTGGGGCATTGCTAGCTCCTGTGATTGTTAACCAAGGGAAAAGTTTTGAACAATTGTGTAATCGTGTAATCCTAAATGGTTTACTTTATTAATATCATTGAGTACACACTCTCTTATAGAATCTGAAAGATCTATTTCGGTATATTGTATGAACGGATCTTTGCTTTCTCTAATAACAGCAGCAGTATGATCAATATTATTGTCAAGTAAATTATCAAAATAATCTAAAAAATCAGTAGTGTTTTGACTAGTGTGTTCTGTGGCAGCAAAAGGATATAAAACAACATTATGAGATATGGGAGTTGCTGTGGTACTACTTACTGTTTGGTATCCCAAGCCTGGAGATGTCATAGTAATTGCTGTTATAGAAAAATTGTTGTTGACAGATAGTTGTGCAGACTGATTGTCTGTGTTCGAGACAATAGAAAGATTATTAAGAGACGAAGCATATACTTGAGAGCTACTTGCTCCTAGGCCTGAAATAGATCCGCCTACGCCTGTTTCACTAACAACAACGTATCCTATTTCTTGATTATCCGATAATATATTAAATGAATCATATATTTCGTAAGACGATCCTGCGTTATCGATGCTAATAGAGTTGTCGTAGATTTGAAAAACAGGTACTCCAGAAGCTCTAAGTCCTTCTGCATGCTCAGGCGCTGGAAAAACCACAGAACTTTCTTTGGGATAATTGAATCCTACTGTGTCAACAAAAGTTCTAAGAATACTAACGTACTGAGGATCTGTATAGTAATCATTAGTGTCATAATATATCTCTAGATTTTCAGGTTTTCTAGCATCTAAACCAGAAAACTGCTTCTGTCTATTAAAGCCTTCTGAGGAATATGCGTTGCTTGTATCTGCCATTGTTTGTTTCTTATAATTGTTAATAAAATCTAGTTACAAAAGTAAATACACCGAATAAAATCAATAGAATTAAAGCATCTCGGTATGTCGTCGATGAAAATAAAACATAAATAGTAACTGGCTAATAAACTGGCCAATTATATATGGTGGCGCCTATTGTGTATGTACCACCCCGCGATTTTTCATACCAATACCCTGTTTATCTTGCGTTTATAAAAACCCCCCTACCATAAGTGCTTGATAGGACAGTACTTACATGTTTTCCAACCCCCCGGCTAGTTCTTTTGAGGGGTATACGAGAAAAAATCTATTTTGTTGTAAAGTTTCCGCCTGGACAAGCCGATATTATATATAGGTAACAATAACACACGGAGAAATACAATGTTGACAATCGCCACACTATTAAGTATGTTTGTAGGATACGAAGGATACGACAATGGTAAACTGTACATAGGTACATATACT